>Ga0208641_1000065_pt1 | contig 77115 bp, 73 predicted proteins | sample ETN02SmetaG_2_FD_185789 | JGI IMG/M metagenome (GOLD analysis project Ga0208641, IMG submission 185789) | Marine microbial and viral communities from oxygen minimum zone, Eastern Pacific Ocean - ETNP2014F10-02SV253 (SPAdes) (version 2) | ecosystem: Environmental > Aquatic > Marine > Oceanic ... | reverse complement strand
TGCTCGGCAAAGCCCAGTGAAGCCACATTTGGAGCCTCGACCCAGCCGTCGATGATCGCAAAGTTCGTGTCGGGATACTCCGCGGCCACCTCTGTCATCGTGTCCGCAAAGAGGAAGCCGACACCGATCACAAGATCGTTGTCATCAGCCTGGAGGCGCAGCAACTCGGCACGGTTCGAACCGTCACTGTTGGGTGAAGCATCAGAAATGGATGCACCCAGTTCGTTCTGGCCACGCTCAAGGCCGAGGTACGCGGAGTCATTGAAGCCTCCGTCGCCACGGCCTCCAATGTCGTACACCATGCCAACGCTCACCGGCTCAGCCGGTGCAGCGGTTGCTGCCGGTGCAGCCGTTGTTGCCGGTGCAGCCGTAGTGGCGGCTGGTCCAGCCTCTTCAGTGTCACTGCCACAGGCCGAGAAGACCAGGGCGGACCCCAGTACAACGGCGAGCAACTTCTGTGTTCGCTTACTCATGTACCCCTCCGGAGGATTGTCGCTTCGCTTAGACCGCGACGGCATGGTGCCGTCTCGCGGAAGGTAGACGGTAGCGCGCAAGTTCCTGCGGTGCACATGTTGGAGGGATGACAGGCTGTCCGGCCCTCATCATCTGCCGGCGAAACGTCGGGCAGGGATTGGTGACCGAGCAGGGAACGGCTGGAATCAGCTGTTGCGGCCCACGTTGGGTTTGCGCCCGTGGTTGGCCTTCTTGCGCCTGGCGTTGGCGCGCTGCTTTGAGGTGTGCTTCGACATGGCTGTCAGGCTACCGGGCCAATCGTCGGGGTCCGCAGGTTCGGCCGTAGCCTGCTGGTCCGGTCCGCTCAGCAGGCCGTGTGTCGAGTGGCCATGTCCGACCCGGGTCGGTGGCCGGTGCCTCCGGGAGACGTAGTGGAGAGATTTGGTTTCGTAGGACTGCCGAATGCGGGCAAGTCGTCGTTGTACAACGCCCTGGCCGGCGGTGGGGCACTTGCTGCTCCGTACGCGTTTGCCACGACCGACCCCAACATCGGGGTGGCTCGTGTCCCCGACGGGCGGCTGGGTCAGCTTGCCGAGATGAGCGATTCCCAGAAGGTGGTTTCTGCGACCGTTCAGTTCGCCGACATCGGCGGCCTGGTGGAGGGTGCTGCCCAGGGTGAGGGCCTCGGCAACAAGTTCTTGGCGGGGATCCGTGAGGTGGATGCCATCGTCTTCGTGCTGCGGGCGTTCCGTGATGGTGACGTGCCAGGCGATTCCGACCCGGTGGCGAACCTGGGGATCGTCGAGGTGGAGCTGGCGCTTGCCGACCTCGACACCGCTGAACGGCAGTTGGACAAGCTCCAGCGGGCCTCCAAGGGCGACCCATCCGTGAAGCCCACGGTGGCTGCCCTGGCGGACGCAGTTGACCTGCTGGGTTCCGGGGTCCCCCTCTACCGGGGGAACCTCCAAGATGATGCGCGGGGTGAACTTGAGCAGTTCTTCCTGCTCACGAACAAGCCGGTCCTGGCGATCGTGAACCTCGATGAGGAGCAGGTGGCTGAACCGGATCAGGTTCTGGCGCCGGTGCAGGCGCTGCTTGAGGGTGCGGACGTGATCGACATGTGCGTGCAACTGGAGGCCGAGGCGGCGCTGTTGGACGAGGATGACCGGGTCGAGATGCTCGACGGCCTGGGACTCGGTGAGGGAGCACTACCCAGGTTCGTCCAGGCGGCGTACCACCAACTGGGCCTACGGACCTTCTTCACCACGGGAGAAAAGGAGAGCCGTGCATGGACGTTCCGTGCCGGGTCGTCGGCGCCCGAATGTGCCGGGCGCATCCACACCGACTTCCAGCGGGGATTCATCAGGGCCGAGACGATCGGGTGGGACACGCTCCTCGGGCAGGGTTCGTGGACCGTGGCCCGCGAGGCCGGGCTGGTGAGGAGCGAGGGCAAGGACTACCACCCGGTCGACGGAGACGTGATGGAGTTCCGTTTCAACGTCTGAGTTCGGGCGGTTGCTCAGTACATGATCGTGCGGGTCAGGTGGTGTGGCCGCAGGGTCGGGAAGGCGGCGTGGTAGATGCTCCACAGGCGGTAGTCGACCTGGGGGATGACAACCTGCCTGTCTGCGGGCCGAATGGCGTTGATCGCATCGGTCAGCAGCGCCGTGGCGTAGAGGGTGTGGGCTCGAATCTCGATTTCCTCGTCCGAGTCCCGGGGGATGAGGTCCTGCGTCGCGATCCGGTGATCCAGTTCGTCGGTGTACCCGAGTACCTCCATGGCGTTCAGGGCGACAGGCAGGATGTAGTCGGCGAATGCGCTCATGTTGTCGAGGTCGCGGATTGCGAGGTCCCCGGCTCCTGAGAGGGCCACGTGCAGCGACCAGAGGCAAAGTTGCCCCAGTTTGTAGATGATGACCGGCTGGTCGTCGTAGGTGCTTGTGTCGGCGAACCTGGGGAACTCGGTTGTGAGCCTCTCCAGCAACCCGTTCCCGTCGGCGTAGGCGGCGGGCTCACATGAGCGGACGAAGTTGTGGAACCGGCCGTCGTAGTTCTCGACCAGGACCCTGCCGATCTCGTTGAGTATCTGTGCACGCTCCTCGAGCATCGGCATCTCGATGTTGCCCTCGAAGATCACAGCAAGGTCGGCTGCGGTGAGGTCAGAGAGGAAGCTGCCTTCGAAGATGGGGGTGCCGTTCCGGTGTGCAAGGTGGATCCTGGCGAACATCGCCTCGGCATCGGCCCAGGTACTCCCCATGTAGTCGGCTTCGAACCGCTCGCCGGACTCAAAGTCCGTGTAGGCGAAGTTGAGGGACGAGGTCAGAAGGGTGGCATCGATGATGGTGTCGGGGTCGGGACCGAAGTCAAAGGGCCCTTCTACAGATCCGTCGGGTGGGGCGAACTCCTCGTAGGCCATCCAGCGCGCCACCCGGTCGACCGCCTCCTCAGACGTTCGAACGTGCCTGGATGATTCAAGAACCGGCGTTACCGATTGGAGTACAGGCCTGTCCCAGGCGCTGATTCGAGGCATCAGTTCCTCTCCTTGTGTTCCAGCTATGTCGAAGTGTCCCGAGGGCCGGGTCCCTTGTCCTACCGTCGCCGTCGGTATTGTCAGGAAGGGAGTCTGTCTAGCCCGGGAGCGATCGACAATGGCAACTGGAAAGGACGGTCCTGGTGGTCACGTGCTGGTGGTCGGATCCACGATGATCGATCTGGTTGCGTACACGCAGCGGGTTCCCGAGGCCGGCGAGACGCTCGTCGGTGACCGGTTCCAGATGGGCTTCGGAGGCAAGGGTGCCAACCAGGCGGTGATGGCGGCCCTGGCTGGTGCCCGGGTGGCGATGGTCAACGCCGTCGGCGAGGACTCCTACGGGGAAATGACCGTGTCGAACCTCGGTTCCTTCGGGGTTGATACAGAACACGTCCATGTCGTTCCAGGGGAGAGCGGTGTCGCCCCCATCTGGGTAGAACCCGACGGGACCAACAGGATCATCATCGTGCCCGGTGCCAACAACGGGTTGACCGCTGAGATGGCTTCCGACGCCGTCGCTTCATCTGCCGACCTGTCGGTCGTGGTCGGACAACTCGAAGTCCCCCAGGCTGCCACCGCTGCGGGCTTTGCCGAGGCACGTTCCCGGGGGGCGTTGACGGTCCTGAACCCGGCACCGGCAGCCGAACTAGAGCCGGCCCTGTTGGCTGTGACCGACTGGCTGATTCCCAACGAGGTCGAGTTCGGGCTTCTGGCCCACGGTGCAGAACCCGACGATGCCGCCATTGTTGAGTATTCAGAGCGGACCGGCACCCGGTTGCTCGTAACGCTGGGTGGCGATGGTGTCGCCGTGGTCTGCGACGATGGCTCCGTCTCGAGGATTGAGGCCGACGTGGTCGAGGCAGTCGACACCACCGGAGCCGGCGACGCGTTCGTTGGTTCGTTCGTGGCTGGTCTCGCAGCCGGCCTCGACGAAACCGCTGCAATCAGGCTGGGGATGACATGTGCCGGCGAGAGCGTCACCCGCTTCGGAACGCAGACCTCGTTTCCCTCCCGCGAGCGCTGTGCGGAGATCATGGCCGCCTGCCCCTGAGCTACGTCACCGGCATCTACGCTTCACCCATGTCCTGGTTGGTCTGTGGAGATCGGGTGATGGCAAGCCTTGAGTTGGCCGGATCCCGGGCAGAGCGTCGTCGGGGCCTCCTGGGTCGCGACGGCCTCGAGGGGGCGATCCTCCTGAAGCCGGCAAGGCGGGTCCACACCGTGGGAATGAGGTTCGCCATAGACGTGGCGCGCCTGGACTCCGAAATGAGGGTGCTTCACACGACGACCATGGACCGCAACCGCATCGGACGGCACGTCAGGGGGTCATGCTCCATTCTCGAGGCCGAGTCTGGATCCTTTGAGAGGTGGGGCCTTCAGGTGGGCGACGAGTTGACGGTGCGGGAGTGAGCGCACCGTCCGGAGTCGGACTACTCATCCTCGTCGCCACCCCCATCGGAAACCTGGGTGACCTCTCACAGCGGGCGATCGAGGTGTTGTCCACCGCAGGCCTCATCGCCTGTGAGGACACCCGACGTACGGGACGCCTCCTGAGCCATGTTGGAATCACGGGGTCGAACCTGTTGAGGGTCGACCAGCACACCGAAGAGGGGGCAGTCGACAAGGTGATCAGGCATCTCTCCGAGGGAGCGACCGTGGCGGTCGTGACCGATGCTGGCACGCCGGGAATATCTGATCCCGGCGAGCGGCTGGTGCGGAGCGTGCTCGACGCCGGCTTCGAGGTGTCGGTGGTGCCCGGACCGTCTTCACCGGTTGCGGCCCTGGTCATGAGCGGCCTTCCGACAACACGATGGTGCATGGAGGGTTTCCTGCCGCGTGGCGGTACGGCCCGCACCGGGAGGCTGGCCGAATTGGCTGTCGAGGAGCGAACGATCGTGTTGTTCGAAGCGCCACACCGCCTGGAGGCAACCCTCGGAGACCTGGCTGAGGCCTTCGGCGCCGAGCGCCCGGTTGTCGTTGCACGCGAGGTCACCAAGCTCCACGAGGAGGTCTGGAGGGGGTCCCTATCAGAAGCGTCCGACTGGGCAGCGACACCTGTGAAGGGCGAGATCGTCCTGGTCGTTGGCGGCGCCTCTCCATCCGCCGGTGCCGACGACGACCGAATTCGTGTCCTGCTGGCCGAGGCCAGGAGCACCGGTGCCTCGACACGCGATGCAGTCGACGAGGTCGCCAGACGGCTGGACGTATCGCGTAGGCGCGCCTACAGGCTGGCCCTGGAGACATCAGCCTCGTAGACACGTGCTCCTGCGAATGGGCCCAGAGGTAGCCTCGGAAGCCATGTCCGTACCTATCCTCGTCGCCGTTGCCTGGCCCTACGCATCAGGCTCGCGCCATCTGGGCCACCTTGCCGGTGCCTATCTGCCTGCCGACGTGTTCGCCCGCTATCAGCGCCTTGCCGGAAACCGGGTGCTGATGGTCTCAGGCTCAGACGTACACGGAACCCCCATAACCGTGCGTGCCGACGCCGAGGGTGTCACCCCCGCCGACATCGTCGACCGCTACCACGCGGAGTTCGTGAGCGACTGGGACCGCCTCGGCATCAACTGGGACCTCTACACCTCCACCGGTACCCAGAACCACGCCGAGGTCACCCACGACATCTTCGTGCAACTTCTCCGGAACGGGCACATAGACAAGAGGTCGAGCGAACAGCACTTCGACCTCGAAGCTGACCGCTTCCTGCCAGACCGCTACATCGAGGGCACCTGTCCCCACTGCGACTATCCCGAGGCCAGGGGAGACCAGTGTGAGGACTGCGGGCGCACCCTCGACCCGGAGGAACTGATCGACCCGCGATCCAAGATCACAGGTAGCGAACCCGTACTGCGCGAGACCGAGCACTTCTTCCTCAGGCTGTCCGACTTCGAGTCGGAACTCAGCGAGTGGCTGGATGCCCGTGAGGGCTGGCGCCCGCATGTCCTCAACTTCTCGAAGGGCTGGATCGAGGACGGCCTCCAGGACCGGGCAATAACCCGGGACCTGGAATGGGGTGTCGATGTTCCCGTCGACGACCTTGGTCCCGGCAAGCGGATCTACGTCTGGTTCGAGGCCGTGATCGGATACCTGTCGGCCTCAAAGGAGTGGGCCACCAACCGGGGAGAACCCGACGCATGGCGCGACTGGTGGGAGAACGACGGCGCACGGTCGGTCTACTTCATCGGCAAGGACAACATCCCGTTCCACACGATCATCTGGCCCGGCATGCTGCTCGGCTACGGAGGCCTGAACCTGCCGACCGACGTGCCGGCCAACAACTACGTCACCTTCAGCGGAGGCAAGGCCTCAGCAAGCCGTGGCGTGGGACTCACCATCGGCGAGGGCCTTGAGATGTTCGAGGCCGATGCAATCAGGTACGCCCTCGCTGCGTCGTTCCCCGAACAGAGCGATACGGACCTTTCTGTGGAGGAGATCGCCCGACGGGTGAACGAAGAGCTGGTTGCCACCTGGGGGAATCTGGTCAACCGGGTGCTCTCAATGGTGCACCGAACCTGTGGTGCCGAGGTGCCGTCAGCCGACGGCCGAGCCGACGGGGACCTCGCCGTGCTGGCCGCTGTTGATACTGCCATCGAGCGTGTCGGCGGACAGATAGACCGGGTGGAGTTGAGGGCAGGAATACGGACCGGCATCGAGGCCGCAGCTGCCGTGAACGCGTACCTCAACGCCACCGAGCCATGGAAGCTCGCCAAGAGTGATCCTCACCGGGCTGGTGTGGTGCTCGGCACGGCACTTGCAGCGGTAGCCGGTGTGAGGGTCGCCCTGTCTCCGTACCTGCCGTTCTCGACGGCTCAACTCGACGGGTTGTTCGGTGAGCTTGAGGGCTGGGTCAGGGTTGAGCCGGTTCCGGGTACCCCGGTCGACAAGCCCACCCCGATGTTCGCAAAGGTCGACCTAGCTGAACTGCTGGCCGACGAGCAGGGCGACGAAGCTTGACTCAAGAGGCGTCTGTCGGTTCCGGCGACCAGTGGTTCGACAACCACTGCCATCTGGGAAGCGATGCCGATGAGGCTCTGGCGCGGGCCCGCAGTGGCGGAGTTGTGGGTTTCGTCAACGTCGGAACCGACCTTGAAAATAGCCGTGCCGCCATCTCAGTGGCCAGGTCCAATCCAGACGTCTGGGCTACTGCCGGTGTCCATCCACACGAGGCCAGGCACGGGATCCGGGGAATAGCTGATCTGCTCGACGACGAGGCGGTTGTCGCTGTCGGTGAGACCGGCCTTGACCACCACTATGACCACTCTCCGAGACGGGCACAGGCTGATGTGTTCGCCGCACACGTCGCCATGGCCAACGAGCGTGAAATGCCGATCGTGATCCACACACGTGAGGCGTGGGACGAGACCTTCTCCCTGCTGGACGCCGAGGGTGTTCCAGAGCGCACGGTGTTCCACTGCTTTACCGGTGGTCCCCAGGAGGCGATGGCGTGCATTGAGCGTGGGGCGATGCTCTCGTTCAGCGGGATCGTCACCTTCGCGACCGCAGATGACGTCCGTACGGCTGCTGCGCAGTGCTCTGTTGGCCACGTCATGGTCGAGACGGATTCGCCCTATCTCGCTCCGGTACCCCACAGGGGGCGACCCAACGAGCCGGCCCATGTAGCCCTCGTCGGCGCAGCGGTAGCCGAGGTGATGGGGCTCGAACCCGGCGAGGTGGCGATGGCGACATCCGCCAACGCCCGACGTTTCTACGGTCTCGGGGTCGACTCCGGCGCTCTTTGAGGTCAACTTGCTCCGGACCTGGACGGGTGCCTACTGCCACAGCCCGTCAAGTTGCGAATTGGGCGGTACTTGCGTAACTTTCGGACGTCGCTCTGTGGCTGCGCGCGTTCCTTCACGAAACGGAGGGTCGCCGGTAGGGCGTATTCCGAGACAGGAGTAGAGGGAAGTTGGCTGAGTCCACGGTCGAGAGGTGGCGTGTGGTTGTAGTGGCGCTTGCCACGATCGCCGCGCTTCCCCTGTTCGTCCTGGAGAACCCCGACTCGACCGGGTCGCTGACCGGTGTCGCAGATGCAACCGGTTCGGTGGAACTGGCGCTGTCGGTGCCGATCGTGGTCGGCGATGCAGTGCCGGACTGGACGACGCCCACCTCACCTGCAGACATTGCGAACCTAGCGGACCGTGCCGAGGAATGGCACGTGGCCCGTTCGAACCTGCCGACTGTGAACAGGCTGGCCGAGGCCGCCCGGATGTATGAGGCCGAAGCCATTGCAATGGCCCAGGAGATCGTTGCCGTGGAGTTCGCCGAGAGGGAAGCCCTCGACGCGATCCTGGCGGCCAAGCAGACAGAGGCAGACCGCCAGGCGGAGCGGGCGAGGTTTCGCGAGGAGGAGGACAACCGGAGGGCGACGGCGATAAGCACACCCGGCCCCACCACGACCATTCCCTGGGATACGACTCCCGCTGATGGAGGCCCCTCTGCCGAGCAGTGGGAGGCGCTCCGCTACTGCGAGGCCACGGGCGACTACACGGCTGTCAACCCCACCGGTCGTTACCGCGGCGCCTACCAGTTCAGCACCACCACCTGGGACTGGATCGCCGGTCTCTACCACGAGCGCCTGGTGGGTGTTGATCCTGCGGTGGCTGCACCTGCCGACCAGGACGCAATGGCCCGTTCTCTCTACCACCTGCGGGGTCGCGGCCAGTGGCCGGTGTGCGGCCGCTACCTGCCGTAATCTCTCCCGGGTGACCCTCACCCGGACCCAGGTCCGGTCGTTGCTGGACCGCCACGGCATCAGTCCCAAGCGCTCGCTCGGACAGAACTTCGTCGTTGAGCCCAACACCGTCCGGCGGATAGTCGAGCTGGCTGAGGTCGGTGCGGGCGACAGGGTCGTCGAGATTGGTCCAGGTGTCGGTTCGCTGACGCTCGCACTGCTCGAGGAGGGGGCCAGTGTTACCGCTGTCGAGGTCGACGACGTGCTGGTTGGTGTCCTGGCCGAGGTGACTGGTGGTTATTCGTCTGATCGGGTCCGGATCGTCCACGCCGATGCGATGGAGACCGACTGGAACACCCTGCTCGGCGGTGCTCCCTGGGCCCTCGTTGCGAACCTTCCGTACAACATCTCGGTGCCGCTCATCTGTGACCTGCTGGACGACGTGCCCGCCATCGGGGAGATGGTCGTGATGGTGCAGAGGGAGGTGGCCGATCGCCTGGTGGCAGGACCCGGAGACGACGCTTACGGCCTGCCTTCCGTGAAGGTGGCGTACCACGCCGACGCACGCCTCCTCGGACGTGTGCCCCCGTCGGTGTTCCTGCCACGCCCGCGGGTCGACTCCGCTCTCGTGGGGCTCCGACGCCGTTCAGAGCCGGCCACCGAAGTCGACCGTGAGGTTCTGTTCGGGGTGGTGCGGGCCGGGTTCGGCCAGCGCCGGAAGATGCTTCGTCGCTCCCTGAGGGATCTGCTGGACGAGGCGGCGATCGCGGAGTCAGGTGTCGACCCGATGGCCCGGGCCGAGGAGCTGGGCCTCGACCAGTGGGCTTCTCTCGCTTCGCGTGTCGTGGCGGACCGATCGTGAACACCGTGCTCGTGGCAGCGGCCAAGCTGACCCTGTCGCTCCGGATCACCGGTGTACGCGACGACGGCCTCCACCTGATCGAAGCCGAGATGGTGAGCCTGGACCTTGCCGACAGGATCAGCGTGGGGCCTGGCATCGGCCTGGAGGTGCACGGCGCCGGGGGAGGCCTCGAGGTCGTGGCCGACGACGACAACCTGGTCAGCCGAGCCCTGGCGCTGGTCGGTCGGGAGGCCCGGGTGGTGGTCGAAAAGGAGATCCCGGCCGGAGCGGGCCTGGGTGGCGGGTCTTCTGACGCCGCTGCGATCCTGCGCTGGGCCGGCTTTGACGATCTCGTGACCGCATCCGGGATCGGTGCCGATGTGGCCTTCTGCCTCGTCGGTGGGCGTGCCCGGGTCTCTGGAATCGGTGAGGTGGTCGAGCCCCTTCCGTTTGAGGAACGGGTGTTCACGTTGTTGATTCCGCCGATCGGGTGTCCGACCGGAGCCGTCTACCAGCGCTGGGACGACCTTGGAGGACCAGTCGGCTTGGCAGGCAACGACCTGGAGTCAGCCCTGTTGGACTTGGTGCCCGAAATGGCCCTCTGGCGGGACTCGTTCGGGGACGCGACGGGCCGGCAGCCGAGGTTGGCCGGAAGCGGAGGTAGCTGGTTCGTGGAGGGGGAGTACCCGGGCGATGGGCGACGGGTCGTGCGGACCGTTCCACCGATGGTGTCGCCGGTCTGAGACCGGGCTACTTGCCCCGCATCCGCTTGGCGCGGGTGCGCTTGAGCATCTTGCGGTGTTTCTTCTTGCGCATGCGCTTACGGCGCTTCTTGATAAGAGATCCCATGACGGCCAGCAGGGTATCGCGCGCAGGGTGGGTAGCGTTCAGTTCGCAGGGATGCGACCTGCCACTACGCTCTGGGCGGTACTGACGGCATCCCGGTGCGCGCCAGTGGCCGGTAGTTCAACTGGCAGAACGCCTGACTTTGGATCAGGAGGTTGCAGGTTCGAGACCTGCCCGGCCAGCCAGCCCACCGCGGGTGGTTGCTACTCGAGTGTGGCGTACTGGGTGGCTTCGCCCGTTGCCCCGCCCCTGACCTGTTCGGCGGCCTCGGACAGGTCAGCCAGGAACTCGTTGACGGCCTTGGTGTTGCCGGCGCTGACCGTCATGTGCAGGCTCGGAGGTGGGCCCTGTCGGTCAAGGTGCCAGCCACGGTCGGCCATGGCCTCGCCCAGGGCGAAGAGGTCGATTCGTCTGGTCTCGTCCTCAATCTCTGGTTCGGCAGATATGGCCAACAGGTGGTGTACCGGATTACCGAGAATTCTCAGCCCGTCGATGGCCCGGATCCCGCTGCGGATGGTGTCGGCCGTATCGAGCGTGGTGCGAACCAGGCGCCGGTAGCCGTCGACGCCCAGGTACTGCAGCACCGCCCAGGCTGCAGCCATCGGCAGTCCCGAGCGGGTGCCCTGCATGTTGGGGGTGATGTAGCGGCCGGCCAGCCACCCGTCGAAGTCGAAGGTCTGGTAGCGGCGCAGTTCACGGGAGCGGTGCAGGATCACAGAGACCCCCTTGGGCGCGTAGCCCAGCTTGTGCAGGTCCGCCGATATCGAGGTCACGCCTTCGACCCTGAAGTCCCATGGCTGTGTCGTACGGCCCTCCATCTCGGCGAAGGGAAGGACGAAACCGCCCATGCAGGCGTCGACGTGGCAACTGGCGCCGACCTCGGCGGCCATGGCAGCCACCTCCGGTACCGGGTCGACCGTGCCCTGGGGGTACTGCGGCGCCGATGCCACGACCAGCGCCGTGTCCGGTCCGACGGCGTCGGCCATGGCGTCTAGGTCGGTGGTCCATTCATCGGTCACCGGCACGGTCCTCGTGCGCAGGCCGAACATGTGGGCGCCCTTGTGGAATGCGGCGTGGGCGCTTGTCGGAAGTACCAGCTCGGGTTCGGTCACCCCGCGCTCGGCCAGAGCCCTGTCGCGTGCAGCCAGGACAGCACAGAGGATGCTCTCCGTGCCCCCGCTGGTGAGGAAGCCGGCGGCGCGGGAGCCGTTCAGCAGGTCCGACGTCCAGCCACAGATCTCGGACTGGATGGAGCCGAGGGATGGGAAGGCAAGGGTGTTCAGGGCATTCTCGTGGAGGTAGAGGCGGGCGGCCTGCTCGGCGACTGCCCGCACGTCCTCTCCGCCATCGAAGACGAGGCCAAAGGTACGGCCGTCGGCCCACCTGACGTCATCGGACCGCTTTGTCGTCAGGTCGGCCATCACCTCGTCAGCCGGTCGTCCGATCGATGGAAGTGTGGAAGGTGCCTGTGGGTCGGTCACGTGGGTGACCCTAGGTGTTGTCGTCGGGGAGCGTGTCGTCCAGGTCCGCTCCTCGTGCAGGTGGAGGACGCTAGCCGAAGGTGGCCGAACCGGTGAGGACCAGTGCGTTCTCGGAGGAGACCTCGAATGCGGTGACACCACCTGATCCCGTCGACGCCGAGACCAGGAGGTCCTGACCGGGAAGGACCGGTCCTGTCAGCCTGGCCTCCAGGTCGAGCAGGTCGACAGGATGTGCGTCAACGGCGCCAGCGAGGGCCCGTGCCGAGATTCCAAGGGTTGCCAGGCCGTGCAGGATCGGACGCTCGAACCCCATCTTTCCGGCCACCTCGGGGTCGACGTGCACTGGGTGCCTGTCACCGGTGAGCCTGTAGAGCAGGGCAGCATCGGCATCGGTCGGGAGCGTCGTGCTCCATGTGGGTTCGAGCGGGACCGACTGCGGAGTCGACGGACCACGCTCGCCGCCCCAGTTGCCGATACCGGGGAGCATGATCACATATCCGGCTGTGAAGGCCTCTGCTGCCACCTCGATTCCGACAACCGAGATCCTGCCCTTGTCCCACACGTCGGTCACCCGTGCTGTCATCTCCACTCTCCCCGGCCTCAGCCTGTCGTGGAGCGTGAGGGTCTGTCCGGCATGGAGGGAGTTCACCCGGTCGTACACACCCAACCCGCCAGCAGCCTCAACCGCCCACAACCCCAGTGCACATCCGTAGGTTGGGAGAACCCTGAGATTCCTTTCAAAGACCATGTCCAGGTCAGCTGTGCCGGCGCCGACGGCGAGCGCGTACAGGATGGCGTCGCGGTCGTCAAAGGTTGCGACATGCGCGCCGAGGTCGTACCCGGCGAGGCCAGCCAAGTCGGTCGACGGCCCGTTCACGACCCCTTCGTCCTGCGCTGTCGTTCAAGGACAACTTCGCGACGTTCGGGGTTGTCCAGCAGATCCATACGCAGGGCCTGCCACCCGGGATCGTCGGCCGTCCGTTCCATGATGGCGCGGCTGAAGCCCTTCGTTGCAGCAACCGCCTCCCGGGTTCCCGCCGCTGCCTTCGAGGCCAGCCTCATCGCCTCGGCAACCGCCCGGCCGGGAGGGGCCAGAGTTTCACCCATGCCGAGAGAGAATGCGGTGGTGCCATCCAGTTCGTCGCCCAGCAGGACGATCCGCCGCCAGGCTCGGTCGCCGATACGTGAATGGAGAAGGGCGAGGGACTCCGGGTTGTAGAGGATCCCGAGGTGTGTGGAAGGCACGCCCACGCGTGCGTCCTCCGACAGCACGACGGCGTCACACGACCAGGCAAGGTCGACCCCTGCCCCGAAGGCGAACCCCTCAACGGCCGCAATGACAGGGAAGGGTGCTTCGGTCAGGGCTCTGGCGGCCAAAGCAACAGCATCGTCAAAGCCCCGGTCCTCCCCTCCACCTGTGAGGTCGTTGAAGTCGGCGCCGGCACTGAAGCCGCCACCGGAACCGCTCAGCACCAGTGCCCGGGTTCCCGAATCGGCCTCGGCAGCGATGACATCGACCAGCGATGTCAACATCTCGAAGTTGAGCGCGTTGGCTGCCTCGGGGCGGTTGAGAATGGCGTGGGTTGCCAGGTCGGAGCGATCGATCCCTACGGTTCCCAGGACCTCTCCCATCAGAACGCATCCTCCTGCAGGCTGGTCATGGCTGCCTGCCCACCGGGAGAGGCCATCTGCCGATGGTCGCCTGCAGGCAGGTCCCGACACCATAGTTGCAGGTCCAGCGCCTCCTCGAGTTGCTCGGCCGTGTCCAGAAGGTCGGCCTCGTGTCCGGCAGCGGCAACCAGTTGAAGCCCTACCGGCATGCCCTCGACCAGCCCCACGGGCACCACCATGGCCGGGTGTCCCGACACGTTGAACGGGGTGGTAAAGGGGAAGGCTCCCCACAGCCTGTCGACCGGCTCCCCGTCCACCTCTGTCGGCCTCTCGCCAAGGCGGAACGCCGGCACCGCCGTGGCGGGCGTGACGATCATGTCGTGTGATTCGAAGACCGCGTCGACGGCGACACCGTGAGCCACCTGGGCGGAGCGTGCCCTCTCCAGGGCGGTGTCGTCCACCGACCTTCCTGCTGTGAGGGTGGCACGTACGTAGTCGGTCAACTGGTCAGGCTCGGTGAGCAGGTCACCGCGTCGCTTGTACTCCTCGGCAATCACTTGGTCGCCGAATCCGGCCATCCACCCTCCCGTCGGAAGGTCCACCTCCTCCACCCGGTGGCCCAGTGCCGACAGGCCGGCGACGGCTGTGGAGAGCACGTCGGCGAGGTCGCGGTCGACCGGGCGCCGTTCGGGGCGGGGACACCAGGCGATCCGACGCCTGACCGGGTGGCCACGCACGACGGACTCATCGGCCAGAACCGAGAAGAGGTGGCGGGCGTCGTCGGTTCGCCAAGCCAGGGGGCCAGGTGAGCAAAACGGTGAGAACGCCCTGAAGCCGTGCTCGTCGGCGCAGCGGTCGGTCGTGGGCTTGAGGCCGACCAGCCCCGTGAACGCCGCTGGAATCCTTATCGAGCCACCCCCGTCGGAGCCGACAGCGAGGGTGCAGGTACCCGATGCGACCGATGCTGCGGCTCCACCGCTGGAACCACCCGGTGTTCGCGCCGTGTCCCACGGGTTGGTCGTGTCAGGGCCGAGGAGGTTTTGGGTCGTAGCCGACTGGCAGAATTCCGGAACGTTCGTCTTGCCGGGGAACACGGCACCTGCTCCACGGAGTCGACGGACGACGCCTGAGTCGACCTCGGCGACATCGCCGACGTGCCGGAGCGATCCGAGCGTTGTCGGGTACCCGGCAAGGTGGAATGCGTCCTTCACCGAGACGGGCACCCCGGCCAGGGGTCCAGCGTCGCCGACCCGGTATGCCTCTGCTGCAGCCTCGGCCTGCTGTCGTGCCAGGTCGGCCGTTGACTGGACGTAGGCGTGGACCTCGTCATCGACATCCCCGATGCGGGAAAGCGATGACTCCAGCAGTTCGACAGGCGAGAGGGTCCCGGCCCGGAACGCACCAACGAGGTCTGCGACAGACCACCGCAGCGGATCGGCGGTCAGGTCAGGCATGGGGGCCTGCGCCACCCGAGACGCCGTAGACCTCGCCCGTTATGTAACCGGCCCTGTCCGACAGCAGGAACGCTGCCAGGTCGGCCACATCCTCGGGCCGGCCGACCCGACCCACGAGCGAGCGACTCTGCGCGTATCCGTCGAAGAACTCATCGGGGTAGATGCGCCTCAGGAAGTCGTTGTAGATGAGGCCCGGAGCAATGGCGTTCACGCGGATCCCGTGGCGTCCGTTCTCGGCCGCGGCCACCCGCGTTAGGGCCAGGACCCCCGCCTTGGCTGCGGAATAGGCCGCACCGTGCTCATCGGTGGTCTCCCATGCGGCGATGGAAGCGATGTTCACCACCGCTCCTGACCCGCGCTCGATCATGTGCGGCAGGACCTGGCGCAGGCAGGTGAAGGTTCCGGTCAGGTCCACGTCGAGGCACCGCTGCCAGGTCTCGAAACTCATCTCGGCGACTGGTTCGATCTTCGACCAGCCGGCGTTGTTGACCAGCGCGTCGATGTGACCGTGGTGCCCCAGCGCGGTCCCGACTGCGTCGGCTACAGCGTCGCGGTCGGTCACATCCAGGGGAATCGACAGGAACGGGCGCCCATGGTCGACTGCCAGGTTGTCGGCCATTTCTCCGCATCGCCTCTCGTGAGCGTCGGTCACCACCACGTCGTAGCCGTCGCCGGCCAGTCGACGTGAGACGGCAGCACCGATTCCGGCGCCGGCGCCGGCGGTGATGAAGGCAACTGGTCTGTCGGTCACTGTCTGCTCCCTGCTACAGGTCGGTTCGGGTGTCAGGTTCCGGTGATCCGGCTGCCGGCAGGTCCACCGCTGGCAGGATGTCGTTTGTGAGGACGCCGAGCCGCTCCATGCGGCCACCGCCCAGCAGGGCCAGGGTGATCCTGTCAATGTCGAGTTTCCAGAGCTGGCGGAGGCGGCCAACGCACTCATCCCTGGTGCCGACAAGGGCCACGGACCTGGTGAACTCGTCGGACACGATGGTCCTGTGGTCGGCCCTCGTCGAGAGGTGGTCGACGAGGTGATAGGTGGCGGCGGCCTTTTCAAATTCGGGTCGGTACTGCTCCCATGCCTCGGGCATCTGCTTCCAGGGATGGAAGGTGGCTGCCTGGCTGGTGGCCCACGCCCTGACCTCGTCGAGGGCCTCTTCCTCGTCGTCGCTCCACGACATTGTCACCATGAGGTCGACGGTGATCTCTCGGCGTGACCGACCGGACTTCTCGAGGCCATCGTGGATGTAACCGAGTTGCCACTCGCAGAACTCCGGGTCAGCCGCTCCCATGAGGATGGCGCCGTCGCAGACCTCTCCGGCCAGCCGCAGCATTCCGGGCTGGGAGACGGCCAGGTAGATGGGCACCTGGCGCACCGCCGTGGCGAGCTGCACCGTGGTGTCGAACAGGTCTACCTCGGTACCGGTGAAGAGTTGCCGGAAGTCGCTGATCCCCTGGCGGACCTCGCCGAGGGTGGAGGGCCTGCCGCCGGCGCCCAGGACCGCGGACCAGCCGGCACCGAGACCGAGTAGGGCCCTTCCGCTGGACAACTCGTCCAGGGCAGCCGTGGCGTTTGCGGTGACGGTCGGGTGGCGGGTTACCAGGTTGGTCACAGCGGCACCGATCTGCACCGTCCGGGTCGCTTCCGCTGCCAGGTTCATGGCCGCGTAGACATCCTTCATTCCGAGTTGGAAGTCGACGTACCAGATCGCCTCGAAGCCATCCCTGTCGATCGCAGAGGCAAGCTCAGCGGCCCTGGTGAGAGGCTCGCGGGGGCTAACGCCCAGTGAGATTCCGTACCGGTGGTTCATTTCGCCCCCTCGTCTAGTACATCCCGATCAGACCCGGGGCCCGAACCACCCTTTCCGACCATGCCACTTGTTAGCCGATCCAGGAGGGCTGACAGAGCCACGGGCCTGTCGACTGTCACGAGGTGTCCTGCCCTGTCGATCTGGTGGTAGGCGGCGTCCGCCACGCCGTCCACGATCATCTGCCCCGCCCTGGGCGGGCAGAACAGGTCACCGTCGGTCGAGACGACGTCGACATGGCAGGAAACCTCAGCCAGGCGACCTGTGAGCGGTCGTTCCCGCAGTGCCATCATCGCCCGTGCCGCGTTCGCATAGCCGGCTCCGTCGCCGATGGCTGCCAGCCGCCCGGCCGTCAGGGTGTCCAGATCCACCTCGGTGAGCACCTGGGTCGCCGTGTCCTCCTTCAGGGCGGTCGCCAACTCCTCCATCGCCCCAGATTCGACCATGGAGATCCGGTCGGAGAAGAACTCCGCAGCTGCCCTACCCACCACACACGAGGTGGCGATGACCACCAGCCCGGTGACCATGTCGGGCCGCTCAGCGGCACCCAGCAGTGCGATCGAACCACCCATGGAGAATCCGACCACAGGTGCCGGTCCGGTGACCACCTCCAGGAAGTCGGTCAGGTCCCGTGCCAGCTGCTCAGCCGTACCGTCGCAGTGGCCACAACTCGATCCACCGTGTCCGCGCAGGTCCACGGCAAAGGCGGTGTGGTTTCGAAAACCGGACAGGACCGGCTGCCAGGAGGAGTGGTCCTCGGCCAGGCCGTGGAGCAGCACGACCGGCGGGCCACTGCCGGACCTCGCGTAGCGGACGCTGAGGTCGCCGATCTGGGCGTTGGTCGTAGGGGCACCTGTCATGGCATCTCCGAGGCGAGCAGGTCGGTCAGCAACTGGCGTTTGCGGATCTTTCCCGCAGCGGTTCGGGGGAAATCGTCCACCAGCACCAGCCGTTCCGGGTGGACCCGGCGCTCGAGGCCCTGGTCGGCGCAGAACGCGATCAGGGCCTCGAGGGTCGGTGGGTCGTCACGGACCGAGACGACGGCACAGAGCCGTTCACCCAGCCGCTCGTCGGGCCAGCCGATCACAGCGACGCTTGAGACCGCCGGGTGGGATGCCATAACGTTCTCAGTCCTGACCGGTGAGATGTTGACCCCACCGCGGATGATCATGTCCTTCACGCGACCCGTGATGCTGACATAGCCCTCAGCGTCGATGCACGCCAGGTCTCCGGTACGAAAGAAGCCGTCTCTGGTCAACTGCTCCCGATAGAGGTCCTCCTGGCCCAGGTAACCGAGGAAGACTCCCGGTCCGCGCATTGCCAGTTCACCTGCGCCGGCTGGCAGAAGGGTGCCGTCATCGGTGAGGACGCGCAACTCGAGGTCCGGGAGGCCGACGCCGACAGTCTCCTCGGTCTGGGTCGGGGTGCTCTCATCGCCGAGGCAGGTGGTGAGTCCACCCTCGGTCATGCCCCACAGCGGGGTGACCGAGGTTTCGGGGAACTCACGTCTGGCCCGGCGCACCATCGACGGTGGCACCTGGGCTCCCCCGCACAGGAACCATTTCAGCCCGGCCAGCTTGGGTCGCTCTCCGGACCATTCGACGTCGAGCAGGTCGGAGAGGAACGGGGTTGCCGCAGCCGTGAAATACGCCCCGTAGCGTTCGACGAGGGTAAGCGCACCGACCGGATCCCAGTCCGGCTGGAGGATGAGCGGCGCCCCCGTCCACATTGCCAGCCTCGCACCGTGGATCGAGCCCACGCTGTGTCCCAGCGGTGACGGCATGAAGATGGGCGTCGTATCCGACAGGCCGAATCGTTCGGCGAACTGGCGGTTGAGTGTGGCGAGGGTGTCGTCGCTGTGTATGACCGCCTTGGGTGGGCCCGTCGTGCTGGATGTGAACATGACGTGGGCCAGGTCGGTGGAAGCGTCGGATGTTGTCGTGAGCCTGCCGACACCGTTTCGGTCGACCACGCCACCCGCTGCGACGGTTATCACCTCGGCCCTGTCGCGGGCTGCCTCGGCCGCGAGTTCAGCCGGGCGCGTGGAGCGGTGCACGGCGCAGGTGATCACCGTGGAGGCGCCGACCAGGTCGATTGCGTGGCGCAGGTGGTCTGCGGTGGTGGTGATCGGGATCGTGGCGGGAACCCCGCCCGCCATCAGGACCGCCGTGAACGTCCTCATCCAGTCGGTCGTGTCCGGAAGGTGTATCAGCACAATTCCGGGTGTCGGCCTCAAGTAGGTGAGGTCCTCGGCGAGCGCAGAGGCCTGACCCCAGAGTTCGCCGAAGGTCAGGCACCCGCTGTTGTCGGCGACGGCAAGCCGGCCCGGATCGGCCAGGGCCCAGCGCTGGTAGCGGTCGACCAGGCGCTCCCCGGTCCACCAGCCCGCCAGCCGGTAGCGGTCAGGGAGGTCATCGTGGTCCTCGGGTCGTTCGCTCACGGCTTCGCCCCGTGCGCCCGCAGGTCCTTCAGGCGGAGTTGCCGCCATGTCCGCTCCGAGGTGATCGGCGTGTGGAGCGGTCGGACTCCGACAGCGTCGTAGATGGCGTTGGCCACGCATGCTGCAACCGGGATGATCGGTGGCTCGGCGATGCTCTTGGAGCCATCGGGGCCGTTCGGCTCACTGGTGTCCACGAACATGACCTCGACGGGAACGGCGTCGGCGGAGGTTGGCACCCTGTCGTCGAGGAAGCCCGGGTTCAGGACCGTGCCGTCGGAACCCACGGCGAGCGATTCGGTCAGGGCGAAGCCCAGCCCCTGGTGCACTCCTCCGATCACCTGCCCTTCGGCGGCGACCGGGTTGATGATCCGACCTGCATCGTGGGCAGCCCAGTAGCGCTCCACACAGGTCCTGCCAGTCCACGTGTCGACTGTTACGAAGCAGCCGTGTGCGGCGAAGTTGTAGGCGGGGGAGATGTTTCCGTATCCGGACCCATCGGGGGCTTCGGTGGTCGTGGGTGCGTACGTTGCCGTCACAGCCAATTCGGCCAGTCGCCCCTGCTCTGCCGTGGCGGCAATCACCTCTTTGAGTCCGGCGTCGTTGGACAGTCCCATCTCCTCTTCCATCACCACACACCGGGCATCCAGTTCCGCACAGGCGATGAGGGCCGCCTGCCCAGCGAAGAACGTGGTTCGGCTGGCGAACGAGCCCAGCCCGTGGGGTCCCGTGCGGCCATCACCCAGGACGACACGGACGGATTCGAGGTCAAGTCCCAGCGCATCGGCGACGATAAGGCGCATCGTGTCGACGGTGCCACAACCCAACTCGACTTGACCCGACCCGACGACGATGCTGCCATCCGCCATCGGGGTCAGGACCACGTTGTCGAGGTCCATGCCGGTCGTGTAGGCGCTGCTGCTGATGGCGTGGATGCCGGCGGCTACGCCGTAGCCGGTCCTGAAGCGGCCCTCCACCAGCGGATCGGCTCCTGTCCCGCAGCCGTGTTCCTGTGTCAGCCTGTGGGCTGTCATCCGCTCACTGATCTCGTCGAGGCAGAGGTCGAGACCGCAACTGCCGATCTGCCACCCGTGAATCGTCTTGTCACCCGTCCGGCTGGCGTTCTTCCTCCGCATCTCAACCGGATCGATTCCGAGTCGACCGGCCAGCTCGTCGATCAACTGTTCCTGTGCGAACGTCGCCTGTGGGTACCCGAAGCCGCGGAAGCACTCGGATGGGACTGTGTTCGTGTACACCAGCTCCGCCGCTGCCGAAACAGCGTCGTAGCGGTAGAGGTTGTCGGAACGGATTGCGGCAGAGAGCGTCACGGTTGGCCCGTGACCCGAGTAGGCACCGTTGTCCGCCTCGATCCTTGTCCTCTTGGCGACCAGCCTTCCGTCGGCATCCGCACCGATGGCCATCGAGATCCGCATCCCCAGACGGACCCGACCGGCCAGCATCTCGTCGCGGCGGGGCGAGACCATGGTTACGTGGCGTTTCAGCCGGTGGGCGAATGCCAGACAGACCAGGTGGGTCGGGTGCTCCCACTTGGCACCAAAGGAGCCTCCTATATCAGGTGTGACGACGCTGACCTCCGCACCCCAGGTGGCCGCGATCCTGGCGTACTCCTCCTGCAGCACCGTCGGAAAGTGGGTTCCGGTGACCAGTTCCAGGTGGTCACCGACGACCCGCACGACCGTCGCCCTAGGTTCCAGGTAGGCGTGGGGTACCGGATCGTTCCGGAAGGTCGCCTCGGCCCAGGCCACGGCCTCTGTCGCCGCCGCATCCCAGTCCCCGCGATCAGCTCTGAATGTCCGGGCGACATTGCCCGGGGTGCCTGTGTGAATGTCGTGTTCCATCGTGCGGGCCTCGTTGACGGTGACAGCGTGGGGTAGCGGCTCGTAGGCGATCTCCAGCGCGGCGATGCCAGCCAGCAGGGCTGCCTGGTCGGTTGCGGCGACGGCCGCCACGCCGTCACCGACGTACCTGACCGTCGAGGTGAGAACCGGCTCGTCGGGAAGCTGTCGTCCGAGCAGGATCCCCTCGAAGTCGACCGGTGTGAGGACCGCCAGCACGCCAGGTACGGCCAGGGCAGCTGAGACGTCTATTCCAACCACGTTGGCGTGTGGGTGGGGGCTACGGGCCATGTCGGCCACAACGGTGTCATCGGGTGCCAGGTCGGAGGTGAACAGGGCACCACCCGATGCCTTCTGGCGTGCCGTGGCGGCGGTGGTTCCGGTCATGGCCACGTCCTCCTCAGCGGATTCCCGCCAGGACCTCTGACAACTGCTGGTACCCGGTGCAGCGGCAGATGTTTCCCGCCAGTTGTCCGGCGTCTTGTTCCGGACCGTCGTTGCCTCCCCCACAGGCCAGCCAGTAGCCCATCACGAGGAAGCCGGGTGTGCAGAATCCACACTGCACACCACCGAGATCATCTGTGGCGTCAACAAACCGGTTGAGGTATCCGGTTGGCAGGCCCTCCACCGTCGTTACGGTCCTGGTCCCGACCAGACCGCAGAGCATCAGGCACGAGCAGACCGGTTCGTCGTCCAGTAGGACGGTGCAGGCTCCGCAGTCGCCCTCACTGCAACCTTCCTTGGTTCCCGTGAGACCCAGGCGAACCCTGAGAAGGTCAACCAGCCGGCGTCCCCTCCACTCCGGGGGAAGATCGTGGGGTATTCCGTTCACGACCAGTGAGGAGCTGTCGTTCATCTCTGTTTCCCTTGTTGGACCCTGGGGTCGGAGTTGTCGTCCCGACCGGCGCGGCGCATGGCCTCGTCGATCGCCTCGAGGGTCAGGACACGTACGAGTTGGCGGCGGTAGTCGGCGGAACAGCGGTGGTCCGTGATCGGCGAGCAGGCGCCTGCAGCAGCCTCGGCCACGGAGGCCAGGAGCTCGGTGTCGGCGGTGCGGCCGATCAGGGTGGCTGTCACCTCGGAGGCGTCCATGACGGTTGGGCCCACGGCACCGAGGGCCAGTCGGACTGAGCGGATCGTCACGCCGTCGGCTTCCAGGGCGACGCTGGTGGCGACACCAGCAAAGGCCAGGTCCAGGGCGTTGCGCTCGGTGAAGCGCCGGTAGGCGGATCCGGTTCCGGGTGACGACGGGGTCAGCTGCACTGCCGTCACGACCTCATCGTCGTGAAGCGAGGTGGATCCCGGTCCGTGCAGGAACTCTGAGACCGCTGTCGACCGGGTCATGCCGGACGAGTCGACCGTCTCGACCCGGGCATCGTGGACGAACAACCCGGGGATGGTGTCGGCGGCGGGCGAAGCGGAGCAGAGGTTCCCGACCAGCGTGGCCTGGTTGCGCAACTGGATAGAGCCGATTGTTTGGGCGCCGTCGGCGACGGCAGCGACACCTGACCTGAAGCTGGTACTTCTAACAAGCCTCGCCAGCACGACCGACCCACCGATGCTGATCCCGCCGGCATCACAGGTGAGTTTGGCCAACTCGTGGACTCCCGTCGTTGAAACGAGATGCGTTGGTTCCCCGGCCTGGAGGGCCTCGATCAGGACGTCGGTGCCTCCGCCACAGGCCCTCCATCCCGCTGCCAGCGACCCCGTCAGTTCCTCCAGTGAGGTGGGTGTGCGCAGGTCAAGTTCTGGGAGGCGGCTGGGGCGGAGCGCGGAGGTCGTCATTACGCCGTGGGCGCCCGTCTGGACATCGGCTCTGACGCCCGCTCTGAGGTCCATATGGAGGTCTGGTGGGAGGTGATGGCGTCGCGTCTTCCCGGGCCGTCGCCCTAGTAGTACTCCGGCGAACAGCGGCGATGCTAACCGACGGGATCTTCCGGTGGCACGCTGCTCGGAGCCCAACCGCTCTGGTACGTTCACTGTCGCATCGCACGGGATGCTGTGTCGGATGGGCACCGGAGGGTGGAGAATGCCGATCGTCGGGTCACCTCACGGGTCGTTGGAGCCGTACCCGGATCTCTCCCTGGCGGAACTGATGGTCGGGTCGATCGACCGGTGGGGAGACCGTGTAGCACTGGTTGACGGGGTGTCGGGGGCCGAATACGACTTCAGGGCTCTCGGCCGGGCCATGCAGGTGGTCGGCGGGTTGCTCCGGGACGATGGCGTCGAACCGGGCGACCGTGTGGCGATCGTGGCCCCCAACTCAACAGAGTGGATCGCAGCGTTCCTCGGCATCCAGGCGGCTGGTGCAGCGGTCACGACGCTGAGCCCACTTTCAAGGCGTCGGGAGGTGGAGCAGCAGTTCGCCGACTCGAAGCCCTCAGCGGTATTCGTCGGGGGGGAGGCCACCACCGTTGTCCGGACCCTCTGGGGGAGTGATGAACGGATCTACGACATGTCCAGTGTCTGGCAGATGGTTGTCCAGGGCGGTGGTCGGTCCACGTCGGTTCGGACGGCCCCGGGTGGCGAGGTGGCCGTTGTGGCCTACTCCTCAGGGACGACGGGGATGCCCAAGGGGGTAATGCTCACCAACCGGAACCTCGTTGCCAATGTCCACCAGCTGTTGGCACCCGGGCCATTGGACGACTCCTCCGTGATGGTTGACTTCCTTCCCTTCTCACACATCTACGGCATGGTCGGGCTGATGGCCTGTGGTCTGGTGGCCGGGGCCAGGCAGGTCGTAATGCCCGGGTTCGATCCACTTCTGTTCGCCCGCCTCGTTGAGGAGCACCAGGCCACCAACCTGTTCGTGGTTCCGCCGGTGATGTTGGACCTGGCCCAGGGCCTTGAGGGCGACTGGTCGAGCGTTACACATGTGATGACCGCTGCCGCTCCTGTCTCTGCACATGTGGTGAGCGCCGTCGAGGAGGCGTGCGGAGCGAGGGTCTACGAGGGGTACGGGCTGACAGAGGCGAGCCCTGCCACCAACTCGACGATGTGTGGTCCGGTTCGGTTTGGAACCGTCGGCCAGCCACTACCGGACACGCTGGAAATGGTGGTCGACGTCGAGTCCGGTCGAGCGGTCGCCTTTGGCGAGGTCGGGGAGTTGTGGGTGCAGGGACCTCAGGTGATGGCCGGATACCTCAACTCTCCAGAGGCCACGGCTTCGGCCATAGTCGAGGACGAGTCGGGACGCTGGTTGCGTACGGGGGACATCGTGACGATGGATAGGGACGGATATGTGACCATTCGCGACCGTGCCAAGGAGATGATCAAGTTCCGCGGTTACCAGGTTGCTCCGGCGGAACTGGAGTCGGTCCTTCTGGAACACCCCGGGGTCGCGGACGCGGCGGTAGTGCCTGTACGCGTGGACGGCGGAGACGGGGAGATTCCCAAGGCCTTTGTTGTGGTCGTCCCCGGTACCGACCTGGGCCCGGAGGAGGTTGTGCGGTACGTCAGCGAGCGTGTGGCGCCGTACAAGAAGGTTCGCGAGGTCGAGTTCATTGAGGCCATTCCGAGAAGTCCCACAGGAAAGATCCTGCGACGTGACCTGAGGGAGTAGTGGACCCGTCCGGTGGGCCGTAGTGCCCTTTTGGTCGGTCCCGGGAGGCCCGCTGCGGCTGGGGAGTTGGTTCCCGGTGTATGAGGTGGGAGGCGGGCGTATGGTCAGCCCCATGCGGAGGAACACCCTCCTCGGAGCGATGCTGGCCACCTTTGTCCTACTGGCCATCGGAGTACTGGCCTCGCTCGCCACACCGGGCGACCTGGGCACCTCCTTACCCCCACCTCCGACGACCACGCTCTAGGACGGTGGAATCCCACCAACACCGACCTATGTGGGCTGACAGCGCAATATCAGCCAACTCATCCACCAGTGGCGGAGCGCGCGTCATACACTCGGCTTCCGGCATGTCAACCAGACCTACAGCGGAGAAACGTCGACGCATGGAACTCGTCACGAACAAGAAGCTCTACCTCGTGTCCGGGCGAATCAGCCGCCCCCTCTCCGAGGCGATCGCCAACGAGATGGGCGAGGAACTCGGCGAGCCCAACCTGGCCGAGTTCGCCAACGGCGAGATCCACTGCCGCTTCTCAGAGTCCATACGTGGCAGCGACGTGTTCATCATCCAGACCCACTGCAACGTGCCGGGCACCACCATCAACGACTCCCTGATGGAACAACTCATCATGGTTGACGCAGCCCGTCGGGCCTCAGCGAAGCGGATCACCGTCGTGTGTCCCCACTACGGATACGCCCGCCAGGACCGCAAGGCCTCGGGTCGAGAGCCGATCACCGCAAAGTTGGTAGCCAACCTGTTCAAGGCGGCCGGTGCCAGCAGGCTGGTGGGTGTCGACCTGCACTCCGGGCAGATCCAGGGCTTCTTCGATGGGCCGGTCGACCACCTCACCGCAATGCCTGTCCTCATCGAGCGGCTCAACTCGCTCGAAGGTGACCTGGCCATCGTGTCGCCCGATGCCGGAAGGGTGAAGGTCGCCGAGCGCTATGCAATGCAGCTTCACGCAGACCTGGCCATCGTGCACAAGCGACGCAGCCACTCGGAGTTCAACACCGTCGAGGCCAAAGAGGTGGTCGGTGAGGTGGACGGCAAGGTCTGCATCCTTGTCGACGACATGATCGACACGGCCGGAACCATCTGCGCAGCCGCCGACCAGTTGTCAGAACGGGGAGCGGCAAAGGTCATTGCGGCAACCACGCACGGCATCTTCTCAGGGCCGGCCATGGAGCGGCTCACGGCCTCCTCGATCGAAAAGGTCATCGTCACCGACACCGTTCCCCTGCCGGAGGGGACCGATCCCGACTTCGTCGAGGTTCTCACCGTCGCACCGCTCATCGCCAGGGCAATCGGAGCGGTGTTCGCTGATGCCTCGGTCAGTGAGATCTTCGGCGGAGACAACCTGGCCTGAACCTGACAGGCCACGGTCCTACCCGGGGCCGTCAAGGTCCGCCTCGTCCCAGACGCCGCTAGACTCGCCCGTCGGTCCGGTCACCTCCCGGCCGGCAAGCCCCCTTTCTGCAGGAAGCGTTCCAATGGACGAGATTGTTCTCACAGCCGAAACCGGTCGCAGTACCGGTACCCGACCCAGCCGGCGTGGCCGCACTGCCGGTCACATCCCGGCAGTGCTCTACGGACTCAAGCAGGATCCGCTAACGGTTTCCATCGAGTGGCCTGAACTGCGCAGGGCCATCACCACCGAGGCCGGCCTGAACGCCATCATCCACCTCGAGGTGGGCGGCGAGAAGCACATGTCGATCGTCAAGGAGATTCAGCGCCATCCGGTCCGCCGCGACGTACTTCACGTCGACTTTGTCAGGATCGACCCTGACCAGGATGTCACCGTCGACGTGTCGATCGTCATGGTCGGTGAGGCCAAGGAGGTCACCGACAACGACGGCATGGTCGACCAGAACCTCTTCACCCTGACAATCAACGCAGCGCCTGACAATATTCCCACCGAGATCGAGGTTGACATTTCGGAGTTCACGATCGGTGACTCTGCGCGTGTCGGCGACCTGGTGCTTCCTGAGGGAGTCACCACCGACGTCGACCCCGACGAGGCGGTTGCGGTCGGCATGATCACCCGCTCCACCCTCGAGGCAATGGCTGCCGAAGAGGCAGCCGAGGCGGCTGCCCTGGCGGCCGAGTTGGACATTGCGGGAGCCGAGGGCGAGGGCGAAGATGGCGAGCCCGCAGAGGGTGCCGGAGACGCCTCCGCCGAGGACAGCGACGACTCAGACTCCGAATAGGTTGCGGGCCCGGACATGATCTGGCGGCCCGGAAGGACCAGCCAGGAGAAGCGCGGTGAACCCGCCTCCCTCCTGGTCGTCGGCCTCGGCAATCCCGGGGCCAGGTTCGAGGGTACCCGTCACAACGCCGGAGCCGAGGTCGTGGCGCTACTGGCAGGGCGGCACTCCGGTTCCCTGCGGAAGTCCAAGGAGTTGGCCCGTGTGGCCGAGGTCCGCATCGGAGGCGAGCGGGTCGCGCTTGCGGTTCCACAGACCTTCATGAACGAATCCGGCCAGGCCGTGGCCAAGCTGGTCCGCCGTCACGGAATCGACGACCCGGAGCGGATCGTGATTGTCCACGACGAACTGGACCTTCCCGTGGGCGATCTGAAGGTGAAGTCAGGAGGTGGCCTGGCGGGCCACAACGGACTCCGGTCGATCACCGCACACCTCAAGACCCAGGACTATCTGCGGGTTCGCATCGGCGTAGGCAAGCCCCCGGGCAGGCAGTCGGGTGCAGACCACGTGCTGCGCAGGCCAGGTTCCACCGAAGCCACCGAGCTGGCAGTCGTGGCCCAGGAGGCAGCCGATGCCGTCGAGGTGATCCTGGCCGAGGGGGTCAACGAGGCCATGTCCCGCTTCAACGTCCGTTCGTGACCCGGTGAGCGGGCAGTTCCTCACCGGCCTTCCCGACCTGCTGGCGGATGAGCCGGCCCTTGTGTCGGTGCTGGGCCGAAGGCACGCCACCCTCGCGGTTCCGGAACCGGCAAGGGCGATCGTGCTCGCCGCGGTTGCACGACAGGCCGGGCGGTATCCCCTGGTGGTGGCAGTTCCCACCGGTAGCGAGGCTGAGTTCTTGGCGGCCGACCTACGCCTCTACCTGGGTCACGACAATGTGGAGCTGTTCCCGGCATGGGAGACCCTGCCGTTTGAAAGGGTCAGCCCCGGTGTCGAGACGATGGGGCGTCGCCTGCACGTCCTGCACAGGCTGTCGAGCCTGACCGATCGGCCACAGGTTGTGGTCGCATCGGGCAGGGCCCTGGTTCAACGCCTGGGGCCTGCGGCGGGAGACGTCGAGCCGCTCCTGATCGGCCCTGGTGACATGGTCGACCAGGAGCTCCTCGTTTCTGATCTGGTGGCATCTGGTTATCGGCGTGAGTACCAGGTTGAGCATCGTGGCGAGCTGGCGGTGCGGGGTTCGATAGTCGATGTCTGGCCGTCCACGTCGGACGCACCGGTACGAATAGACCTCTGGGGTGACGAGGTCGACCGGCTGTGCGAGTTCGGCGTAGCCGACCAGCGGGCGACCATTCCCCGTGCCGAGGTCGAGATCCTTCCCTGCAGGGAGCTGATCCTTGACGGCGAGGTACGTGAGCGGGCAGCTGCGCTGGTGGCCGAACAACCGTGGGGTCGCGAGCAGTGGGACCGCCTGTCCAGCGGAGAGCTCTTCGACGGAATGGAGTCATGGCTCCCGTGGCTTTCCGGAGACGAGCGGGTCCTCTTTGACCTGCTTGATGACGACGCCCTCGTCGTCGCAGTCGAACCCAGGCGCCTGCGGGACCGAATCGCAGACCTGCGGGTCGAAGAGGAGTCCCTGGCCGACACCCTGGCCGTCACCTGGGGCGCCGATGTGGCCGACTTCCCGCGTCTCCACACCGGATGGGACCGGCTGTTGGCACACACGAATGCACCCGTGTGGACTCTGGATGCAGTTCCCGAGGGCCCCGGGGTGGAGACGATCTCGGCCTCCGGTTGGCACGCAGTGCCCGGCGCTGTCGACGCCGACTCCCGGGGTGTCGTAGGGCGCCTGACCGACCTCCTCGCAGAAGGCGTCCGGGTCGTCGTTGTCGCGGATGGAGAGGGGAGCGTCGACAGGCTCAGCCAGTGGCTCCTCGAGTCCGGAATCGAGGTGGCAACGGCCGTTTCTGACACCGGCCCCCTGGCTGGTGGAGCCCACCTAGTCGTGGCGCCACTCGAGCGGGGCTTCGTGCTGGCGTCCTCGGGGCTGGCGGTCGTTACCGAGGCCGAGATAACGGGACGTCGGCGGACCCGTCGTCGAACGAAGCCCAGGCGAACAGCAGCTGTTCGCGTCTTCGAGGACCTGTCCCCGGGTGACCACGTCGTCCACGAACACCATGGCGTCGCCAGGTTCGCCGGCCTCGTGACCCGCACCCTGGGTGGCGTCGAACGGGACTACCTGCTGCTCGAGTACAGGGGCGACGACCGCCTATACCTGCCCACTGACCAGATCGACGTGATCCGCCCACATACCGGCGGTGAGAAGCCGAGCCTCAGCCGGATGGGTGGATCCGACTGGCAGAAGGCCAAGTCGAAGGTGCGTTCAGCAGTCGCCGAGATCGCTCAGGAACTGGTGCTGTTGTACCAACAGCGTGTTGCCGCTGCGGGCCACGCCTTTGCCGCCGACACCCCGTGGCAGCGCGAGCTGGAACAGTCCTTCCCCTACCAGGAGACAGCCGACCAACTCGGAGCAATCGAGGATGTCAAGGCCGACATGGAACGGTCTCTGCCCATGGATCGCCTGGTGTGCGGCGACGTCGGATTCGGTAAGACCGAGGTGGCGGTACGGGCGGCTTTCAAGGCGGTACAGGACGGTCGTCAGGCGGCGATCCTCGTACCTACGACCCTGCTCGCCCAGCAGCACGGCCAGACCTTCCGGGACCGCTACGCGCCGTACCCGGTGAGGGTCGAGGTGTTGAGCAGGTTCCTGACGCCGGCCGAGGCGAGGCGTGTCGCCGAGGGCCTGGCTGACGGGTCCATCGACGTCGTGATCGGCACCCACCGGCTTCTCTCAGATGACATCGTCTTCAAGAACCTGGGCCTGTTGGTGATTGACGAGGAACAGCACTTCGGGGTGAGCCACAAGGAGAGTATCAAGGCCCTCCGGTCAGACGTCGACGTGCTGACCCTCACGGCCACGCCCATTCCGCGCACGCTCGAGATGTCCCTCACCGGCATCCGCGACCTGAGCCTCCTCAACACGCCGCCGGCCGACCGGCAGCCGATCCTCACCTACGTAGGCGGATACGACGAGAAGGCCGTGGCCGAGGCCATCCGCCGGGAACTACTTCGCGACGGGCAGGTCTTCTTCGTCCACAACCGTGTCTACGACATCGACCAGATAGCCGGTGGAGTCCGCGAGCTGGTACCAGAGGCCAGGGTGGCGGTCGCCCACGGGCAGATGGACGAGGTGAGTCTCGAGAACATCGTGATGGACTTCTGGGAGGGCCGATACGACGTGCTGGTCTGCACGACGATCATCGAGTCCGGCATCGACATGCCGACCGTGAACACCCTTGTCGTGGACAGGGCCGACCTGCTCGGCCTCGGGCAGATGCACCAGCTGCGCGGTCGGGTCGGTCGGGCCGGGCAGCGTGCCTACGCCTACCTGTTCACCCCGCCGGACAGGCCCCTCAGCGAGGAGGCCTACGAACGCCTCAGAACCATTGGTGAGACGACCGACCTGGGGTCCGGGTTCCGCATTGCCATGCGCGACCTCGAGATCAGGGGTGCCGGCAACCTGTTGGGAACCGGCCAGAGCGGCCACGTGGCAGCTGTCGGCTACGACCTCTACTGCCAGATGGTCACCGAGGCCGTCGACGAACTGGCCGGCAGGGTTCTCGAGGCCCCCGCCGAGATCAGGGTCGAGGTGCCAGTCGACGCCCACCTGCCCGAGGACTATGTGTCACGCAGTGACCTGCGCCTCGAGGCCTACAGGAAGCTGGCTGCCGCCGGCACAACCCCCGATGCCGCCAACGTCGATGCCGTGCGGTCCGAGTGGGAGGACCGCTACGGGCCCCTGCCGCCCCCAGCCAAGGCCCTCATCGCCGTGGGTCGCCTCCGGGCGCTCTGTGTGGAGAGGGGCATGACCGAGGTGGCAGTGGGGCGTGGCCCGGGTCTCGGCGGGCCCGAACGGGTGGCCCGCTGCTCACCTGTTGTGCTGCCGTTGAGCCGCCAGACGCGCCTGGCTCGCCTCTACCGGTATGCCATCTACAAGGAGGGGCCGAGGCAGTTGATCCTGCCGGTCGACGGCGACGACCTGGTGGGTGACCTGGCGACGATGATTGAGGACCTCATCCCCGTTGCGGCCGGGTCTGTCGAACAGGGCGGGACGTCCCCTAGCATTGCGGGCTCCTGATGTTCCTCTCCCGACTGACCCCGCTGGTGCTCGTGACCGCCATGGTCGCCGCTGCCTGCGGTGCATCCGAGGTTGCCCTCGAGGTGGGTGCCACGACCATCGACCGCGCGGCGTTGACCCAGCTGGTCGAGGACAGCTACGGACCCGGTTCGGTGGACACCACCATGAGTACCGATGGTGTTGTCGAGGTGCTCGACCAGATGGTCCGCTACGAGGCTGTTATCGACATGTTGGCCGAGCACGGCCTCGAGGCGGGCACCGAGGACCTTGATGCGGCACGCGACAGGCTGATCGTTGCCGGACTCGACCCCGAGGCGCCGGTCCTGTCAACGCTCATGCGCTGGCAGGCTGCTCTGGACATGGTTGTTGCAGGCGGCGATGCCGTGAAGGCCGCATACGAAGCCGGATCAGGAGTTGTCGGCCATGACCTGTGCACCAGCCACATTCTGGTCTCAGGCGAGGGTGAAGCCTCGGCAATTCTGGATCGCCTCGGGTCCGGCGAGGACTTCGCCGACCTGGCAGGTGAACTCTCCCAGGACCCCGGCTCGGCCGTCAGGGGTGGCGAGTTGGGCTGTGCGCCGATCGGGTCATTCGTGCCGACCTATGAGCGGGCGGTACTCGGTGCTCTGAGTGAGGGAGACGACCTGGTGGGTCCGGTGCCCAGCCAGTTTGGGTTCCATGTGATCCGCATCGATCAGCCGGGTGTCGTCGACCCTGCTCCGTTCGACACCCTCGGAGAGCGCCTCCCGGGCGTGATCCTCCATATGGCCACACTCACCCGTGACATCTCAGTCGACCCTCGGTACGGCACGTGGGACAACGCTGTCGGACGGGTCGTACCGCCAGCCGGCCCGGCATCCCCTGATGGGGTCGGCGGAGGTTCCTGACCGGTCGTGGCGCCGACGGTAACCATTGTTGGTCTCGGTCCAGCCGGAAGCGACCTTGCCACGACCGGCACGTTGGAGGCGATCGCAGCCAGCGCTGTTCGCTTCACCCGGACATCCAGGCATCCAGCCGTCACCCTCATGGGAGACGTCACCGCCCTCGACCACCACTACGAGGAAGCGGCATCGTTCGATGAGGTCTACAGGGGAATCGTCGACGAGGTGGTCGCTGCGGCCTACGAGGCCGGGCCCGTTTTGTATGCGGTCCCGGGCTCGCCGATGGTCGCCGAGCGGACCGTTGAGATGCTCATCGCCGACGACCGGGTTGACACCGTCGTCCTGCCGGCCCTCTCGTTCGCAGACCTGGCATGGACCCGCCTCGGCGTAGATCCCCTGACAGATGGTGTTCGCATCGTCGATGCCCACCGCTTCGCTGTTGAGGCGGCGGGGGAGCGTGGGCCGCTGCTCATCGCCCAGGTAGACACCGAGGCGGTCCTGGCCGACGTGGTGGCGTCGGTGCCGGATGCTCCAGCGGTGCCGGTGACCGTGCTGCAGGGCCTGGGTACCGACGATGAGCTGATCCGTGCAGTCCACTGGGACTCCCTGTGTGACGAGGTCCAGCCCGACCACCTGACGTGCATGTACGTCCCGGAGATGGCGTCCCCCATCGCCGTCGAAGTGCAACGCTTCGTGGAACAGGTCGCCACGCTCAGGATGGAATGCCCCTGGGACGCCGAACAGACCCACACATCGCTACGACCCCACCTCATCGAAGAGGCATATGAAGTTCTCGAGGCGCTCGACGCCTATGACGAGGAGACAGGCGAGGGCAGCGAGCACCTTGAGGAGGAGCTGGGAGACCTCCTCTTCCAAGTCGTGTTCCATGCCCGGATAGCAGCCGATGACGGCCGCTTCGACCTGGCCGACGTGGCCCGGGGCATCCACGACAAGCTGCGTGGGCGTCATCCCCACGTGTTTCCGGAACCGGGTGGCTCACCGGCGGTGGCCGCCGACGCCGACGCTGTCATCTCCAACTGGGACCGGATCAAGTCAGAGGAGAAGGGACGTTCCTCCTCGCTTGACGGAATACCTCCGGCACTGCCGGCCCTTGCAATGGCCCAGAAGATGATCAGGCGTGCCCGTGGAACCGGCGTGGTTCCAGATGTGGGCCCTGTTGAACCAGCCATGAGTCGGGATGGTGTCGATAACGACCTGGGCGATGTACTGATGGCCCTGGTTTCGTGGGCCGCTGACAACGGCGTTGACGCCGAAGACGCACTACGCGGTGCCGTCGGGCGGTATTCCGGGCTTGTGAGGGCCGTGGAGGGTCTGGCTGCCGCAGAAGGGATCGACCTGGCTGTCGCCGACGAGGCCACGCGCGTCCGCTACAGGCAGCAGGCTGACGGTAGCGTTGGTTCCCGAGAGACGGGGTCACCGTAAGGGAGCGCACGTGAGCAGCATCGATGTCGTCGTAGGTCGACAGGTTCTTGATTCCCGTGGAAACCCGACCGTCGAGGTGGTGGTACTGCTTGAGAGCGGGGCGGCCGGGCGTGCAATGGTGCCCAGTGGCGCCTCGACCGGTCGCTTTGAGGCCGTTGAGCTCCGCGATGGCGGCGATTTCTGGGGTGGCAAGGGCGTATCCACTGCCGTCGCCAACGTCAACGGTGAGTTGGCCGCGGCGGTACGTGGCCTTGAGGCCAGCGACCAGAGAACGGTTGATCGCGCACTCCTCGACGCCGACGGAACAGACGATAAGGGCCGGCTCGGGGCCAACGCCATCCTGGGTGTTTCGCTGGCCGTTGCACACGCCGCCGCCGACGAAGCCGGGGTTGCCCTGTACCGGTACGTGGGAGGCACCAACTCGCATGTCCTGCCCGTGCCCATGCTCAACGTCATCAACGGCGGAGAGCACGCCGACAACAACGTCGACATCCAGGAGTTCATGTTCATGCCCGTGGGAGCTGCCTCGTTCAGCGAGGCTCTCCGATGGGGAGTCGAGTGCTACCACACCCTCAGGGGTGTCCTCTCGAGCCGCGGCCTGGCGACGGCAGTTGGTGACGAAGGCGGCTTCGCCCCGAACCTCGGATCCAACGAGGAAGCCGTGCAGTTGCTGGTGGAGGCGATCGGCGCTGCGGGCTTCAACCCCGGCAGTGACGTGGCCCTCGCCCTTGACGTGGCGTCAACCGAGTTCTTCGCTGACGGCTCCTACGAGCTCACCGGAGAGGGTCGCAGTCTGTCATCAGGGGCGATGGTCGACTACCTCGCCGACCTGTCCGGGCGCTATCCGATTGTCTCAATAGAGGACGGCATGGCCGAAGACGACTGGGACGGCTGGGTCGCCCTCACCGAGGCGGTCGGCGACAGCGTCCAGCTGGTTGGCGACGACCTGTTCGTCACAAACACCGAGCGGCTCCAGCGGGGAATCGACAGCGGGGTCGCAAATTCCATCCTGGTGAAGGTCAACCAGATTGGAACCCTAACCGAGACCCTCGAGGCCATCGAGCTGGCGACTGCCAACGGCTACACGGCCGTGGTGTCCCACCGATCCGGTGAGACCGAGGACACCACCATCGCCGACCTGGCGGTGGCCACCAACTGTGGGCAGATCAAGACCGGGGCGCCGGCCCGTAGCGACAGGGTCGCCAAGTACAACCAGCTCTTACGCATCGAGGAGGACCTCGGCGAGGCCGCCGCCTACAGGGGTGGAGCGGCTCTGGCCGGGGTGGCGGACCGACCGGCGTGAAGGCGGCAGGCACGAGGTTCCTGTCGCTCCTGGGGGTGGCCCTCGCAGCAACTACAGCAACCCTTGCCTTCGGCATCGTCCCCTTTCGTGACTGGCTCGACCAGCGCCAGGTGAACCAGGACCTGAGGGCCCAGGTCGAGAAACTTGAGCAGGCCAACAGGGCCTACGAACTCCGGATCGATGCCCTCAACACCGATGAGGAGATCGAGGAGCGGGCTCGGCGCGAGTACAACCTCGTTCTCCCCGACGAGGAGGCGTACGCGGTTCTTCCACCACCCGCACCGGTCCGCCAGCTACCCGGGGTCTGGCCCTTCAACCGTTGATCCGGCACCCGCCGGGGTTTCGGCCGGACTCAGGCCCGGGTAGGTGTCGACGCTAGCGTCGCCGGTGTTCCCCTTCGTTGGCAGTCGGCGGCATGCGGTTGTGGCCACGTGAACCGACGAAGGTAGATCTAGGCAAACGAGGTTCCGTGGCGGTGAGAACATGACGGTCGTTATCGAGGCATCGGGTCTCATCAGGCATTTCGGCGCCATCGTCGCCGTCGATGGCGTGGACCTGAGCGTCGACGAGGGTGAGGTCTTCGGATTCCTCGGCCCCAACGGAGCCGGCAAGTCCACCGTCGTCAGGATGCTGACGACCCTGCTCCACCCCACGTCCGGTTCGGCCAGGGTGGGCGGCTGCGATGTCAGGACCCAGGCCGGTGACATCCGGAGGTTGATAGGCGTGGCCCTCCAGGATGCTGCCATCGATCCTCTCATGACAGGCAACGAGTTGATTCGCCTGCAGGCCGTCCTGCACGGTATACCACGCTCGGTTATCCGGATGCGAGGCCCGGAACTGCTCGAGAGGGTCGGCCTGACAGCTGCGGCCGACAGGCGGGTCGGAACCTACTCGGGTGGGATGAGGAGGCGCCTCGACCTTGCACTCTCACTCGTGCACGAGCCGCAGATCCTGTTCCTTGACGAGCCGACCACGGGGCTGGACCCGACCAGCCGTCAGGCACTCTGGGAGGAGGTCAGGCGCCTCAACGCAGAGTTGGGAACAACGGTCTTCCTCACCACGCAGTACCTTGAGGAGGCCGACCAGTTGGCGGGTCGGGTCGCCATCATCGACGCGGGCAGGCTGGTACGCGAGGGGACACCCACCGAACTCAAGGCAACCGTGGGTGCGCCGACGCTCCGGGTCGAGATCGACCAGGAGCATGTGGCGACAACCCGAGACGTCATGACGGGCTTCGGCGAGGAGCGGCCATCCAGGGGGGGACGCGTCGCCATCGGCCTGACCGAGGGTGCCACCCGGGTAGCCGCTGTGGTCCGGGCGCTGGACACGGCCGGGGTGACGGTCATCCACCTGGAGTTGGACGCTCCCAGCCTCGACGACGTATTTGCACATGCCACAGGACGTCGCCTGGAGGGCTCTGGAGACGAGCAGTGACAGGCTCGGGAATGTCGGGAGTCCTGACCGCCGGCTCCCAGACGTGGGAGTTGACACGTCGGTCCGTGGTGGGTGAGAGGCGGCAACTGCTCTCGGTCATGCCGGGGCTCATCTTTCCACTGCTGTTGGCAGCGGTCTACACCAAGCAGTTCAGCCGGGTCCTCGACATGCCGGGGTTCCCCGAGGTCGACTCGTTCCTGGACTTCATCCTTCCGGCCTGCATTGTCCAGGCGGTCTCGTTCGGAGCCACGGCAGCCGGTTCCGAGTTGGCCCTCGATATAGAAAACGGGTTCCTGGACCGGCTGTTGGCATCACCGGTCGCCCGCTGGCCGATTCTCCTCGGACGCCTGGCCGGGGCAGCCGTCGTGGCTTCGGTGAAGACAATCGTGATCCTGGCCCTGTTCCTGGTGTTCGGCGCCCAGGTGGCCGGCGGCCCGGGCGCGATGCTGGTGCTCGTGGTGGTGGCGGCCCTGCTGGTTCTCGTCATAGGTGGCCTTGCACAGGTGATGGCGTTTCGGACCGGTTCCCAGGAGGCGGTCGGTGCAACGTTCCCGCTCATCTTCGTATCCATCTTCATGAGTTCGGCCTTCTTCCCGACAAACCTCATGAGCGGATGGTTCAAGGTGGTGGCCGAGAACAACCCGCTGTCTTGGATCATCAACCCTGTCCGCCGGCTGGTCATCAACGGCTGGTCGTCGGCAGATGCCCTCCAGGCCCTTGGCCTGCCCGCCGTCCTGGCAGCTGTATCGATCTCGGCTGCTGTCGTGGCGCTGAACCGGAGGTTGGCGACACCATGAACATTGCAACCGTCGCCACCGGTGCCGGCCACGGCTGGAACGTGAGCCTCGCAATATGTGTACGGGGCCTCCAGCGCGTCCGGGCGCGCCCCGTGCTCCTTATTCCGACCGTCGTAATGCCGGTCTTCTTCGTGGTCAGCTTCACCGGGGCGTTTAGCTCGCTGACCCGGATCGAGGGCTACGGCACCTCCAACGTCTTCAACTGGATGGCTCCGTATGCGGCTCTTCAGGGCGCCGTATTTGCCGGCGTAGGTGGAGCGATGTCAGCCGCCGACGACCTGGAGAACGGTTTCTTCGACCGCCTCCTCCTGATTCCGGGCAGCCGCCTTCCGATTCTCGTAGGAACCATCGGCTACAGCGCTGTGCGCTCGATCATTCCGACAACCGGCGTCCTCGGTGTGGCTGCTCTGGGTGGCCTGGAGTTGCCCGGCGGGATCCCCGGGCTCGTCAGCCTGTACGTGGCAACGGCTGGAATGGCGGTCGTCTTCTGCCTGATGGGCCTAACGGTCGCCTACCGGCTCCGGTCCCTACGTTCGATGATGATCGTCCAGGTGATCGGTTTTTCCAGCATGTTCCTGTCCATCGGGCAGGTGCCCATCGATTTCCTGGACGGCTGGCTGCACGACGCTGCACGCCTGAACCCGCTCACGAACGTGATGCGGCTCTCACGCCAGGGTTTTGTCGGCGAGATGTCATGGGACCTGACCTGGCCGGGCCTTGTGGCGCTCGTCGCGATGACCGTGGTCGGTGGCCTGTCAGCGCTGAGGGCACTGATGCGGCTGGCTCCGTGAATGCCGACAAGAAGGCACCCCGGGGCTAGAGTCACGCACCGTCGCAACGCTTCGACCGACGGTCGACGGATCCAAACTATGAGATGAGAGGAGAGCACCGGTGCAGGTGAGAGTGAACATCAACGGCGAGCCCGTCTCCCACGACGTCGAGCCGCGGACCCTTCTGGTCCACTACATACGCGACCACGCCGGCATGACCGGCACCAACATCGGATGCGACTCGTCGTCGTGCGGTGCGTGCACGGTCCACCTGGACGGCGAGGCCGTCAAGTCGTGCACCATCCTGGCGGTACAGGTCGACGGCCAGGAGTTGACCACCATTGAGGGCCTCGCCGACGGTGACACCCTCCACCCGATGCAACAGGCGTTTCACGAGAACCACGCCCTCCAGTGCGGCTACTGCACCCCCGGAATGGTCATGGCTGCCGTTTCCCTGCTCGACGAGTGCCCTGACCCGACCGAGGAGCAGGTGCGAGAGGGCCTCGAGGGAAACCTCTGCCGCTGCACCGGCTACCACAACATCGTCCAGGCTGTACTTGAAGCCTCCGGGAGCACAGCATGATCCCGGTTGCATTCGACTACGAGAGGGCCGAATCGGTCGACCATGCCCTGACCCTGCTCGCAGAGCACGGCGACGAGGCAAAGCTGTTGGCCGGCGGTCACTCCCTGCTCCCGCTCATGAAGTACCGGCTGGCTGCGCCTTCCATGGTCATCGATGTAGGCCGGCTGTCCGACCTCTCCTATATTCGCGAAGACGGTGACCACATTGCCATCGGAGCCCTCACGCGCCACCGCGACGTCGAGCTCAGCGACCTGGTGAACACCGAGGCGGGGCTCCTTGCTGCCGCCACCTCCAGGGTGGGAGACCCACAGGTACGCCACAGGGGGACCCTCGGTGGTTCGCTGGCACACGGAGATCCCGCATCGGACCTTCCTGCCACCGTCATCGCCCTGCGGGGCAGCCTGGTGGTCAGCGGGCCGGGTGGCAGCCGCGAGGTCCAGGCAGACGACTTCTTTACCGGCTTCCTCGAGATAGCCATTGCCGATGACGAGATGCTCACCGAGGTACGCATCCCCAGGAGGCCGGACGCAACCTGGTCCTTCCAGAAGTTCAACCGCCGTGCCCAGGACTGGGCGATCGTCGGCGCAGCCGTCGTCGTCGACGGCGGAACCTGCGGTGTGGGTCTCGTCAACATGGATGCCCGCCCAGTTCGGGCCGCTGGCGTCGAGGCGGCAGTCACCTCAGGGGCGTCGGCCGAAGATGCCGCAGCACTGGCTGCCGACGGGCTCGAGCCCACGGCCGACCTGAACGCCTCTGTCGACTACCGCTGCCACCTTGCCCGGGTTCTCACCCGACGCGGGCTCGAAGAGTCGGGTCGCTGACCCGAACCTGTTGCGGTAGGCCGGCTGCCCGCAAGTGCTGCAGGTCCACGCTTCGCTAGCCTGACGTTATGGGCGTTCACGATGTAGCAGCCGTCGACGATGTGGTCGAGGCACTGGCAGGTCGGGAGTACCTGGCCGACGAGGGTCTGGCTACGGCGATCTTCCTAGCTCTCAGGTTGCAGCGCCCGCTGCTGCTCGAGGGTGAGGCCGGGGTCGGCAAGACCGAGGTGGGAAAGGCCCTTGCCACATGGTCAGGTGGCGAGTTGATACGCCTGCAGTGCTACGAGGGCCTCGACTCCGCCCAGGCGGTCTACGAGTGGGACTACGCAAGGCAACTCCTCCACCTGCGTGCAGCCGAAGCTGCCGGAACAGCCTCAGGGGCAGATGTCAGCGACCTCGAAGATGAGCTCTACCAGGAGCGCTTCCTCGTGCGCCGTCCCCTGCTCCGGGCACTGGCCACGACCGATGGGCCACCACCGGTCCTGCTCATCGACGAGGTCGACAGGGCCGATGACGAGTTCGAGGCGTTCCTTCTCGAGATCCTCTCCGACTACGCGGTAACGATTCCAGAGATTGGAACGTTTACGGCTGTGGTTCCGCCGGTGGTGGTGATTACCTCCAACCGCACACGCGACGTGCACGATGCGCTCAAGCGCCGCTGCATCTACCACTGGGTCGAGCATCCCGGCGTCGACCGCGAGGTCGAGATCCTGAGGGTCAGGGCACCACACGTTCCCATCTCGCTTGCCAGGGATGTGGCGCTCGTGGCAGCCCAGCTGAGGGAGATGGGCCTCTACAAGCCGCCGGGTGTGGCAGAGAGCCTCGATTGGGCAGAGGCGCTGGTGCTGGTCGGGGTCGACGACCTCGATGCTGCGGCCATCGACACCACCATCGGAACGCTCCTCAAGTACCGCGAAGACCAGGGTCGGGTCCGTTCCCGGGGGTTCGGCGACCTGCTCACCTCAGCACGCGGGGCCTGACCAGATGGAGGCCATGGTTGAGCGGACGCTTGACCGACACATGGTCAACTTCGTGACGGCACTTCGCGCAACTGGCCTGCCGGTACCTGTCGGCAGCACCCTGGATTTCGGACGTGCCCTGGCCGAAGTGGGGGCTGACACCCACAGCGGGGTCTACTGGTCGGGCAGGGCGACCCTTCTCACCCGGCCCGAGGACATCGCCATCTATGACGAGGTGTTCCGCTTCCATTGGCTGGGGGGCATCGTGGATCTCGGGACAGCCACGGACCCGACCTCGCTCACCCTGCTGCTGGACGAGGCACCTGCTGCGGACGAGGCCGACGACGAAACGGATGCAGACCGTGACGTCATCAGTGTGCGCTACTCCAGGGCCGAGGTTCTGGGCGCAAGGGACTTTGCGCAGTGCACCGACGACGAACTTGACGAACTGTATGACCTCATCATGCGAATGCGTATAGGTGGTTCCCTCCGACCCTGCAGGCGCCGGAGGCCATCTGCCCGACGAGGGCGTCCCGACCTTCGTCGAACCGTGCGCGAGGCGCTACGCACCGGCGGAGAGCCGATGCGCCGGGTGTTCACCGAAGCCGGGGACCGGCCACGTCGGCTGGTTCTGCTGCTGGACGTGAGCGGCTCGATGGAGCCCTACGCGCGTGCGCTCGTCCGCTTCGTGCACGCCGCAATGGTCGGCCGTCGCGACGTCGAGGCCTTCGCCCTCGGAACCCGCCTGACCCGCCTCACCCGCGAACTGTCCACCCGTGATCCCGATGCCGCCCTTTCAGCGGCAGCGCTCGCCGTCACCGACTGGTCTGGTGGAACACGGCTGGGTGACGGGTTGAAGGAGTTCAACGACTCATGGGGTGTGCGAGGCATGGCCCGGGGTGCGACCATCGTCGTGTTGTCCGACGGTTGGGACCGCGGGGAGCCCGAGCTCATGGAGGAGCAGATGGCGAGGCTGGCGAGGGTCACCCACCAGGTGGTCTGGGTAAACCCGCTGAAGGCCTCGCCCGGCTACGAGCCTTTGGCACGTGGAATGGCGGCTGCCCTGCCCCACGTCGACAGGTTCCTCGAGGGGCACAGCCTCAACTCCCTGAAGGCCCTAGCTGAAGCCATCGACGCCTAGCCCCGACCTCGTTCTGACTGGGCTCCGGCTCCGCCTGACGCCTGCTCATCCTTCGTAAATCGCTGCGCTGCCGGACACAGCCGGTTCCCATCTCAACGTGGCGTTTGCCAGTGTCGGCCTAGCCGGTGTTGCGCAGGCCTGCTGCTATCCCGTTGATCGTCAACAGGAGGGCCCTGTGGGCTTCGGGAGAGTCGTCACCCTGTCGGAAGCGGGCGAGCAACTCCACCTGTAGGACGTTCAGGGGATCCAGGTAGGTGTCGCGGACCTCAAGGGTTCGACGCAGGAGTGGTTTGTCGTCGAGCAGGTCGGAGCCGGTGATCAGGGCTACCTGTTCGGCGGTGCGGTCATGCTCCGCTGCCACCAGGTCCAGTAGCGGGTGGAGGTCGGGGTCCACCAGGCGCTCTACGTAGTGGCGTGCGATTGCAAGGTCGGTTTTGGCGAGCGTCATTTCGACGCTGGAAATGAAGGTTCGAAAGAAGTTCCAACTCCGGTACATGTCGGAAAGGTCATCGCCGTGTCCGGCAATGCGAGAGGCTTCGAGGCCTGAACCGGCACCGAACCAACCGGGGATGATCTGACGGGACTGGGTCCACCCGAAGACCCATGGGATGGCACGTAGGCCGTCGATGCCGGTTATCGCCGATGAGCGACGCGACGGCCTTGAACCGATGTTCATCGAGCTCAGTTCCTCGACAGGGGTCGAGTCGGTGAAGTACTCGACTAGGCCGGGTGCATCGATGAAGTCCCGGTACGCGTTGTAGGCGGTTTCCGAGACGTTGTCCATCACCCCATGCCAGCGGGCGACGGTGGCGTCGTCGTGGCGTGGCGTACGGTGCGCGAGCGAGCTTTCTGTCAGGGCGGCAAGCGCCAGGTTCAGGTTCCGGTTGGCGATCTCGGGAAGGGCGTACTTGTCGGCAATCACCTCGCCCTGTTCGGTGAACTTGACCTGCCCGTCGAGTACGCCACTGGGCTGGCTCAGAATCGACGCATGGGTGGGCCCACCACCTCTGCCGATGGTCCCACCCCGGCCGTGGAACACGCGGATCTTCACCCCGGTCTTGGCCGACACCTTGCGGATCTGCCGGAGGGCCTTGTGGATCTCCCACTGTGAGGTTGTAATGCCCCCGTCTTTGTTCGAGTCGGAGTATCCGACCATCACCTCCTGTGTGTCGCCCCGCAGTTCGACGAGGCGTCGGTAGGGGCCGACCTCCAGCAGGGAGCGCAGTACCGGCCCGATGGATTTCAGGTCCTCGATTGTCTCGAAGAGAGGGACAAAGCCCAGGCGTGCGATGTCATGGCCAAGGTCGACAAGGCCCACCTCGCGGGCCAACAGGACGGGTGCCAGGACGTCGTCGACTCCACGCGTCATCGAGATGATGTAACTCTCGATGACCTCGTTGCCGTCGCGGTCCAGAATCGACCGCAGGGTGCGGAACAGGGCCAAGGCATCACCAGGATCTTCCTGGTGGGGTGGGGCGAGAGGGCGCCTGCTCTCCAACTCGGCGGCCAGCATGCTGGTTCGCTCCGCTGGTGAGGCGCTCACGTAGTCGACCCCGACAGCGGAGAACAGTCGGGCGAGGGTCTCGTGGTGCCGGTCGGTGTGTTCGCGGATATCGAGCGTGGCCATGTGGAATCCGACAGCGGCGAGGGTTCGTCGAACCCGGGAGAGGTGGCCGTCGGCCAACAGGGCACCGCCGTTGGAGCGGAGCGAGGTGTCCATGACGGCGAGGTCTGCGTCAAGTTCGGCCGGGCTGTCGTATGCAGCGGGGCCGGGTGGGGTCCTGGCGGTGTCCGCCAGCCGGTGGCCGATGGCGGCGCACCGTGCCCTGTACGGCTCGCTGTGGCCGTGTGCGGGCACCTGCCCGGGGATCAGGGCACTGTCCTCACGGACCGCTGCCGACAACTCGTCGGAGATTCCCTGAACCCTGGTGCTCACGCTCAGGTCGCCACCAAGGTCGATGACCGCTGCCATGAGCAGGTCAAGTGCACGCTGGCGCTGGAGCCCCAGGACCGCCTCGGTCATTTCGGGTGACACGTTGGGGTTGCCGTCCCTGTCGCCACCCACCCAGGTGCCGAACCTGATGGGGGAGTGGCCTACCTCCATCTGCCCTCCGATGGCATTGAGGGCGGTGGCCATGTCGTCGAGCAGGTCGGGCACGGCCTCGCGAACCGTCTGGTCGAGGTAGAACAGAACCGATAGGGCCTCGTCGAAAGGGTCGGGCCTCTCCTGTCGGATCTCGTCGGTCTGCCAGATGGCCTCGATCAGCTCTTCGATCCGACGATCGATGCGCTGCCTGTCGGACTCGGTCCTACGGTGCTCGCTGCGGCCCTCGAGGTGGTCGGCGATCATTGCCAGCTTTCCGAGGATCGACCGGCGTGATGCCTCGGTCGGGTGCGCCGTGAACACGGGTCGCAACTCGGTTCGATTGACCAGATCGGAGATTTCCGACGGGTGGACACCAGCTTCGACGAGGGACCGGATTGTCTCGTCGAAGTGCTTTTCGACACCACCTGCGTCGGTGTTCAGGTCCTCGATGCGGTGAACCTGTTCGGCCACGTTGGCGAGGTGGAAGTAGACGGTGAAGGCCCGAACCAGCAGGATGGCCTCGTCGTTGTCGGCACTGCCGAGCAGGTCAGCGAGCTCACGTGAGACGTTGGTGCCGTCGGCATCCTGGCGCACCCGGCGAGCGAGGGCCCGCACGCGCTCCACGCTGTCAAGAAGGTCACGGCCGTGCTGTCGGACGAGCGTGTCACCGAGTTGGTTGCCGAGGCGCCTGATGTCGGAGCGCAACTCGGCATCGGTCGTCTCGTGGGTGGGGGGTTGTCGCATCTATACCAAACCTCGTTGGATCTCCCATTCGGTGTTACCCGGACTAGAAAGGATGGTGACAGGCCTTCCGGTTTTCCAGGAGGGGCCGTAACCTATCGCCAACATTCATCTCGGTCGGCCCAATATCCCCCAGGTAAGAGGGAGAAACAGTGAGCCACACCCGTCACCCGACAGTCCGCCAGCGCCTGCAGCGCAGCGAGTTGGCCGTTCCCGGTTCCAACCCGGGCATGTTCGAGAAGGCCGCAGCCAGCGGGGCCGACTGCGTATTTCTGGATCTTGAAGACGCCGTATCCGCTGGTGATAAAGATGCGGCACGTACCGGAGTCATCGAAGCACTCGGCGACATCGACTGGAGCGGCCTCGGCAAGACGATCTCGGTGCGGATCAACGGCATCGACACCCACTACATGTACCGCGATGTCGTTGATGTCGTTGAACAGGCCGGTCAGCACCTCGACACGATCATGATCCCCAAGGTGGGAGTGCCCGCAGACGTCTACATGGTCGACGCCATGGTGACCCAGATCGAAACGGCAATGGGGCTGACGCAGCGGATAGGCATAGAGGTGCTCATCGAGACCACGCTCGGCATGGCCAACGTCGAGGCCATTGCCACTTCCAGCAGTCGGCTCGAGGCCATGCACTTCGGGGTGGCCGACTATGCGGCCAGTTGCCGCGCCAGGACCACCAGCATCGGTGGCCTCAACCCTGACTACCCCGGCGACCAGTGGCAGGCCGCCCTGTCCCGGATGCTTGTCGCATGCAGGGCGTACGGGCTTCGGCCGATCGATGGTCCCTATGGTGACTTCAACGACCCTGACGGCTTCATGTTCGGCGCCAGGCGCGCTGCGGCACTCGGATACGAGGGCAAGTGGGCCATCCACCCGTCACAGGTTGATCTGGCCAATGAGGTCTTTTCCCCGCTTGAGGAAGAGGTTGAGCGGGCCGGTCGGATCCTGGCGGCGTTGGCCGAGGCTGAGGCCGAAGGCAGGGGAGCGGCCCAGTTGGACGGCCGCATGATCGATGCTGCGTCGGCACGGATGGCCGACAACGTCGTGGCTGTTGCGGCCGCGATCGCCGCCAGGGACACTGCCTGAGCCCGTGCATCGGGTCACCCGGAGGGGCAGGCTCTAACCTCTTGGTTGTATGCGGGAAATTATTGGTGATCTGCAGCGTTGGCACAGCCAGGGCAGACGTGTGGCGCTGGCACGCGTTGTCGACCTGGAGGGCTCAGGCCCCCGCCTCCCGGGAGCGGCGATGGCCGTCACCGAAGACGGTGAGGTGGCCGGATCGGTGTCGGGTGGTTGTGTCGAGGGTGCCGTCGTCACCGCCGCCCTCGAGGTCCTCACAGCGGGCGAGGGGCGCATGGTCACCTTCGGCTACAGCGATGATGAGGCCTTCGCTGTCGGGTTGACATGTGGTGGAACAATCCACCTGTTCCTCGAGGCGGTCGATGACTCAACCTGGACGGCCCTTGACAGCCTGGAGTCGCTCTGGGAGCACGATTCGCCCTGTTCGTTGGTAACGGTTGTTGAAGGCCCCGGAACCGGATCCAAGTTGCTCGTTCGACCCGGCGACGAGGTGGCCGACCAGGTCGACGGAACCCTGGGTGAGGCTGGCCTCGACAGGGTGGCAGCCCGGGACGCCCTCGGAGAGTTGGCAGCGGGCAGGAGCGGCGTACGCCACTACGGCGAGCACGGTGAGGCCCGTGAGGAGGCCGTGCAGGTGTTCGTCGAGTCGTTCGCCCCGCCACCGCAGATGCTGATCTTCGGTGCGGTCGACTTCACCGCATCGCTGGTACGCGTCTCCAAGGTTCTCGGCTACCGGGTGACCGTCTGTGATGCACGGGAGGTCTTCGCAACCAAGAAGCGGTTCCCCCTTGCCGACGAGGTGGTTGTCGACTGGCCCAACCGACTGCTCGATCAGGTCGGGTCCGGTTTGGGGCCCCGCGACGCTGTCTGCGTCCTCACCCATGACAACAAGTTCGATGTGCCGGCCATCGTCTCAGCACTCGAGACAGAGGTCGGCTACATCGGGGTGATGGGTTCCCGCCGCACCCATGAGAACCGCCTGGAACGACTGACGGAGGCCGGCGTCGACGATGCCGGGGTGGCGCGGCTGCGTTCGCCCATCGGCCTCGATATCGGAGCCCGTACCCCTGAGGAGACGGCCATCTCGATCATGTCCGAGATAATTGCCCTGCGCACCCGCCGCTCAACTCGGGCGCTGTCGGCAATCGACGGCCCCATCCACGATTGAGCCGGGTGGAGGCGGTATGAGCATCGCCGCTGTGATCCTGGCAGCAGGGGGTGGAACCCGCTGGACCGGATCAGACCACAAGTTGCTGGCCGAGTTCCGTGGTCGCCCGCTGGTCACATGGAGCATCGGGGTAGCCGATGCTGCAGGCCTCGACGAGTTGATAGTTGTCGGCGGTGCAGTGGATCTCAGCCATCTGCTTCCCGAGGGTGCGACCCTCCTGAGAAACGACGACTGGGCCTCCGGCCAGGCGGGGTCGGTGCAGGTAGCACTTGTCCATGCCACCCGGGTCGGCCACGACACCATCGTGTTGGGCCTCGCCGACACGCCGATGGTGCCCACCTCTGCCTGGCGGGCGGTCGCCGATGACCCTGGTGACCTCGTGACGGCAACCTTCGGAGGGGAGCGGCGACCACCGGTCAAGGTTGCACGGAGGCTCTGGCCCGAACTACCTGTCAGCGGCGACGGAGGTGCCAGGTCGCTTCTGGCTAGTAGGCCATCGCTGGTCGTGGAAGTAGCGTGCGAAGGTCAGGCCGTTGACATCGACACAGTGGAGGATCTCGACAGGTGGAGTTGAACAACGAGTTTGAGGTTGACGCCCCTATTGGACAGGTCTGGGCGGTGCTCACCGACGTTGAGCGGATTGCCCCCTGCCTTCCCGGAGCCCAGCTCCAGGAGGTCGAGGGCGATGAGTTCCGTGGGATCGTCAAGATAAAGGTGGGCCCGATCACAGCCCAGTACAAGGGTGCAGCCTCCTTCGTAGAGCGCGATGATGCCTCCTATAGGGCCGTCCTGAGAGCTGAGGGTCGCGACACCAGGGGAGCAGGCAACGCCGCCGCCGACATCACGGCACAGCTTGAGGAAGTCGAAGGCGGAACAAGGGTTGAGGTCGCAACCGACCTGAAGGTGACGGGCAAGGTCGCCCAGTTCGGCCGAGGTGTGATGGGCGATGTCAGTCGAAAGCTGATGAGCCAGTTCGCTGACAACCTGAGTGAGTTGATTGCCGATGACGCTCCCGAGGCTGCCGATGAGGTCGTGCAGCACGTCATCGAGGCTCCTGACGAGGTTGAGAGGGTACGTGTCGTAGACGCCCCCGAGGCCGAGGTGCTGGACCTCCTTGATGCCGCTGGAGCGTCCGTGGTCAAGCGCCTGCTCCCACTGGTAGTGGCTGCAGTAGTCGTCGTGGTCGTGGTCCTGCTCGTCGTTTAGTGCGTGGCCAGAGCACCACCGGATCCTGATCCCGTGCATATCACCGGACCGACCGAGGCCGACAAGGAACTCGTCGCCGAACTCCTGGGACGGACACCGGGTGGGCGATTCGAGGTTGTCGTACGTGACGATGCCGGTCAGCCGGTTGTCATCCGCAACCACCCCCTTCTTGACAGCGGGCGGCCGATGCCGACCCTCTACTGGCTGGTGGGTGGTGAGCTGCGTTCGCGTGTAGGGACCCTGGAGTCCACGGGTGGAGTGCGTGATGCTGAGGCAGCCTGTGATCCGGTTGAACTGGCTGATACCCATGACAGGTACGCGGCCGAACGTGATGCCGAGATTCCAGAAGGCCACGTTGGGCCACGTCCATCGGCAGGGGTGGGTGGAACCAGGAAGGGCGTGAAGTGCCTGCACGCCCACTACGCCTGGTTCCTGGCAGGGGGAGACGACCCGGTGGGCCGTTGGGTGCACGAGCGGCTGTCCGAACCGGGAGAGCCCGGCGATGGCTGACCTCGTGGCCGCCGTTGACTGCGGCACCAACTCGACACGCATGCTCATCAGCGACGGCCACCAGAGCATCGAGCGAATCATGCGTATCACCCGCCTTGGCGATGGTGTCGCCTCGACGGGCCGGCTTGCACCTGAGGCGATAGAACGTGTCGTGCAGGCCCTCTTGGAGTTCAGGGTGCTGCTGGACCGGTACGGCGTACAGAAGGTCAGGGCCACAGCCACGTCGGCCGCAAGGGACTCCGTGAACTGCGACGAGTTCTTCGACGCTGCGGAGAAGGCCCTCGGCGTGCGCCCCGAACTGCTCAGCGGAATGGACGAGGGTCGGCTCTCATTTGCCGGCGCCACCGCCGAACTTGATCCGAATGACGGCCCGTTCCTCATCCTCGACATCGGGGGTGGGTCCACAGAGTTTGTCGTGGGTTCGAGCCAGGTCGAGGGGGCCCTCTCGTGCAATGTCGGCTGCGTCAGGCTGTCCGAGAAGTGGATCGCCACGGACCCTCCGCTGCCGGAGGAACTCCTGGCATGCCTGTCCGTGGTGGGTTCCCACATCGACGACGTCGTTCGCGAGGTGCCCACCGTGTCGGAGGTGCGAACGCTCGTGGGGCTCGCCGGAACGGTCTCGACCGCAGCCGCAGTAGAGCTGGGCCTGGCAGAATACGACCGCGACGAGATCCACCACTTCCGGATCAGCAAGGCCGCCGTCGAGGACGTGTTCAGGACCCTTGCGACCGAGAACCGCTCAGAGCGTATCCAGAACCCCGGTATGGAAGAGGATCGCGCCGACGTGATCGTCGCAGGCCTCTCGATCCTGGTGAAGGTGATGCGCCAACTCGGGTTCGACGAATGTCTCGTCTCCGAGTCCGACATCCTGGATGGAATTGTCGCCGACCTGGCTTCCGGGGGGAGTGGCGACGGTGGGTGACGTGAGCGATACCCCGCTGCTGCACGGCAGGCGGGTGACCCTGAGACCGATCCAGCCAGAGGACTTCGAGACATGGCAGGTGGTCAGGCGGCGCAACAGGGAACGGCTTGCCACATGGGAACCACGGCGAACCCCGGGGCAGCCTGACCCGGTAGAGGACCGTCAGGCATTCTCTTCGAGATGTGGAGCACGACGCAGGGAGCGTCAGCTCGGCACGGGGTGGGGATTCGGGGTCTTCCTGGGTGATGTTCTGATGGGGGAGATGAACCTCTCAAACGTCGTGCGTGGCGCCTTCCACAGCGCGCACGTCGGCTACTGGATAGACGAGCAGCGCGCCGGGTGCGGCTACACCCCGGAGGCCCTTGTGGTGCTCTTCAGGTTCGCGTTCGAGCAGTTGGACCTGCATCGCATGCAGGTGGCGATTGTCCCCCGCAACGTGGCGTCGCGGAGGGTCGTGGACAAGGTCGGCCTGCGTTGTGAGGGCCTGGCCGAGCGCTATCTGGAGATTGACGGGGTCTGGGAGGACCACCTCAGGTACGCCATCACCGCCGAGGAGTGGAGTGCCAGGTCCGTGGAACTGCAGAGGGCTTGGCTGGACTGACCGGCTGAACCCGGAACAGGATCAGGGCTTGCTGGAGATGCGCGACTTCAGACCCTCGACCATTTCCACGAACGCTGGTTGGTGCATCGACCAGACCTGAGGGCCGATCTCCAACTTGACGGAATCCTCAGAAGCAGTGACGGCAGCGGTCGAGTGCAGGGTCGCCTTGGTCCTCGCCACCAGTTCCTCTGGCTGTGAGGCCGCCAGTTCGGCGTATCCGACGGCGGCATCGACAAGGTCGGAGTCGTCCACGCACTCCCAGGCGACCCCTCGAGCGGCGGCCTCCTCGCCACCGAGCACCTGTTTGAACAGCACCATCGCCTTGGCCGTCTGCAGGTTGGTGATGTTGCGCAGGCGCCAGGTGTGTCCTCCACCTGGGTGTAGGCCAATGGACAGGAACCTGGAGTCAAAGCGCGCTGACTGGGCGGCGACCACTAGGTCGCAGGCCAGGACCATGTTCATCCCTGCGCCCACGGCGGCCCCGTTTACTGCTGCGACGGTTGGTAGCGTCGAGTGGGCGACCCGGAGGAAGCCGCTGTAGATGTCGGGCAGGTCGCCACCACCATCGGGGTCGGCCTCGCCGGCAGACAGTAGGTTGTCGAGCACCGCACCTGCACAGAACGCCTTTCCGGAACCGGTGAGGACGACAGCGCCGACATCCTTGTCGGCCTCCATGTCATCGAATGCTGCCAGCAGCGCGGTGTTCATCTCCTCGGAGACGACATTGCGTCGATCAGGGTCATTGAAGGTGAGGACGGCTACCCGGCCACGCTGTTCGGTCTCAAGCACGCTCATGGTCAGCATTCTGGCACGGGTCTCCGCTTCCCGGCACGCCGGGGGGCGTCGGTAGGGTCGCTGCGATGGACCCGGTCGCCATGGGGAGGTTCCCCGCCCTTCGTGTGCGCAACTACCGGCTCTTCTGGATCGGCGGCCTGATCTCCAACAACGGGAGGTGGGTCCAGTTCGTCGCCACCTACTACGTGATCTTCCAGATGACCGGATCCGCCGCCTGGATCGGCGCAGCCGGGTTCGCTTCGTTCATTCCGATGCTGCTGGTCAACCCGGTGGCGGGCCACATGTCCGATAACCTGGATCGCCGTAATGCCCTGCTGTGGGCAAGCGCCGCCTCGGCAGCGGTTTCCTCGCTGATGGTCGTGGCCTGGGCGGTCGGTGTTGGAAGCCCGTGGGTGTGGGTCGGCATGTTCTTCATGCGGGGAGCTGTCGCCGGGTTGAGGCTGCCCATCTGGCAGGCATTCGTGTCTGAGTGTGTTCCGCGATGCCACCTCCGCAATGCCGTAACGCTCAACTCCACGCAGTTCAACGCCGCTCGCACCCTTGGTCCCGCAATCGGTGGGCTGGTGATCGGCCTGGCCGGCCCCGGATGGGCGCTGCTCCTGGCAGTTGTGCTGAACGGGCCGGTGATCGTGGCCCTGGGAATGATGGACAGGGCCGACCTCCGCAGGCCATCGGGGCCCCCGGGTGCAGGCACAACGGAGGGAAGGGCGATTCTGGCCGACTACCGGGAATCGATCCGCTACGTGGCTGCTTCTCCCGGCATCAGGGCGGCCATCATGACGGTGACCCTCATCGCCACGATCTCCAACCCGATTGTCACACAACTGGTGGTGTTTGCCGAGGAGGTCTTTGAGGTGTCGCCGTTCTGGTTCGGCGTGCTTGGATCAGCCCAGGGCCTGGGTGCTGTAATGGCAGCACCCCTGGTCGCCGGCGAGTTGGGCCGGGTTCGACGGTCCCGCCTACAACTGGCGGCCACGGTGGGCTTTGGCCTGGCGGTGATGCTGTTCGGGTTGGCGCCGGTGTTCTGGGTGGGCTTCCTGGCTCTGGGGGCCATCGGTGCCATGCACCTGACGTCGGCCTCGAACCTGAACTCGTCTGTGCAACTGCAGGTGGATGACGCCATCCGCGGGCGGGTCATGGCGATCTACCTGATGGGAGTCCTCGGTACCACTCCGTTTGCGAACCTCGCCATGGGTTGGCTCATCTCGGTATTCGGGCCGAGGCCGGTGGTGACAATCGGGGGTCTGCTCATGGTCATCGGCGGCCTGGTCCTGTTCGGCACCGGTCGGTTGCAGCGCCTCGACAGCGGCTGACCAGACGGTACTGTTCAGCGGCCGTCGAGTTCCCCGAGGTGCATGGTTCCCTCGTGGCAGGTGTCGATGACCGGACACCACCGACAGGCCGGTCCGACCAGCTTGCCGGGGGAGCGGCCACCGTGCAGGAGCGAGGTAAGCCTGCCGACCCCGTCGGCGATCCTGGCGACCGTTGCCATCAGGGTGTCCTCGGTGACAACCTCGGGTGCGAAGTGCGCCTGATCCAGGTAGTAGGAGGCCAACAGGCGCGGTGGAACCCCGATGCGCAGAGCTTCGACCAGGGCGTAGAACCGCAGGTCCTCGCGGTGGACGGGGGCGAATCCCCCTGTCTTGAAGTCGACGAGGACCTTGCCGGCCCGTTGCCCCTGTGCGGCACCGAGCGTGAGGTCGACCTTGCCGGCCAGGATCAGGCGGCCGTCGCACAGTTCGGCCCTCAGGCGGCTCTCGGTAACAGGCCTCCATGCCGGCTTGAGGGGAGGCCAGCACTCGAGGTACTTGGTAAAGGAGTCGAGGGACTCTGAACGCAGTTCGGCCCGTTCGGCCTCACCACAGCCGCGCAGCCAGTGGCCGAGGCTGTCCGAGTCCTGTTCGAAGCGGGCGAGGGCCTCATCGACAATGGTCGGAGGTTCAATCTCCCTGCGCCAGTTCACGGCCAGCTCGACCGCCTTGTGGACGATTGTTCCCCGTGCGATCGGTACCTTCCATTCGAACTCCTCGGCCTCGTCTGCAATGAGCAGGGTCTCGCAGCCGTGAACCTGGGCCAGACGATGTTTGTTGAGGAACAGGTCCGTGCCCTCGGGAAGGATGTCGAGGTGGGGCGCTGCTGCGGTTTCGAGCGCGGCGCGGAGGTGGTGGCGGAGATCGTCGGCGAATACCGGTCGGTCCTCGATTTGTGCACCCAGTTGTTCCACCACGTCCAGTTGGGCGGGGTTCAGTTCATCATCCACACGGGCATTGTCACAGGTGTCTGGGATACTCGTGGGCGATGGATGCGACGACACTCAGGTTTGCAGAGGCAGCCCGTTCACTGGGCAGGGCAGCAAGGCTCTGCGGGCTCCAGGTGCCCACCTTCAGGAGCCCTCCGGGAATCGCCGATGTCCAGAGGTCCATTCGGCGGAGGGAGCAGTCGTCCACGGTGGCGGTGGTGCTCAAGGGGCGCCCCTGGGTGGCTGTGGTTGCCGACATGATCGAGGGTATCGTCGCCGCGAACCGCCTCGACAACGGTCGGGCCGACACGGTCCGGTCAGCCCTGTGGCTGGCGGTCGAGGGCCCGGCCCTGGCAGCCTGATCAGGCCAGTGGCGCCGTCTCATGGGCCGGCAGCTCTCGCTGTGTGTAGCGTTGGTGGCACGCCCGGGTGGCGGAACTGGTAGACGCAGCGGGCTTAAAACCCGCCGCCGTTTCGACGGCGTGAGTGTTCGAGTCACTCCCCGGGCACTGCCTCGAGGCCACCGACCCCGGTACTGGTCTGCTACGTTCCGCCGCATGGGCGAAGGTGGGTCTGCCAACGGCGACCCAGGCGGCACTGTGGCACCGTCAATCGTGTTCATCGACGAGGCCGACAGCCTTGCGCCCGACGGCAAGAGGGCTCTTCTGGGTGGCAAGGGCGCTTCGCTGGCTGACATGGCCACGACGCTCTCGCTCCCGGTGCCACCTGCCTTCACGATCACCACCGAGGTGTGCCGTGCATACCTGTCGACGGGCTGGCCACTCGACCTGGACGAGGGTCTTCGTGTGGCAGTGGCAGGCCTTGAGCAACGCACTGGACGCCGTCTGGGGGACCCCGGCAACCCCCTGCTGCTGAGCGTCAGGTCAGGGGCGGCAGTCTCCATGCCGGGAATGATGGACACCGTCCTGAACCTGGGCCTCAACGACGAGACGGCAAGGGGCCTGGCCGCAGCCACCGACGAACGCTTCGCCCTCGACTCCCATCGCCGGTTCATACAGTCCTATGCCGCGGTAGTCCTGGGTGTCATCTCCGACCTCCCTGAGGTGGTGGCATCGGCTGTCAGGAAGGCCGGTGTCGGTCACGAGTCCGACCTGGACCCCGGAGCCCTCTCAGACCTGATCGCCGACCTGCACCAGATCGTGACGGACCACCCCGGGGCGACTCTTCCCGACGACCCGTTCGAACAACTGCGTACAGCGGTCGCGGCCGTGTTCGACTCCTGGATGGGTGAGCGGGCAGTCGAGTACAGGAGACACGAGGGCATCGACGGAGACATCGGAACGGCATGCACCATCCAGACCATGGTCTTTGGCAACCGTGATGATTCCTCGGGTAGTGGCGTCGTGTTCACGCGTGATCCGGCAACCGGCGACGACCATCCCACCGGCGACTACCTCCCGAATGCCCAGGGAGAGGACGTCGTGTCGGGTACCCACTCGACCCTCCCGATTGCCGATTTCAGCAGGCTCATGCCCGAGCAGAGCGCCGAGCTGGACCGGGCACTTGAACTGCTGGAGGGTCATTACCGGGACATGTGCGATGTCGAGTTCACCGTTGAGCAGGGCCACCTGCACATCCTCCAGTGTCGTGTCGGCAAGCGCACCGGTGCCGCTGCTCTCCGGATCGCCAGCCAACTTGTGGAGGATCCGGGTGTCGCCCTCACGAGGGACGAGGCGGTTGTCCGTATCACCTCCGACCACCTGTCACAGGTGCTGCACGTGGGTTTCGCAGAGACAGACATCCCCGAGGTCGCCCACGGGCTCGGGGCATCTCCCGGAGCAGCGGTCGGGCGCGCCTACATGACCACCGAGGGCGCAATCGATGCGGTGGACCGTGGTGAACAGGTGATCCTCGTGAGGCGGGCGACCTCACCTGACGATGTGGCGGCCATGGCGGTCGTCGAGGGAATCCTGACCTCCCATGGCGGCCTGGTCAGTCACGCTGCCGTCGTCGCACGCGGGTGGGGAACTCCCTGTGTCTGCGGTGCCGAACAGGTCGAGGTCGCAGACGACCATTTCCGCGTCGGAGACATCGTCGTGTCCGAGGGTGACACGATCTCAATTGACGGAACCACCGGTTCGGTGACCCTGGGTGACCGGGGAGTCGTCGAGTCGGTGGTGCCGCCCGAGCTGGACTCGATCCTGGACTGGGCCGACGAGATCGCCTCCGGAACCCTCGGGGTCAGGGCGAACGCGGATACAGCTGAGGACGCAGCAGCTGCCCGAGAGGCCGGTGCGGTCGGCATCGGCCTGTGTCGAACGGAGCACATGTTCCTCAGCTCCGACCGGCTGTCCCTCGTCAGGGCGATGATCCTGGCCGAGACCGCCGAGGTCGAAGCAGATGCCCTGGAACAGCTTGGAGCTGTCCAGCAGGCGGACTTCGAGGGCATCCTCGAGGCGATGGATGGCCTGCCGGTGACGGTGAGGCTCCTGGACCCGCCCCTGCATGAGTTCCTTCCGGATATCGGAGACCTGGTGGTCGCCGAGGCGAGGGGTGAACTTGACCCGGAGGGACAGGCGCTGCTCAAGTCGGCCCGCTACTGGACCGAGGTCAACCCGATGATGGGAACCCGGGGAGTACGGCTTGCGCACCTCCGTCCCGGCCTCTACAGAATGCAGGCGACGGCCCTGTTCTCAGCGGTAATGACCCGACGTGCGGCCGGAGGAAACCCCCTGGTCGAGGTCATGATACCGCTGACGGTCTCCGGCCCAGAGTTGGCCCTAGCCGTGGGCTGGGTCAGGGAGGCGGCAGTAGATGTCGGAATAGGTGAGCCACCCCGGGTTGGCACCATGATCGAGACCCCCAGGGCAGCCCTTCTAGCCGGTGACCTGGCGGTGCACGCTGACTTCTTCTCAGTTGGCAGCAACGACCTGACCCAGCTGACCTTCGGCTTTTCCCGCGACGATGTCGGGGGCCGGTTCATGGACCTCTATCTGGACCGTGGGCTGCTCGACCACAATCCCTTTGAACACTTTGATGAAGCGGCCGTGGGGGAGCTCGTCGACCTGGCCGTAATTCGCGGGCGGAGAGCCCGCCCGGACCTCAAAGTCGGGGTTTGCGGCGAGCACGCTGGCGATCCGCTCTCGATTCCACGCCTGCTGGCCGCTGGGGTGGACTACCTGTCGTGCTCACCCGCCCGCCTGCCCGCGACACGCCTGGCGGCCGCCCACGCCGTGCTCGCCAGGGACTAGACCGACTGTGACAGGATCGGCAGATGAACGATCCTTCGTCAGCGGGTGCTTCCGGCGGTTGCCACTGTGGTGGTGTCCGCTACCGGGTGAAGGGCCCCCTCCGGGAGGTCATCAACTGCCACTGTGAGCCGTGCCGGAGGGTCACCGGCCACTTCATGGCAGGCACCGACGCCAATCTGGGTGAGGTCGAGTTCGATGCCGATGAGACCCTCACCTGGTACCACCCGACCGACACGGTGCAGTACGGGTTCTGCAACCGGTGTGGTTCGACCCTGTTCTGGAGGGCCGATGACAAGGCGTCCAGGTTGTCGATCGCGGCCGGCACCCTCGACCAGCCGACAGGACTGACAACGGGCCTGGCGCTCTTTGGAGACGAGGCCGGCGACTACCACAACCTGGACACGACCATCGAGACGCTGCCCGGAGACCACTAGGGCTGGTTGGTGCCGCCACGCGGTGGTTGGGGTCGGTGGTCACCCAGGACCTACGCTCAACGGGTGGACCTGAGCGTCGAGGACAGGCAACGGCTAGCCGGAGACGCCGGCCCGGCTGCCCAGTTGGCCATGCGTATCGTCGTGCGCCTGGCTGAATCGATGGGGGTCGACCACCTGCTCGACATCACGGGCGCCCACGTTGATTCGTGTCTCTACCACGGGCAGTCGGGGCTGGACTTTGCCGGGCGCCTCGTCGAGGGCGGTGCCTCGGTCGCCGTACCAACCACGCTCAACGTGTCCTCTCTGGACCTGTTGCATCCCGAGCTGTACCGCGGGGATGAGGTTGAGGGTGAGGCTGCTCGGCGGATGGCCGGGATGTACGAGGAGATGGGCTGTCAGCCGACATGGACGTGTGCACCGTACCACCTGGAGAATCGCCCGTCGTTTGGCGAACAGGTGGCCTGGGCCGAGTCGAATGCCATCGTCTTTGCCAACTCGGTGCTGGGTGCCCGCACCGCCCGCTACGGCGACCTGATCGACATCTCCGCCGCCATCACGGGCCGGGTACCTGCCTCCGGCCTGCACCTTGACGCTAACCGTCGGGCCACAGTCCTCTTTCGACTCCTTGACGTGTCGCCCGACCTGCTCGACCTGGACCAGGTGTATCCGCTGCTCGGGACGGTTGTCGGAGCAGCATCGGGTTCCCGGGTTCCCGTGATCGAAGGCCTGCCGACGGCCCTCAGCGAGGTGAGGCTGAGGGCCCTGGGTGCAGGTGCGGCAACGGCCGGCAGCATCGGGATGTTCCACGCCGTTGGCAGCACACCGGAGGCGCCAACCCTCGAATCGGCCATGGGTGGGAGGGATCCACATGAGGTCGTGGAGGTGAGAACCAGCGACCTGCGGGCTTCTCGCGACCAGCTCTGCACCGTCTCTGGGTCAGCGCTGTCAAGCGTCTGCCTCGGAACACCCCACTACTCGGTCGACGAGTTCCAGGTCGTTGTGGCCCTCCTGACGGGCAGGCGGGTCCACCCCGACGTGGACTTCTACGTTTCAACGGGCCGCTCGGTTCTCGCTGAGTTGGAGCTTCGGGGATGGGCCGACCTGCTGCGGTCCGCCGGTGTGACCCTTGTAGTCGACACCTGCACCTACGTGTCAGCGATCCTTGCTGACACGACGGGCACGGCGATGACGGACTCTGCCAAATGGGCCTGGTACGCACCGGGCAACCTGGGTGTCGATGTCGTGTTCGCCGGTACCTCCGAGTGTGTCGAGTCGGCCGTGGCCGGCAAGGTGCTTCTCGATGAGAGGGTGTGGTCAGGTGTCTGAACAACCGGTTGTGTTGGTGGCTGGCTCGGCTTCAGGAGAGGTGCTCTGCCTCGATGAATCCCTCAGCTTCTGGGGTGGTGTCGATCCCCGAACGGGGGAGATAGTCGACCACCACCATCCGCAGCACGGCTGCACGGTCTCCGGGCGGGTCATTGCCATGCCCTCGGGGCGTGGATCCAGCTCCTCCAGTTCGGTGCTCCTCGAGGTCATCCGAAACGGCTCGGCCCCAGAGGCGATACTCATCCTGGAACCAGACGAGATCCTCTCCCTCGGGTCGATAGTGGCCGGTGAGTTGTACGGGCGGTCGCTGCCCGTCGTTGTGCTCGACGAGGCCACCTATTCGTCCCTGGTGACGGGTGAGACGGTGGCCGTGGGGGAGGATGGGTCGTTGCACCGACAATCCGGGTCCGTCGACGACGATCCGGACAACACGACCGGAGGCTGACAATGCGCTACCTGAACCCGGATGAGGTGCGTGCCGCACTGCCGATGTCAGATGCCATCGAGTCGATGGTCCATGCCTTCGGGGGTGACCGCGAGGCGCCGAACCGGATGCTCCTCGGGGTCTCCCTGTTCATGCCCGGGCGTCTCGACTCGTACACAGGGGTGAAGGTGGTCTCATCGGTTCCCGGGGACCCTGCCGGAATCGTCGCCGTGTTTGACGAGTCGGGACACCCGCTCGGGCTGGTCGACGGCCCCACGCTCTCGGCGATACGCACAGCGGCAGCACCGGGGCTCGCCACGGACAGGATGGCCGCCCCGGATGCCTGTGTTCTTGCCATGCTCGGAGCGGGGGCGATGGCTGCGGACCAGGTGGCTGCCGTTCGGGCGGTACGGCCCATCCGGGAGGTGCTCGTCTGGAGTCGTACCGAGGTTTCGGCCAGGGCCCTGGCCGACTCGGTCGGAGGGCAGGTCGTGCCTGATGCAGACGAGGCGGTGGCCAGGGCAGACGTGGTGAGCACCGCTACGCCATCCAGGGCCCCCTTATTCGGTTCCTCCTCCCTGAGGCCGGGCACGCACGTCAACGCTGTCGGCGCTTTCACCCCGGAGATGGTCGAGATCCCGGGCGAGGTGGTCGAGCAGGCGTTTGTGGTCGTCGACGACCGGGAGGCCGCTGCCGTTGAGGCTGGAGACCTGTTGAGGGTGGACCGTGAACCCGATGCGGACATGGCTGACCTGATCGGTGGGCGGGTGACACCATCGGGCCAGCCCTTCACCCTCTTCAAGTCGGTGGGTATCGCATCACAGGACATTGCGGCTGCAGTGATGGCCCTCACGAATGCTGAGCAGCAGGACCTGGGGACCGTTCTCTAGGAATCGTGGTCAGGAGCCCTCTGGGATCCAGGCCTCGAGCCCCACGCCGAGGCCATCGACGATCCGGTTGGCGTAGGCGTAGTAGGCGGTCACCTCGACGATGTCGAGGATGTCGCGGTCGCTGAATCCGACGTCGCGGAGTTGGCTGATATCGGATTCGAGCATGGCTCCCGGTGCCCGTGTCAACTTTGCAGCCATCTCGAGCATTGCCCGCCGCTCTGGTGAGATGTCCGCCGTGGTCCAATTGGACTCGATGGCGGCAGCCAGGTCGTCGTCGCGAAGCAGTCGGCGCAGACCGCGCCGGTGGTGGGTTGTTCAGTAGTGGCACTCATTCTGGACGCTGACGACCAGGGCGATCATCTCCCTCTCGACCTTGCGTAGTGAAGCTGTCCCGGCCATTGCCGACTCGTAGAGGCCCTGGTGGGCGGCGAGGCTCCGTGGGTTGAGTGAGTGGACGGCCATGACATGGTCGACCCGTCCGTTCTCCGGGTCGACGACCCTGCCATACATATCGGCGAGGTGTCCTCCACCTGACTCCCATTCATCGTCCGGAACCGTCTCAATCCAGGCCATGGAACGAGTCTCGCGCATGGCCACTTGCCAGCGTGACCTCGGCGGGTCAGGGGGAAAGGGAGTGTTCCAGGAGCCTGTCGTAGAGGGGTCGGGCTGCTTCCAGTACGGGTCCCAGGTGGGTGGGTAGGGGGTCGCTGCTCGGAATCCCGGCAAGGAATCCGGTGGAGGCGTGGGCATTCGCATACCAGTGGACCGCCCATGTTCCGTCCTCGGGCTTGGGCCCCGATGGCCACGACAACATGGCGTCCTCGAAACTGATCTCCAGCACCGAGCACATCTTTCGGAGCATGCCCTCAGGATCGGCAAGCAGCGCTGCAGAGTCCACGACGATCGGGTCTCCGTCCGCGTTGAGGATCGAGTCCAGAAGGCCGACCTGGGATTCAAGGCCCGTGTCGCCGAGGTTGACATCGGGGATGTTTACGCTCAGCGAGCGCAGCACGTGGCGTGGGTCGCGTATCAGGAGGATGTTTCGGCACCTGCGGAGGAATGTCGTGTCCAGGTCAATGAGGTGGTGGCTCATCATCTTGAGGAAGACGATTGGGCTGGGGTGGGAGCCGAGGATCAGGTTGCGAACCACGGCATCACCATCGGGATCCTGACTGGCGAGGGTCTCCGCCCGGCCCGGATGCTCCCTTCCGCTGGCCCTCAGGTAATGGGCGTAGATGGGCTCATCGAATACGAGCGTGTCGGATCGTTGCCTGAAGGAGTACATGAGGGCCGTGGAGATGTTCCTCGGCCCCGACCAGCAGTTGATGCGTAGCGTCACGGCGCCGTCTGGTTCACAGCCCTACCGAGGCGGCCACTGCCCTGCGGTAGAGGTCGTTCAGGCGTGAGGTCACCGGGCCACGGGTTCCGGTACCGATGGTGCGCCCGTCGACCTCGGAGACAGGGGTCAGGCCACCAAATGTTCCGGTGACGAAGGCCTCGTCGGCTGAGTAGACGTCGGTCAGGGAGAAGGGCTGCTCCCTAGTGGCGATGCCCGCTGCTGCCGCCTCCTCGAGAACCACGGCGCGGGTGATGCCGTGCAGGTTGTAGTGGCCGGTCGAGGTCCAGAGTTCACCTGACCTGACTACGAAGAAGTTGGTGGCGTTGCAGGTGGCGACTGCTCCCGTGGGGTCCAGCATGAGTGCCTCGTCGGCTCCGGCCCGCGTCGCCTGGATCAGGGCGATCACCTCGTGCAGCTTGGAGTGTGAGTTGAGGCGCTGGTCGAGGGTGTCGGGTGGTGGTCGGCGGACGGTCGCCGTGAACAGTGAGACCCCCTGATCGGACACGGCCGGGTCGGCAGTCTTGTGCTCGGCGATGATGACGACGTTGGGTCCGTCAATGACGTTGGCCGGATGCTGGGAGGGCGTTGTCTTGTCGCCCCTCGTGACCATCAGGCGCACGTGCACCGAGTCGTGCATGTCGTTTTGATCGACGGTGGACCTGAGCGCATCGGTGACTTCGGCACGGGTCATCCTCATGTCGAGGTCGATTGCAGCCAGTCCGGCAAAGAGGCGGTCCAGGTGGCGATCGATGAAGGCGAAGCAGCCATTGTGGAGCCGGATTCCCTCCCAGACCCCGTCGCCCACCAGAAAGCCGCTGTCAAACACCGAGACCTTCGCCTCAGGCCTGGGATGGAAGATGCCGTTGATGTAGATCTGGACGGTGGCGTTTCGCGGATCCGGAAGTGCCTGGTGGGTGCTGCGGCCACTGACCGGCAGGTCGCTCTGCATCATGTCCGGGATGTTATCCGTGGCAGTTCAGGCAGGGATGATGGGGCGTGTCAGGGTGTTGGACCACCGGCTCGGGCGCGCTACGGTGCCTCTCGCAGCAGCAGGGGGTCTGCCCACCAGTCGTCTGTGATCGTGCCCCTCTGGTGCGCGGCGGCGATTGTGTAGTCGGCCGGGGTCCTGATGGGACTACTTGTCACTTTGAAGGGGGTACTTGGTTGACAGCGACGATCGAGAGGAAGTCGGCCCGTCAGGTTTCCAAGGTCGACAGGTTCCTCACCTTCATAAGGATCTTCCTCGTGAGCCTGATCGTCATCGGCGTTCTGGCGTTCATTGCCCAACAGGTTGCGCCCGACAATCCCTTCGCCCGGTGGCGTAACCCCGACGCCGTGGGCCTGACGGGGGACCAGTTCAAGGGCCTGCTCATGTCCGGGCTCTCGCAGGGCGCCATGTACGGGCTCATCGCCCTCGGCTACTCAATGGTCTACGGGGTACTGGGTTTCATCAACTTCGCCCACGGCGAGGTCTTCATGGCCGGAGCCATGACGGGGTTCATTGCATCCGACAAGTTCTCGGCCAACGGCCTATGGGAGAGCAATTTCCTCCTGTCCCTCGTCATCATCATCGTCCTTGCGATTATGGTCTCCACGCTCACAGCTGTTCTGATGGAACGGGTCGCATACCGTCCGCTGCGGGAGTCACCACGTCTCATTCCCCTCATCACCTCCATCGGCGTTTCCTTCTTCATCCAGAATGCGGTCATGGGCGTATTCGGGCCTTCAACCAAGAGTTACCCGCAGCTGCCACAGTGGCTATCCAAGCAGAGGTCCATCCTGACCTTCGAGATTGCCGGCACGAAGTTGCTTGTGCTGCTCGTGGCAGCCATGTCCATGGCGGGCCTCTGGTACCTGGTTGAACGCACCAGGACCGGCAAGGCGATGCGAGCCGTGGCCGAGGACAAAGAGATCGCCGCCCTCATGGGCATCAACGTGAACCGTACGATCGTCACCACCTTCGCCGTCGGTGGGGCCATGGCCGGGATTGCCGGAATTCTCTGGGGTTTGCTGTTCCGCAGCGTCACCCACATGACCGGCTTCCTGCCCGGCATCAAGGCCTTCACGGCAGCTGTCGTCGGCGGCATCGGAAACCTGCCCGGCGCCATGATCGGTGGAATCTCCCTGGGGTCAGCTGAATCGATCGCTCCGCTGGTGATCCTCGAGCCGCTCGGGGTTCCCGGCGTGTCCCAGCTGAAGGACGCTGTGGCGTTCACCGTGCTGGTGTTGGTGCTCCTGTTCAAGCCGTCCGGCCTGTTCGGTGAGCAACTCTCGGCCGAGGACAGGGCATGAGCGCCACCATGACCTCTTCGTCCGCACCGTCTTCCAGGTCCGGTTACCGCGCTCCCGTGACCGACCAGGACTGGCGAAATGTTGGCAAGTGGGGCGGTCTCTGCACCCTTGCTCTTGTCCTGGTGTCGTTGATCGGCATGCCGGTTGGACTGGACCGGCGCATCCTCATCCATCCTGTCCTGAGTCTCGGTTACCTGTCGTTGCTCTGGATTCCCCTGGTGCTGGGATTCGTAGTGTCCAGGCACGTCGAACTGGAGGGTGTGGAATCGCCTGAGCCCGGAGGCCGCGACCTCCTGGCCGGTGCCCTGACAGGCCTGCTCGGCGGTTTCGGTATGGCCGTGTTCATAGTCGCCCTCGACACCTTCAACCTCCGTGACCCGCTGGTCAACTGGAGTCCGCAACTTCTGGAGTTGCTCAACTACGGGCGTGGTCTCGGTTTCGGGGTCGTGGCGTGGATCGCTGCGTGCAGCGTCCTTGGCCTGCTGGGCTCATCAATTCATGTGATTCCAGCCGGTGTCAGACGGGTCGTGTCCTATGGCGCCTTCGGCCTGCTTGGTATCGCTGTACTGGAGGGGGCAATCGCAGACCTTTCTGAGGGGTTCGGCCTGCAATCCCTGACAGACTCCATCTACGCCAACCGGGGCGGGGTCACCGTTGTCTGGTCGATCGTTCTGGTGGTCATCATCGGGGTCGTGTCGATGCTGACCAGGGGTAGGTTCAAGGCCGCAAAGGCCAATTACGGCGAACTGCAGGGCCCCGAGCGCAAGCGGGCATCCATGATCCTCTTCCTGCTTGTAGCCCTCCTGACCATCATCCTGCCCCTGTTCCTGGGCACGATCATGAACGAACTGCTGGCGAACGTCGGGTTGTTCCTGCTGTTGGCCCTGGGTCTCAACATCGTGGTCGGCCTTGCCGGAATCCTCGATCTCGGGTACGTGGCCTTCTTCGCCGTCGGTGGCTACACGACGGCCGTGTTGACATCGCCCGACTCTCCGTTCTTCGCCCCGGAAATGCACTTCGCCATCACCCTCGTGATCGTCGTCGTCTTTGCCGGCCTGGTTGGCCTGATAATCGGTGCGCCCGTGATCAGGATGCGCGGCGACTACCTGGCGATCGTGACCCTCGGCTTCGGTGAGATCATCCGCCTGCTGTTCATGTCCGACTGGTTGAAGCCCTATTTCGGCGGTGCGCAGGGGATTACCAACGTTCCCGGCGTAGATCTGGGGTTTGTGACAATCAAGGGCACCGACCCGAGGTCGGTGTTCTACCTGGTGCTGGTGTTCTGCGCACTAGCCATCTACATATCCTGGCGCCTTCAGGCGTCACGTCTCGGGAGGGCCTGGATGGCAATCCGCGAGGACGAGAAGGTCGCCGAGGCGATGGGGATCAACACCGTCAACGCCAAGCTTCTGGCTTTCGTTGTGGGCGCCGTGCTGGCCTCGTTCAGTGGTGCGATCCTCGTGGCAAAGGTCGGTTCGGTGTTCCCGAACAGCTTTATGATCCTTGTCTCGATAATCATCCTGGTTGTCGTGATCGTGGGTGGAATGGGCAATATCGCAGGTGTACTCGTGGGTTCGTTCGTGCTGATCGGCGTCCTTGGTGGGCCCAGGCAGCCCGGCCTGCTCCACGAGTTCCAGTCGTTCAAGTTGTTGATCTACGGCGCCCTGCTGGTATTCATGATGCTCCAGCGGCCAGAGGGCCTTGTCCCGAGCGCCCGGCGCAGCCAGGAACTCCATCAGGAGGAGTTCCTCCAGGATGTCTGGCTGAAGGGCGAGGAGCGCGAGGGCGAGGAGCATGAGGAAGAGCTGCATGCAGCTGAAGCCAGCGGAGCTGAGGGGAGCGGAGCATGAGCCATCTCATGGAGATTCGTGACCTGAAGATCACGTTCGGTGGCCTTGATGCCCTGTCGGGCCTCAACTTCCACGTCGACGAGGGGGAGATCGTCAGCGTGATCGGTCCCAACGGTGCTGGCAAGACCACGTTCTTCAATGCCATCACCGGTCTTGTGGACCCGACTGAGGGAGATATCCTGTTTGACGGCGAGTCGATCCTGGGCCTCGACCCTCACCAGGTGACCGGCCTGGGAATTGCACGTACGTTCCAGAACGTGCGGCTGTTTCCCAACATGACCGTGCTCGAAAACATCATGGTCGCCCAGCACTGCCGAACCTCGCAGCTGGTCCTTGGAGCCCTCCTCCAGACGTCGGCGTTCAAGAAGGAGGAACGGGAGATTGAGGAGCGGGCCAAGGAGGTCCTTGCCTTCTTTGGTTCCCGCCTCGTCGGCTACCGATACGACCAGCCCGCCTTCGTGCTCTCGTACGCCAACAGGAGGCGCCTTGAGGTTGCACGGGCCATGGCTACCCAGCCCCGCCTGATGCTGCTCGACGAGCCGGTTGCCGGAATGAACCCCATGGAGACCGCCGAGTTGACGGCACTCATCGGACGCCTCCGGTCCGAATGGGGTTTCACGATTGTCATGATCGAACACGACATGCGCGTGGTCAGAGATGTCTCGGACCGGGTTGTCGTGCTGGATCACGGCGTTCCGATCGCCCAGGGATCCTACGACGAGGTGTCGACCAACCCCGATGTGGTCGAGGCCTACCTGGGACGCCCGGCGGAGGATCAGGCATGAGCGCGGGAGGCGATTCCACCATGGCCCCGACCGGTAACGGCGACCGCGTGGCGCTGCTTGAGTTCCGCGACGTGAACACCCACTACGGCGCCGTCCACATCCTCAAGGACGTGAACCTGGCTATCTACCCGGGCGAGCTCGTGTGCCTGTTGGGTGGAAACGCCAGTGGCAAGACGACCACGCTCAAGACGCTTCTGGGAATGGTCGTACCGACCTCAGGGGACGTGGTGCTCAACGGCGAGGTGGTCAACAACAAGCCCATCAGCTACCGGGTCGAGAACGGTGTGACGATGGTTCCCGAGAATCGTCGCCTGTTCAAGAGGCTCACCGTCAAGGAGAACCTCGTTCTGGGCGCCTACCTGCGCAGCGACAGGGACGGGATCGAGGCCGACCTTCAGCACGTGTTCGAACTCTTTCCCCGGGTTGAGGAGCGGCTCTCCCAGAAGGCCGGAACCCTCTCCGGTGGTGAACAGCAGATGGTCGCCATTGGGCGTGCTCTGATGTCGAGGCCGACGGTCCTGTTGATGGACGAGCCGTCGATGGGCCTGGCTCCTGCCCTCGTGCAGCAGAACTTCGACCTCATCCAGCAGATCAACGAGGAGGGGATGGCGGTGTTCATGGTTGAGCAGAACGCCAACATGGCCCTGTCCATCGCTGACCGCGGTTGGGTGCTCCAGACCGGCATGGTTGTACTGGACGACTCTGCTGAGTCTCTGCTGGCCAACCCCGAGATGAGGGCTGCCTACCTCGGTGAGACCTGAGCAGGCGGTCGCCAGGGGTGGCCGGGTTCAGATGATTGCCGACTCCGGGAAAGGTTCGCCGGCGACGACGCGGGCGTAGCCCAGTTGGTTGAGGTCGATGCTGGTGTACTCGCCGTACGTGAGCTTTTCGGCCACGGCCCGACCCACCCCGGGGGCCTGTTGCAGCCCGTGCCCACTGAACCCGTTGGCGAGGATGAGGTTCTCAACTGGTTGGGCGGGACCGACGATGGCGTTCTGGTCGAGGGTGTTGTAGGCGTAGTGGCCGGCCCAGGAGTGCTTGACCTTCAGGCGGTCGAAGCTGGGTATCCGCTGGACTAGTACGGGCCAGATCAGGTCCCGGAATTCCTCGTGTACGACCGTCAGGTCATCGGGGTCGACGGCCATGTCGTCTGTGGGCGGGGCCCCGGCGATGAAGTGGGGCGGTTCGGATCTCACGTAGATCCCTGACGGGTCCACGATCATCGGCAGGTTGCGCTCGGCTGGCTCGGCAGCGTCGAACACGAACACGGACCGGTTTCGGGGTTCTACAGGCAACTCAATTCCTGCCATCTCGGCAATAGCGGCGGAGCGTGGGCCGGCGGCATTCACAGCGTGGTTACAGCCAACTGTGCGCCCGCTCTCGAGCTGTACGGACACGACGCGGTTGTCCTCGACCTGCAGGCCCACGGCCCTGTCAGTCGCGTACTCGGCTCCGTTGCGGCGGGCGCACTGCCGGAGCCCCCACATGAGGGCGAAGGCGTCGAAGGTCCCCTCTCCGGCGACACCGATGCTCCCTCCGGCGAGGTCGTCGACGGCCAGGTAGGGAAACCGGTGACCGAGTTGCTCACGGTCCATCAAGGTGATGTCGGCGCCGCATTCGGTCTGGGTTCTGTGGCTGGCTTCAAGCGTTGCCCACCCTGAGTCGGTTGACAGGAACAGGTAACCGGTGTCCCTGAAGCACAGGTCTGGCGAGTTGCCCCCGACCTCGACCCGGTTGTGGAAGTCGGCGAGGAACTCGGTGCCAAAGAGCGACAACTCCACGTTCACCGGGTTCGAGAACTGGTGTCGGATGCTCGCACACGACAGGGTGGTGGAGGACAGCTCGTAGGTCGGATCCGGTTCAACCACGAGGATCGTGCCGGTGTAGTCGGGGTTGTCCGAGAGGAAGTAGGCGATTGCGCTGCCGATCACGGCACCACCGATAATGACGGTGTCGAAGTGGTCTGCTGGCATCACTGTCCGGGACCTACCTAGTCTGTTCGTGCGCTGGCGTCAGTCCAGGTCGGCCAGGTCGGGAAAGTCGCTGGGCGGCATGATGTCGACGGTGGCAGAACGCTGCTGGGCGAGCATCCCTCCGTCGACCTTGAGTACGTCTCCGGTCATGTAACGGGCGTCGTCGGAGGCCAGGAACAGGGCAGGGCCTGCCATGTCATCGGGGTACCCGGGCCGGCCCAGGGGGATGTTCTCGCCCCGGAGTGCCGTTTCCTCGTCGGACATTCCGACGGTGTCGATCGCTCCCGGCACGAGGGCGAACACCCGGATTCCGTATGGCCCAAGGTCCAGTGCCATCGCACGGGTCAGCGCCTCGATTCCACCCTTGGAGGCGTCGTAGGCGCTGAACGCCCTGTGGGCCCGGGTGGCACCGCCGGACGACATGTTGATAATCACCCCGGCGCCCTTGTCGGCCATGATGCGCGCCGCACGGTGAGAGCAGAGGAAGTGTCCGGTCAGGTTCACGTCGATGATGCGCCGCCACCACGCCTCGTTGGCCTCGAAGAAGTGGAGCATCGGGCTCACGATGCCGGCGTTGTTGACCAGCACCTCGACCGTTCCGTAGGTATCGAGCGCCGTGTCGAAGATGGTCGCCACCTGAGAGCTGTCAGAAACGTCGGCAACGGCAGAGGTAGCGGTGCCGCCGGCGGTGGTGATCTGGTCGACCACCTCGTTCACCACCTCGGCGTCGATGTCGTTCACGACGACGCTGGCACCTGCGCCGGCGAACCGTTCGGCGATGGCCCGACCGATTCCCCTGCCTGCTCCGGTGACCACAACCACCTGTCCTGCGTGTGTGCCGCCCATTGCGTTGCCTTCCTCTCAGATCTGACTGAAGAAACTCTGCACCGAGTCGACGAGCAGTTGGGCCTGTTCAGCGTCGACGTCGAGGTGGGTGACGATACGCATGGTCGGCTTCCATGGCCACAGCAGAAGGCCGTCAGCAGCCAGATGGGCTGCCAGGGCGTCGTGGTGCTCGGCGGGTGGTGTCATCCAGACCATGTTGGTTGCCTGCGCGACCCCGAGGCCCTCAACCTGGCGGAACCCGTTGGCAATGAGGGCGGCGTTCTGGTGGTCCTTGACGAGCCGGCCCACGTGGTTGTCGAGGGCGTACGTGCAGGCAGCAGCCATATGGCCCACCTGTCGCATGCCTCCGCCGAGCATCTTGCGCATGCGGAAGGCACGTGCGATTGACCCACCGTCGCCTACGAGCATTGCACCCATGGGTGCACCGAGTCCCTTTGAGAGGCAGATCGAGGCTGTGTCGACATTCACGATGATGTCGGCTACCGGCACGTCGAGGGCCACGGCGGCGTTGAACAGGCGGGCACCGTCAAGGTGGACAGCGAGGCCGCAGTCGCGGGCTGCCGCTGCCAGGTCATTGACCAGTTCCACAGTCTGGGCGGAGCCATGGACGGTGTTCTCCAGACAGAGCAGTCGGGTGACCGGGTGGTGCTGGTCGGGCTCCTTGACGGCTCCGCGAACCGCTTCGGCGGTGAGCGAACCGTTCCCGTCGACCTCGATCGGCCAAGGAGCCGCACCACCGAGGGCGGCCGTGCCCGACACCTCGTCAGTGAGGATGTGGTAGTTGCGTCCGATGATGTACTCGTCGCCGCGCTGGCAGTGGCTCAGGACCGCTGCGAGGTTGCTCTGGGTTCCAGCGGGGAAGAAGAGGGCAGCCTCCTTGCCGGTCAACTCGGCCATCCGGCCCTGCAGGGCATTGACTGATGGATCCTCGCCGTAGACGTCATCGCCAACAGGCGCATCAGCGATTGCTGCACGCATCCCGGGGGTGGCCCTTGTGACGGTGTCGCTGCGGAAGTCGGCCCGTAACTGCACTTCACTGGTCATTGCGAGACGATCCCCCTGGTCAGGTAGGCGCAGCCGGCGGCTGCACTCTGATCAGGGAAGGGTACCGGCAGGGTGATGTCAGGTATCGGCCCGGGATGCTAGATCTTGGCGTGGGTGGTGGGGGCTGGATAGGTTCGCGTTCTCGAGACAGCGCTTCGGCGCAACTGCCGCAGGGATGCACGATGACAGGAGTACACGCCGACCGGCTCTATCGAGGCATTCAGGCCCTGCCTCTGAGACTGTTCTCAGCAGGTCAGAACATGGCTGTCCGCGGTTCTGGTGATAGTGCGGGCACACTGTTTCCATGAGAACCGACGCAAACGAGGAACGGATGGGCCTGTTCCTCGACTACGAGAACCTTGCCATCGGAGCGCGTGAGAGCCTTGGCCTGAAGCGCTTCGACTTCGCCCCGATCGCACGTGCCATGGCCGAGAGGGGGCGAGTCGTCTACCGGCGGGCCTACGCCGACTGGTCCGGCTTCGACGAGGACCGCCGTGACCTCACCCGCCACCAGGTCGAGTTGGTGGAGATTCCCCAGCGCATGGGCGCGTCCCGCAAGAACGCTGCTGATATCAAGATGGTCGTCGACGCGCTCGAGCTGGCCTTTGAGCGTGACTATGTGACCACCTTCGTGCTGTGCACCGGTGACAGCGACTTCACGCCGCTCGTGCAGAAGTTGCGCGAGTTGGACCGCCGGGTGATCGGCATTGGCGTGCGTGATTCCACCTCGAACCTGCTGCCGCCCGCCTGCGACGAGTTCCTGTTCTACGACCGCCTTGAGGGTGTTGAGGCCAGCCGTGAAGCGAGCCGGAAGGGTGGCTTGAAGGCCGAAACATCGGCCGAGGATGCCTCACAAGCCAAGGATCCCAGCCTTGACGAGCTGGTGATCTCCACGCTGGCCGGGATGCAGGGCTCACACGAGGATGTCCGCGCCTCGACCCTGAAGCGGGCGATCCTGCGTATCGACCCCACCTTCACCGAATCGGACCACGGATTCCGCGGATTCACCGAGTTGCTGCGCCACCTGGCCGACCGCCGTGTTGTGGAGTTGGTGGGAGCCAAGAGGGACCCCGAGGTTGACCTTGTCACCGGTGACGGGCCCGCTCAGGCGGCTTTTGACCAACTGGCGGCGGCAGTAGCCGACGCGGGCGGTGGCCGAACGAAGGGTGTTGCCATGTCGGGCCTCAAGACGGAGCTGCGTAGGCGAGATGAGGGTTTCAGCGAACGGGCCCTTGGCTACAGTGGGTTCCTGCAGTTCTGCAAGGCTGCCGCTGCCAGGGACCTGGTAGCGATGGCATGGGACGACAAGCGCGGTGACTACGTTCTCTCGTCGCCCAAGTAGCAGAGAACGGGTTTTCGAGGAGGTCCTGGTGGGTGATTCAGCGGGGAGTAGGACGCAGATCAGCCGCGTTCCGGAACGCGGGGTAACTGACCGGTCAGCGATCGAAGCCGTCCTGGACGAGGGCTTGATCGCCCACGTCGGCCTCGTGGCTGGTGAGGGTGAGGCGGCCCATCCGGTCGTGATACCGATGCTCTACGCACGTCAGGACGACCAACTGCTCCTGCACGGCTCGCCGGCCAGCCGGCTGCTACGCACGGCCAAGTCGGGGGTCGAGGTGTGTGTAACTGTGACCCTGCTCGACGGCCTGGTCCTGGCACGCTCGGCCATGCACCATTCCATGAACTACCGGTCCGTGGTGGTATTCGGAACGGCGACCGAGGTCACCGACTGGGATGAGAAGGTGTCGGCACTCGACCAGCTGACCGACCATGTCATACCGGGGCGGATGGCCGCGCTGCGTCCCCACACTGACAAGGAGGTTCGTGGTACGACGGTCCTCTCGCTGCCACTTGATGAGTGCTCCATGAAGGCGCGAACCGGGCCGCCTGTCGACGATGCTGAGGACATGTATGCCGATGTCTGGGCTGGCGTGCTGCCCCTCGTTGTGGCGGCCTGTGCGCCGGAGCCTGATTCGCTCATGGACTCGAGGGATGTCCCCGAGCAGGTAGCGGCGTGGAGTCGGGGCGCTGTCTAGCCCGACATGTCTGTCGGCCTGAACAGCCGGTTACCTGGACGTCAGGCGGCCTTTGGAAGCACGATGAAGGCGAAGGCCACGTAGTGGAGTGCTGCTGCGGCCACCGTGAGTACGTGGAAGATCTCGTGGAAGCCGAAGGTGTCGGGCCACGGGTCGGGGCGTCGGATGGCGAACACGATCCCGCCGGCTGTGTAGAGAAGGCCCCCGATCAGCAGTAGTAGGAATCCAGCCACCCCCAGGTTCTGCCAGGCGTCGGTCACTACGGGTAGGAGACTCCAGCCGACGACCAGATAAGGGAGGGCCACCAGAGACGTCGGAGCGTCGGTGTAGCGCAACCGGATGGCCATGCCGAGAAGGGCGCCACCCCAGACCATGGGCAGCACGACTTTCATGGCCCAGGGGGAGAGGGCGAAGACGGCCACGGGCGTGTAGGCGGCTGCGATGGCCACGAAGATCGTCACGTGGTCGAGGCGCTGCATGGTGAGCCTGCCACGCTGGCCCCAGTTGATCCGGTGGTAGAGGGCCGAGACCCCGAAAAGCGCCACGATCGAGAGGCTGTAGAGGGCCGTGATGAAGCGTGGCCAGATGCCCGGTGCCACGACGATCATGATCGGAGCGAGGGTGAGCGCCGCCGTGAACGCCGAGCGGTGCGAGACGCCCCGGAGGAGGGGCTTGGGAGGTATGGGGTACTCAGAGAGTTTCTTCACGGACCCTAAACCCTAGGGGTCGGGCAGGCGGCTCAGCGGGGATCGGCGAGGTAGGCGGCGGACCTGTAGCGGATTGCAGCGTTCAACCTGTGAGATCGGGCAGACTCTGCGGGTTCGTGACGGCTGTTCGAGGGAGGTTCGCAGGTGGGTGGCCAGACACCGGACGACTACGATTTTGTAATCGTCGGCGGGGGTTCGGCCGGCTGTGCCCTGGCCAGCCGTCTCAGTGCCGACCCCTCGAACCGGGTGCTGGTGGTCGAGGCCGGTCGTCCCGACTACCGGTGGGATGTGTTCATCCACATGCCTGCTGCCCTCTCGTTCGGCATTGGCAACCGGTTCTACGACTGGAAGTACGAGTCTGAGCCGGAACCAGAGATGGGTGGCCGCCGGGTCTACCACGCCCGCGGCAGGGTTCTCGGTGGTTCCTCGAGCATCAACGGGATGATCTTCCAACGGGGGAACCCGATGGACTACGACCGCTGGGCGGCTACCCCTGGCTGTGAGGCCTGGGACTATGCACACTGCCTCCCCTACTTCAGGCGCATGGAGACCTGCCTGGCAGGGGAGGACGACTGGCGCGGCGGCGACGGCCCGCTGGTCCTTGAGCGTGGCCCCGCGACCAGTCCGCTGTTCCGTGCCTTCTTCGAGGCGGTCCAACAGGCCGGCCACCCCCTGACCGACGACGTGAACGGCTACCGACAGGAGGGCTTCAACGCATTTGACCGGAACGTTCACAGGGGTCGGCGCCTGTCGGCTGCAAGGGCCTACCTGCACCCCGCGATGAACCGCCCGAACCTTGAGGTGGTCACCCGGGCACAGGTCACGAGGGTCATGTTCGAGGGCACCCGGGCTGTGGGGGTGGAGTACCAGCGATGGGGGAGGCGTTCACGCAGCGTGGCGCGAGCCACCGAGGTGATCCTCTGCGGCGGGGCGATCAACACGCCCCAACTGCTGCAACTCTCAGGAATCGGGCCCGCCTCAGTCCTGGCTGACGCCGGGGTCGACCAGTTGGTGGACCTACCCGGTGTGGGCGAGAACCTCCAGGACCACCTGGAGGCCTACGTGCAGTATGCATGCACCCAGCCGGTGTCCATGGCGCCGTACCTGGCCATGTGGCGCCGCCCGTGGGTTGGCCTGCAGTGGCTGTTCCGGCGTGGTCCGGGTGCCACGAACCACTTCGAGGCGGGTGGCTTCCTGCGCAGTAACGAGGACGTTGGTTGGCCGAACCTCATGTTCCACTTCCTGCCGATCGCAATCCGCTACGACGGTTCCGTGCCCTCTGCCGGCCACGGCTACCAGTTCCACATCGGCCCCATGTTCTCCAACAGCAGGGGCCGGGTGCGCATCAGGTCCGGCGATCCGTTCCAGAAGCCCGAAATGTTGTTCAACTACCTGTCCACTCCGGAGGACCGTCGCGAGTGGACCGAGGCCATTGAGGTGGCACGCAACATCATGGGGCAGCCCGCCTTTGAGGAGTTCAACGGGGGCGAACTGTCGCCGGGTCCGGAGGTTGAGGGCGATGAGGCGATCCTGGATTGGGTGCGACGTGACGCCGAGACGGCGCTGCACCCGTCGTGTACGGCCCGGATGGGAACCGACGAGATGGCCGTGGTGGACCCAATGTCGATGCGGGTGCACGGAACGGACGGGCTGAGCGTGGTCGACGCCTCCGTCATGCCGACCCTTACAAACGGCAACATCTACGCTCCGGTAATGATGACTGCCGAGAAGGCCGCGGACCTGATCCTCGGAAACACACCCCTGGAGGCGTCGCTGGTGCCGCAGTACCGCCACGGCGAGAGCGAGGTCAACTGATGAGTTTCACGATTGGCCTGGGGGCCAGGATCCGAAAGTCGCCCTTCTACGAGGCGATGTCCGCACACGGGATGACGCATGCGAGCGTCTACAACAAGATGGTTCTTCCGGAGTCGTTCGGGGATCCCGATGCCGAGTACAAGGCGCTTGTGGGGCGTGTGTCGCTGTGGGACGTGGCGTGCGAGCGCCAGGTTGAGGTCGTGGGGCCGGACGCCTTCGAGCTGGTTCAGTATGTGTCGGCCCGCGACATGGCCGGGTGTGCCGTTGGGCGGGTGCGCTATGCGCCGATCTGTGACCACGAGGGGACGCTGATCAACGACCCGATGATCCTGAAGTTGGCCGAGGACCGTTTCTGGTTCTCCATTGCAGACAGTGACCTGCTGCTGTGGGTCCGGGCTATCGGTGCCGAGCGGGGCATGGACTGTCGGGTCTTTGAGCCCGACGTGTCGCCGCTGGGCGTGCAGGGGCCGCGGGCCGAGGATGTGGTGGTCGCCATGTTGGGGGAGTGGGTGCGTGACATTCCCTTCTTCGGATTCGTAGAGGTGGAACACGAGGGGATTCCGTTCGTGCTCTGCCGGTCTGGGTGGAGCGGACAGGGCGGGTTCGAGTTGTTCCTCACCGACGGTTCGCGGGGCCACGACCTGTGGAATGCCGTGTGGGCTGCGGGTGGGCCCTTCGGCATCCACCCCGGTGGCCCAATGTCCGATGAGCGCATCGAGTCGGGGCTGTTTTCATATGGGGGCGACTGTGGGGGTGACGCCACGCCGCTTGAGGTGGGTCTGGGCCGGTTCCTCTCGCTCGACCGCGAGGATGACTTCATTGGGAAGTCGGCCCTGTTGGCCGAGCGTGAGCGTGGCCCTGCCCGGCGCCTGGTGACGGTGCTGCTGTCGGGTGAGCGCTTCGCTGTTCCGAGTGAACACCCGTGGCCGGTTTTCACAGTAGGTGCAGGCGACCAGGTGGGAACCGTGCGGTCAGCGGTGTGGTCGCCGAAGCACGGCTCGAACATGGCCCTAGCACTGGTTTCATCAGAGGTCGCGGGTGGAGCATTTGTGACGGTAGCTCCGTCTGGAGAGCAGTTGGAGGCCGAGCACCTGGCATTCTTTGGGGAGTAGGCCCTCAAGTTCCCGTGCCATCTCCGCATGCTGCGGGCATGCCCGGCTGGTAATCAGACGGGTCTACAACCGTTGCAGCAGGGTTCCGGTTCCTATGCCGCCGCCGCAGCACATGGTGATCAGGGCGTGGTCCGCTCCGGTGCGCTGCAGTTCATGAACTGCCTTGGTTGTGAGGATGGCTCCGGTCCCTCCAAGCGGATGGCCCAGAGCGATGGCGCCACCGTTGGGGTTTACCCGTTCCATGTCGGGCCCGAACTCCTTTTCCCATGCAAGCACCACCGAGGCGAACGCCTCGTTGATCTCAACCACGTCGATGTCGTCGATTGTCATAGCGTTGTCGGCCAGAAGCTTGGCTGTGGCACCGATGGGACCGGTCAACATGAGCGCAGGGTCGGAGCCGACCAGACAGGTGTCGACAAAGCGGGCGATTGGCGTGACACCCAGGGCCTCGGCCTTTTCTGCGGTCATCAACAGGAGAGCTCCAGCGCCATCGGAGATCTGTGACGAGGTGGCAGCGGTGTGCACGCCGTCCTCTCGGCCGGTGGGACGCAGGCCGGCGAGCGCCTCCATGCTGGTTTCGCGTAGGCCCTCGTCGCGGCTGATGGTGGTGGTTTCACCTGTCGGCACACCGGCATCATCAAGAACCGGGACTTCCACCGGCACGACCTGGGTTCCGAAGCGGTCCTCGCTCCAGGCCCTGGCCGCCCGGTCCTGGGACATCTTCCCGAAGGAATCGCAGTCCTCGCGGGTGATTTCCCACTGGTCGGCGATGCGCTCGGAGCCTTCGAACTGGGTGGTGAACTCGTGGTGCTCGAAGTAGTTGTGGTTGATGGGAAGGCCAGAGTCCGGATCCTTGGGGGTGGTGGCACCGAACTCGACCCGGCTCATCAACTCAACCCCACAGCCGACGGCGACATCGACGGTGCCGGAGGCGACCAGCGCGAAAGCCAGGTTGGTGGCCTGTTGAGAGGAACCACACTGCGTGTCGACCGTGGTGGCAGGTGCGTCTATCGGCAGGCCCGCAGTCAGCCATGCAGTTCTGGTCACGTTCATGGACTGCATGCCGACCTGGCCAACGCATCCTCCCACTACCTGACCAACCTCGAGGGGGTCGACACCCGAGCGGTCGAATAGGGCCTTCTGGACTGTTCCGAGAACGTCGACCGAGTGGCAGGTTGAGAGGCCACCGCCACGCCTGCCAATGGGTGTCCGGACGGCCTCGGCGATTACTACCTGCCGCGAGGAACTGGAACTATTGGAAGAGGCTGTGCTGGTCATTGGCTGCTCCTGGGGTGGGCTGTTGAGAGCGGTCGGGCGATGCCGGTGCCCACAAACTGTTCTGAACCCTACAGTTGGACGGGTGAGAAGAAGAAGGTGGACCACCATCTACCTTCGGGGGGCTTGGGATGGCTGAGGGGCCCGGGCACGCACACGCTCATGGTGGTGCCGGCCCAGTCCTCAGGTTGGCGCTGGTGGCAAACGGTGTGCTGCTGGTCGTTCAGGTTGTCGGTGCACTTCTGTTCGGATCCCTCGCCCTGCTGGCCGACACCGTCCACCAGGGATCTGACGTGTTTGCCCTCGTTGTCGCCTCGGTGGCCATGTCGCTCTCGGCCCGAACGCCCAGCGACAGGTATAGCTTCGGCCTCAGGCGGGCCGAGGTGATGGCAGCCCTCCTGAACGCGGTGCTGCTTGTTGCTGCTGCGGGATGGATAGTGGTGGAGGCCACACGGCGTATCGGCGACCCACCCGAGGTCTCGGGGTGGGGGGTGTTCACGGTCGCCGTTGTCGGGCTCTGTGTGAACGGCGGCAGCGCGTGGATGCTTCAGCGCAGCGGCGACCAGAGCCTGAACGTCTCGGGCGCGGCACTTCACCTCCTCAGCGATGCAGCCGGGTCCTTCGGAGTGCTCGTCGCCGGCCTTGCTGTTGTGTTGTGGGAGGCGGCATGGGTGGATCCCGCAGTGTCCTTCCTGATTGCAGGGTTGGTTCTGTGGTCTGGTGTGGGGCTCGTCAGCCGGACAACCCACATCCTGTTGGAGGGGACTCCTGCGGGAGTCGACACCAACGAGTTGACTAATGCTATGACATCCCATGAGAGCGTCGATGACGTGCACCACCTGCATGTGTGGGCGGTGGACTCGACGATGGTTGCACTCAGTGCCCACGTGGTGGTTGCCGCCGACAGCCTCCACGATGCACAACTGGTTGGAGCCGAGGTGGAGGGGTCTCTTGTGGAACTGGGGGTGTCCCATGTGACCCTGGCTCTGGAGTGTCACTCGTGTGGTGAAGATAGGGGAGCGGCGGGGAGCGGGGAAGCTGGGTGACAGGCTGGAGCGAACCCGCATGCAGGTGACGTCAGCTTGCTCCTAGTAGCAGGAACCGGGCGGGCTCGCTTCAGCTAGATGGGCAGTCCGCCGGTGGCGGCTGCAGTGCTGCCGTGGTCCTTGTAGGCGGCGATGGTTCTCTGGGCGATGCGCATTTGGTGGATCTCGTCGGCACCATCTGCGAAGCGTGCCCAGCGGGCGTGTTGGTACATGTGGGCAAGGGGGGTGTCGGTTGAGTAGCCGAGGGCACCGTGCACCTGGATCGAGCGGTCGATGATGCGGTTCAGGCTGTTAGCCACGAAGTGCTTGGCCATCGAGACCTCCGACTTGA
>Ga0208641_1000060_pt1 | contig 80458 bp, 53 predicted proteins | sample ETN02SmetaG_2_FD_185789 | JGI IMG/M metagenome (GOLD analysis project Ga0208641, IMG submission 185789) | Marine microbial and viral communities from oxygen minimum zone, Eastern Pacific Ocean - ETNP2014F10-02SV253 (SPAdes) (version 2) | ecosystem: Environmental > Aquatic > Marine > Oceanic ... | reverse complement strand
TGTGAATTTGAAGGAGTATCTAGATAAAGATTTTGAAATAATCGAAGGCAACTTAATTACTGTAGGTGACTACGTCACCAACGGTTTCCAAATATCCGGTGAGACGTCTGAAAAAAGGAAAGTTTCTTCTAAATTGTCCTATTCAACAGGTGAATTCTGGACAGGTAATAAACAAACTTACAAGGGAGAACTTTCCGTTAAGCCATTTCCGGGTTTAAATATACAAGGCGATTTTGAATACAATTCAGTGTCACTCTCAGCGGGTGGTTTTGATACAAACCTATATCAGCTCACTTTTGGCGTTTATCCCACACCAAGAACAGCTTTTTACAGCAATCTCCAGTACGATGATATTTCAAACATGCTTGGACTGTTTGCAAAACTGAGACACACTATCCGTCCTGGAAGTGATATTTACTTTGTTTATACCCATAACTGGCAGAGCTATGGTGACGGTCTTCTCGATTTTGATCTGAGAACAGACTCTAGAGTAAGTTCTGTAAAGATCAATTATACTCACCGGTTCTAGTTCCCTTTTTCAGGGTTCTCTAAGTCTTCATTGAAAGTATCAGTAGATATAGTTATACTTCCTATCCCATCTTTCAGTAGGTCAACAAAAAATCTATAATAATAGGATGAATATGAAACAATTTCAAAAAGGGTCTTACAATCTTGACTATTCCACTTACCAATTATCAGGACTTGTTGTATTACGTGTTTTGATAGGTTGGCATTTTCTTTATGAGGGAGTAGCTAAACTTCTAAATCCCTATTGGTCTTCGGCTGCTTATCTTTTAGATTCAAAATGGCTGTTATCAGGATTGGCGGAAACCATAGTTTCGGACCCCGTATTATTAAGTATCTCAGATTATGTGAATATGTGGGGACTGACATTGGTGGGTGCTTCATTATTGTTAGGATTGTTTAGTCAATATACAGTATTGACCGGGATGGGATTTGTTATTCTATATTATTTATTTGCGCCTCCCTTTCTGGGCTTAGAATTTTCCAAGCCGGGAGAAGGAAGTTATTTAATAGTGAATAAAAATCTGATTGAAGCGTGCGCTCTTTGGGTAATTTATTCATTTCCTACAAGTCATATCATCGGTTTGGATCGTTTTTTTTCCAATCCAGAATCAAATTAACGGAGACAGATCATGAGTGATAATACAAATCAAGATAACGAAACAAATACGGATCGCCGGGAGCTACTAAAAGGTTTAGCGACAGTACCGGTGTTTGGTTTATTCCTGGTTAATCTCTGGCGAAAGATGCGTAGGGACGCGCTGAAGAAATCAAATTTATTGGCTGATCTTTTTCAAGAAAAATCGCCTCCAACTGTAGTCAGTGATCTATCGGACAGTCGCCATTTAAATCTGGGAATAATTGGATATGGAGGCCGAGGTTCACATCTGGTTCGCGGTGCTGGTTTTGCCACCAAAGGGTGGACCGATTCCGCATCAGAAAATGCCCGTAAGAACAAACTTGACAAAGGTTTTGAAACTTTCATGAAACAGGAAGATCTCAACGTATCACTTGTTGGTGTCTGTGATCTATTTGACGTCCGGGCTGAGCAGGGCATTGATGCATCAAGAAATGAAGTTCGACCGGGCGGTAAGCCCTTGGATTCAGCAACACGCTATAGGCATCACGAAGAACTTTTGCAAAATGATAAAATTGATGCTGTTATCATTGCAACACCTGACCATTGGCATGCCCAGATTGCCATGGATGCAGCCAATGCTGGTAAACATGTCTATTGTGAAAAAGGTCTTACGCGCACGTTTGATGAGGCCATAGATCTGTATGATACAGTACAAAGAACGGGGATTACTTTTCAGCTCGGGCATCAGAATAGGCAGGTAGAGGCCAATGAGAAAGCAAAAGCAATTATTAAACAAGGTTTGTTAGGCGATATTAATCTAGTGGAATTAGCTACAAACCGTAATTCCCCAGGGGGTGCCTGGGTGTGGGATATTCATCCTGAAGGTAACAGTAAAACCATTGATTGGGATACCTTCCAAAAACCGGCTCCTAATAAAATAGAGTTCGGAGAAGAAGCACTTAAGCGGTTTTTCCGTTGGCGTTGCTGGTTTGATTATGGCACTGGTCTTTCGGGAGATCTGTTGTCTCATGATTTTGATGCCATAAATCAAATTATGGGGTTAGGTATTCCAAAATATGCATCCTCTTCAGGCGGAATTTATTATTACAAAGATGGTCGTGACGTCCCGGATGTTTGGAATGCAACTTTTGAATACCCAGAGAAAAATCTTACTGTTCTCTATAGTGCTACACTTTCAAGTAATGATCCTCGTGGCAATAGAATAATGGGACATGATGCAACCATGCAAATGGGCGGCCAAAGCGGAGGCGGATCAGTTCACGGTTTTATTGTGAAAGCTGATCCCGAATCAACTCGTTATAAAGAGCGTCTGGAAAGCGGCATTATTAATTCACAGTATCCGATTTATACTTACTCACCGGGGTCCAAACAAATTGATGGTGTCACATCTGCAACGTCCCGCTATTTTGCCAACAAAGGGCTCCTATATACCTACCGAGAAGGCAAAAGGGTTGATCCTACTCATCTTCATGTTAAAGATTGGCTTGATGCAATTCGTAGCGGAGGTCAACCAAGATGCAATATCGAAGTTGCTCTTCATGAAGCAGTGGCCTGTCATATGGCGACCGAATCATACCTACAGGGTCGACAGATTGAATGGGACCCGAAAAAGCGCAGATTGGTATAGTAGGATCCTAAACCTTTAAGCAGGGAGGACCTTTAATAAGCAAAAACAGTCGTCTTGGGATAATGATGTTTTTGCAGTATGCTCTTTGGGGAGCGTGGCTGCCGGTTACCGCCAGATACCTTTCGGCCAGTGTGGCTGAAGGAGGTCTAGGCTTTTCAGGGTCAGAGATAGGAATGATTCTTGGATTGGCGGGCTCAATCGGCGCCGTGGCTGCGCCTTTCATTGCAGGACAGATTGCCGACCGGTATTTCAGCACAGAACGGATCTTGGCGGCGTTGGTCATTATTGGCGGTGTGGTGAAATGGATCACAGCTTATCAGACGGACTATTCTGCATGGCTTGTTCTGTCTATAATTTATAGTGTTGTTTACATGCCTACCCTGGCGCTTTCAAATTCAATCACCTTCGCGCATATGAAGGATCATGATAGTGACTTCCCCAAGATTCGTGTTTGGGGTACTATCGGGTGGATAGCAGCAAGCTGGGCCTTTCCCATGATTTGGCTTCAAACAGATTTGAATTTTCAATGGATGCCTCCGTTTATTGTGGGGCCTGAAGTTGCTAATGTCACAAGCCGTTTAGCGGAGGCACTTATTTTTTCAGGAGTCATTTCAGTTACTTATGGTCTGTTCTGTTTTATGCTTCCCAACACTCCACCCAAAAAGGATGCTGTTGAAAAACTGGCATTTAAAAAAGCGTTTGAACTGTTTAATCAAACATCTTTTTCCATTCTGGTAGTGGCAAGTCTAACAGTGAGTATTATTCATCAAATCTATTTTCTTCAGACAGGACCATTCCTATCTTCGATAGGCCTTAAGGATAGCCAGATCGGGCCAGCCATGACGGTAGGGCAATTTGCTGAGATAGCAGCCATGGCCTACCTTGGATTCTTTCTAAAGCGTTTCGGTTTCAGAAAAGTGATTTTTCTGGGGGTACTTGCATACGCCGCACGTTACGCTGTTTTCGGTACAGTGACACTTCCGATCTGGATCATGGTTGTGAGTCAAGCTTTTCACGGCATTTGTTATGCCTTCTTTTTTGCCGGAGCTTATATTTATGTTGACAAGATTGCTGATGAAGATGTCCGTCATTCTGCTCAAACTGTTTTCGGGATTATCATTCTTGGCGGCGGACCTGTTATTGGTGGCTGGCTCTCGGGTTATCTCCAGGAGACATTTACTCAAGCTGGCCTTTTCGACTATTCACCATTCTGGTACACTCTTTCAGCAGTCGGATTTGTCACTGCACTTTTCTTTGGCATTATGTTTAGGGAACAGGTAGAGAAAAGAGCTGAAGCTTAGTATCATGGCCAAAAGATTAGGAATTGGCTTTATCGGTGGTGGTTTTATCTCCCGTTTTCACATTCAATCTCTCATCGGGGTACGGGATGTAGATGTTCACGGCGTCTATTCCAAAACCAAAACTTCATCTGAGGAAACGGCTGCTTTGGCTAGAGTAACTGGCGTTGGTGAAGCGAAGGCTTATGATTCCATCACAGACATGGTGGCAAATCCTGATATAGATGCCCTTTGGATATGTTCCCCTAACTATACACGTATGGAGGTGATGGAAGAAATCGTCCATGCTGTTGAATCAGGCAAGGGAGAGCTTATTGGTGTAACCTGTGAAAAACCCTTAGGCCGTAATGTGGCTGAGGCAAAAAGAATGTTAGAACTTGCCCAGGGGGCCGATCTTTTGGACGGTTATCTTGAGAACCAAGTTTTTGCACCTTCTGTTACTCGAGGTAAAGAGATCGTCTGGGCTCGCGGTGCCTCTACTACGGGACCGCCGTTTCTTGCTCGTGCGGCGGAAGAGCACAGTGGTCCTCACATGCCTTGGTTCTGGGAAGGTGAACTTCAGGGTGGGGGTGTTCTGAACGATATGATGTGTCACTCGGTAGAAGAGGCACGATTCATGCTGACACCCCCGGGCGAAAGCAGGGAAGTACTAACCCCCATAAGTGTAAATGCTTACGCCGCGTGTCTGAAATGGCAGCGGCCAGAGTATGCAAAAATTCTCTCGGAGAACAGTGGTGGGAAAACTGATTATCTTAAAAGGCCTTCAGAAGATTTTGCTAGGTCTCTCATTGAATATGCAACAAAGGACGGCCATAAAGTGGTTGTAGAAACTACCACATCCTGGTGCTTCGTTGGCGCAGGATTGAGACTTAGCATGGAGCTTTTCGGGCCAGAGTATTCCATGTTTGTCAATACACTCGATTCTGATCTTAAGGTCTTTTTCAGCAGGAATGTGAAAGGGTCGGAAGGAGAAGATCTCGTTGAAAAACAGAATGCCGAATCGGGCGAGATGCCTGTGGTGAGTAGTGAGACTGATGCCTATGGTTACACTGCTGAAAATCGCCATATGGTCCAATCGTTTCTAGCGGGGATAAGACCGGAAGAAAATTTCAGTGACGGCTTGAATGTAACAGAGCTTCTAATGACCGCCTACATGAGCGCAGAACAAGATAGAACCATATCGTTTCCGCCACCCGATCTGGATACTTTTATCCCTGCTGTTGCCCAAGGCAAATGGAATCCTAAGGAGAGTTAACGCAATGATGAAAAGATATATTTTTCCTATTTTTCTTCTCTTGCTTCAGGCATGCAGTTCAAATTCGGAGAAGGAAGGGTTTGAGAGAATATTGAAAGAACACGATGGTGTTTTCTCCAAGCACGGTTGGAATCATTACGGGCCTGGGTATTTTGAACTGGACAAAGAGACGGGCATTCTCAGTTCCTACGGCGGCATGGGCCTTTTCTGGTACAGTGTCAGTAAATACAAAGATTTCGTCCTTGAGTTGGAATACAAATGTTCAGAGTCGAAGACCAACTCGGGTGTTTTTGTGAGAGTGCCTGAAGTTCCCTCAGGCGATGAATATATTTATCACTCATTCGAGGTTCAAATCAATGATGGTGGGGAAGGTATTCACAAAACAGCGGCTGTGTATGATGCGGAACCACCATCTCATGATGCGTCAAAACCAACCGGTGAATGGAATCACTACAGGGTCACTTTCCTGGGAAAGCGAATTCAGGTTGAACTTAACGGGGAGAAGGTTGTGGATTGGGAAGCCGAGCCGAGGGGCAAAGTGGCTGATTTTTCTGATGAAGGTTATATCGGTTTACAGAATCATGATTGGGATACAACCGTTTCTTTCAGAAATATCTTTGTGAAGGAGCTACAGTGATATTTTCCATGATGTTAATTCGGTAAAAACCAAAAGATTGATAATGATTTCTTCTTGATAGCCTGTACAAGGGCCAGACGGGGCTCTATTGTTTTTTTGTTACCCTAACATTATAGACATTGAGAAAGTTAAAGCATGAACATTAAACCACAAGAATCCAGAGGTCTGGAACCGATGCCGTTGTGGGAAGCGGGACTCTTTTTTGGCACACCTGCAATTATAACCATTTTTTGTGTGTATAGCGTTTTTCCATATCTTGTTGGACATGGTTTTTCGACATTTATCAGCTACGCTATAGTCTTAGATATCCCTCTAGCCATCATGCTTGTAGCGTCGCTGGTGGCTTACAGGATGGAGGGCAATCCAATGAGCTGGCCAGCATTGTGGGACCGCTTCAGGCTGAATCGAATGGAACGCAAAGGATGGTTATGGACAATCGGATTGTTTTTTTTCATGTTGATCACTGCTGGGCTGCTGTCTGTGATGCTATTGTCTATCATTCCCGGTTTAGTTGAAAAAGGTGTGCTCACAATACCTGATAGTACACCATCGTTTATTGACCCCCGTATTCCTCAGAGTCTTGAAAGTATGAAAAACCAGATGGGTGCTGAAGCTGTGGGGAATTGGTCTTTATTAGTCATCACTTTTTTTTCACTGATCCTCAATATTTTGGGAGAGGAGTTTCTCTGGCGAGGCTATGTCCTTCCCCGTCAGGAGCTAACGTATGGCAAACATACATGGATGGTCCATGGTGTTCTTTGGACGCTGCTTCATGCATTTAAGTGGTGGCAGATGCTTGCGTTATTGCCGGGTGCTCTGGCATTGTCATTTGTAGCTCAACGTCTCCAGAACACATGGCCTGGGATCATTGCCCACTTTGTAACCAATGGTATAGGAATGATTGGTGTTTTGTTGGTAGTTATGGGTGTTGGTGGCTAGCGGGAGTAGGCTGGAAGTTGATTTTTTCTCACCGTTCCCGAACCTTCATCCCCGAACTTTTGACCCATCGAAACTGCTCCCATCCTTCCCGCTGAATCAGAAAAGCTTCCACACCATCCAGCGATTCCACCAGCTGGAGGCCCTCCTTTTCCCCCATAATGATCAGCGCCGTGGCAAGTGCGTCGGCATCTGTACAATTAGGGGCGGTCACGGTGGCTGAGTTGACACCCGTGCGGGAAGGATAACCTGTTCGCGGATCAATTTCATGAGAATAAATCTTGCCATCAATCTCAAAATAGTTCCTGTAGTCTCCAGAGGTAGCAGTGGCCTGATTGTCGAGATCAATCACCCAGTCGAAATCTTCTCCCAAATCAGCTGAAAGCTTAGGCCGTTCGATTGCAATGGCCCATAATTTACCCTGAGAGTTTTGCCCTTTTACGCGTACCTCTCCACCAATCTCAACCATCATGTCAGAGATGTTTTGAGACTTCAGATAATCAAATACCGCATCCACGCCAAAGCCTTTGGCAATAGCGTTTAGATCTATGCTGACGTAAGAATCAAGTTTCATAATTGAAGATTCTTCAGTTCTGATTTTCTCATAGCCAACATGTGACAGCCTTCGGTGAATTGATGATGAATCCGGGAATTGATCCGGTATTCCTGTCTCCCCGGGGCCGAAACCCCACAGGTAGAGAAGAGGGAAGACGGTGACGTCAAAAGCGCCATCACTTTTTCGGGACCAGTAGAGCGCGCGGTTCACTACATAATAAAATTCTTTACTCACGGAAATAGGCTCAGTGGATTCTGATCGGTTGAACCAGGATATTTCACTGTTAGGTATATAGGTTGACATTTGTCTGTTGACTTCTGATAAAACAGAATCCACACCTACTTTCAGGACTGTCGTGGCTGCCAGGCCATCTAGTGGAACATATTTGATCTGGAAGGTTGTCCCCATGGTGTTTCCCTTCAGTATGGTGAGGCTGGAAGGATCGCCACAGGCGGTAAATATCAGTGCAAGTGTAGCGGCAATGGAGAGTGATCGAAACATGAGAATAGGCTATATTTCAGGGAGAAAAATGAGGTCAATGATTAGGATGAAACAAATTGGAAGAAGAGAATTTATCAAAAAATCCATTGGTTTTGCTGGGGGTGTGAGCGTCATGAGTATTACAGGTGCCAGTTTAGCATCATGTTCTGGTCAACCGCTATTCAAAATCTCTTTGGCAGAGTGGTCGCTTCATAGAGCATTAAGGGCCGGAGAGGTGGAACATCTTAATTTTGCTTCCATCGCTAGAAATGAATTTGGTTTAGATGCCATTGAATATGTGAATAGTTTCTTTTTTGACAAGGCAGAAGATCAGTCCTACTTAAAGGAGATGAAATCAAGGGCTGACAGTGAAGGAGTGAAGAGCCTTTTGATCATGTGTGATGATGAGGGGAATCTTGGAGATCCGGACGGTGAGGCCCGCCAGCAAGCCGTTGAGAATCATCACAAATTGGTGAGGGCGGCGAAATACTTGGGGTGTAACTCCATTCGGGTAAATGCCAGAAGTGAGGGTAGCTGGGAAGAGCAAATGAAGCTGGCGACGGACGGCCTGAGAACTTTAACGGAATTTGGAGATGAACACGGTATCAATGTGATTGTGGAGAACCACGGTGGTCTCTCAAGCAACGGTCAATGGCTTTCGGGCGTGATAGAGAAAGTAGATCATCCTCGGTGTGGCACACTGCCAGACTTTGGGAACTTCCAGTTGGGCGAGGATGAGTGGTACGACCGCTATAAAGGAATCACCGAACTGATGCCCTATGCGAAGGCTGTCAGTGCAAAAAGCCACGATTTCGATTCAGATGGTAACGAGATTAATACAGACTATTCCAGAATGATGCAAATTGTTCTCGACGCCGGATACAATGGTTATGTAGGGATTGAATATGAAGGTAACAATTTGTCTGAAATGGAAGGAATTAGAGCAACCAAGAAACTTTTGGAGCGGTTTAGGTCTCAATTGAGATAATTCAAACTCCTATATTATTGGGAGTAATACTCCTTGTTTTCTCTCTACTTTTATTCTCCTGTAATTATTCTTGTGAGATTGTGTTTTTTCATCACTACCTCCTAATATCTAATCAGGTGCTATTGATGTTTTCTGATAAAACACAAAGAATTTCATAGACCATCGTAGCAGCCACCAACGCCGTATTTCCTGATTGGTCAAAGGGAGGGCTCACTTCCACCACATCAGCTCCTACTAGATTTTTGTGTCTCAATCCGCGGATTATCTGTTGACCTTCGAACGGTGTTAGTCCGCCGATCTCCGGTGTCCCGGTGCCAGGGGCATAGACGGGATCAATAGAATCTATATCGAAGGAAAGATAATTTTTCTCGTCTCCAATAACAGATTCGATCTCATTTAAAACACCATTAACACCAAGTTCTCTGAACTCCTCAATAAAGATAACTCTCATACCTGAGTCCTGGGAGAACTTCCACCCTTCGTCAGAGTTCTGAGCTCCCCGGATACCGACCTGAATGGTCCTTTTTGGATCCAACAATCCATCTTCCACAGCACGGCGGAACGGAGCCCCGTGATTCAGTTTTGATCCCATCCATTGGTCCCAGGTATCAGTATGAGCATCGATGTGCACCATACCGATGGGTCCGTCTTGAGCCACTGCCTGAAAGATGGGGTAAGTAATAGAATGATCCCCGCCGATAGAAAGTGGGATAAGATTATTTTTTACCAACTCTTTATAGAATGAGGCGATCTGTCTGTTAACTTCCGGCAGATCATAAATGTTTGTGAGGGGAACGTCTCCCACGTCACCGATCTTGCAAAGTTCGTAGGGGTTGACCTTGGTGATGTGGTGAGTGGTACGCATCATGCTGGACAGGTCTCGCACCTGCCTTGGACCGTGTCTGGCGCCGGGTCGGTTGGTTACAGCGCCGTCGAAGGGGACACCAATAAGTGCGATATCGATGGAAGAAAAATCTTCAACATACGGGACTCGCATAAAGGTAGCTACATCGCGAAAACGCGGCGTCATCATTGATGATTGATCAGTATTTCCTGTCACACCCAGTTACGGATTTTGTATAAAATTAAAGCAAAATACTCATAGATGACCTGAGTGGAAAGAGAAAGGTTTCCCACATTGGGAACCAGAGTGAAGGGGTCAAAGCGTTTTCTTTTTTTGGGGATCCGAAAGAGTCTTGCTCCTACAGGGATCACATCATAACCTAGTTTTGAGAATGTGCCTACAGAGCGCCGCATGTGCAGCGAAGAAGTAACTAGTGCGATGCTGTGGATATTCAGATTGTCCATCATTGCCTTGGTGTAAAGGGCGTTCTCTCGCGTGTTCTTGGATTTTGATTCTGAAATGATACGATCTTTCGGAACGCCGAATTCCACCAGGAAATCAGTCATCCTGTGGGATTCTTTCTGTTCCTCCTGAAGAAGTTCTCCACTTCCGCCGGCGGTGACAATGACGGGTGCCGAGCCCTGTTTGAATAGCCGAATCCCAGTCAAGGATCGAGCCGGTTCACCGCCTAGAATAACAATGGCATCGGCCTTAATATCCGCAAAATTTATCGATGTTGCCATTCTGAGGGGCCGGATAAGAAGTTTCTGAATCGGTGTAATGCTGAAAAAGTACAGCACTGCAAAGCCGGCGAAGAAAAAACGCCTGAAAAGACGCCTGTCCCGTTTACGCTCAAACCAGTATGCCAGAAGAAGACATACCATCCCCAGAGTGAAGGGGTAGATGCCCCAGACAAGAATTTTTGAAAGATAATGATAGATCACAGCTTTCCCTTCCGTTTAGGCATCTCTGAAACAATTAGCAACGACGTCTGCCAGAGCGGATAGACACTTTTCACCAATCTCTTTTGACATCCCCCGGGCGTCCCCCAGAATACCGTTGTGCGTAACGGTGTGGAATCCTTCATCAATGATCTTTTGGATCACTTCTTTATCCAGTTCGGCTGTAAACCCTTTTTCCGCTTTTTCTTCCCTCACCAGTTCCGGATGTAAAAGAAGCATAAGTGAACTTTCGGCAATGTCCGCATGTCCACCCACACGGTCCGCCAATCCACTTTCCTCATCAACGACTTTTTCCCAGGTTTTGGCCAGCTCAATAAGGTTGGTGTACGCCACAACTTCGCACTCTTCTTTCACCGCATCATTCAGCTTGTCCAGGATATTGTCCAGTGGCTTGAAGTTCCCGCCGTGGGAGGGGAGCATGCAAATTTTCCTGAACCCGTGACGGGAAAGGCTGACGCAATAGTCACGGCAAACAGCGTAGAAAGTGTCTTTCTGAAGAGAGATCGTCCCAGGAAAACTCATATGATGTTCCGAACACCCGACCCGAATGGTGGGTGCCACAAAGGTATTGCCAAGACGTTCAGCTACTTCAGCTCCCAGGCAAGTACCATGCTCGGCATCCACAAAAAGGGGGAGATGAGGACCGTGTTGTTCAACAGCACCACAGGGAACTATTATAGTGGTAACGCCTGATTCAATGGCAGCGCCAATTTCAGGCGACCGCATCCGCTCCAGAAAAAGTTCATTTTTCATCGATTATCCGTGGTTTCATGTCGCCGTAAACAGTTAGAAGATAAACTGCTCCGATCAATTCCTTAATCGCACGGCTGTCTAATGTTTGAGTAGGGAGGAGAAAGCATCTAAGGTAGACGCCTGAAGAGGTCACTCCCTTCGGCGGTATTGAGTGACGGTCAATACGGCAGTCCAGAGGGACATCAAGATTAATCCTCCGATTTCCCGTCCGATCTCAACTGTGGGATCCTTCATCTGAAACTCTTCGAACAGATCGAAGAAGGTTACTGTTCCGTTGAGTGTAAGACTCAAAAGGATTCCCCACACAAAGGTGAAGCCTGTGAAGAGTCCATAGAACTTCCAATCGATGTTCATCTTGAGGTGATGTGCCAGTGCAAAAAACGCAACAATACCGTACGAGACTCCCCACACCAGTGGGTCGGGATCGTTATACTGAAGTATAGCGCTTAGCCCAAAGCCCACACACATGACAAGATTAAGCGGTCGAAATATTGTGTCTTGAATCGGGGTTATGCCGATTTCCCCGTGCCACTACAATGTATATCCAATGCTGATCTCGATATATCTCCCTTGAGAAGGATAGAGGAACTTGACGTTTTCCTGGAGAAATGGGTCGAACAGCATGTAGCCGCTACTATTATAGAAAGTTTCTGTAAGGTTATAGAGATTCAGATCAAATTTCATGCTATTTAATTTAAACTGGAGTTTGCTATCGAACACCATATAAGCTGGAAGGGAAGTGCTATTGGCGTCATCAAGGAACACTTCACCAAAAAAGCGCTGAGCTAATACGATGTTGACGTAGGAGTTAAGTTTAAAAGTAAATCGATTGGTATAGGAAATCCGGGGGATGTTTTTCAGCATATTGCCATCATACTCACCACCATTGAATATGACATTCATAATGTTCACCGTGCTGTTAACACGAATTCGGTTGGCCATGTAAAAACCGAAAGAGCCTTCAACACCACCATGGTGGCTTTTCATTATATTTCCATATTTGAAAGTTGCCATGTCGAAGTCGATTTCGTTCTTTATATCTAATGAGTAAACGGTGAGACTCACCTCTCCCGATAAAGCTGAAGCGGGGAATCCGAACTTCTGGTACAAACCCACATCGAAGTTTATCGACTCTTGTGGGACTAAGGATGTATTGGAGTAATTGAATTCCTGTCCGAAAAAATTGATAATACGTGTATCGTAGAGTTGATCCAGGGAGGGCGCCTTGAAAGCCTCAGACCAATTGGCGAAGAGATTCCCCTCGAAGAATCGTGCACCAAAATACTGATAATGCACGCCAACTCTTGGAGAAACCTGATTGATCTTTAAGCCGGGCTTCGGAACTTTGCTAACGGTCCCGCTGTTTTCAATCATATCAAAATGAGCGCCGAGAGTCACGCCCAACTTGTCATTGAAAGATTGTTTTCCTTCCAGATAAAAACCAAGTTTTGATCGGGACCCTTTTCCTTGTGACAGTACAGTCGTATGATCCAAATCATAGTATTTGCTATCGAAAGAACCATTCTCAATTTCTAGGCCGCCAATCAGTTTTATTTTACCGAGTTCCTGTCGGTATTGTAACTGGCTCCAAAACACTTGGTTATTCTGGTTTTCAAACTGGCTATCTCCCAATTGTGAGGTCAATTGCAGGGTACGCGTCTGCTTCTGCTCGTACGAACGGAACCCTGCACGAAGCGAAAACTGATTGTTCAGATCATCCGATGAGACAAAATTGACAGCACCGTCAAACTGATCTCTGAGGTGGTTATCGTTTGAGAACAGAGAGTTGCTCTGTTGACGGTTATCTTTCAGTAAGTCTTCAGTGAGAGGGCCTGCATCATTTCTTTTCAGGTGGCTATAGTTTGCATTGACCCAAAGGTTTCCCTTCGATAGACCATAATTGTATATACCAGTGAGATTATTGTTCTCGAAGTCAGAGTGGTCCCTATAACCGGTGTTCTTTTGAAGATTTCCGCCTAGCTTAATTTCGTGGTTGTCAAAGCGATAATTTTGATCTATCCGGATGCCCTTGTTTCCAAACTGTCCCCCCTTGAGACTCATGTTCAGGTTCCGGTCTGGATAATTGCGGTGGGTGATCACATTGATCACCGCTCCGATTGCTAGGTCGCCGTACATGGCTGAGCCGCCGCCGCGCGTAATCTCAATCCGCTTGATTTCATCTATGGGGATGAGATTCCAGTTTATTAGACCCGAACTGAGATCATTCACCGGAACGCCATCGACATTCAGCAAGAGGTATTCTGCCTCACCACCTCCGTAGAACCCACGTACGATGGCAACAGGCATGTTGCCGGAGGCGTCTTGGTTGACGAACACAATTCCGGTCAGGTAACTTAAAGCTTCTGCCAGATTCTTGCTCGGAATGGTGCTCAGATCCGAAGACGTTAAGACGCCCGAGGCAGTGGTAGATTTCTTGAGGACACTCTCTGCTCGATCACCGACAACTACGATTTCATCTAGCATGAACTGAGAGCCGTGCATCATCTCAGTCTCGGACTGTGCTGAGACCGTTAAATGGAGCCCAGTGAGGCACAAAATTGCGAGGCAACATTCCCTGAAAGGAATCAAAGACTGGAGTAATTTTTCTGACTCACAGTCAGTCATTCTTTTGTCCATAATAGGCTTCGGGGCCGTGCTTTCTTTCATAATGTTTGTTCAGAATGTGCTCTGGGAGTGAGCTTGCTTCTGAGTCCAGATGTAATGTACCGATGGCTATTCTGGCGACTCTTTCAAGGATCAGCAGATTTCTCACGGCATCGACTGGAGATTTTCCCCATGAGAAAGGCGCGTGCCCTGAAACCAACACACCGGGAATCTCCGCAGGGTTCAGATTGGCAAACCGTTCGATGATAACCGTGCCTGTATTCCCCTCGTAGTCTTCGGACACTTCTTCTTCCGTCAGGAAACGGGCCAGCGGAACGTTTCCATGGAAATGATCAGCGTGAGTTGTCCCGAAGCAGGGTATTTCCTGGCATGCCTGACAGAACATGGTGGCATACAGGCTGTGGCTATGGGCCACACCTTCTATCGATTCGAATTCCTGGTACAGTCTTACGTGTGTCGGCGTATCTGAGGAGGCACGGAAATTACTTTCAACCACGTTTCCTTCAAGATCAACAATAACCATATGCTCCGGCTGTAAAGCATCATAATCGACGCCGCTTGGCTTAATGGCCACCAGTCCCTCATCCCGATCGATGCCGCTGACATTTCCCCAGGTGAGGGTTACCAGATCATATTTGACCAGATCGATATTGGCTTGACAAACTCTTTCTCTCAGTGCTTTAATATTGCTATTCATAAGTTTTCTTCCCCCAAATAAACGAAAATCTCCCTGGACCATCTAACCTTTATGCTTCTAGAGTTATCCACGCTGACCATCACGAATCTCAAGAAGATCCTTCATAATATTGCTCATCTGTCCGGACCAATTCGGAGTGCCAAAGGCATCATGGGCTTGACTGTAGAGTGAATATATCTGCTGGTAAACTGAATGGCTTTCACTATTCGGTTCGTAGGTCTTTTTAATCCCGGTCATAACCGCTTGGGCAGAAGAAACGTTATCAAAAGCTCCTGAAGCAATGGCACCGAAAATTGCAGCACCAAGGGCAGGGGTTTGATCACTTCTGGATATCTTCATCGGCCTTCCAGTAACATCCGCATAGATTTGCATGAGCAAAGGGCTTTTAACAGCAAGCCCGCCACAGTTAATAACTTCTTCTACCTTAACACCGTACTCTTCAATGCGATTAATAATCGTGAGTGCTCCAAACGCTGTTGATTCAATAAAGGCACGAAAGATTTCATGAGGAGTAGTATGTAGAGTTTGTCCAACCAATAAACCACTAAGTCGGACATCTACTAGAATGGTTCGGTTCCCATTGTTCCAATCAAGAGCAAGCAGGCCGCTTTCGCCGGGTTTGAGTGTCTCAGCATGCTTCTCCAACCCCACAAATTTTTGATCAACCGTTTTTCCGTACTTTTCTGGGGTAAGGTTATTTACAAACCATAAAAATATATCACCTACTGCCGATTGCCCTGCTTCAATTCCATAGTGATCAACCATGACTGAACCATCTACAATTCCGCAAACACCTGGGATATCCTTTAAATCTTTATTATTGTTTTGAACCATTATATCACAAGTGCTTGTCCCGAGTATTTTAACAAGGGTTCCTTCTTTGACGCCAGCACCCACAGCTCCCATATGTGCGTCAAAAGCTCCCACGGCCACAGCGATTCCGGGTTCTAAGCCAAGCCGTTGGGCCCATTCTTCGCAAAGCCCACCAGCAGACTGCTCAGATGAAACTGCAACGCTCGAGTAATTATTCCGAAGTTTGCAAAGGGCCGGATCGAGTTCTGACAGGAATTCGGCATCAGGCAGCCCACCCCATTCATCGTTGTACATAGCTTTATGGCCAGCCGCACAAATACTCCGCTTGATCTCGTTGGGATTTGTCTGACCTGTCAGCACAGCGGGGATATAGTCGCACAGTTCAACAAAACTGGAAGAAGCATCGAACAGTTGAGGGTCGATGTTCTTGCAGTGCAACACTTTGCTCCAATACCACTCTGAAGAATACTTCCCACCGATTTTATCCAGATAATGAGGTCGAATTGTTCCGGCCAATTCGGTAATCTGGTCAGCCTCGATGAAGCTGGTATGGTCTTTCCAAAGCCAGCACATTGCGTTCAAATTATCAGTGAATTCAGGAAGGAAACTCAGCGGCACACCCTCCTCATTTACAGGAAGGGGACTGCTTCCGGTAGTATCCACACCAATACCGACTACAGTTTCTGAGTCGAAAGACGGGTTATTTTCTCTCGCCTTCGAAATGGCTTCTGTCACGGTAGAAGCAATGCCATCAAGATAGTCTTGTGGATTTTGACGGGCGAGATTCGGATCTTTATGATCGATGAGAACACCGCTTTCTCCCGAAAGATAATCAAAGAGTGCTGAAGCTATCTCATTACCGTCAGACAGATCGACGATCAGGGCACGGCATGAGTTTGTTCCATAGTCGAGGCCGATTGAATATTTTTTCATAAAGAAAGGCTACTTCTCAGAGATTGTTGCAATCATTAATAATAATGTGAGAAATTGAATACCAAAAGTCAGGGCGAGGAGACTCTTTTTCCTAAGGCCAATTCAAATCAGCCTTCAACTAGCGGTTCCAGCGTGTTGTGGACATAATCCCCGTCTTCAATGGTGACACCATCGGGGTCAGTCACAGCCCGATCACATTCATCTTCAACAATTATCCATCCATTGTAGCCAATTTCAAATAAAAAAGAAGTGATTTTTTCGAAGTCGACGCTGCCTTTACCCATTTGGGCCCATGTACCATCTTCGAACATATCCTTGTAGTGGACGTGCCGGATCAGCGGACTGAACTCCTGCATTTTCTCCAAGGGATCCATGCCTCCTTTAGCGATATGGCCCACGTCCGGTGCCCAGCCCGTAACAGAACCATCGAGACCGTTGAGGAGAACGTCATAGTCTTCCGCCGTCCGGTAGATGGAGCTCATGGGTGAGTTGGGGTGATAGGCGCAGTTTATTCCTCTACCTGTTGCCCTTTTTGAGAGTTCATTAATACAGGAAAGTAGATTTAACTGCCGTGCCTTCAAGTTCTCTCGGTCTTTCCCCGGCATCTGGCAGATGCAAAGTAATGTGTCGGGGAAATGGTCGAGGAAATCCATGACACGTTCAGCATTAGCCCTTTCTTGGTCTGTCTCCTCCGGCTGGAGCCAGTCTTCTACCAGACAAACGGCCCCAAGTTCGATCCCGCATTTTTCAAGATTCTCCGCCATAGTTTCTGGATTGTAGAGATCACCTAAGAACTGAGTTTCCGGCTCGAAACCCGCAAACCCAGCCGTTGATGTAATCCCCATAATGTGGGGTAGTTTGTCAAGATATTTATCGCCAGACATCTGCCACGTGTAAGTCTGGCATCCGATATTGATCTTAGTCATAGTTACAGTAACACTCCGTCCTAATTGTTCAGCAAGAAATCTGTTGTCCTGCGATTGAATTCTACAAGCGCTTCCCAGTGGCACGCGTGCCCGGTGTCGGCAATTCGCCAGATATTGCTACCTGCGATTTTTTCGTGAAGGAGTTCTGAGAATGCCAGGGGTGTGAAAATATCCTTTATTCCAACCACAATTAATGTCGGCTGAGTTACGGTATGCAGTACTTCGATACTATCGTGGTTAATGCAGGCGTCCAATTGGCCGTCGAAACCCTGCTGTGGTTGCGGATCGGGATTCTTTCTGGCCGCTTCCTGTCCTTCTGTCAATCCATCAGCATTAGCTTCCACATAATCAGTGGCAAAAATCCAGAGCTGAAGAAGCTCCATAAAATCACCGGGATCGGCAACTCGGCGAATCTTCTTCAGATTCTCATAAACTATGGTGGCGTATCGATCAAAACGGCCCCACGTACTTATCAAAACCATAGATTGAACTTTCTGAGGATGAAGAAGAGCGAGCTGCTGCGAAATAGCGCCACCCATGGAAATGCCAGCGATTCGCGCCTTGTCAATGCCCAGTGCATCCATCAACCCTGCAGTGTCATCGGCCATTGTAGCTGTGGAGTAAGGGCCTTCGGGCTTGTCACTTTGTCCTACACCACGGTTGTCCACCATGATACAGCGGAAATGTTTGGAGTACTCGTTTACATGCAATTCCCAGAGAGCTCCCGGTGCTCCAAACCCCATGATGAGGATCAGAGGCTCACCTTCACCCTTTTCTTCGTAATGCATGTTTATTCCATTCGTTTCAACAAAAGGCATCAGTATTCTCCCTAATAATCGCTCTATTCATTGAATTCTTCCAACCAGATCTTTAATGAAAGGGACGGCCAGTTTTCCATCGCGCTCCGTGGTGGCGCAGAAACAAAAGTCAACACACCACCATTCTAGGTTTTCCACACTCGGATTCAGTGCAGTGAGAACTTCATCGAAGTTGATGAGCCCATCTCCGAACGGTGTGTGGGTGCTGGTTTCATCATTATGAAGTGTCCCGTCTGAATCGATAAGATGAAAATGACCGATATGGCCTTCCAAGTATCGGGCGTACTCTGCCACACCGCCATCCAAAAGTTCCTTGTCACCTGTTTGGCGTGCTCCGATAACCGCTCCCATGTATGAATGGCTTGTATCGAACAAAAGTTTAAAGTTATCGTGGCCCACCGTTTCTACAGTCCGTTTCACTTCACTCGGTTTATTCAACCAGAAGCCGGGTTCATATTCCCAGACCATGAGGATTCCATTTTTCTGGCATTCTTGGGACGCAGCTCTCCAGTTATTCGTTAATTTCTTGAAATGTGATTCATAGTCGGCAGGCTCATATTCGACCGGGGGGCTTATAGTATCAACACGCAAAGTTTCGATATTCAAATGATTCATAAATCGAATCATTTTTTCTACTTCGGCGAGGAATACAGATTTATCTACCTCATTAGGTGGTACATGACGAAAATCAGGGGCGTATCCAGAGATACCTAGACCAAAATTTTCTAGTTCATTTCTCAGTTCAGTACATTTGCTTGGTGTGTCAAAATCATCTGGATGGGGATGCGGACGAAAACCATTGATTTCAATTCCATCATATCCTGTCTCAGCACAGTAGCGACTGACCTCAGAAAATGTCCAGGGTGCATTTTCAAATGGGCCAAAAGAAAAAGCCCAACTTCCTAATGATATTTTGGGTATCTTCACTTTGTTCTCCTTAACCTTCAATAGACTTTCAAAGTTGGTCTTAAATTTTAAATTGGCATCTTTTACTGTTTACTTGATCAGAGTGCTAAATTTAGGATTTACCGTGACACAGACATACTATATTGTTAATAGACTTCAATTACAAAGGGGAATGAAATGATTACGAAACGAATCTCAACAAATGACATTTTGAAAAAGCTCAACACAAAAGTGACAGAGCGCAAACCTATCATGATTTCAAGTGCGGGTAACGGGTTAGTTGCGAAGCTTCTTGAAGAGGCTGGAGCGGATTGTATAAACACATTTTCAGGTGCGCGATTAAGGGCGAATGGAATGGGAACAATGTCAATGATGTGGCCAATCCTTGATTCAAATCAGCAAACTCTTGATTACACGCGTGAAGACATTATGCCCGCCCTCCGCGGGGAAGCTTTTGTCTGCGCATGCCTGAATTCGAATGATCCTCTTAAGGATATGCGCATGGTTATCAAGGATTGTCAAGGGATGGGAGTTAATTCGGTGTCTAATATTGGTCCCTCTATCAGTTATGTTGATAAGGACAGCGAGATTTTCAGAGTACTCAGCAGTTCGGGCATTACTCTCCAGAATGAAATTAATATGCTCTGTCTCGCCAAAGAGATGAATATGGTAACCATCGGCTTAGCCTTTTCTGAAGAAGATTCTGTTGCTATTGTTGAAGGAGCCAAGCCCCACATTTTCTGCTATCATGCAGGGACGACAAAAGGTGGTAGAACGGGATATGACAAAGGTCAGACTATCGAGAAGACTGCTGAACAGACAGAGGATGTTTTCCGGAAAATTCAGGAGCTCCACCCTGATGTGATTCTTGTGGGGCACGGTGCAGCGATGGAAAACCCGCCTGACGCTCAGTATATGCTGGATCATACTTCAAGCCACGGTTTCTGGACAGGATCTTCCACAGAGCGTCTGCCTATTGAACGAGCTGTTACTGAAGTGGCTGAGAAGTTTGCTAGTCTAAAGTTCTCAAACTAGTCAAGGAAGGAGAGAGTTATGTCGAAAGTCATCGCAATTCTCGCAACTATGGATACAAAGGGTGCGGAATCCGACTTTATACGAAATCAGATTGAGATTCTCGGTGGCAAAGCTATCCTCATAGATGTAGGTGTTGTGGGGAAGGTGAAGGTCTCCGTTGATATCTCAAATGATGAAGTGGCTCGAGCCGGAGGTGGTTCGATGGAGGACATCCTGAAAAACCCCACGAGGCAAGATGCAACACCTTTTCTCGTTGCCGGAGCAAAAAAGATTCTAAATGAGAAAGTTGTTGAGGGAAAAGTTGATGGTATGATTGCCCTGGGGGGAAGTCAGGGGACAACGCTCTGCGCGCAGGTGATGCAGTTTCTTCCCTACGGTTTCCCCAAGGTTATGTTATCTACTGTCGCGTCAGGTGACACTTCTCTTTTCGTGGATATTAAAGACATAACCATGATGTTCTCAGTGAGTGATATTTTGGGATTAAATCAGTTCTCACGCAAAATTTTGGCCAACGTCGCAGGTGCTGCTTACGGAATGGCTCAGGCAGGAGTAAATTTTGAAAAGAGCCAATCGGACAAGCCGCTTATCGGAATGTCCAATCTAGGTGTACTTACAAAAGGCTGTATGATTGCCCTGGATCGATTTGCTGAAAGGGGCTACGAAGTTGTAGTCTTTCACGCGATTGGTGCGGGCGGCAGGGCCATGGAGCAGATGATGAAGGAAGGACTGATCGGTGGTGTGTTTGATTATGCTATGGGAGAAATCGCCGATGAGGTCTTTGGTGTACTCCGTGCTGGGGGAACGGAACGATTAACAGTTGCCGGCAAACTCGGACTTCCCCAAGTTCTCTGTCCAGGAGGTGCCGAACATTTGGGCATTCTTGTTCCACCAAATGAAGTTCCAGAAGAGTGGAAGGATCACGAATATGTTTTTCACAGCCCAGTCGTCTTTGTCCCGCGTTTGGTGGGTGACGAAATTCTTAGAGTAGCGAAAGACATCACTTCGCGTCTCAAACATACAAAGGGGAATGCGGTTTTTATGTTGCCAACAGATGGAACCGGTACCTATGCTCGCCCAGGTGGGTTATTGCGAGATATGGAGAGTGACTCTCTCTTCTTTGATGCGCTAAGGGATGGTCTGCCTGATACCATTGAGCTCGTTGAGAGACATGCTCATGCTGAAGACCCTGAATTCGTCAACGAGTGTGTAGATAGGCTGATAGAATTGATCGAAGACTCATAGAGTTGTTTTAGCTATACAACCGTTGCGGTAAACGTCTCGCAAATACCTGTGAGGAGATTGATGAATTTGGAGATAATTGAATGAAAAATTTGTGGAATGACCTGGAAGCAAAGGCTTTTATTGGAGATGATTTGGCAACGTGTGTATACACCTCATGCCTACTGGGAACTGAGGAAGACCTGATTATGCATGGAGGTGGTAATACCTCCGTTAAAAGCATGGTTCATGATTTTTTTGGACGTGAGGTGGACGTTTTATTTGTTAAGGGAAGCGGTTGGGATTTAAAAAATATTGAAAAGTCCGGTTTCTCTGCCTTGCGTTTGGAGGAGACCAAGCTTTTAGCTGAACTTGGGGAATTAAACGATACAGAGATGACCAAACAATTACGTCTAAACATGCTGGATCAAGCAGCCCCTTTGCCATCAGTTGAAGCGATTCAGCATGCAATCATGCCGGCAAAATTTGTAGATCACACACATTCAGATGCTGTTTTGACCCTTTCAAATAATCCAAATGGTGAAGCAATTATTGGAGATATCTATTCCGATTGTTTAATACTTCCTTACGTAATGCCAGGGTTTATTCTTTCGAAACAAGTCTACAATGAAATAAAAGGTTTTGACATAAACCAATACAAAGGGATTATACTTCACCATCATGGAGTTTTCACGTACAGTAATAATGCCAGAGAGGCCTATGAAAACATGATTGAACTTGTAACTCGAGCAGAATCTTATATCAGTGAGAACGGCGTAGTTCAACATGTTGAATCCCAATCTGAGGTAAATCTTTTGGATTTGGCTCGGATTCGTAAATCGGTATCCGCTTCTAGAGGTTCAGCACAGTTGGCGATGTTGGATCAGTCAGATGAGGCCAAGGGTTTTGCTAGCAGAGATGATATAGCCGATATTGCATCACGTGGCCCCCTTACACCTGATCACGTGACCCGAACAAAGCGAATCCCGGTAATCCTTGATGCTAAACCTGACGAAAATGTTTCAGAAATTCAAAGCTTTGTAAACGAATACAAAGCCTATTTCGAAAGGAATAAAGTTGATGGCTTGATAATGCTCGATCCAGCTCCACGTGCAGCTGTGTGGTCAAGTAATGGTACAATTGCATTTGGTTCAACGGTTAAGGAATGCAATATTATTACAGACATTGCCAGGCATACCCGATGGACAATACAAGTTGGAGAATCACTGGGTGGTTGGAAACCTTTATCTGAGCGGGAGATCTTTGATTTAGAGTATTGGGTCCTTCAGCAGGCCAAATTAGCCAATGATGAAGGGAAAGATAATGCTCACCAAGGTAAGATTGCAATCGTGACAGGGGCAGCCGGGGGAATAGGTTGTGCGACTTGTGAAGTTTTAGCCGCTGAGGGTGCCGTCGTGATCGGTTTGGATATAGATCCGGATGTGAAAAACGTCTTGAAAGAGGTTGGTGGAACGGGGATGATATGTGACGTAACGGATGATAATCAGGTCCATAAAATTATAGATGAGGTAGTTGCAATATATGGTGGTTTGGACATTTTGGTTTGCAATGCGGGGACTTTTCTTTCAGGTGAGTCTATTGAAGAGATGACTAACAAAATTTGGGATAATACTATATCGATTAATCTAACGGCCACATGTCGAATCATTAAGAATGCTATTCCATATCTAAAGTTTGGTGTGGGGGCATCTATAATAGTTATAGGATCGCGAAACTACGCCGCTCCCGGAGCAGGCGCTTCGGCCTACTCAGTCAGTAAGGCCGGCGTAACGCAACTTGCAAGAGTGGCAGCGCTTGAGCTGGCGCCGGATGGAATCAGGGTCAATGTTATTCACCCCGATGCCGTTTTTGATACAAAGCTGTGGACCAAAAAGGCTCTTCAGAAAAGTGCAAAGCGATATAATATAACGGTAGATGAGTACAAGAATAAAAATCTTTTGGGAGTGGAAGTAAAATCACAAAAAGTAGGGGAGATGGTCTCTGCCCTTTCAAGTGACCTCTTTTATGCTACCACCGGTGCACAGATACCTATCGATGGTGGCAATGATAGGGTGATATGAGGGTTTAGACTATTAAGGGATTAAAGGATGTTTCTCGCGGAAAGATTGTTGATCCGACGGGCAATATCAACCACACCATCGAGCATGAGCTGATCATAGGTCCGGCCATCGGTTGTATCTATTCCGTGGCCCTCAACACGTTCCCTTAAAGGGGCCAGGGCCTCATCCTCATGGTGGAAGGCCTCAACAAGCACGTATTCCAGTTTTCCAGTTTCTGCACATGCCCTTAGAAGGGCGCTGATCCATCCATCATCAGTCGACAGGCATCCTCGCGTCGTTGGCGATGAGGCATGGAAAATGCCGAGCTGGTCGGCTTTGCCAATGGCGTGGATAATTTCAATGTTTTCTTCCATGGAAAGATCCGAATCGCCGCAGTGAGCTGTATCAATGAGAACTTTGAAGAACTTTTGGCCGACACCCTTGTTCATAGCCTCCACTATATTCCACGCTTTTTGGAGATTCGTAAAAGTTTGAAACTCAATAGAGCGGAGAAACTCTATATGCCATTCTTTTATGCAGGAGTCAGCTATTCCTCCTTCAGAAAAAACCCGGGAATGCAGTTTTACGTTCTGTTCGATGGCGGTTTGATAGTCACTTCCTTCTTTCGGTGTAGCTCCTTCCTGCATCCACTCTTCTATTGAAGTAGAAGAGCATATAGAAATATTATGTTTTTTTGCAGTCTCTACGCCTGCCAGTAACATATCAGCCACGGCATCTTCATCTTCGGGGTTCATGGGATCGGCACCGCCCACCATCAAAATAAATTGAATCTCGAGTCCTATCGCTTTCAGTCTGCTTATCACTTCTGATACATCATCTTCATTAAGTCCCGGGAAATATGAGAATTGAGTTGCGTTTAACTCAATAGGGGAAAGCTTCTTTAGCCTCGATATACCATCCACAATGATGATCTCTCCAGTATCAGTTCTGGGGAGTCTACCGTCTTCATTTGGAACAATGCCCCCAACAAATTTCAGATGGGTGGCAAGAGTACCAAGCTTGACATTGGTTTTGAGTTGGAGTTTTTCGATCATTTGGTATTCTAGCTTTAAGTTAAGAAAGAGCTCTTGATTGCCGGCTTGTTAACCTTATGTTTAAAACAAGGGAGTCACAGGGATTTTTGTGATTTCCTCAATCTGAAACCACAAAAAAGGTCAGATTTTTTTCTAACCTATCACTATTGTGTCAGCCACTACTATTGCCGGCATGCTCCACAAGTTCGATTGGCTTATAGCCGCCTCTCGATCTGAAATAGAGTATTATAGCGCCAAAAGCTATAACAAGAATAGCGGGGAACCGGACAGCATACGAGAGTACATCCCGTCCCGCCTGTGTATCTACTTTAGTGAACTCTTCTATTACTCGGGTCTGTTCCACAGTTGGAAGAGTTGCAATGTACGCATCTTTCTTTCCCGGGATGATCGCCTGATGAGACATACCAAGGAACGATTTATCTTCTTCCGCAGCTTCAACTAGAGCCGGGACTGACTTCGAAACACCGGAATGGATTGATTTGTCGAATGCCACTCCTAGCAGCTGCCCACCGATAATACCTACAGAAAGCAATCCTATGGCAGAAACTGTATTTAGTGTGAGCGCACCACCTTCAGGATACTGTTCCGAAGTAAAGCCCAATATGCAAGGCCAATAATAAGTTTGACCGAGGGCATAAATTGTAAATGCTCCCAGTACGGCTATACCGGATGAGCCTGATAGACCCCAAAGCCCCAACGCGGAGAATAACCCACTCAAACAAAGCAGGGAGGGTGGCGTGAAGAACTTGAGGATATTCCCAGCAAAAACTCTGAAGATGAGCATAATTGATGCAGAAAACACTAGAGCGAATGCGGGGTTAATGCCCATTCCGCCAATGACGGGAGTCATAAGCTTTTGAATCCACTGATCGGTTCCCAGTTCAGCTGTTGCTATAGGAATCATTAATAGACATAAGAGGAAGAACAGTGGCCTGCCGACTGATTTTGTGTAAAACCCAAAACCGGCACCTATGATCAGTCCGAGTGCCAGGCTCACAGTGAACCAAGAGGATGGTGGTGTCCAAGCTGTCAAAGCACCTACTTGGTTTCCGATTTCGTATACCATCATGAAACCAGCGAGGGAAGCACTTAGGAAGCCGATCTGTTTGAGCATCTCCATGTAGGGCACACCTGCTTCTACACGCTCATCAACAGGGAATACACTTTCTCGAACCATAAATCCATATGCTATGGCGGGGAGCACAATCCAGAGAGCATGAACACGCCAGCCATCAAAAATACCACTTGTGCCTATAACTATTAATGTCCCGAAAACTAGACCCGCCGGCCATGCGGCGTGAAGGATGGCCAACCATTTTGTTTTTTCTTTAGGATAAATAGCGGCACACATTGGATTAATCACAGCCTCGATAATGCCATGGCCAAGTCCCGCAAAAGCAGCACACAGATAAAGAGCTCCATAACCATTCGCAAAAAATGTTCCAATACCAGACATAACTTGAAGTACACAAGCGCCATACATGGGCACCTTATAGCCTGTCCGGTCAACGACTAGACTGAAGCCTATCATCGTCAAAGCTATGGGCCAAAGTGTAGCACCAAAAATTTGTCCAATCTGAAGGTTCGTCAACCCAAGCTCAAGGCCATATCCTTTCACTCCCATAGCGACACGGAACGAAAAACCGAACCCGGCTGCAGCCAATGCTAGAAAACTAGCCCAGAAAAGAACTGTTTTTTCTTTTTCGGTTAAATCAGATCCCTTGATAATTGCACTCATAGTCGTCTCCTAACTTGTTCTATTTCCCAGCTAGTGGTTGAATCCAGATATTTGCGAAACGGATTTTGCTGGTGTCTGATTGAAGTCTGATTGGACCCCTGACCACTTTCTTTGATCGTGTGGATTTCTTAGGCTCCCATTCCAATACTGGTTTTTTGCTAGACTTAAGCCCACTTCCTAATCTCTTGATATCTGTCTCTGTAAGAGAATAATCAAAAAATCGCACATTTGCAATCTGTCCGTCAAATAATTGTCCGCGGAGAGGCTTGGGCAATTTTGAAGCCCCGACCCAAAATTGTTTAGTCGATTCTCCAATACGAAGAACATGCCCGTTCAGATCTGAAGAGCCAACGTTTTTTGTTTCTGCAATAAGCTCATCATCCAAATAAGTCCGCACAACACCATCCTTTGATGAGAGAAAGGCATTGTGCCACTCACCATCATTTGCGGTGATTTTTTGTTCTTCCGATGCTCCGTAATTATCCCCAGCCATAAAGACGAGATTTCTTCCCCAAAGCCTTAGACCTGTTGAGTTATCATTCCATTCGTCATTTATTGGGGCATTGGTTATAAGCCATCCTCCACTAGTGGTTTGAAAACGTACTTGAACTCCCCAATCAGACTTTTTCATATTGAACTTCTTTTGAGCATCACGCTCGGATGACATAAAGAGGGGTTCAGTTTGATGCGGGAAACGTTGCCTGAATGCAAACGGTGTTTTGCTAAATATTTCTACATTTTCATGAATCTTCTTGCCGTTAAGGTGCGCGGTAATTTTCGGGTTTCCCCCCTCAAAATGGCGGTATTCAATATCCATTGATTGCCAAACATTGGCTGGTTTAGACGCATTTACAATAGGTGCTTTTTGATTAAATATAGCCCCATTACTCGTCTTTGAAGTCTCCTGTCCATATGAATCAAGAATCTGGACCTCATACCTGCCACTTAAATAGACACCGCTTGCGCCCTTAAAGTGATCAGGGACATAGTCTGGCTCCTCAGGAATTAAGAAGTCAAAATGAAGACGGTAATTGCCAAATTCTTCTTTGGTCAATATATCCCCAAAGCCTGGTCGTGCTTCAGCAGTGCCATCAATAATACTCCATCTGGCATCCTTGAACACTGGTCCTCCCATGGTTGACGCCGCCCTGGTGTCAATATTTATTGCTTTTGGGTCAGCACTTAAGTCCCAATGCCGCCACTTTGATAAGTTGTTGCCATCAAAAAGAACTTTGGCATTCTTTGGAATCTTGGTTTTGGGTGGTCCTGGGATCGCTGCTTTCTGATAAGCATCCCCCGAGATCTTTTTAGGGTTTGAGCTTCTTGCCTTGCCGTATTTCCATTCAGTATCCACCGTTTCCTCAAGTTCCAATACTCCATTTTCGGGAATCTCTCTATCCAAGCACCAGTATATTGTATTGTATACCATATTAAGAAAGCCTTCATTGAGAAAATTCTCCAAAGAACCTAATCCGGTGTAGAAAATCTTTTGCCCTTTCTTATACTCGTTGATCCATGTTAATGGTTGAGCCGGATCATCACCAGTTTTCCCAAACATCAATGGAGTTGCTGTTTCATTTAAGGGTTGAGTTAAATAAACGCCTCCGTACCCAAGGTACTCGCTTTTAGGCACGCCTCTGAGGATTGGATGATCCAGCTGTTCAGCGGGTACCATGGATGTGGTTCCAGCTGCATTGCCAAGGTGTGTTTTATAATGACCACCGAAGAATGGAACGAACCAACCTTTTCTTTCATCATGCCAAAATGCGTGACTGGTTGTTCTAAATGCAATTGCCGGTTTACCCGAATCAAAATATTCCTGTAATATTTCAAATTGTTCAGGTGGAGGAATTCGGAATCGAATGAATAAAACGATTAAATCAGCATCGTTTATTATTTCAAGATTTGGAATTTCACTATATTGAGGAATAACTCTGCCAGGAATATCGTAATCATCAACGCCACCTCTCCAGGAGTGAATGACTGTTGATTTAATATTAAAACGCTCTTGAAGGTCATCAGCAATTTTAGGCAAGGACCAATGAGAGCCGTATTCAGGTTCACCAGCAATAAACACAACATGAGGTCTCATATCACCCTGCGACGATTGTAGTAGAGAAAAAATGAAAACCCAGTTTATGGAAATTCTAAAAAACAACTTGAGTATGTGCATTAATCTTGCTCCTTAACGAAAAAATTAATATTGCTTAGGGATGATATTTTAATACAAATGGAATTAGAACCGTAGTCATGAAAATATTATCAATTCAGTGAAATTAACGTGAAAGAATTTATTGTTGAACTATCTTTGTACACGTGACTTCCAATTATAATTCTGCAATTCGCTTTGATGAGTCGAGTGGATGAGTCTATAATCTTGGAAACCATTCAAGTCAGCGAAAACAAAAACCACGCCGCCCTGAAGATTATGGTAATGCCACTCTTCATGTGGTTTCATTCCCCTTTCAAAGGGGTCTCTAACGTATTGGTCTGGTGGGCCATAAGTTATTAAAATACGACCGCGATCAGTTTGCCACCCCCGCTTTAGTCCTATAGAAAATTGGGAGTTCACGTATGTCATACGGTCAATAAATTCTTCCCTTGATTCATTTTGAACGGTTTGCAGATTTGGGTCGAGGGGTAACCAGATTTCAATCAATAACTCAACCTTATCACTGATAGAAGACAGCTTTTTGTACTTTCTAACGTCTTTTTTTCTTGTGAAATGCCTCAGAGCATAAAACTCGGTATCGAGTTGCGCTTCATCCATTGTACTCATTTGTGCTGTCATGAATTCTTTTGCTGTTAGATCCGAAGCCGCCATAGTCTTGTTTAATTTTTGGATAACTCTAAAACTATTCGTTGATCTACCATACATTTGATCTGAAGTATCAATTACGAACAACTGAATTTCATATTCCCCGACAGGCAAGTCTCTAAGGTCCATCATTCCGAATTGAAAATCGTTAATGCCCGAAGTGTCCAATCTCTTTATTGCTGATGAAACTTCTTTATGTTCTTTATCGAGGATTACCGTTCTTGCATTGATATTGGAGTTAGTGGGCACATACCTCAAATTGTAAAGCTCTATGTAGAAGTATAAAAATGGTGATTCATTGCTAAAGACTCTGCTTGGATTGGGTACCAACTTAAGAGAATTCTTAACAAAGACACTCGATTGTTCATTAGAAATTGGCATAATTGAAGAACATAATTGCAGGTCACTAAGTGCTAGTTTATCCTCACTGAAGTCTTTCTTGCTCAATTCATAAAAAATTGTTTGCTGCCGTGATTCTTCGTTGAAATCAATGATGTTAATTGTCAATACTTGAGGGATATTTCTAGCAGTCAATTTGAATAAACTGCTAAAACTTTTCCCGGCTCGAAAGTTTGAAGTATCCGCGATTGTGTGGGGGACATGGAATCGACGTTGAATCTCGATCTGTTCGGAGCCCTGTTGCTTTATTGTCAGGTGAAAAAGCAATCCTCCCTCGAAATAATCTCCTTCTCGCAGGTAGGTTAGGTCTGATTCATTGAAGGAATAATAAACCTCTAGTGAGTTTAAATTGTCATTATGGTAGAAAAGGTTAAAATCGGTGTGGATGTTAAGGGATTCAGAAGGTGCCCCCAGCACCAGTGTCAATGCTGATAGAAAAAGCACAACTTTCCGGGAAAAAAACTGTTGGACTATGTACAATAGTGCGTTAAGATTATTATCAATCACAAACTTCATTGTAGGCACAGTTTTCTTGAATTACAATGGGTTTCTGTTCTTGAAAGTTAGTAGAGATAGTACTGTAAATGGTCTTTTAAATAGTCAGAAAGGTAATTGCTCATGAAACACTTCAAACACTTCGTCTCAACTAGTGTATCCCTTGTTTTCGTCACAATCGCTATGTTCGGATGTCAGCCTCAGAACAGCAGTCTTTCCTCCGTTGCGGATGCGGATGAGTGGGTTGTTTATGATGATTACGATGGTCCGGGAAACGGGAAACATATTGTTTTTGTTACAGGGGATGAAGAGTATCGCTCTGAGGAAGCAATGCCTCAAATGGCGAAAATTCTGGCAAAACGCCATGGTTTTAAATGTACAGTCCTTTTTGCAGTCAATCCCAAGACGGGAGCGATTGATCCTGAAACGCTTGATAATATCCCCGGACTTGAAGCACTCGAATCGGCGGACCTGATGGTACTATTCACGCGGTTCAGAGAGTTGCCTGATGGTCAGATGAAGCAAATCATTGATTACACAAATTCAGGTAAACCAATCATTGGTCTTCGAACCGCAACTCACGCCTTCAATTATGTGAAAGACAATAGTGGTCCTTATGCGAAGTACACGGCTGAGAGCGAACATGAAGATTTTGAAGGTGGTTATGGCAGACAGGTTTTGGGCGAGACATGGGTAGCTCATTACGGTCATCATGGCAAAGAAAGTTCAAGGGGTGTTATAGCTGAAGGTAAAGAAGGTCACCCTATTGTCCAGGGTTGCGAAGACATCTGGGGACCGACTGATGTTTATGAGGTAGGCAAACTTACCGGTAACAGTGATCCTCTCATAATGGGGCAGGTGCTCAATGGGATGAATCCTGATGATCCCCCAAATCTGGACAAGCCGCTCATGCCTATGGCTTGGGTTAAAAACTATACAGGAGAGACGGGAAATACCTCTCAGGTTTTTACTACGACAATGGGAGCCGCTACGGATTTTGAAAGCGAAGGGCTGAGGAGGCTGATTGTGAACGTAGCTTACTGGAGTTTAGGGATGGAAGACCAGATTCCTGCCCGTGCCAATGTTGATATTGTTGGTATGTACAATCCAACACCCTTCGGCTTCGGAGACTTCAAGAAAGGTGTTATGCCATCATCTCATAAAATGTAACTGGACTTTTTCTAGGTTATAAAGTGATTGCCATTATTAAATACGTTGCGAAGTATTTCCTGCCTATCACATTCTTTGTGAGTGGAGTATCATTTGTTCTTCAGGCGGCGGATCAATCCAAAAGAGTAAACGTTCTTGTGTGGGATGAACAACAACCGGAGCAGAAAAAAGCCTATCCCAACTTTCTCGGTAATGCTATCGCCAACCACCTTAAGCTGAATTCTGATCTGAATGTCAAGTCAGTCAAACTGGATGACCCCGAACAAGGTATTTCTGCAAAGGTTTTGGACTGGAGTGATGTAATTGTCTGGTGGGGGCATGTCCGCCACGACGAGATCTCCGTCGAAAAGAGCAAAGACATTGTTCGACGGATCAAGCAGGGCGATCTAAGCCTAATTGCTCTTCACTCCACCCACTGGTCGAATCCATTCGTTGAGGCTATGAACGAAAGAACAAAGATGGATTTCCATCAGGAATATGGCGAATTGGGGAACGGTAGTTTAGAAGTCAACTACGTTTCACCGGCCCAACGATTCAGGGCACCCATCAGGGATGAAAAAGTGACACCTTGGGTAGATCTCAGGAAATATCCCACTGGAAAAGTTTCGGCGACCGTCTACTTACCCATTTCCTGTTTTCCCGCATATCGACCAGATGGTAAACCTAGCACAATAAAAACTCTGTTGTCTGAGCATCCTATAGCCGCGGGGATTCCTCCTGTATTTGTTGTAAGTAACACCGAAATGTATGATGAGCCTTTTCATATCCCACAACCTGATGCTGTGATCTTTGAAGAAATGTGGGAGCCAGGTGAGTGGTTCCGTAGTGGTAGTTTGTGGAATATCGGAAAGGGGAAGGTGTTTTATTTCCGCCCGGGCCATGAGACAAATAAAGTTTATTTTGAGCCTTTACCGCTTAAGATAATCGAGAATGCGGTTATCTGGTTAAATTCTCAGTTGAAAAACTGAGGTAGTACTAAAGTCTTATCAACACAGACTCATCCATATGAGTGGGTGGAAGATTGTACTTTGATCAACTTCTTCTTTCATTATTACTCAACGCATGAAGTTTCAGGCAATTTTTCTAGCTAGTATCGTCATTTTGGGGTGTGGTGAAAAACCATCCAGGGGTGAGTCCAAAATGGCGGAAAAGCGTAGCCTGTTTTATTTCTCGGATGTAAGCGAGAAGTCAGGCCTCGGTGGTTATCTGCATGAAAATGGTGCATTTGGCGAGAAATGGTTTCCTGAGCCAATGGGGCCGGGATGTGGATTTATCGATTATGATGGTGATGGTTGGGAAGATATTTTGCTTGTAACAGGGGGTAGCTTTCGGGGCATGGGGAAAAAACAGGTTCCCGCTATCCGGTTGATGCGCAATAATACAGACGGAACTTTTTCAGATGTTTCCAATGAGGTTGGATTAAGCAATGTGTTTACCTATCCTTTCGGAATCGCCGCGGCCGATTTTGACAACGATGGCGATCAAGATTTCCTCTTAACTACCCTGTATGAAAATTTATTGTTCAAGAATACTTCTGGTTACTTTACGGAGGTTGGTAGCGAATCTGGCCTTTCTACAGAACACGGACTAAGTACCTCTCCGATTTTTTTCGATGCAGACAGAGATGGTCATCTGGATTTGTATGTAGGTAACTATACTGATTGGTCTCCGGATACGGATGTCTGGTGCACTTTTAGGGGAGAGAAAGGTTACTGTACTCCGGAAGTCTACAAAGGCACTCCGAGTCGTTTTTATCAAAATAATGGAGATGGGTCATTTACTGATAGGACTTCCGAAGCAGGTTTTTTGCCGGCGCCAGGGAAAACACTTGGGGTTGCTGAATATGATTATGACAAGAATGGTTGGCCTGACCTAATTGTTGCCAACGATCTAGAACGTGATTTGCTCTATGAGAATAACCAAGATGGTACTTTTACCGAAAAAGGAATGATAAAAGGAATGGCTTTCGATGCGATGGGAAGAGCGCGCGCGGGCATGGGTGTTGATGTAGGCCTGGTTGACAGAAGTGATGAAATAACTATTTTCGTCGGAAATTTTCAGAACGAAATGTTCTCTGTCTATAGATACAGTCCCGAGGGTTTTTTCACTGACTTTGCTGCTATCTCCAAGCTAGGACGACAAAGCCTGAGAGTACTGACTTTCGGACTGTTCCTTTTCGATGTAGAACTCGATGGGGATCTTGATCTTCTGGCCGCGAACGGTCATATACAGGTTGAAGTAGAAAGCGAAAACAATGAGTTTCAATTCAAACAACTTGCTCAGTTATTTCTAAATGATGGTGATGGTGTTTTTGACCTATTCAAGGGGAATGAAGGTAGTGTTCTTAGGAAGCCAATTGTAGGTCGAGGTTCTGCATATGCTGATTATGATAAGGACGGAGACCTTGACGTCCTTATCACGGAAAATGCCGGCCCTACACATCTTTGGAGAAATGACTTTAGTGAACACCCCGAAACAAATGCCAACAATTATCTGCGGGTAAAATTGGAGGGAAGTTCCAGCAATCGCGATGGAATCGGTTCAATGATAGAATTGTTCATAGGTAATAGAAAGTTTTCTCGCCGGGTGCGCACTGGTTCCTCTTATCTATCTCAGTCAGAAAAGGTTGTCACTTTTGGTATAGGTGAGGCAGGTTCGGTAGATTCATTAGTTATTCAATGGCCCAGTGGCGTTATTGACAGTTTCAGTCAGATTGCGCCCAATCAAGAATTACTCATTATTGAAGGTGAAACCCTATAAATAATTTCTTGACAATAGTTTTGGCATTTGTTTGTTCTTTAATGATAAGCTCACGCACATTGCCGCATTTTTTATGCTTTCTCTTTTTGCTCTCTTTCAATTTGGGATGCTCAGGCGGCTCAAAAAAAAAGGAAGCCGACTCACAAAAAGTAAGAATAACAGAACACGCCATTGTACTCTTGGAAGAGTCCAAAAGGGCATTAGCTACAGGAGATTTTCAAGAGGCATTATCGTTAATTGACAGTGCTGAGAAATTCGCACCTAATTATGTAGGTGTTCATTTTATCAGAGGTCAAGTCTTTGATAAACTGAAGATGTTTGATCAATCTGAAGAATCCTATGCGAAGGTTCTATCGATTGATCCGCAGCACCGAGGAGTTCATTTTAACCTTGGTAACAATGCGTTTAATGAAGGGAAATTCCAGAAAGCCGTAAACGAGTTTCGAAATGAACTGAATCTGAATAAACGGACAGATGTATTAGTTAACATGGCGCGTGCGTACTCGAACATATATGCGTTAGATAGCGCTCGATCTGCGCTTATGACAGCTTTGGCAATAGATAGCTCATTTGCAAGCGCCTATATTCTAATGGGTCAACTGTCTAAAGATCTGGGGGAAATAGATAAGGGGATAGAGTATACCAAGCGTGCAGTCGAGCTCGATCCTTCAAGCATCGATAATCAATATTTCCTTGGTTCAATGCTTTTTCAGGCGGGCGAATTCCAGAAGGCATTGCCCTATTTGGAAGCCGTTTCAGATAAACGACCGTGGGATTACTGGGCCCACAATAATCTTGGGCTGGTGTTAATTCGGCTTGGGAATAAAGAGGACGGGGAAAAATATTTGTCTATCGCTAACAGTTTGCAGAACCTCGAATCAGAAATTGAGAACGCAAGGAATCAGGCTCAATCAAATCCTTATAATATCATCAACTGGCTTGTCTTAGGAGATCAACTAAGAAAAATGGGACGTTTGGCGGAAGCAGCGGAGGTTTATAAAGTTGCGGTCTTTTTGGACCCAAAGAATATTTTTCTTAGAGAAAAAATGGGTCTACTGTACCTGGCAATCGGTGACACCACCAATGCTGTCTATTACTTAAGTAAAGTAATACAGGAAGATGAGACTAAAGCTGACGCTTGGTTCAACCTTGGCATTATTTACGGGAACAAGGGGAATTATAAAGAAGCAGAAGACGCTTTTGAGAACACTTTGAAATACAGTACAGGCGATACAATGGCACTGCAGTTATTGAGTCAGGTTCGGATTCTAATGAGAAGGAATAATTAAGCTATTAACACACTTAACCAATTTCACCTTGTTAATGAACAAAAATTATAATCACCTATCATTGATTACGCCTGATCTAGTATAAATAAGGTTTCCGTTTTCGTAAGCTTCTTCTTTATCAATTTCCCCATTTTTCTCCCAGAAAAGCCATTTCCCAACACGTTTTCCCATCTGATAAGAACCTTCATTCTTTTTTGTGCCGTTGTCATACCAAATGGTGGCTAGCCCATCTGGTTGGCCTTTTTTTAATATAGTTTTGCCTTCCATTTCTCCATTAGCATACCACAGTATCCATTCACCTTGTCTGATACCATTTTCGAACTTTCCTTTCTGTTTAAGAACCCCATTGTGATACCATTCAAACTGATAACCATCAGGTCGACCATTAATAGCGGTCGTTTCCCCCCTTTTGAAACCATTTTCATGCCAATATGTCCAACGGCCATCCATTTTGTCTTTTTTCCTATATCCTTGAAGTTTTTTCGCTCCATTTGCATACCATTCAACCTGCTTACCATGCAAAAGCCCGTCCTTGTATTTCCAACGTGCTTTTTGCACACCATCCTCATACCATTCTTCTTGAATACCATTCATTTTATTATTGTTGTAGTTATATATTTTTTCAATTTGCCCATTTTCAAACCATTTTTTTTGCTCTCCTTGAAAAAGTCCATTTTTGAATTTGCCCTTTGTTTTTACATTGCCATTTTCATACCAAGCAGTCCATCTCCCCTGTTTTTTCTCATCTTTCATATAGCCTTCTTCTTTTTTTTGATCGTTTTCGTAAAAAGAAGTACTAAGATCAGAATCATTAAAATTGTTTTCTGAGCAGGACCAGATGAATAAACTTAGGCTAATACAGAGTGTTTGTTTCATTACATTATGTATTTAACTTAACAATATCTTAATTAAGAGATAAGATTGCAAGCGTTAATCAATTAAATAAAATGGTTTTATTGAAAAAGCCATGATAGTTTGCGAATTTGAGGGTCATTTACCCATTGGATGTAGATTAAAGTTACTGATTTTCTTAAGAGATGAAGTGATCAATGCCACAATCAATAAATAATCTTTTTAAGACAAAGAATTTTTTCAGATTCTCCTTTAAGCGCTATAGTGTCTTATTGTTCCCTGTATTAATATTTATCCTTTTCAAAACGTATTGGCCTGAAAGTAACTATTTTAAAGTTTCCGAGGTCGGAAACTCAAGGGAAATTTTACCTGGATTAGCACTGCCTGAAATTGATCGAAAGTATTTATGGGATGTAGAACATCATGCATCGATACTAAGAGTCTATGGGTTTGAACAGATCAAATCAGCATTGCTTAGTAATCAGGAAGAGGATTTTAAAGATATATTTTCTTCTGATTTTTTAGCTTACATACCTCAAAATGATAGGCAACTATATTCTAATTTGACATATGCTCAAGTTTCAAAATCAAATGATGAAATCAGCTCGATGGAAAAAGTCAATAAAGATGATTTCACCTCCTGGTTTATAAGTAAATACAATACTTTCACCCGCGCTCCTGGAATAAAAATTAAGTTAGTAGATCTTAGTCCAAAGAATAGGGACAATTATGATGAGGAATGGAAATGCCGCATAAAACTGCGCATTTGGGGCTTAGCCGAGAATCAAAAACCACTGGAGTTATTTTTCAAGATAGATCTTGAGCTTGACAGGCCTACAGAGGAATCAATAGAGAAAGGTGCATGGGTTCATTCATTTGCAATCAAATCGCTCAATATTTCTCAATCAAATGAATTCCTTATGAAAAATGTATCCTTTGAATCTGGTATTGATATAGAATCTTTGCATGACAATTGGGATTTTGGCCCCAATAGGACCATTGTGAATACTGGGGGTGTATACATTTTCGACTTTAATCGTGATGGTATTTTAGATATGTTAATAAATGATTTTAATCACTATCAAGGCTACATTTTGTATCGTGGTTTGGCTGGAGGAAAGTTTAGGGATGTTACATTGAAAATGGGTTTACCACCTCTTAGTTCCCCGTCTCTAGTGGCAATTGCTGATTTAAACGATGATGGTTGGGAAGACCTGATTATTGGTCCGGGACTCATATTTCAAAACAAACAAGGTTCTCAATTTGAAAATGTTTCCTCTTTGTCAAACCTTTCAGGCCTCGCTGATCTTCACAAGACACAGCGCTTTTCATCTATAGCCATAGCTGATTATGATAAGGACGGACTTGTAGATTTATATATTTATCGTTCAAGCCCAAAACCATCGGGGGGATCATGGATAGAAGGTAAGATGGAAGAAAATTATGAAGCTCAGCTGCTTCGTAACACCGGTAACTGGAAGTTTGAGGATGTAACAAATAGAGCCAATGCAGATGGTGAAAAAAGGTCAATTTTTAGTTCAGTGTGGCTCGATGCGGATAATAATGGTTGGCCTGACTTATATCTTATTCATGAATTTGGTAATGGAGTCCTACTTGTTAATACAGGTAATGGATCCTTCAAAAAACGTCTTATTGTTAAAACTCCATCCGATTTTGGCTCAATGGGTCTAACAAGTGGGGACATAGATAATGATGGCTTGATCGACTTGTATGTAGCGAGTATGTACTCAAGTGCCGGGGCCAGAGTCATTGGCAATCTCCCGGATGATGCATACCCAAAAGATGTGATGGTCGAATTGCAAAGGATGGTAGCTGGAAGCCAGCTTTATCGTAACACTGGGAACTTTACATTTTCACCTAATGGTGAAGAATTCGATCTAACAGAGGTTGGTTGGGCTTACGGCCCAGCAATGGTGGATCTCAACAATGATGGCTGGCTTGATATTTATGCCACTGCTGGGTTTGTGAGTCGCACGCGATCGGAACCTGATGGGTGATCATGTTTATGGCAGGGTGTCGTGTCACAACCCTTTGATCGCAGCTGTAAGATACCTGAACCTGGTAAACCAAACGAGGACCTCGGAGAATTTTGGGAAGAAAGCCCTTGGACCATTTCTTCTAGTAAAAATTTGAGTGCCTATGAACGCAATAGAGTCTATATGAACCATAAAGGTAACAACTTTTTTGATATCAGTTACATTACTGGAGCAGACTCAGATGGAGATGGTCGCTGTGCTGTAGCTGCTGACTTGAACAATGATGGACTAAATGAAATCATTGTTAGACAGGTTGGAGGGGGTCCGTTGCATATTTATGAAAACCGATTCCCCTTGAAAAATTGGCTTAAAGTGTCACTTAGAGGAATTGAGAGTAATAGTTTTGGAATAGGAGCGCGTTTAACAGCATTGGTTAACGACGAAAAATTAGTTCGTGAAATGTACCCTGTTAACAGTTACCGATCCCAATCCCCAAACATTGTCCACTTTGGACTTAATGATTCTGATCAGGTTGATATACTTGAAATCAAATGGCCTTCTGGTCGGATCCAAAGGTTTGAATCAGTGCAAGCAAACCGCCATATAATTGTTGAAGAAAACTATGAAAAAATCTCCTTGGTTCAGTCCGGCCAAATATCGGGATTGTAATTTTCAGGTTACTAAAAGGTTTCCACATCTAACGAAGATTTTATTTTAAGTTGTATGAAGTCCCTTTTGAGACCTTTTTTGTTTTTATGTGCAATTTTTTTCCTTTTAAATTGTTCTTCCAGCAACAAAAATAGCAATCATGAACTAAGTTCAGAGCAACTACTGACAGCTGATAGAATCCTTTCAAGTCTAAAGAAATCTCAAATGTCTTTGGATGTGAGGGATTTTGATTTAGCATTAGCATATGTTGATAGTGCAGAATCTTTCATTCCGGACCTAGCTTTTACGCATTTCATGAGAGGGTTAATATATGATGAGCTGAATCGATTAGAAGATGCTCAAGGATCTTATGATAAGGTTTTGTCAATAGATCCTAATTTCAAAGATGCTTGGTATAGGTTGGGAAATAATGCACTTGCAAGAGAACAGTATAGTAAAGCGGTTGAGTATTTCCAGAAAGAAAGGTCGCTGTATCCAAGGTCTGAGGTCCTGATTAAGTTAGGAATTGCTTACGCCAATGTGTACAAGCCTGATAGTTCTCAAGTCGTTCTTTTAGAGGCCATACGAATGGATAGCCTAGCTTCTGAAGCCTATATGTTGTTTGGAAAACTTCTCAAAGACAATGGAGAGATTGAAAAAGCTGAAAGGTATATGAGCTTGGCTATAGAATTGGATCCCTCCAACTTGGATTATCAACTGACCTTGGGAGCTCTTTTGTTCAATTTAGGTCAAATTGAACGAGCTATTTCTTATCTTGAATCCGCCATAAAAGTTAATAAATGGGACTACAGTGCCCATTATAATTTGGGCCGCGCTCTCATACGGCTAGGTCAACAATCAGAGGGTGAAAAATATCTTGCTACAGCGGATACATTACAAATGGTTAGCGCGAGAATAGGATTTCTGAAAACAAACTTAAGATCAAAGCCTGATAATCTTTCTGACTGGATTAAGCTAGGATATACATTGCAGTCAGTTGAAAATCTTGAAGAAGCCTATCAAGTCTTTAAAATAGTACAGTTTTTAAACCCTGAGGACCTTGCTGTAAGGGAGAATATTGCATATCTTAGTTTGGCCCGCCGTGATACGGTTGGTGCTATCAGAGAATACCAGAAAATACTCAAACAAGATTCAACAAGAGCAAATACTTGGTTTAATGTAGGGGTTGTTTACGGCAGTTTAGGTAAACTGGAAGCGGCCAAGAACGCTTGGCAAAAAACTCTAGAATATAATCCAAACGATACAACCGCTGCGAAATTGATTGAAAGATTATCAAAAATTGATCTTCTGTCGATTTTTGAACCTTTGCAATAAGTTTAGCCAATGATTTTTCCATCAAGCCCAAGCCTATGTGACTTTTCACAGGAAATAATAGATTTTATGTTATCTTAACTAGCTTTTTTCTTGAGGAGAACTGTAGAACAATAGCACTGGGAAAAAACATCTTGACTTTAATGACCATTCTATGACTATATTCCCAATGAAGACAGTGGAGACAGTGGTGACAGTGGTGACGTGGGGTTGCCAAAGCAACTAGATTTTCCCCACTTTTTAACTTGAGAAAATTAAGAGTTAATTCAAGAAACAGTTAGGAGGCAATATCCTATCATGATTATCAAAAAACTAACCCCGGCCTTTTCAACATTATCGTGTGTACTGTTGGCCTTTTTCCTTCTCTCCCCCAATGTTTTGTTATCGGCAACAGTTGGGAAATTGGCAGGTAAGGTCACTGACCAATCCACCGGCGAATCTCTGCCTGGTGCAAATATAATTATTGAAGGTACTTCTTTTGGTGCAGCCGCTGATGAGGAAGGAGACTATTATATCATCAATATTCCGCCTGGGAGATATTCTGTTCAGGTGACTGTAATTGGTTACCAGACTGTTGTAACGACTGATGTTTTAATTAGTACCGATCACACGACCCCGCTCGATTTTTCACTGTCAACTGAAGCATTAGAAGGTGAAAGTGTTACTGTTACCGCCGAACGTGAGACGATCACGATGGATCGTTCTGCAAGCATTATCAGTGTTGAAGCTTCTGACATTTTGGAACTGCCATCCGTCACGGATGTTGGAGCATTTTTGAGTAAACAAGTAGGTTTTGATATAGGCGAAAACCGTGAAATGCTTCTCCGGGGTGGTGGTGTTGATCAAATTGAGATGCAAGTTGATGGAATGCTATTAACTAACACTGCTCAGAATAGACCAATGGTTGGAATGATAAATCTTAGTTCGATTCAGGAACTGAATATTATTAAAGGTGGTTTTAACGCCGAATATGGCAATGTCAGATCTGGTGTATTTAGTGTTGTAACTAAAACCGGTGGGATTTCTGAATATCATGGTTCAGCCGATATTAGGGTTGCTCCGCCTCAACTAAAACATGGCGGACCCTCGCTTGTTGATACGACAAATTACTTTTTACGTCCTTATTTTGATAAGGAAGTTGCTTTTGTAGGAACGGCCGCAGGCTGGGATCAAGATACCCAAGGCCAATATCCAGAGTGGGAGGGTTGGAACAGTTGGTCCCAAAGGCTTATGGAAGATGACGACCCTTCAAATGATCAAACTCCTAACCAAGCCCAGGAAATGTTCCGGTGGCACCACCAGGCCGAAGGAGCTGATAAAATAGGTCACCCTCATGGTGTAAATAGATATTGGGACGTGCTAGATCAATATGCTGATCTGAGTTTAAGTGGACCTGTCCCAGTTGTTGGGAAACTCTTAGGCAATCTATCATTCTTTGTATCTCTCAAAAATACTTCTGATGCTTTTGCCTTACCGGTATCAAGACCTACTCTTGATCAACGCAATGCCCATTTAAAACTTACTTCGCGTATATCTAGTGCAATGAAACTTCACGTGGAATATCTTTATGGAGAGGTATTCACCATAAGAGGAGGAGTTGAAGGAGGCGGGTCAGGCGGATCAGGATCAGCTGGGCAATTTGTTGAAGATCCCCGTGGTGTTTTATATAGTGGAAAATTTGGAGCGCAATCTAGAAATATTTTCTATCCATATAATACTACACCAATGGATGTTTACAGGACAATGCGTGGTGTTACCTTCGATCATGTATTAAGCCCACAATCTCACTATAGTATTAGAGTTTCAAATATTAACATCCACTACTGGGGTCACGGTGACCTTTTGCCTATGCGGGACTTTACTATTTTAAAATCCTTTGGAAGTCAGGGTGTTGATGAAACCCCGTATGGTTCTTCTCAAGAGGGTTATGTTTACATGAATGGTGATAACCAATTGAGAGCTCTTGGCGCCGGGGCCAGGGATCAATCCAAATCAAATACGTACCAGTTAAAGGTCGATTTTACCAGTCAGATTAGTAAGTATAATCAAGTTAAAGCTGGTTTCCTTTACAACACCGATGATCTTTCAACCAATTTTGGTCTGTTTGATGCTTTTGATGTAACTGGAAATTATCACATGGTTTGGGAACAAAACCCTAACCGTTTAGGCGCATATGTACAGGACAAGCTGGAATTTGAGGGAATGATTGCCAATTTTGGTCTTCGTGTAGATTTGAATAATCCGAATTCAATGTGGTATAATGCAGATGAGAGATATTCAAAGTTCTATAGATCGAAATACCGAGAGACCTTTCAAGATTCAGCCACGACTTTGTTGGCTGATACTGAAGGAGATATAAATATAAGCCCGCGGTTAGGTGTATCTCATCCTATCTCAGCTACATCTAAATTGTTTTTCAATTACGGTCATTTTTATTCAATGCCTCCCTCCTTTGATATGTATTCGATTCAGCCCGGAGGGGGCGCGCAAGGATTATCCTTTATTGGTAATCCCTCTGTAAAGATGCCACGTACTATTGCTTATGAACTGGGGTTTGAAAAAGAATTTAGTGACATTCTTGTTCGTGCAACCGGTTACTATAAGAATGTCTCAAGCCAAACTGGTCAAGTCTCATACATTAGCTATGATCAAAGTGTGGACTATAATACAGTCGAAAACAATAATTATGCTGATAATAGGGGTGTTGAGCTAACAGTAGAGAAAAACTTTGGCACCTGGGTAACCGGCTTTTTTAATTACGATTACCGGGTTGATACCGAAGGATTCGTTGGTCGAGAAGTCTACTACGAAGATCCTAGGATGCAATTGTTATATGGTCTTCAGAATCCCTATCAGGAAAGACCTCTTGCCCGTCCGGTTGCTCATGGAAACATACGTGTAATGTCTCCATCGAACTGGGGTCCAACTGTCGGCAATATTAACCCTTTGGGTGGAGTTAGTGTGAGCTTGCTTATGCGTTACAAAGCTGGAAGGTGGGACACTTGGGATCCACTAGATGAAAAAGTACAGGACAATATCCAGTGGAAGGGCGAGACATATTTTGATATGAGATTAGAGAAACGTACCCAGATTGGTGGTTCTAGCCTGATAACGTTTGTCGATATCGATAATGTCTTTAATCTCCAGCATGTTGCCCAACAAGGTTTCGGCCCAGGTAATGATTCTAGGTATTATCTATCATCCCTGCATCTTCCTATGTATGATGATGATGATATGCACAATTCAGGACTGCCATCAGTTCCAGAATCTTACTCTGGTACTCCTCAGCAATACTGGGGTGAGATCGAGTACAATGATAAGCCTGGCGATATAAAAAGTGATGATAAGCCATACATTGATATGCCTAATCGTGATTTGTTTACATATCTTTATCCTCGATATGTCAGATTTGGTCTGAGCTTTTATTTTTAGAATAACGGGAAGAGGTTGACTAATGAAAGGGAGCTTAAAAATGCATAAACGTTTTTCAAATCATATCATATGGTTTTCAGTTGTGTGTCTATCACTAATTCTAATACCAGACACAGCAAATGCTGGAGTTGTAAAATGGATAAGGCAAGGTAGTTATTGGAAACCATTTGCTGATTCAGGTGATGAAGGTGAAGGGAATATAGGGTGGGGAACTCTCGGGTTGTACTACTACCACGGTTTCACTCGCCAACAGTGGTCATCTAAAGCCTGGTTTGTAGGTACAAGTGATTTTACAGATACAACTGGTACAAATTATTCTGTTTTTATTTCAGGAAATGGGCAGTGGGAGGTTGATGAAGCAAAAATTGTAATGCCAGTCCCAGATGATAAGGGTTTTACAATTAAAAAATATCTTAGAAATCCCATACCCGAGATTTATGTTGATGGTTTCCCCTTACATGATCCATTCTTTGGACGAGAGGATGACGAGTCTGTTGATCCTAGTTATATTAATCAACATGCAGGCAGTGCTGATGCTATGCTCGAGTCCACTATGAGAACTAATATGGGTCTCACAATTAATCGAAAAGTAATCGGTTACAGTCAACAAAATCATGATGATTATCTTGTTGATGACTGGACTTTTACCAACACAGGTAATGCGGACTTAGATGATGCTGTTGAATATCCCAGTCAGACCCTTAAGGATGTGTACTTTTTTCGTCAAATAAGACCTACGGAAGCTGGAGATTTTCATACCAACTGGATGACTTCTTACGGTCAATACACAACGGATACCCTAAGATTACCAGGTATTGGTTATGGCACAAACGTTGAAGGTGAAACATATGATCAATTTGGAGAAGTTGTTCAAGAGACTGGGAAAATTCAAGAACCAGCATTTAGAGCTGAAACTGTCCTTCATATAGACAATGCACCCAATGATCCAACTAATAATCCAGCTCAGCCTCACATGACTGATGTTCAGGACTGCGACCTTCCCTATGCGGTAAGGCATCCTCAGGGCATGTCAAGTACAGACTGGGCCAACCTGTATCAAACAATGGAGGAAGGTCTGAATTTCTTTGATGCCTCGCCAACAATGACAGAAGCGGATTATCCAGTTTACCCTAATACCCATCATGGTGTGAGATTTGATGAAAGGAGTTACAAGTTTACTACAGACTATGAATATTTTGGTTGGTCACTTGCGGGTGTTTGGGCTGCTGGTCCCTATACTTTGGAGCCAGGAGAGGACTTTAATATCGTGTGGGCTGATGTGGCTGCTTCTATATCCTTTGAAAAAGGGTGGGAGGTTGGTAAAGCATGGCTTGCTGGTAATTCAGAGTCGACTGTACCATTCCCAGGAGAAGACAACCTTCCAAAAAGATTTACAGACTTCCCAGACTTAGCGCCAACAGATAATGATAGGAACAAAGACCGTTGGATAATGTCAGGTATGGATTCATTGCACAAGAATGCTAATGCTGCACTGTGGGCTTATGAAAATGATTATGAGGTTCCATCTGCACCACCAGCTCCATCGATTTATGTTTCATCAAGACCGGGATATATATTGGTTGAATGGGGTAGTGAATCGGAGTCAGCGAGCGATTTTGCCGGATATAAAGTTTATAGATCCACTGGTACTCAAGATTCTACGTGGGCTGAGATTGCAGACTATCCTGGTTCAAGCACTCATAAGCATGAAGATGCCACAGCTTCAAGAGGAATGGCATATTTTTACTCTGTTGCAGGTTATGATGATGGTAACGGAAATGCTGTGGGAGTATCTGGTGTTAAAGAGTCTCTTGAAAGTGGCAGGTATATTAACCGAACCACTAAAGCAGCATATCTGACTAGAGAACCAGGTTCTTTGGATGAGGTGATTATTGTTCCTAACCCATTTAATATCGCCGCATCCGCACTTCAATTTGTTGGCGAGCAGGACAAAATCATGTTTTACAACGTTCCCGCCTTTTGCATTATTGATATTTATTCAGAAAGTGGGGATCATGTAAAATCTATTAACCACACGGACGGCTCAGGTGATCAGTCATGGGGTGTTTTATCGGAAGAGTTTTCAGCTACCAAATCAAGTCAGGTAATTGTGAGTGGGATTTACATTGCTCGGATTGAAGAAACAGATGAAAGTGGTAAGAGGTCGGGTAATGCTGTGTTGAGAAAACTTCTGGTAGTTCGATAGAGCATTTTTTACTTAATTAAGGAAAATAAAATGAAAATAATAATAAAGCCCCTAACTATTTTGGTTCTCCCCTTTTTCTTATTGTCATCAGCTAAAGGAGAGGATTTAAAGAAAGTTGCTCAAACCGGGCTACAATTTTTAAAAGTTGATATGCTCGCAAGTGCTGCAGCAATGGGTGGCGCATTCACCATGGCTGGAACAGGAGCAAATGCAATGTTTTATAATCCAGCTGGTATGAGTGGAACTGAATCAGGTTTTGATTTGGTCACATCAAATACATCCTGGATAGCGGATATAAACTATATTGCTGCAGGAATAGCCAGAAGCTTTGGAAACCTTGGAACTGTGGGTGTGTCCTTTGTGACGTCAGATTACGGTGATATTCAAGGTACACGCTTAGATGCTTCAACAGCAGATGGTTATGTAGAAACTGATATTGGTAATGTAAACTCTCAAGCGATAGGTATTAGTTACGCAAGAATCCTTACAGATAAATTTCGAGTTGGAGGTCAGGTAAAATTTGCAAGTCAAGCACTTGGCGCAAACCTAATGCCTGAAGGAGAAACAAAGAATAATGAAGTATCTGGTCTTGCATATGATTTTGGTACAATTTTTTACCCTGGTTTGAAAAGTTTGGCTTTTGGAATGTCCATAAGGAATTTTTCTCCCCAATTTAAATATGAAGAAGAAGCTTTTGAGTTGCCATTAACATTTAATATTGGGACATCCGTTAATCTTTTTGATTTTGTTAACGGGCCATCAAGTAGCGCCCTGCTGATTGCAGTGGATGCTGTTCATCCTCGGGACTACACGGAACGAGTTCATGTTGGGGCGGAATATCTTTTTGCTGATTTACTAGCTGTTAGAGCTGGGTACAAAACGAATTATGATGAAGAAGCGTTAAGTATGGGTTTTGGAGTTAAATATGCTGTTGGGGGTATTGGTTTGAGGATCGATTACTCTTATTCTCAATTAGGAGCATTTGATGGAGTTAGCAGAATTACCATAGGTGGAAGTTTTTAGTTTATGTAAAGAGAAAATCCCTCTCAAATAAATTATTATACATGAATTAAATCTGGGTTGGTATGAAAATATCGACCCAGATTTTTACATATAAGATGATGATTCGTTTAATATTTTCCTTGTCTTTGTTCACATTCTTTGTTTTTCCAGTTTTACTTTCTGGTGCTAATAAAAAGAATAAAGCAATTCTGATATCTGACAAATCCAGAATAGTATTAATTGGGAATAATCTTTGTTCAAGGATGATGAATTTTGGACACTTTGAAACTGAAGTGCATCTGCGTTATCCAAAGAGTAAACTATTCATCAGGAATATGTGTGATGGTGGTAATACGCCTGGTTTCCGTCCTCATTCCGGCCGAATATCTCCCTGGGCTTTTCCCGGAGCGGAGCAATTCAATAATGAATTTATAAGAAACTCTGATAGCCAAGGTCATTTTGAAACCCCTGACCAATGGCTATTTCGCTTGAAAGCGGATATTATTATTGCCTTTTTCGGATACAACGAGTCATTTAGCGAAGATAAGGGGCTAAAAAGGTATGAGGCTGAACTTGATGCATTTGTAATTCATACTTTGAGTCAGAGCTACAATGGCAAATCCCCCGCTCAGCTTGCTCTAGTTTCTCCAACCGCATTTCAGGACTTGTCGGATAAGTTTGACCTGCCGGATGGGGTAGAAATCAATAAATACCTTTCATTATATACTGATGCCATGGAAAGAGTTGCAAGTAAGCATAATGTGAATTTTATTGATACATATAACCCTTCAAAACGGTGGTTCAAATCCACAGAGGAAATCACAATTGATGGCTTCCAACTCAATGAGAAGGGATATCGACTGCTGTCGGAACTAATTTCTGATCAACTTTTTACAAAGCGTAAAAGAAAATCGGCGAAAAATGAAAATCTTGTCCGAGCAGCCGTTTTGGATAAAAACTGGATGTGGCACAATGATTTCAAGATACCCAATGGGGTACATGTTTTCGGGCGCCGTTACGAACCTTATGGGCCAAATAACTACCCGGCTGAGCTGGCTAAGATCAGAGAAATGACATCTATCAGGGATGAAGCTATTTGGATGGCTTTAAGGGGAAAGAAAATGGATTTGGCCAAAAAGGATAATAATACATCTTCTCTTCCCCCGGTGGAGACTAACTATAAGCGAGGTGATATTGATGCCCCGGGCATTATCATTGTTGACTCGAAAAGTAAAGGATCAACGCCCAGAAAGGAAAGGTCTTCCTACCTGTATGGGGATGATGCTGTTCGAACAATCACAACAGCTCCTGGCTATAAGATTGAACTATTTGCATCGGAACAGGAGTTTGAGGACTTGGCAAATCCTGTTCAGTTGTCATTTGATAATGAAGGGCGTCTCTGGGTTGCCACAATGCCAGATTATCCCCATTACAGGCCAGGGGATGAAAGACCCAATGATAAACTCATCATATTGGAAGATACTGATGCAGATGGTGTTGCCGATCAACAGACAACTTTTGCAGATGGTTTACATCTGCCCGTAGGATTTGAGCTTTCACCTGAAGGTGTTTATGTATCCCAGGGTACCAACCTCATCCTTTTTTCGGACTCGGATGGCGACAGCCGTGCTGACAAAAAGCAGATAGTTTTGAGTGGGTTTGATGACCACGATACACACCATACCATTAGTGCTTTCTGCTCGGATCCATCCGGTGCTATCTATATGGGTCAGGGTGTTTTTCTTCACAGTAATATTGAAACTGCCTACGGACCGGTGCGAGGTACCAACGGTGGATTTTTCAGGTATAATCCTCAGCGCCGGCATTTAGAGCGCACCGTTCAGCACGAATACTTGCCCAACCCTTGGGGGATCGCCTTTGACAAGTGGGGCCAGAATTTCTTTTGTGACACATCCGACCCTTCCATTCGCTGGATGATGCCCGGCTCCATCAAGCCCCTTTATGCTGTGGGTACGGAAAAGACGAAAAATCTGGTTCAGAAAGAACATATGGTTCGCCCCACTTCTGGTTTAGAGTTCGTGTCAAGCCGGCACTTTCCTGATGAAGTTCAGGGTGATCTACTTGTTAATAATACCATTGGCTTTCATGGGACGAAACAGCACGCGGTCCTGGATGACGGTACAGGTTACAGGTTCGAGTTTCGCCAGGATCTAATAAAATCGAGCGACGGAAGTTTTCGCCCTGTCGATATGGAATTTGCACCTGACGGCTCTCTCTACATTGTTGATTGGCATAATCTGCTTATCGGACATATGCAACATAATGCCCGTGATCCGCTGAGGGACCATTCACACGGCAGAATTTATAGGGTTACCTATCCAGCTCGGCCATTGGTAAAAGAAGCAAAAGTCGCGGATGCCACCATTAATGAACTTCTGGAGAACCTGAAACTCCCTGAATACCGGACTCGTTACAGGACACGCAGAGAACTCAGGGGGCGCAGTAGAACTGAGGTTCTTTCTCATTTGAAGAGGTGGATTAGAGAGTTAGACAGGAGTAGCCCAGAGTACGGTCACTACCTTCTGGAAGCCCTTTGGGTAACTTGGGGAATGAATGAGGTTGATCAAACGTTGCTTGAGCAGTTACTAATCTCCCAAGATTATCGAATCAGGGCTGCTGCTGTGAGGGTAATTCGATACAGCGGTCATCAAATTGATAATCAGGATGTCTTGCTCAGGGCCGCAGCCCAGGACGATAATGGAAGAGTAAGGCTTGAAGCCATTACAGCAGCTTCATGGTTGACTATTGAAGAGGGAATTCCCGTCTTGTTGGAGGCCGAGAAAAAACCGCTTGACGATTGGATAGCATATGCCCACAAGACTGCTGTTGCCCATCTTAACGGACGTGCAGTTTATGAGGAGAATCTTAAAGAAGAGATTGTCTCCGATCTAAAAGATGATGATTTGGCCCTCTACAGGAAAGGATGGGAACTCTATAACAAAAACGGTTACTGCATAACCTGTCATCAGACCAATGGCAAAGGGCTTTCAGCATCGGGATATCCACCCTTGGTAGACACCGATTGGGTGGTTGGGAATGAGGAACGTTTGATCAAGATTTTATTGAAGGGCATCTATGGGCCTATGGAAGTGAGTGGAAAGAAGTATCAGGGTGTTATGGCACCCTTCGGCCAGTTACTGACCAATGAGGAAATCGCATCTGTTCTCACGTACATCCGAAACTCTTTCGGGAATCAGGCTTCAGTTATTACAAAAAAGAAAGTTGAAAAAGTACGGCAAGCCTCTAAGAATAGGAAAGTATACTATTCACCAGCAGAATTGTTGAAAGAGCATCCTGTCAATCAATGACCATTAGGTAAGATTAAGCCCGTTGTCTAATGCGGTGAAGATAGATATCATAAAAGGAGAATCAATGAAGATTATTATTCGAATGACTTTTGTGATTGTGGTGGCCGTGAGTCAGCTAATTATGTACGGATGCTCAGAAGATAGAGACAAGAAGAAAGATGTTTCGATGAGTACAACTGATATGATCGCCGCCCAGCGTCAACTGCGTGAGCTTCAGCTCAGCGATCCTCACCGTCCCACCTACCATTTTGTAAATCCCGAAGGCAGGGGAATGCCGTTTGATCCGAACGGCGCCATTTTCTGGAACGGTCGCTACCACCTTTTCTACATTTTTCAAGATCACAGGGGTGACGGGTGGGGGCACGCCTCAAGCAGGGATTTGCTCCATTGGCGGTTTCATCCCGCGGCGCTTTTTCCGGAAGAAAATGATCCTGACAGAGGAATATTCAGTGGCAATGCGTTCGTTACTCTGGATGGCGATGTAGCCATCCTCTATCACGGGGTCCGTGCCGGCAACTGCATTGCCCTGAGCAGCGATCAGGACCTCAATACCTGGACGAAACTTACCTCGAACCCCATCATACCCATCCCTGAAGAAGGCAGTCCGGAAGAAAAACTCTACAGTTCCTGGGATCCTCACGGATGGGTTGAAAATAACGAATATTACGCGATTTTCGGGGGGAAGAAACCATCGCTTTTCAAAGCATCCGATCTGGATAGATGGCATTATGTTGGTCCCTTGCTCGCATCCAACATGCCTGATGTGGACGAAGCCATTGAAGACCTCTCATGTCCGGATTTTTTCACTCTTGGTAATAAACATGCTCTGCTGAGTATCAGCCACTCCCATGGAACAAGGATTTACCTCGGTCAGTGGGACGGGAGCCAGTTTCATCCAGAATCTCATCAGAGGATGAACTGGCTTGGCGGGACCACTTTTGCACCTGAAACACTCCTCGATGACAAGAAGCGAAGGATCATGTGGGCATGGGTTCTTGATCGGCGGGAAAGGCTTCACATCCGGTACCCTCGAGATCAAGAACCGCCTCCTTACGGGTGGACCGGCACCATGACTTTACCACGTGTACTTTCCCTCGCTTCTGACGGGACGCTTCTGATTCAACCGGTGGAGGAATTGAAAGAATTGAGGACAAACCCAAGAGTTGCAAGAAACATCGAAGTCAACGACGGTGAGGGATTTCGACTTAATGATATTGAAGGGACCGAACTGGAGATAGCCGCGACTGTGGACATGAGCGGAGCAACCACTTTCGGGCTCAAAGTAATGGCATCGCCAGGTGGGGAAGAAGAGACGACAATCGAGTTCAACCGGACGGAAGAAAATATCACTATCGATTTCGCTAAGTCTTCCCAAGACACTTCAATTAAGCATTACAAAAGAACTATGAATTTCATGACAGAAGAGGCAAACCCCATAGCCACCAATCAGATTGCTCCCTTTAAATTGGGGAGAGACGAAGAGCTTAAGATTCAGATCTTCATAGACAGATCCATTATTGAAGTATTTGCAAACGGTCGCCAGTGCGTTACACAACGTGTATACCCAACGAGACCGGACAGCCGTGGGGTGGAGCTTTTTTCTAAAGGGGGAGACTCAAGGGTAAGCCTGTTAAGAGCGTGGGACGTATCGCCCACCAATCACTGGTAAACTTTTCTGCTTACTTCCGCTCTGACAGAAACTGAACTAGATCCCGGAATTCGGCAGATGCCATGGTCTCATGAAGATTAGCTGGCATCAACGAATATTGGAGCATAGTCTGATCAGCGATCTCGTCATAAGCTATGGCCACTCGCTCGCCGTTTGCGAGAATCATCTGCAGGTGGCGCTTTGAATCTATAAGCTTATCCCACCTGCCTACAAATAAATCTCCATCTTCTGTAGTAACCTCATACCCTACATAATACGGAGCAACAATTGCATCAGGGTTTAAAATACTTTCAATTATTCTTTCTTTCCCCTGATTGCTTCCTACCCGTGAAAGATCCGTACCATATATCCCACCTCTACCATTAATTCGGTGGCAACTAGCACATTGATAACGATTACTGAAGAAAACTCTCGCACCTGAGGATCCATCTCCCTTATCTAAACCCAAATTTCTCAACTCAGAATTGGTACGAAGTTTATTATTTTCTAAACTTGTCTCGGATATACCCGCCAACTCCAAGCTATGCTGTGCTTCATTCTTTATAATTGATGGTTGACCCTGATCATCTATAATCTCTGAAAGGGAAATTTGAGCTGACTGGTTAATATTTAGACTATTACCTAAACCAACAATAGCCTCTAGCCTAACATTCTCAGCAAAAGAAGACTCTTTTGAGATATCTGATAAAATTTCTATAGCTGCACTATCATTGATTCGAGCACCGAGAGACCTAATTGCTTCAATTTGGAGAACTGGCTCTGAGGCATCTATTAATTCCTTCAGCATGCCAGTTTTAAGATCAGGATAATTAGGATTCACTGAAGACAAAACACGAGCTCTAATTTCAAAGCTAAGGTTCTTATTGAAAGAAGCTCTTAGTAATTGTGGCTGTCTTTTATAGAAAGTTCGTGTTATGTGATCGTCTCCTTCCATAAAATGGCTTTCCATATTAAAAGCTCCGTCCATATACTGAAAAGCAGCCATGTAAGTATCAAATAGTTCTTGTGAAACATCAGAAAGATTAGCAAATGATGACTCAACGTTATTTTTTAATTCAACTAAGTGCTCTTCAGAAATCCATTTTAGAGCGGTAATACGATTTTCTTGAACAGGATCCTCCAAAAATTCTTTGAGGATAATTGTTGCATCCTTAACACCAGACTGACGCAGGCACAACAGTGATGCTAAACGTATATCAGGATTGTTGCTTTTCGAATTCTCAATCAGAAAGCTATAATTATTGGGCTTACCAAAAGTTTTGATGATAGCGGTATTAATAAAGGGATCATCTTGCTCAAAAAATTTTACTACCTTATTGAATGAGGACTCTGAAAACAACCCATAGATAGCTTCTCTAATAACATAAGGGGACTCATCACTCTCAATAATATTGACATAAAACTCCTCTTTATTTTCCAGAGAATTGTCAACTAGTATGCGTACTGCTGCTGAGCGAACAAGCTCATTTTTTTCCTTAAGAGCAAGATCCAGCAAGCCATCAAGTTCAACGTGGTCATAATTGAGAGCAGCCATTAGAAGGCTCATTTTTCCTTCATCAGTAATGTCTTTAGATGAGAACTGTGATAGTGGTTTAGAGCTAGAGTTTTTAATCATTTTTTCAGCCGCCTGAGCTCTAATACGACGGTCGCCTGAATTGAGCGGTTTTATATTCTGTTTATTGTCAAATCCAGGCCCTGTAATTCTCCATATTCTACCTTTTCCATGGACAGCGTAAGATATGCTGGCCCAGTCCGTCAAAAGGATACCGCCTTTAGAATCAATAGCAAGGCCCACAGGGAAGAAATTCCTGGGGCCCTTTATAAAAGTTTTGGCTTCAGAAATAAAGGAACTTCCCCGTGAATTCAATTGAAAACTTTGCACCACACTATCTCCCCAAGCTGTGGCCAATAACGTACCTTTTAATGAATTTCCAAAATGACCTAAACCATAATGAAGAAGTCCACTGGGTGCCTCTCCTGTACCTGCTACCATTGGGAGTGTACCAGGAATTTGACCAAACCATGATGTAAGAGGACTTAATCCATCTCGTCCATGCTGAAATTGAAAACCATAGTTTCCGCCATTAACAATATGCAGGAGACGGCAAGGAGGCATACCATCTGGATCATTTTCGACAGCAAAAAGATTACCAAAATCATCAAATGTCATTGAAAAACAGTTCCAGATAGCTGTTCCAATTCTTTCAAGATTCGAACCATCTAAATCACAACGGTAAAGGCTGCCTCCTTCACGCTCTTTACCTAGTATAGAGATTCCATCACTTCCTGAAATAGTGTATTCAGAACCAAAGTTTTCACCACATTGAAAATATATTTTCCTGTCCGGTCCAATAACTAGGCCTGACATACCATTATGAGGAAACTGTTCTTCTGTTTCCAGAGAGATAAGCGTATCTTGGCTGTCCGCGAGCAGATCACCATCCAAATCAGCAAATTCGATGATGGACGCCCGAGTCGCAATCAATGCCCGTCCGGGCTCCCTAAGGGCCAGTGACATGCCATCGGTAAAGTCAGTCGCAAATTCAACAATCCGTTTTTGCCCACTGTCGTTAATATAGCCATCCAGAACAAGTAGACGATCTACAGTCGGGCCAAGGTAATTATCTTGTCTTAGATGGGTGTGATTTTCGATTACCCAAATCCGATCCATTTCGTCTACTGCAATTCCCGTGGGGGTTACAATGTCCGGCTCCCTCGCGATAAGGGTTAACTCTGAACCATCGATAAGAACTTCCGGGATTCTTCCAAGGCCATGACTCTGATCGGCGCTGGCCACCACCGGTGGCTGGGCAGAAACCTCAGGTGTCGGTGTCTGATAACAGCTTGCTGCAAACCCCCAAAAAAGAAGAATCAGATATTGAGTGCCTATCGGTTTATGGGATATCACCTTTTTTGTAAAGAGGCCAACTATTCCGCGAAGGAAGAATCAAAGGCCACTTCAGACGTTTCAAAATCGACACCCTTTGCAAAAGCGGCCGCCTCGGAAGCACCAGTCTCCCGGTTCATACCGCTGTCTTCCCACTCAACCGATAATGGCCCGGAGTACTGGATGTCATTAAGAGCCCTGATGATTTCTTCGAAGTTAATGTTGCCGCGACCAAGCGATCGAAAATTCCAGAATCGCCTGTTGTCACCAAATTCCAGATAACTGCCAAAAACACCGGAGTCAACTTGGTTACTGCTCCACGCAACATCCTTAAGGTGAACGTGGAAAATCCTGTCAGAAAACTTCCTGATGAAAGAGACATAGTCAACTCCCTGATAACCAAGATGGCTGGGATCATAATTGAATCCGAACGCCTCATGACCGTTAAGAGTTCTAACAGCCCTTTCCGCAGTAACAATATCGAATGCAATTTCGGTTGGATGTACTTCTAGCCCAAAACGAACCCCATTATCTTTAAAGGCATCCATAATGGGCTCCCATCGGTTTGCAAAATCATCAAATCCTTCGTCAACCATTTCGGGAACCATTGGTGGGAAAGCATATATGAGGTGCCATATACTACTGCCTGTAAAACCATTAACGACATCTATCCCTAGTCTTTTTGCAGCCTCTGCAGTATTAACCATTTCATCAGATGCACGTTTCTGGACATCTTCCGGATTCCCATCACCATAGACATAATCTGGAAGAATATTCTTATGTCTAATATCAACTTTATCACAAACAGCCTGACCCACCAGATGATTCGAAATCGCAAACAATTGGAGACCATGTTTAGCAAGAAGCTCTCTTTTCTGATCACAGTATGACTGATCTGCCTTATGAACTTCAAAATGATCCCCCCAACATGCAAGCTCGAGACCATCATAACCAAAATCCTTTGCCTTGACGCAAAGTTCTTCCAATGTTAAATCAGCCCACTGGCCGGTGAAAAGTGTAACAGCTCTGCTCATTATTCCCAACTCCTTGTATTATCAAGAAAAAACTTTAAGAGAATTTTGGAGACACCCATTGTGCTCCAGCCTCAGAAGATCGAACACATGCGTCAATGAAGGACATCCCCCTTAAACCGTCATTTACATCCGGAAAATCCAGAGATGCTTCGTCAGGCTGAAGGCCCTCAAGCTTAGCACTTAAAGTTGAAGCAAAGTTGCGGTAAAGCACAGCAAAAGCTTCTATATAACCTTCAGGGTGACCGGCGGGGAGCCTGCCAGCTGAAAAACTCTGAGGAGATAAACGGTCACCATAATTTGCTCCGGCCCTAATAATCTCACGGGGCCTATCGAGATGCTTTAGCACTAGAGTATTAGGCTCTTGTTGATCCCATTCAAGTCCACCTTTTTCACCATATACCCTTATACTCAGGCGGTTCTCTTCATCAACAGAAATCTGACTGGAATAGAGAATTCCCCTTGCGCCGTTGTCGTATTTAATCAACAGATTTGCATCATCTTCTAGAAGGCGTCCTTCGACGAAGGTGGTGAATTCGCAACAAAGCTCAGCAATCTTCAGACCGGTGATATACTCGGCAAGATTTTCAGCGTGAGTGCCAATATCGCCGATACAACAGGAGGCGCCGGCCCGCTCTGGGTCGGTTCGCCAGGAGGCCTGCTTTTGATGTTCGTTCTCGAGAAACGTTGCGAGCCAGCCCTGAGAATACTCTACTATAATCTTTCTGATTTTTCCAAGCTGATCGCTTGCGATCCTGTGTTTGGCCTCTTTGACCATGGGGTAACCGGTGTAGTTGTGTGTAAGGCCGAAGAGCAGCCCAGTGCTATTAACAAGATCTACCAGCTGCTCTGCCTCACTAAGATTGAAACACATCGGTTTGTCACTCATAATATTAAAACCGCTCTCTAAAGCCCTCTTTTGAACCGGGAAGTGCATGTGGTTGGGCGTAACTATTGTAACAAAATCCATTCTATCACCTTCTGGCAGTTCTGCCTCCGCTTTAAACATCTCCTCATAACTCGGGTAAGTTCTATTTTCTGGAAGAAAGTACGCCTTGCCTGATTCTTTGGATTTTGCCGGATCGGAGCTAAACGCCCCACATACTAGTTCGATCTGGTTATCAAGTTGAGCGGCCATGAGGTGGATGGGCCCAATGAATGCGCCTTGACCACCTCCTACCATACCCATACGTATTTTGCGTTGCATATTCCTGTTCTTATTGTTAGTTGCTAGTGTGTATCAGTCGTCATTAAATGCTGTCCAATAAACTGATGAAACACATGCTAGCTAGTCATTCTTAAGGAGTGTTCAAAATTAGTTTTTCTCGAGTCTAAACCATAGAGAATTATCTTTGGATTGAAATAAACTTTTTGCAAAAGAAGTTATAATTACGTTTATTATACAATCATCATTCTCACGGGCCATGGTGTGAATCTGGGTCGTTAGACGAATAGTCAAAAGGGGGATTTTACCAATTGAAGAATTCCAAGTCCGTATTTTTTCTATACATCATTTTACTGTTCAACATGAATTGTTCAGGTACAAAACAGAACAATGCTGCCCAAACAAATCCGAGTCTCAATCGGGGTTATACTCTAGAGATTCCTGACGGTTTTACGCCCCTCTTCAACGGTGCTGATTTTTCAGGATGGGAAGGAAACCTAAAATATTTCAGAATTGAGGATGGAATAATCAAAGCTGGGACTCTGAAAAAACCGATTCCGAGAAACGAGTTCCTCTGTACAATTAAGGACTATTCAGATTTTGAATTAAGATTGCAGGTTAAGACAACAACTGGAGATATAAAACCATATGGTTATGAAAATGGGGGTATTCAATTTAGAAGTAGAAGAGTACCAAACCATAATGAAGTATCAGGTTACCAAGCAGATGTTGGTTTCGAATTAAACTATCATAAAGGTGTTTCAGATCTAGGTTATAGTGAAGATGAATTTCCTATTAGTATTTGGGGCGGCCTTTATGATGAATCGAGAAGGAAAATTATGTTTGGAGTGGGAGACCAAGATAGCCTTAATGCGGTAATGAAAGCTGGAGAGTGGACTGATTATGTGCTAAGATGTCAAGGTAGTAGAATTCAAATTTGGATTAATGGTTATAAAACAATTGATTATCTTGAAGAAGATGATACGATTGAAAGAACAGGAATTATTGCTCTGCAAATTCATGCTAGTAGAGACCCAAGTGAAATATGGTACAAAAATATATATATTAAAGAGTTAACAGAAAATTCTTCCCTCAGTGATAGTAGAATCCCATCTAATTCATTAAAAAATATAGATATTTATCCAGGCCTAGAGGCAACAATGTTTGCTTCAGAGCCAATGATACTTAGTCCAACAAATCTGGATATTGATGATCGGGGCCGTGTATGGGTTTGTGAGGTGGTTAATTACCGCGCCCATGCAAAGAATAATAAAAGGCCAGAGGGTGACAGGATTTTAATTTTGGAAGATCTGAACGGTGACGGCGTGGCAGATACCTCGAAGGTGTACTATCAGGGCAGGGATGTCGATGCTGCCCTTGGGATTGCTGTCTTGGGGAATAAGGTAATCGTATCCTCGGCACCTAACGTCATCGTTTTTACTGATGAGGATGGCGATGACAAACCCGATAGGAAAGAATACCTTTTTACAAAATCGGGTATACCACAAGATGATCATTCTATCCATTCCTTTGTTTTCGGGCCTGACGGGAAACTTTACTGGAACATGGGCAATAACGGTTATTATGTCCACGATAGTCAAGGCAACCCCGTGATTGATAAGAAAGGCAATACTGTTTTTTCGTTTAGGGCAACTCAGCACATTGAAGAATATCGAGGTAGGCAATCTCCGTACCACGGCGGCATGACCTTCAGATGTAATCCAGACGGCTCTGAATTCGAGGTTTTGGCTCACAACTTTCGCAACAATTATGAAGTAACAATCAATTCTTACGGTGATTTATGGCAATCTGACAACGACGATGACGGAAACGCCAGTTGTCGGATCAACTATTTGATGGAGTACGGGAATTACGGCTATCAAGATGAGATCACAGGTGCCGGTTGGGCAGTCCCTAGAACAGGTTGGCATGATAAAATCCCGAAACGACACTGGCATCAGAACGATCCTGGTGTTGTACCGAATGTGGTTTTCACCGGGGCCGGTTCCCCCGCAGGTATAACCGTGTATGAAGGAAACCTTCTTCCCGAAGTATTCTCCGACAGGGTTCTACATTGTGACGCTGGACCGGGCGTACTTTGGTCTTTACAAGAAAAGAAGTCAGGTGCAGGCTACACTGGTGAGATGCTCAATCTCTTAAAAGAGAAGAGTGATAAATGGATCAGACCGGTTGATGTTGTGGTCGCTCCGGATGGCTCGGTTTTCATTACCGATTGGTACGACCCTGTTGTTGGTTGGAATCGACAAGAGGATACAACCCGTGGAAGAGTTTTCAGACTTGCCCCGAAGGGTGTCAGTTATAAGGTTCCAAAGTTTGATTATTCAACTCCTGAGGGGGCAGCGGAAGCCCTAAAAAACCCTAGTTTTGCTGTTCGCTATCGTGCTTGGATTTCTTTGAACTCAATGCAAAAACAAGCAGAAGCTGAATTACTAGAGCTCTATCATTCAGAGAATCCTGTATTTAGGGCAAGAGCACTATGGCTATTGACCAAGTTGGAGGAGAACGGGGGAGACCATCTCAATAGAGGTCTGCTTGACGAGGATGAGAACATCAGAATTGTGGCAATCCGTGCCGCACGCCAATTGGAACTTAACATGATTCCAATCTTGGAATCCATGAAGTCGGATCCATCACCTCAGGTCCTCCGGGAGTGCGCAATTGCCCTCAGTGAAATCAGTTCAGAGATGGCTCCCTCTATTTGGACAGAACTTGCGTTTCGGTACGATGGAGTCGATCGGTGGTACTTGGAAGCCCTTGGTATTGCAGCCGATGGACGTTGGGATTCATTCTTAGCTCAATGGCTTAAGTCTGTTGGCGATGATTGGGATACAAAGAAGGGACGTGAAATAATCTGGCGTTCCCGGGCGGCAGTCACAGTTGGTTATCTTTCTCGGATTTTGAGCTCAGATATCCCTAGCCTTGAAGCCGAGCGATTCTTGAGAGCGTTTGATTTTCAACCCCCCAGCAGAGACAAGACTGAAGCTTTGGAGAGTTTGGTATTTGACATCAATTATGATGAGTCAGATAAAAGCACATTAATCGCCTTAGAAGCCCTTTTGCGGCTCGATGGCACGGATATTCTCGCCGATACGGGGAAAAGGAACCGAATTATGCAACTGGTGGAGAATGCACACGGTACGGAGCAGTTTGTCCTTATTGTTAGCCACTACAAGTTAGAAAATTTCTATCCTGATCTGTTAAAGATTGCCTTGTCCAGCACGGATCAAGTGGTGGTGATCAAGGCGATCACTGTGCTATTCGATTTTGATCAGACTGGCCTGATAGGTGAGTCTTTAAATAATGAAGAGTCTGAAATCGGTTCGACAACGGCTGCAGCTTTGGCACTCAGCAGGGACAGCAGATCAGTCCCCATCCTATTGGAAGCCTTGGGAAATGAAAATCTTAACACTGACACACAATCTCAAATTGTGAGAGCACTGTTGGGGACCTCCCGTGGCTCGGAATCATTGTTAGAAATCGTCAAAGCTGGTCGACTTCCGAATAGACTGAAAGAGATCGCCGGGAAAGTTTTCTCGAACTCCCTAAATGTTAGTCTGCGTGATCAAGCTGCAGACTACCTCCCCATCCCAACTATGAGAAACGGTGAAGCGATACCGAGCATGACTGATCTTCTGGTATATACGGGCAATAGGGAGAGAGGGGAAAAAGTTTTTCAAGAAGCGACTTGCTCACAATGTCATGTGGTTAACGGTGAGGGCACTGATTTCGGACCTAATTTATCAAAAATTGGGGACAAATTGTCTAGGAGGGGTCTTTATCAATCGGTTCTTGATCCTAGTGCTGGTATTTCACCAACCTATACTCAACACATTATTGAGTTAAATGATGGTCGAGAGATATCAGGTTATATTACAAGTGAAACTTCAAATAAAATCAACGTAAAGAGTGCTGGCGGAATATCGAACGTTCTCAATTCTATTGAAATTAAAGCTAGACATGAGTTACCTTATTCCATTATGCCTAATAATTTGCAAATGCAGCTAAGTATAGATGATTTTGTTAATCTTGTTGAGTACATGGTTTCATTAAAGTAAAAACAATGTTGGATGGATAATATGCGCAAGTTTTTTTCATTCAGTTTTTTTATAGTTGGTATTTCTCTTTTTTTGTCTTGTGAGGAAGAGGCTTCTTCTTCAGAGACAGAGGTTGATGATACTGACCCTTGTTTGATTGAACCGGTTTACACTTCTTTCCAGGCACAGATAGATGCTTCATCTGATGGTGACACTATTATTATTGATCCGGGCACCTATGAGGGGACAGTTAATTTTAACGGTAAGAACATTGTTTTAGGGAGTCAGTTTCTGACGACGGGTGACGCGACATATATAAGTACGACAATAATTAATGCAAAGCAGAAGGGAAGTGTGGTTCGGTTTGAGAATAATGAGACCAATGGTGCGGCCCTTGTGGGACTTACATTGACGGGTGGTTATGCTGTTGAGGGGGCTGGTATATACATTAATGGTGCTGAGCCTACTTTAAGAGATCTTCGAGTGGTAGGAAACGCTGCGTATACATGTGAAGTTGGTGAGTTTTTCAAGGGAGCTGCCGGGGGCGGTATTTTTATTAATGGATCATCGCCGGTATTGGAAAGGATCACAGTTCGGGAGAACAGTTCAGAAGCGGACGGTGGGGGTGTATATCTGAGTAATTCTGATGCAAATCTTACACTGGTAACAATTTTCCAGAATACGGCGGCCGATCTTGGTGGCGGACTATTTACGAACTATTCAACTTCAAAGGTTCTTCATGTGGAGATTGCTCAAAACTCATCGTCAAAGGGGGGGGGAGTTTATGCCATGAGTTTTTCTGATCTGAGTTTTGAGAATTCAAATGTTGGGGACAATACAGCAAGTTCAGAAGGCGGTGGTTTTTATTTGGCTGGCTCCAAGGTTAGTCTTCTTAATGTTGGAGTTGTAAGTAACATCTCCAGTGGTCAGGGTGGGTCTTACTTTCTCAGTGGTGGGACTGTAGAACTGATGAATGTTATATCGATCTATGGTAGTCCGCAGGAAGTGTACGCTGGCTCTTCAGGAAATTCATTTAAATCAAGTTACTCTTTAGTTGCCGGGGTTCAAGAGGGCATTGAGATGAACAATGCTGGTGACGTTGATTGGAGAGAAGGCAATATTGATGATGATGAATCTGAGATATTTGCCGATTGTGGTGAATATAATATCTGGGCTGCTGATTTTGAGTATCTAGGTATTTTTGAAAAGGCTCTCCCTGCCGATAAGGGTAATCCACTTTCTACCTATAATGACATACCCTGGGGACCTGAAAGATGGTGTGCGTGGAATCAATATATTAACGCTGACGGAGATGATGACCCCAATACAAATTGTTTTCTTGATACCAATACTGAGATAAATGATATGGGAGGTTATGGCGGTCCCAACGGTGGATGGCAACGTAATCCTCGGTAAATTGCCAATATAAAACAACAATATTTTTATTGAGGGAGGGGGGGGGATAATATGCGCAAGTTTTTTTCATTCAGTTTTTTTATAGTTGGTATTTCTCTTTTTTTGTCTTGTGAGGAAGAGGCTTCTTCTTCAGAGACAGAGGTTGATGATACTGACCCTTGTTTGATTGAACCGGTTTACACTTCTTTCCAGGCACAGATAGATGCTTCATCTGATGGTGACACTATTATTATTGATCCGGGCACCTATGAGGGGACAGTTAATTTTAACGGTAAGAACATTGTTTTAGGGAGTCAGTTTCTGACGACGGGTGACGCGACATATATAAGTACGACAATAATTAATGCAAAGCAGAAGGGAAGTGTGGTTCGGTTTGAGAATAATGAGACCAATGGTGCGGCCCTTGTGGGACTTACATTGACGGGTGGTTATGCTGTTGAGGGGGCTGGTATATACATTAATGGTGCTGAGCCTACTTTAAGAGATCTTCGAGTGGTAGGAAACGCTGCGTATACATGTGAAGTTGGTGAGTTTTTCAAGGGAGCTGCCGGGGGCGGTATTTTTATTAATGGATCATCGCCGGTATTGGAAAGGATCACAGTTCGGGAGAACAGTTCAGAAGCGGACGGTGGGGGTGTATATCTGAGTAATTCTGATGCAAATCTTACACTGGTAACAATTTTCCAGAATACGGCGGCCGATCTTGGTGGCGGACTATTTACGAACTATTCAACTTCAAAGGTTCTTCATGTGGAGATTGCTCAAAACTCATCGTCAAAGGGGGGGGGAGTTTATGCCATGAGTTTTTCTGATCTGAGTTTTGAGAATTCAAATGTTGGGGACAATACAGCAAGTTCAGAAGGCGGTGGTTTTTATTTGGCTGGCTCAAAGGTGAAGTTGCTTAATGTTGTCTTGAGGGATAATACAGCTAATGATCAGGGTGGTTCATACTTTTTGCAAGGCGGTACTATTGAATTAATGAATACTATATCCCATGGCGGCAGCCCTCAAGAGGTGTACTCAAGTTCATCAGGGAATCTGGTCAAATCAAGTTATTCCCTACTGGCGGGTGGTGTTGAAGGAATTGAGATGAATAATGCTGGTGAGGTTAATTGGATGGAAGGTAATGTTGATGGTGAGCCTGGGTTTTCAGATGCTGGTGAGGGCTGCATTTGGGAGGTGGACAGGACCTTTCTGGGGTTTTTTCCCAAGTCCATTTGTGTTGATGCCGGGAACCCCTTCTCTACTTTTAACGATATTCCTCAAGGTCCTGAGAAGTGGTGTTTATGGTGGATGGTTTGGCGTGCTGAAGGTGGTGATCCCGATGCGACTGAAGGTGATCGGGAGGTTTTTCTTGAGACTAACACCGACAGGAACGATATTGGGGCCTATGGTGGACCTAACGGTGGCTGGCGGCGTAATCCTCGATAATTGACGACGGGAAGACTCACGCTCATTCTGGCGGCCCTATCTTGGATTGGTTGTTCTGATCCTACAGAAAATCCTGAAGCGAAGGACTTTGAAGAGTCCCCCGATGAAGCCGTAGAAACCAAGTATGAAGTAGAGTGGTTTACAGCCCAGGGGACAGACTCTGAGGAACACGTGCATGAAGGGATAGAAACCACAGATGGAAGCTTTATAGCTATTGGGCACGGATTAAATCCTGACAACACCGATGATGTTTTAGTCATAAAAGTTAGTTCTCAGGGGAGCCTTAACTGGAAAAAGAGTTTCGGAATTTCCGGTTTCAAGGGTGCAGGATACTGTATTATAGAGGTCGACGACGGTTATGTACTTGGCGGTGCACTCTATGATTCAACGGTGGAAAGAACTCAGCGCTTCTTAGCTAAACTCAGTCTTTCCGGGAGTTTGATGTGGGAAAGATATCTTCAATCTGAAGGTATAGGAGGAATTAGAGGCATTGACAAGACTTCTGATGGTAATTTGGTCTTAACCGGATACTTAAATGCACTCGATCTTGAAGAGAACCGTGGCTTTATTTTTATTTCGGAAGAGAGTGAAGGTTTTGTAATTAAAGTTGATCCGGAGGGGAATACAATCTGGGAAGAATCATTACCGGTGCCTCAGGGGACCAAAGTGAGGCAGATTGATGATGGTTATGCTATCATTTCTTGCAGCTGGCAAACGTCATTGGCAGGCGTTGAAAACCAACAGTTCACGTTGATCAAACTTGACTCGAATGGTAACCTTGTCTGGGAAAAACATCTGGGCGGCCCAGGAAACGATCATCTGTATGATTTCGATGTGACAGTCGATGGCGGCTTCATTCTGGGGGGACATACACTTTCATACGGGGTCGAAAACTGGGACTATCTGCTCATGAGAGTTGATAGAGACGGAAACGAACTGTGGCACAAGACATTTGGTCAACCCAGAGGATATAACCCGCAATATATTCATGACGAAGCTTACGGTGTCAGGCAAACTATGGATGGCGGTTTTATTATAGTTGGTGGTTCTGGAGATGAACACGCCTACAGTGATAACAGTCACTCTGCTGGTCCGTCAGATGAGTGGAAAGTTTATCTCGTAAAAACTGACAGCGATGGCAAGAAACTGTGGGACGCCGTTTATCCCGAAGAAAGTGTCGGCAACAATGCAGGAGAGTATATGGCTTTAACGTCCGATAGCGGGGTAATTGTTTTTGTTGATACCGACTCTGAAACTCCTCCGGCACCCAATAATTTTGGTTTCCTAAAGCTTTCTAATTCTCATTAGAAAATTGTTTTAGAAAGAATTCTGTAGCCATTCTGATTGCTCTGTCATTTCCTTCATAAAAACCGTGTCCTTCTCCCTCAATCCAGGTCAACTCGGCATGAACTCCTAACGCCAAGTATTTATCATACAGGTCCTGACTGTTGTCAGGCGTCACTACCTTATCAACTGTACCATGAATCAGGTAGAGTGGCGCCGATTTAGAGGTGATATTTTCAATGGGTGAAATTAGCTTCATTTCATTCTCCGAAATCCCAAGCATTTCATATAGCAACGATTCCTTCTCAAGATTGAACGCAGGTGTGGCAATGCCCACAACAGCCTGAACAGCACTTGAAACATGGCCATTTCCTCCCTGGCCTTCAAGTTCTGGGACATTGGCGGTCGTTCCCAGCAAAGCAACCAGATGAGCACCGGCGGATGCGCCAATAGCGCCTATACGCTCGGGATCGATACCATAGCTTTCCGCATTTGCCCTGGCCCATCTTACAGCCGCTTTGGCATCGTGCACGATATTCATAATCTCCACACCGGGAAGCTTACGGTAGTCAATGGTGAGAGCTGCCAACCCGTTCGAAGCAAAGTACTTAGCGAATGGTTCAAACCAAAGACGCCGGTTTACTCTCCACCCTCCTCCATGAATTGCAACAATGCAGGGGACTGGTTGATCCACCGGTTCTTTAGGCAAAAAGAGATCTAGAGCGAGCTTTTTGTTGGGATACTCGGCATAGGTGATATTGCGGTGTTCAGTGATGTTCGAAGCAGAATAGTCAAATATTGGCATATTGGCATAAAGCTCATACGACAGTACAGTTAAAACCTTTTCCCATTCAGATTCACAAGTTTCATCGATAATCGATTTCTTGCGGCAGTACTCGATAAATCTTTCAATAGCGCCATCAGGCTCTTCTTGTGCGCGGTTAACAGCCAGAAAGAATTTCTTACGAGAGTTTAGGTATTCATCATGAATGTCGGAAATGCAGGCACTTTCAGTAGCGAAAAATCCGATATATGCCTCATCGGCCTTCAATCTGTTTACGAATTCCTCGTATTCTCTATCGTCATCGGCACCGCAGTGACATAAGAGTGAGATAAGAATCAAAGCCCAAATTGGTTTGATAGATTTTGAGATCATGATTTGAGACCTACTTTTTGGATCAAGTTCTAAACCTTTCTTCAAGGCATGCTCTCCACATTTAGGAAGCAAAACTGAAGAAGACCTATACCATCGGGAACTGCCAAGACTTTAATGGATCGATAGGACAATTCAAACTATATTTGGTGGTGGTTGCCGTCTAACGGGGTTAAATGGAGCAAGATAACATCTCCATTCTGTGGATTTGCTTGCCGTTAGCGATTTCTGTGTAAGAACATGAATAGGATATGGATAAGAAATGAATAGTACACTCGCGGCATTGGACTGGTGGATAATTGCCACATATTTTGCACTTATTCTTGGTGTTGCTTGGAGAGTATCGACGCGACAGAAAGATACTTCGAATGACTACTTTTTGGCTGGCCGGAATCTCAGCTGGCTGATCGTAGGTGCAAGTATTTTTGCATCTAATATCGGTTCAGAACATTTAGTGGGTCTCGCCGGGTCTGGTGCTACCGACGGTGTTGCCATGGCTCATTATGAATTGCATGCATGGTGTCTTCTTGTCCTCGGCTGGGTGATGGCACCATTCTATATGCGTTCCCAGGTTTTTACTATGCCCGAGTTTCTGGAAAAGAGATTCTCAGCGACTGCACGGTGGGTACTATCTCTGATTTCGCTCGTAGCATATGTTCTGACCAAGGTTGCTGTGGGTATTTTTGCAGGGGGTATTGTTTTCGGTGTGCTACTTCCCGATTTGCACATTTTTGGTCTCGATAGTTTTTGGATCGGATCGATTTTGGTAATTGTTTTAACTGGGGTTTATACCATTTCTGGGGGACTCAGGGCGGTTGCGTATACTGAAGCCATTCAGACAGTTATCCTCATCTTGGGCTCCTTGCTCGTGACTTTCTATGGCCTGGATGCTCTGGGCGGTTGGAGCGAGTTGAGGAGTGTACTCGGTTCTGATATGTTCAATCTGTGGAAACCGCTTATACCTGAAGGTGTTGACGGGACATGGGCACCCGTCGCAACGGAGACCAGAATGGCGTGGTATTTCAATTCGAATTATCCCTGGCTTGGGATGCTCTTTTGTGCCCCCATCATTGGTCTGTGGTACTGGTGTACTGATCAGTACATTGTTCAGCGACTCCTGGGTTCGGCTAATCTAAAGGAAGCCCGTAGAGGCACCATTGCAGCGGCCTTTTTGAAACTTCTCCCTGTATTCATTTTCATTATTCCAGGTATGATTTGTTTTGCTCTTGCTACGACCGGAAGAGTTGAGATGATTTCCAGCGCACTTATGGATAGCAGCGGCAACCTTGTGAACGAAAATGCACAGCAGGCATTCCCGCTTCTTGTAGCAGCTGTGCTTCCTCCCGGGATTCGGGGGATTGTTGTTGCGGGCCTTCTGGCAGCCCTAATGAGTTCCCTCGCTGGGGTTTTTAATGCATCATCAACATTGTTTACCATGGATTTCTATTCCAAGATGAGACCCCATGCTTCGCAGGCGCAACTGGTTAAAATTGGTCGGATGGCCACCCTTGCCATGGTTCTTATCGGTCTATTGTGGATTCCGGTAATCCAAGGTGGTCGAGGATTGTATGACTATCTTCAGTCTGTTCAAGGCTATCTGGCACCACCTATCTTTACGGTCTTCTTTTTCGGTATTTTCAATAAACGATTGAATGCCCAGGGATGCCTTGCCGCCCTGACCGTTGGATTCCTGATGGGTCTTTTCCGACTTGCCGTTGATACGCCCGTTGCACTTATGGAAGGGTTCAGTTACACAGAAGGTTCGTTCTTTTGGATCATCAATAACATATTCTTTCAGTATTACAGCCTTTTAATCTTTCTCGTCTCCGCCTTTACAATGATCGCAGTTAGCTATGCCACCGCCGAACCATCCTATGAGCAGATTCGGGGACTCACTTTTGCCACTTTGAGCAATGAGGAAAAAGCGGTAGACCGCGCTACTAGATCAGTTGGGGATATAATGATGTCAGGGGTAGTTCTTGTGCTCATTGTTATTGCATATCTCTATTTCACCGGTTAGAAGTTTATACAGTGATTGACCTGAAGAAGCTGGAATTATGGTTCGTTGTGGGAAGTCAAGAGTTATATGGCGATGAGGCGTTACGGAAGATTGAACAGAACGCCGCCAAAGTTACTTCTGAACTAGATAACGCCTCAGCTATCCCGGTAAGGATCTGTTTTAAGGGTATTCTGACTACTTCCGGTGAAATAACGAAGCTCTGCAAAGAAGCCAGTTCGGATGACCGCGTCGTCGGTCTCATCTGTTGGATGCATACTTTTTCTCCGGCGAAAATGTGGATAAATGGCTTGAAAAGAATAACCAAGCCGATCCTTCACCTACATACTCAGTTCAATCAGGATATCCCTTGGGAATCTATTGATATGGATTATATGAATCTTCATCAGTCGGCCCATGGCGGACGAGAGTTTGGTTTCATCGGGAGTCGATTAGACATTCGTCGAAAAGTTGTGGTTGGCCACTGGTCGGAGGATGAAGTTCAGTATAAGATAGGTGTCTGGACAAGAGCAGCCTGTGGCTGGAGCGAAATGCAGTCAATGCGTATAGCCAGGTTTGGGGATAATATGAGAGATGTAGCTGTCACCGAAGGAGACAAAGTTGAGGCACAGATCAGGTTCGGTTTCGAAGTTAATGGATACGGTATGGGGGATTTGGTGGCGTGCGTCAAAAGCGCAACGGAAAAAGAAATTGACAGCTTAATTCAACAGTATTTGATCCTCTACGATATTGTATCTGAATTGAGACCCGAAGGAGAACGGTATCAGGAATTGAGAGATGCGGCAAGCATTGAGGTTGGGTTGCGGAATTTTTTGAATGAGGGAAAATTTTCCGCTTTTACGGATACATTCGAGAATCTCAAAGGTTTAAAACAGTTACCGGGGATTGCCGTTCAACGCCTTATGAATGAGGGGTACGGCTTCGGTGCCGAAGGCGATTGGAAGGCCGCTGCTCTTGTACGTGTAATTAAAGTGATGTCTGCTGGCCTTGATGGTGGTACTTCCTTTATGGAAGACTATACATATCATTTTGGTCCCAAGAGCGAACTTGTAATGGGATCGCATATGCTTGAAATCTGTCCGTCTTTGTCAAAGGGAAAACCGTTCTGTGAGATTCATCCTCTTTCTATAGGTGGAAAGAGTGATCCAGTAAGATTGGTATTTGATTCAAAAGCAGGGCATGCATTGAATATTTCTCTTATTGATCTTGGATCAAGATTCCGTTTATTGGTTAACAAGGTTGAATCAGTAGAAATAGAACAAAAACTTCCAAAACTTCCTGTTGCCCGTGTTTTTTGGAAGCCACTTCCGGATTTAAAAAATGCGGCGTCTGCTTGGATTCTATCGGGAGGTTCCCATCACACCTGCTACAGTCTTAGTTTGGATATATCACATATTGAAGACTTTGCAGAGATGGCTGGAGTAGAACTCATCGTAATTGATGAAGAAACAAATGTCCGCCAGTTGAAAAAGGAGCTACTCTGGAATGAACGAGTTTTCGATTAGGAATGTAGAGTAGATATTTTACTCTGTCACCAGTCTCGAAGTCCTATCTACTGACACAGCTAAGCAACAAAGCTTTTGTTTCGTCGAGTGTCGGAATTTTTGGATTATTTTTATAATCCGGAAGAACAAGAGACTGCTCGGCTAAGTCATCTAGTTCGTCTTCCGGAATATCAAAATCAGAAAGGCCGTACCACATTTCTATCCTTTGGAGAAAGTTATCCAATTCATCGCACGCGTTTTCAGCAGCCTTCTCATCCGGATCGTTACCCAGGGTACCGTTCAAAATCCGCCCAAGAAATGAGAACTGGCTAACGGCATCTTCATAGGTAAATCGGGTAAAGGCGGGATAATTCAAAGCAAGTGTCTCTCCGTGCATCACATGTGGATACATACCTCCGATGGCCATACCGATACCATGCGGAAGTGTGACACCTGCATTAGCAATACACAAGCCGGCCAAGGTGTCAGCCCAGGCTAGAGCTGATCGCGAAACTATATCTGTCGGTTTCTCCATAGCCACTTTCAAATGGCAAAACACAAGTGTAATCGCTTCTTTAGCCATAAGATCAGTATATAGAGAGGCTGCGGGATGAAGCATGCTTTCAAAGGCATGGCAAAAGACATCAAAACCTGTAGCGGCTGTAATTTTGGGAGGTACGGAAATCATCAATTCTGGGTCGACAATCGAGATCCGAGGGTAGACATTTGGATGATATATGGCTGACTTGTCTCTTTTTTGGGAATTTGTGATAACAGCAACTTGAGTTACCTGAGAGCCTGTACCTGAAGTTGTAGAGACTGTAATAATCGGTAGAGTTTTTTCTGTAGGTTGCGTGTTTTTATAAAATAGGTAGTCCCAAGCACTGCCATCGTGACTTGCCTCTACAGCTATTGCTTTAGCTGAATCCATGCTAGAACCTCCACCTACTCCGAGGACCACATCAACGTTATTGGTTTTAGCCATCATTGCCCCGTCCTTAATGGTATTGGTAGTGGGGTTAGGGATAACACCATCAAAATGAACAACGGTCACATCCGCTTCTCTTAGTGAGCTCAAGAGTTGTGTAAACATCGGTTCAAGCGATGGAATGTTTGACCCTGTAACTAACAGGCAATTTTTCCCATAACCAGCGACAGTTTCTCCAACTTCATTAAGACGGCCCGGACCGAATCGAATTTCGGTCGGTTGGTAATAATTAAATTCAGTCATGAAAACCTCCTATTTGCTCATAGATCAATAATGACCTTTAAGCTTTTGTCGCCCTGTTCCTCAATGAATGAATAAGCGTCCTCGTATTGTTCCAGAGGAAAATGTTTGGTAATGAGGGGAGCTAAAACAATTTTACCCAATTCTATCAGTCTCACGGCCTCTTCAAAATCCGGGTGTTTGTACATAAGTGAACCAATAAGATTAAGTTCGCGATCACCAACTAGGGCCATATCTATTTTGGGTTTTTCCCCAAATACACCGACAATTATTAAAGTACCGCCCTTTTCTATGGTATGAATCCCATCAGCCAGTGTTGACTCAATGCCCACAGCCTCAAAAGCTACAGAGTAACCATCATTGCCGAAAACTCTCAATTGAGCATCGGACATAGATTCATTTGTAGCGTTTGAAGTGTTTTCTAAGCCACACGATCTAGCGATATTGAGTCGAAAATCACTTACGTCCCGAATAAGAACCTTTTCGGCCCCTAAACTTTGACAGACCTGACCAATCAAGTTTCCAATAGGTCCAGCTCCAAAAATAGCAATACGTTTTTCTTTAACATCACCAGCCTTTTGTGAAGCATGCACAGCTACTGAAACAGGTTCTACAAGTGCACCTTCTTCGAGACTTAGTGAATCGGGTAGAGCCACAATTTTTTGAGGTGAAGTAGCAAATAAATCCTGTGCCACACCAGGGGCTTGAAATCCTTCAACCCTAAGTACGTCACATATGTTGTAATCGCCTCGCTTACATGGTCTACACTCCCCACAGACAATTTGTGGTCTTCCAGTAACATTCATTCCCGGGTATAGCTCATTTATCTCAGATCCAACCTGCTCAATAATACCAGAGAATTCATGTCCCTGAACTACAGGATATGAAGTAAATGGATGTAGACCATGGTTTACATGAATATCGGAACCACATATTCCGATATGTTTTATCCTCAGCAGGACTTCATTACTTTTCGTTTCAGGGGTTGGTACTTGTCTCATTTCTATCTTGCCGGGTCCAGTCATGACCGCCTGTCTCATGGAATTGTGACTCATGAGGTCTAAATCAGGTAAGGGAAGAATTAACTGGTGTCTTATCCAAGGATCAGATAGAAAATAATCACGATGGAAAAGAGAGTGATCGCCCAAGCGCGGGGGTCACTCCAACCTGATATTCTCCCGTACATCACGGCACTCAGAGGGTTCTCCCAGCAGAGGTTCCCCAGGTCTTCGACATCAGGTTCAGGTGTCATTTTACTGATGGTATAGTAAACGAGACTGCAAAAGATGAATAGATAAATGCCAACCTGCATAAACGGGATTCCCCAGCGTTGGGTAATTATGCTCACATCGCCAATGAGCGGAAGATCAACGATAAGATATATTGTCCCTACCACGGAGCCCGCGGCTAACGTTGCTAAACTCGCTTCTTTTGTCCCTCTCCGCCAGAAAACGCCCCAAAGAAACACGCAGGAAATCGCCGGCGCAAACATCATGGGAATCTTGTTTATAGCTACGAAAATGCTTCCAAATTTTCCGCCCTGTGTGGACCAAGCCATTGCAAGAAGCATAACAACGACGGCGGTGATGCGTCCGATTAAAATCTGAGTTTGATCCCGCGTATCTGGCCAAACCCTTTTAACAATATCGAAAGAGACCAGAGTCGCACTGCTGTTAAGGGCACCTGCAATAGTGCTCATGAGAGCTGCGAGAAGTCCGGCTGTTACAAGTCCGATGAGGCCTGTTGGTAAAAGTTGCTGAATCATAACTGGCAAGGTGAGATCATTATCGGCACCGATAATGTCCTTAAAAAGAACATAACCGAGTACTCCGGGAAGAACCATGAAAAAAACAGGTAAAAGTTTTAGGAACCCGGCAAAGAGCGGGCCCAGTTGGGCATCGCGTTGAGTTTTAGCACCGAGAACCCTCTGTACTATTGTCTGATCTGTACACCAGTACCATATGCCGAGAATAGGATATCCGAGAATCATAGAGTACGCTGAATACTCATTCAGTCCACCTTGAGCGTTCCGAAAGGAGTGAAGCATATTCACTTGATCAGGTTTCACCGCGGCTTTTAATTCAGCTAAACTATGAATCCCAACGGATGGTAAAGCCATAAATGCTGCAACGGTGACAGAAAGTGCTCCGATGAGTAAAATAAAGGTCTGGATGGTCTCTGTAACCACGACCGCCCTAAGTCCGCCCATGACAGTGTATACAGCAGTGACAACTGAAATTAGGGTTATGGAATAAATCACGTCAATATTAAAGAAATATTCGAACACTTTTGCGCCAGCATAAAGACTGATACCTATATGTACCAGAAGAGCCGACATCACAGAAATAAAAGCGAGGAATGTTCTAGAATGAGGGCTGTAGCGCTTCTCAAGATACTCCGGGAGTGTCGTAATCTTACTCTTGAAATAGAACGGGGCGAAGACGAGCCCGAGCAAAATCAGCGTGAAGGCGGCCATCCATTCAAAGTTTCCGACCACCAGCCCTATCCGGTATCCGTCCGAGGCGAGGCCCACCAGATGAATTGTTGAAATATTTGTGGCAAAAAGAGCGGCACCCACCATCAGCCAGTTTAGTGACCGGCCCGCCAAGAAGTAGTCATTACTTGTTGTGAGGCGGTTGCGCCCGGCCATGACACCAATGACAAGAATACCAAGCATATACCCCACAACAATGACCAAGTCGAGTGAATTTATCAGCATAATATTGCGGAAGATACAGCTAGAAGCTCTCAAAGGTCAATTCCTTAGATAGCTTTTTAGTCTAATAGTTTGCTGATAATGTAGAGGCTTTATCTTTGCTTGGGGGAGTAGATAAATTGACAGTTTGTTTTGACCCTATTATAGCATAGCTTTAAAACAGTTTGTCGGGATCGATTCTTTCACGAATGGGGTTAATAATCGACAACGTATTGTTCGTTGAAAAGGCTTTCCCCTCAGCGAGATAGTTGGCGATGGGAGCTGACTTATCAACTTTAACCCTAGTCCGTTCTAAACCCTGATCCTTTCAATATTGACAAAGGACTTAAAAGCTTGATAGAGGAAATTATGAAACAGAATAGAACTTTTCTTATCGCTATGAATGCTTACCAAAAAAAGGCACTCATTCTCAGTTTGTTTGTAACGGTGATGCTCACTATTTGGGGATGTAGCTCTGGACTTGAGTCCGCTTCCCGCGGTGATGGAGAAAACAAGGGTGAGGAGTGGTACGAAAAAATGAACTACGGACCCTACCTGACCGCGACCTATGAAGTGGCTCCGGGCAATTTCGCCTATAAGGGAGTCGCCATTCGCTTGGATGAAGGTGATGGTGGCTTGGCCAAAGGAAACAGGTTTATCGTTTATGACACAGATCTTCTTCGGGTGGCCGCCTCTTGGGGTGGAGAAGGCTTCGTAAACTGGACAAACATCGCCTTTGATGGATCACACACAACACATATGTCCATTGTAGGAGATTTGATTTTTACTACACCCAAAGGCCCCGGTTGGGCGAATTTGGCTGAAAGTTTTGAAGATCCTCGAATGTTGGGGCTTGACAAGAAACCATACGGTCCCCTTCCCCGAGATTGGGCGCACTGGAAAGGTTTGTATGTCCATGGAGACAATGTAATTGTTTCCTATACCGTTGGTGAGGCCACTGTTCTGGAAATGCCCAGTTTGGAGAATATTGGCCAGCATTCAGCGGTTGTAAGGACCTTGAATATTTCACCTTCTGAGCAAGATCTCATTCTTGAACTTGCATCTGTCGATAACGCGATTGCTGAAGAATACAACTTCAATTCAGTCTCAACCAATAGCCCGGCAACAGGTTCTCTGGCAGTTCTTAAAACAGAAAGTGGCGACGGCTCTCTAGCTGTCGGTTGTACTACGGATGCAACTGGTGTTGAATGGGCTTTGGAAGGGTCACACATACGGTTGAGGATTCCGGCGTCATCTTCAGACACCAATATCAAGTTGGTTTTGTTTAGATCAACTGATACTCAGCTTAAGAAGCTTGCCGGAGCAGGGTTTCGGGTATCTGATCCCGTTGACCTCTCACAATTCACAAGCGGCGGACCCGCGAACTGGAATCAGGAACTGACAACTGTTGCCAAACTTGGTTCAGATGAGCACCCTGTTACTTGGGATTACATAACCGCGCCGATGCAGAATCCGTGGAATTCTTATCTCCGATTTGGCGGATTCGATTACTTTGAAGACCCTTCCAAGGCGGCTATCTGCACTTGGCAGGGTGATGTGTGGATCGTGGAAGGATTGGGCAATTCACTCGGCAGTCTTACTTGGAAACGGATTGCCACAGGCCTCTTCCAGCCCTTAGGTTTGAAAATCATCGACGAAGACATTTATGTTACTTGCCGAGATCAAATTACCATCTTGAGGGATTTGAATAACGATGGTGAAACTGATTTCTATGAAAACTTTAATAATGATCACCAGGTGACAGAGCATTTTCACGAATTTGCAATGGATTTACAAGTCGATGAAGAGGGGAGCTTGTATTATGCTAAAGGTGCGCGACATGCAAAAGAGGCTCTGGTCCCACACCATGGAACGATCATCAGGGTATCTAAAGATGGTGAAGAGAGTGAAATTGTAGCTAGCGGTTTTCGAGCACCAAATGGGGTCCTCTTAAACGATGATGGTTCTTTTGTGTCCAGTGATCAGGAAGGCCACTGGATTCCAAAAAATAAAATCAACTGGATAAAGCGATATGAATTCTATGGAGCGATGGGTGCTTACCATAGCCCGGACCAGAAAGCCAGTGATTACGAACAGCCTCTATGTTGGATACACAACAAAGTCGATCGCTCCCCTTCAGAACAACTATGGGTAAACAGTGATAATTGGGGTCCCCTCAGCGGAAGCCTTTTAAGCATATCATACGGTTACGGAAAAGTTTTTAACGTCCTATATGAAGAGGTGGGGGGTGTTAAACAGGGTGGCATTGTTGAGGTGCCAATGGATGAGTTCCCAACAGGGGTAATGCGGGGTCGTCTCAATCCCGAGGACAACGGATTGTACATGTGCGGTCTTTTTGGCTGGTCCAGCAATAAGACATTTCCCGGAGGATTTTATCGCATCCGTTATACAGGAAAACCGTTACATATACCAACAAAACTCAATGCTACAGAAACTGGAGTGTTGATCGGTTTCAGTAATGCACTGGATCGTGAGACCGCCACAAACCCTCAGAGCTATAGTGTGGAGCGGTGGAACTATCGACGCACGCCAAACTATGGCTCACAGGATTATAGGGTCAGCGATGGGAGAAAGGGGCACGATAAACTCTACGCCTCCGAGGTTCTGCTTTCGGATGATGGGAAGTCAGTATTTCTGAAGATTCCAGATATGAAACCAGTGATGCAGATGGAGATTAAGTATAACCTGAAATCTCGAGACGGAGAATGGATATCGCAGTTTATACATCACACTGTGCATGTACTGGGGGATGCCTCGGCTCTATCGGACCGTGGCTTTAGTAAGGATGACCTCACCTCTATTCCTAATCTTCCGTTGAATATGGGACTAGGTCGATTTGAAATGGAATTCAGGGATCAAGGGTTGGAACCTGGTCTTGCATTGACAGTAAACTCTCTTAAGTCTGGCGAGAAAATTGTAGATGTCCGGAGGTCACGCCTTGCTTCTTTATATATCCCAATGGTTGAAACTCCTTCTCCCTTTATGGAATCAGGTGCTTTCAATTTAGTGTGGGAGGGATTTCTTTATTCTGATTTCACAAGAGAAGTTACCATCGTAGCAGATTATAGAGGATTCTTGGACGTTGCAATTAACGGTCTGGAGATTTTATCTGGTGGATCATATCGGAAGGCTGGACATAAGAAACTTGTTAGCATAAAGAGTGAACCAATTAAACTGGTGTCGGGACTCAATCCTATAAAGATCACACTAGCATCTCCTGAGAATATAACCTATATGGGGGATCCAATTGATCCTATTGATGTAGGATTGAGACTGTTTTGGGAAAGTAGTACTTTTTCTCGAGAGCCTATACCTCCAAATGCTTTATGGTTCAGTCCTATTAGCGCGGGTATAGATCGTTTTTCTAAGATACATGAAGGAAGAGAGTTATTTGCCTCGCATAAATGTATAAGCTGCCATTTGCCTTCTGAACAACTATTATCTAGAGAAATAATGCCTGAGCTCCTTTGGAAAGCTCCTTCCCTTGATGACATTGGTAATAGAGTAAAACCAGAATGGCTTTCAAAGTGGATCGAAAACCCTGCTTTGATTAGTCCGGACTCAAAAATGCCAGCGGTTATTCACGGAGATTTTCCTGAAGGAACAATCAAACATATTTCGTCCTATCTCTTATCTCTTTCTGATAGTAGTGGTGCTATGAACCGAATGATCAGAGGTGATCCAGTTAGAGGTAGTTTAATATTTCAAGCACTCGGCTGTATAGGTTGTCATTCAAATCCCGGTGAAAAAACAAATGATCAATTTCAAAGAGTTTCCCTTGATTATGCTCATGCAAAATGGCAACCTGAGGCTCTAAAAGATTTTATTATTAATCCCGCACGCTATCACTCATCATCAAAAATGCCCAATTTCCAACTCGATGAAAACCAAGCCAAAGATTTAACCGCATACATAATTTCTGAAAACCGTGTTTCTCTTGATTACAAATCTTCATTTTTAGGTGGTGATGTTGATTTAGGTAAGGAATTGTTAGTTTCTTCAGGTTGTCTTAACTGTCATTCTATGAATGTAGAGTTTTCCAATAGCTATAAAGCTCCCTCGCTCCAATATCTTGAAAAGGGTGACTGGAGTAAGGGATGTCTTTCTGTTTCTGAAGAGGCTTTTGGACAAGCTCCGAGATTTAATTTCACAAACAAGGAAAGGGAATCTCTTCAAGCCTTTGGCAAAGTGGGTTTTAACAATCTTTATCGGAAAGTTTCATCATTGGCGGCAGAACGGCAGTTAATATCTCTGCGCTGTATAGCTTGCCATACTATTGATAATGTGGAGGATACATGGTCAAAAGTAATGGCGGAAAGCGAAAAACTTATTTCAAATGATGAATTGGGACGCGCGTTAGGAATCGAACAGATTTGGGATTATCAGGGTCGCCCCGATTTAACTTGGTTAGGGGGTAAACTTAATATTGAATGGATGCATGATTTTATTGCCGGACGAATACCTGACAAGCCAAGGGGCGGACTTATTGCAAAAATGCCAGCTTTTTCAGCGCATGCTAGATCTGTTTCCAGAGGGCTAGCAATGATGCATGGAATTGACCCTGAGGCTGTAATTAAAGCTACTATAATTTCCCCTGAAGCTGTTCAGATAGGAGATAAGCTAATCAAAACGGAAGGAGGCTTTGCCTGCGTCACTTGCCATGGGATTGGGAATCAACCTGCAAAGGGGGGTGTACTCATAGAATCTATCAATTTTAATAAAGTAACAGATAGGTTAAGAAACGAATACTATCACCGGTTTATGATGAATCCCCAGCGAATAATTGAGGACACAATGATGCCCCGATACACTGATGACTCAGGGAAAACTTTTCTTACAAATCACTATGGGGGAGATGCTCAAAAGCAATTTGAAGCTATTTGGGAGCATCTTAAATCTATTCATACCTCAGATTTTGGTTCAGCGAATTAAAACCCAAACTTATTCGTTCTTTTTCAAAGAGTTATTTTTGGAACTAAAATAACCCACAAGCAAGGCGTATGCTATACTAGGATTATAAAATAAAATTCATTGCCTAAATTCAAAGTTGAATGTTTTGTTAGAAAGTTTTCTTATTCTATTCTATCCCAATCACCTACAATAAAATCATCCCTCCCAGTTAACAGAGAAGTGTAAATGGCGAATCTGAGTGTTGCACCGTTTCCCGATATTTTAAATTTGTATATCCCATCATAATCAAACGTTATTAACGAATCTTTTATAATTGCATAAGTGTCTTCTTTTCCATCCTTAGCCCAACAATATCCTTGGCAAAATGCATAAAAAGTGGAATCCGCAGAAATGACCAGGTCGTTTCCTCCTTTCTTCCATGAACCGGTCAGAGTACGATCGTAGGTTAACTCTTCTTCGCATGAGATAATCAACAAAGAGATAATTAAGCAAGGGAAACCGAGTCTGTAGAAGTTGCATTTCATAATTGGAATTTAATATTGAAGCTTCATTTTATCCAATATTTGCCCGAAATAAATTTCAGTGGAACCAGAAAAATTAACTTAGATTCCTTTATCATTCATTAATCTTTAGGTCTGATGAATAATAGAACCTTTTTAGAGTGCTATTATTGCGTGATTCGTTATAAAGGAGAAACAGATGAAGCATATGACCTCCTGGATATCATATCTGGTAGCTCTGTTTTTATTCACTACATGTGCTGATTTAAAAACAAATTCCATTATGATTGAGAAAGAACCTTTCGGCCTTACAAATGAAGGCAAACAAGTTGACCTTTTCAAAATCAGCCATAAGGATGGGATGATTGTAACTATCATAAACTATGGTGCCATTGTTACCTCACTTTTTGTCCCTGACAAGGAAGGTGTGCTAGCGGATATTGTTTTGGGATATGAAACTCTTAAGGAATATGTGGAGGATCGTTCTTACTTTGGGGCAACAGTTGGCAGAATAGGGAACCGTGTTGCTGATGGAAAGTTTGTATTGGATGGTGTTGAATACGAACTAGCCCGAAATGATGGGGAGAATCATCTTCATGGTGGCATTAAGGGTTTCAACAAGAGAATATGGGCCCCAGAGATAATTGATCACCGGGGGGTTCCCACTTTGAAAATGACCTACCTGAGTAAGGATGGAGAAGAAGGATATCCAGGTAATTTGCGTATCTCAGTATCCTATTCATTGACTAATGATAATGGTCTCAAGATTGATTATGCGGCAGAGACAGATAAGCTGACCATATTAAATCCGACCCATCATTCTTATTTCAATCTTGCTGGTGCAGGAAATGGTGAGATTCTTGATCATGTGTTGACAATAAATGCGGATACTTTTACACCAGTTCGGGAAGGTTTGATTCCTATAGGCGAAATAAGGGATGTCACTGGAACTCCATTAGATTTTCGAAATCCCAAGGCTATAGGTGAACGTATTAATGCTAATGATGAACAGATTACGCTTGGACTGGGATACGACCATAATTGGGTCCTCAATAATTGGGATAGCTCTTTAAATCTGGCAGTTACACTTTATGATTTAAGATCGGGCCGATTTATGGAAGTGTTTACAACTGAGCCGGGTATGCAGTTCTACTCAGGGAATTTCCTCGATGGTTCCATCACGGGAAAGGAGGGCAAGATTTATCACCATCGATCTGCTCTCTGTCTGGAAGCCGATCATTTCCCTGATTCACCAAATCAGCCTGATTTTCCTCCTGTGACTCTCGGACCCGGGGAGACATATGAACAAACTACTATTTATCGTTTTTCAACAAAGTAAATCAATTGTCGGGATTAATATTCATGGCGATGTTTATGTCTAAGAAACGATTTTTTATTTTAGGGTCATGACTAGTTGAGCGGGTTATTTTGAAAGATTTTCAACATAATTTGATACATATTTTCATGCCTGTAGTTGAACCGAAACTCACATTCTT
>Ga0208641_1000059_pt1 | contig 80927 bp, 55 predicted proteins | sample ETN02SmetaG_2_FD_185789 | JGI IMG/M metagenome (GOLD analysis project Ga0208641, IMG submission 185789) | Marine microbial and viral communities from oxygen minimum zone, Eastern Pacific Ocean - ETNP2014F10-02SV253 (SPAdes) (version 2) | ecosystem: Environmental > Aquatic > Marine > Oceanic ... | reverse complement strand
CCCGCTGAACGAGACCGACTACCCGACCGACTCGGACGGGGACGGGGTGTGCGACAATATAGATGACATCGACGACTCGCCCGTCTTCCTCGTCTACAGCAGCACATCGCAACTCTTCTTCGTAAACGAGCCAATCACCCCCCTTGTGGCCAATACATTCGGTGGTGACGTGCGAACTTGGGAGATATGGCCATTCCTGCCTCCGGGACTGGCACTCAATGGCGAGACTGCTCGAAGCACTACTTCTGACGGGACAATCTCAGGTGCACCGATGGTGGTTTTCGACATGCAGGTCTTCACTATTTGGGCAAACAACTCGCAGCATTCCAGCGCAGTGGAAATCACTCTTCAGTCGGTGGTACCCGACCCGGATGACAGTGACTTCGAAATGATCTACCTCGTCGATTTCATGAACCTCACTACTGACCTCGACGAGACCTACCTCGTGCCGGAAATCTTCGGAGGCAATATCACCTCGTGGTCGATTTCCCCCCAACTGCCCGAGGGATTGGACTTCAATACTACGAACGGACTGATTACTGGAGTCGTCGCAGTCGAGCTCAATGCCACCACATTCACGGTTTCAGCCAGTAACTCGCTATTCCTCCACACGCATGACATCACAATCTCAGCGAAGTTGCTAGACACCGACGGCGACGGGATTCCCGATGTCACCGACGAGGATGACGACGGGGACGGTTGGGGCGATGTAACGGAGGAGGAATGCGAGACAGATCCACTGGACGCCATCTCCAAGCCCGGCGACTACGATGGGGACGGAGTGTGCGACCTCGCCGACGAATTCGACGACTCGCCCATCGTGTTCTTCTACGCGAGCGATCGCTTGGAGTTGACGGTCGGCTTAGAGATGGAGGCGCTCGAGCCTAGAATCGCGCCTAGCGCTGGTGGAATTATCGGCTTCAGCGTGGTACCGGACCTTCCCCCGGGCCTGTCGATGAACAACACCACAGGCGTGGTATCCGGTACCCCGACCGAGCCCTACGATCACCTCGTGCTGGAGTACTCCCACATGTTCACGGCGGTTAATGGCCAAAACAGCTTCAGCTACACAGTCGACTTCATCATCCTCGCACCGATAATCGAAAATCCCGACAGCGACAAAGACGGTTGGAGTGACTCTGACGAGCTGGAATGTGACAAGGACCCCTTTGACCCCGTCTCCTTCCCCGAGGACATCGACCTCGACCTGGTCTGCAACCATATCGACGAGGATGACGACGGGGACAAGATCGGCGACCTCATCGACGCGTTCCCAAATGACTCCACCGCCTGGGATGACACTGATTCCGACGGTATGCCAGACGAACTGACCTGCAAATACTCCACTGACTCGACCAACTGCACTCCCATTCTGATTGAGGACATAGACGATGACAACGATGGCTGGATGGATCTCAACGAGACCAACTGTGCCACGGATCCGAAGGACAATCTCTCGATCCCTGCCGACGAAGATGGAGATGGTGTGTGCAACCTGCTGGAGGAGTACGTACCTCCTGTCGTGCACATCCTTTGGATTTGCTGCGTCCCAATCCTGTTGCTGCTACTTCTCCTGTTGTGGTTGCTCAACCCGTTCGAAGTCGAAGAGAGCGAGATTATGGGGCCAGAACCCCAATTCTCCTCCACAGAACGCGGCTGGATAGGAGGAGGAGGTGAATACGACGACCCGTTCGTGCTCAGGGAGGTCACAGGAGTCAAGCCTGGCTCCTTCGCAGAGAGCCATGAGATAATCAAGGTCACCAATATCACACCACGACTGATGTGCGACTTCATTGACATGGCTTCGGAGGAGAACGGCAGTCGGTTCAGCATGAGGAGCATCAAATCGAGCTCAAGGGGGGAGGTTGAGTTCAGGCTACAGTTCAGAGACGACCAATTGACCCCAAAGACCACTTCCTACGAGGGCCTGATTCGATTCGGCAAGGCCACGGTGTACTTCGTGTGGTCCGTGGAAGTAGAGGTCACAAAAGACACTCCTGAGGAAGAAATTGCCAAGAAGAAAGCAGCCAAGATTGAGCGCGAGGCCAAGCGTAAGGCCGCCATGGCCGAGGAGAGGGCTAGGGAGGCCGAGTGGAAAGCGTCCAAGATTGAGCGCGAGGCGGCCCAGAAGGCATCCAAGATTGAGCGCGAGGCGGCCCAGAAGGCCTCGGAGGCTGCAGAGAAGGCCGCCGAGATAGAGCGCGAGGCGGCCCAGAAGGCCTCGGAGGCTGCAGAGAAGGCCGCCGAGATAGAGCGTGAGGCGACCCAGAAGGCCACCGAGATAGAGTTCGAGGCGACAGAGAAGGCCGCCGAGATAGAGTTCGAGGCGGCAGAGAAGGCCGCCGAGGCAAAGGAGGCTGAGGATCTCGAGGAGCAGCGTGCCGCAGAAGAGAAGGCTGAGATGGAAGCTGAGGAGAGGGCAAAGGAGGCTGAGGAGAGGGCCGCTGAGATAGAGCGCGAGGCGGCTGAGGCGAGGGCCATGCTCCGCAAGAAGGCCGAGAGGCGAAAGGCTGCGGAGGCCGAGGAGAGGGCCAGGGAGGCTGAGCGCGAGGCCGCCGAGGAGGAGGCCAGGGGGGCGGCTGAGCGCGAGGTTGAGCGCGAGGCCGCTGAAATTGAAAGAAAGAAGGCTGAGAAGACGGCTATAATCGAGCGTGAGAAGGCTGAGAAGACGGCTATAATCGAGCGTGAGAAGGCCGATAAGGCCGCGGAGGCCAAAGAGTCACTGCGCAAGAAGGCCGAGGAGCGCAAGCGGAAGCTCGAAGAAGAAGAGAGAGTCAGTCGGGAAGATAGGAAGAAGGCTGCAGCCAGAGAGGAAGAGGTAGAGGCAGAGATTGCCGAACGGCACGCCAAGTTGGAAGATCTCGAGGAAGAGGAGAGGAGGAAAGAGAAAACCCTTCTTCGAGTTGCTGGGAGGATGAAGAAGATTGACTTCGGAAAAATAGGATTCGCCACTCATGCCGACAAGGACGACTTGGATGAAATCGATGGGATTGGTCCTTTCATAGAGGAGAAGCTCAATTCACTGGGAATCTACAAATTCTCCCAGATCGCCAGAATGGACTCGGAATTGGAGGACCGGGTCAATGAGGCGATAGAGTTCCTACCTGGCCGAGTAAAGCGCGACAGGTGGGTCGATCAGGCCAACGTTCTGGCAGCAAACCCAAATTTGTCAACGGGAGAGAAGGGGTTTGGCGTAGTGAGTTTGGAGGCTGAGCATCAGGCCGTCGAGGCAATGGCAATGCTCCGCAAGAAGGCCGAAAGACGCAGATCAATGGAGATGGCTGAGAGGGCTCTGGCGGGAGCACAGCGTCGTGAGGCCGAGGAACTCGTCCGAAAGAAGGCCGAGGCGCGAAAGAGTCTCGAGGACGAGGGCAAAGATATTCTCGACAAACTTTGAAGGAGGGTTGGGCTGATTGATACGAAACCATTTGAAAGAGGCGTTTGTCGCGAGGCGGGGAGGAAAGCATGGCTGATTCGATGACTGAGGTAATTGAGCCCCTCGTGGAACTGTTCGAGAAGATTGAGGAGATAGGGGTCGTCGCCCAAGTGGGCGCTACCCTGGGGCTAACTCTCTTCGGCATGCTGTTCACTCGGTATGTGCTCCTCAAGATGGCCTGGAAGATTGTCAAGCAAACGGAGGCAGAGTGGGACAACGAGGTTCTCGAGCCCATTGCCAACCGATTGTATGTGTTCATCCTGATGGCTGGTGTCGAAGTGACGATGATGTGGACGCTCGGGAGGAAAGACGAGATCTACGCTGCAGTCGCCCCTTACTTCTCAGCGGTGTACATTGTCGTCTCGGCTTCCATTATCAGCGTTGCAATCAAGCATATTGTTCCCGCTGCCATGGAACGCTACAACACAAACAAGACGGTCGCAGTCACGGGAGGCAACCCGCTCGTCGTATTCTCCTCACGGGGGCTGGTCTGGTTCCTCGGCCTGTACCTAGCCTTCAACGAGATTGGTATCGAGCTCTTGGGACTGCTCGCCTCACTCGCTGTCTTCTCCCTGATCATCGGCCTAGCAGTACAGCAAACGCTCGGGAACATGATCAACTCGTTCATGCTTGCTATCGACCAGCCTTTCGAGGTCGGGGATCGCATAGAGGTCGCTGGTGTAACAGGTACCGTGATGTCAGTAGGAATCCTCTCGACTAAGATCCTAACCCTCAACGAGCAGCTCGTCGTCATTCCCAATAACCGACTCGTCGACTCCACCATTACCAACTTCGCAAGAGGGGGGGGCGATGGGATAGCCACTAGGGTGCTGCTTCACCTTGACGTTGGCGTCGATTACGAAGAGAACTCCGCCCATGTCAAGCAGGTCATGATCGAGGTCGCCAAGAAATGTCCCCAAGTCGAGGATGATCCCCCCCCGAGGGCCTTGCTCAGGGAACTTGGCGAATTTTCCAAGAACTACAGGCTCTATGCGTGGATAGTCGACTACGGCGAGGAGTTCCTCGCTACCGACTGGATGCTTAGAGAGATTGACAGGAGTTTCCAGCAAGAGGGAATCAGCATCCCCTACCCAGTGACAGTCGAGCTGCCCGCCAAGCCGTCCCCATTCCCAGAGGGCGAGCGAGGGGTACAGTTGCGCCGTCGCAAAACTACTCGTCAGCACGTAGCGAGAATCAAGATGCTTCGCGACGAGGCGGAGATGGAGGAAGAGAGGGGGACGGCTAGGGTGGAGCTTGAATTACTCCAAGAAAGGCTTACTGAAGGGGACATGAGGCGATCTGAGCGTGAGATTGTGGAGAATGACATTCGTGCCCTCGAGACCCTGCTAGGACAATTCTCTGAGTGACAATAACCTGCGAAACCTCTTCAAGCCTAGTCTACAGAACGAGGACGATGAAAGCAGAGGATTCACAAACATCTGCACAAAAGGCGGGCCTGAAACTAAGTAATCGAAACGAGTCTGGAATCTCTAGGGAGAAAGTAGAGTCCCCCCCAGATAAAGATGGGGGGAAATCGACAAATTCGTGGAAATACGTCATGCCTGACGGTAAGGCAATAACTGAAGAAAAGCAGATTGATTTCCTGAATTCCCTCGCAGTTCCCCCCGCATGGACAGATGTGTGGTTCTGCTCAGACGAGGATGGGCACATCCAAGCCACCGGTAAGGACTCCAATGGAAGACTCCAATACCGATACCACCCGAAGTGGAACGAGTACAAGTCAATATTGAAGTACCAGAATGTGGATGAATTTGCCATCGCCCTAAACGAACTAAGGAGGGAGGTCGGAGCAGACCTGAACTCCAACAAGATGCTCAGGGACAAGGCGGTGGCGATCGTCGTCTGGCTTATCGACCGATACCATATCAGGGTCGGCTCGGACCAGTACGCCCAAGAGAACGAGTCTTACGGACTTACCACTATCCGAGAGGGGCACGTTAAGTTCTGGAAGGGAAAGAAGGCTTTGGAGGGGGAAATTGATGCTGTTCTGAATTTTGTGGGTAAGTCGGGAAAGGAGTGGAAATTACTCATCAAGGACGACAATATAGCCAAACTGATCGAAGAATCGGGCAAGATTGGGGGCAAGGACAAGTCCCAAGACTTGTTCAGGTACATCGACGAGAAAGGCAACGACTTCGACATCAAGGCTGAGCACATCAACGACTACCTAGAGAAGTACATGAAACATAGATACACGGCCAAGGACTTCCGAACCTGGGCCGCGTCATGGAAGACTGCAGCTAGGCTAGCCATGGTGTCCGAAGCAAGTGAATCTGAAATCAGAAAGCTACCGAAGCTGTACGACAAGGCGGTGGAGGTTTCGGAGGAAACGGGATTCCCCCCCTACATCAGCTGGAAGGGACGGACCCTGAAGGGGACGGAGGGTCTCGCCAAGCTGGCAGAATCGGGGAAGCTCCCGGGAGGGAGCGAGAAGGAGAGGAGTGCCACTATGCTAGCTGTGATTGACACTGTGGCTGCAGATCTAGGGAACACCAGGGCTGTTTGTAGATCATCATACATTCGTCCGATGTTCATGAACGACTGGGAGTCAGGTATTTTCTTGGAGAGGTGGAGCAAAGCCAAGAAGGGCACAGAAAGAGGTGAATGGCTGGCTGCAGACGAAGTGGCGGCCATCAATTACATGAGGGCCCACGAGGATGATGAGTTTGACTTCTCTAAATAGAAGGCCCCGATACGGCACAGTTGAAGCGAAGTACTGCCCGCAAAGCCCATGAGTGGCACTGCAAACCGACGCCTCGACCTCTTGGGTTTCCTATGCCCCGTTCCCGTCCACGAGACCCGGCGGGCTGTCGAGGCGAGCGAGGAGGGGGATGTTCTCGAGGTGGTGTGCGACGATCCCGAGACCCTGCACGATATCCCAGCCTTGTGCGATAGGATGGGGATAACCTTGGAGAAGGTCGCAGAGAGGTCGGGCGAGTACACCTTCGTGATTAGCAACATGGCTGCGAGTCTGTAGCATTCAAAGGGACCTTGCCTTTGGGGTGCCTGTGAGCGTTCCCGATCTCTATGAAATAGAAGATACCCCTGCGGATGCTCGACTGCCAACCGGGCATGGAGACTTCAGAATCAGAGTTTTCCACGAGGATGAAACTGGCCTCGACCACGTTGCCCTGTTACTGGGGGAAATGAGCGGCCCGGACCCCGTTCTGGTCAGAGTTCACTCCGAATGCCTGACAGGGGACGCGTTTGGTAGCCTGAGATGCGACTGCGGGGCTCAGTTGGACTCTGCACTGCACCAAATCCAAGATTCGGGCTGGGGCTGTCTGGTCTACCTCCGTCAGGAAGGTAGGGGAATTGGGCTTCATGCTAAGATCCAAGCATATAATCTGCAGGACAGGGGGGCCGATACCACGGAAGCCAACTTGATTCTAGGGCATCCTGTTGATGCGAGAGATTACAAGATAGCCTCAGAGATTCTCGAATCGGTCGGCATCGAAAGGGTATGCCTGCTCACCAACAACCCAGAAAAGGCCAGACAGTTGACGGAGAACGGAATTAACGTCGTCGAGCGGAGGCCCCTTGTAGTCGGTGTTGGCAAAGACAACAGGGGGTATCTGTCCACCAAGGCGGAGAAGATGGGGCACGAGATCGGCGAAGAAGTCCTGAACGGTGAATAGTGGGGCCGTGACCGGGACTCGAACCCGGGCCGGCGGGACCACAACCCACCGTGCTAACCGCTACACCATCACAGCCAAGTGTGCCCCTAGCGTGAGTCGACCCGTATATCAACCGTTATGCATGCACCCCCACGACGCACCATCCACCAACGCCTTGAAGCGCGGCGCGGGCTCGTTGAGGTTCGTGCTAGGTGCTCAAAGGACGTCCTCCGTTCTGCTCTCAGTGCTAATGCTAGCCTCAGCCTCGCCAATAGGACTAGCAGATTCAGTGATCTCTGCGGAGTCAGTGAAACTGCTAACTGCAGGAGGCTTTGATGACCAGGGGGAATGGGCGATTAGCAGTACCACCGGATTCTCCCAGGATCAAGCGGAATTTACCGTTGGAATGGTCGCAGATAGCGAACTATCGTTCACTCATGCAAGGCCAGACAACTTCGCTGAATTCACAGCATGGGCCAGCTCGAGCTCCACGGGCTCGAACGCGACCTTCGGAGAACCGGACGATTTCTACTCTTGGTCGACAGGTCCGACCATCACGATGAGTGGCTACTCCTATTCCGGACTGCATGACCTGATAATCGAGAACGTCTCCCTAGTGCTGTACTTCTCGATTCCAGACGCGTTGAATCAGGATGAGGTCAACGTCCTGATGCAGAATCACGGTGCTGATAGACTGGTCCAATCGTACGCAAAGACCCTAGGTGGGGTCGATAGGATGACCAATCCCCTAGTCACCCCTCTCGACGAATATGTCGAGTGGGACTGGGACAAGGTGGAGGACACCCAGTTCACCGTCGACTACGTCTCAGTGGGAACGGATGACGACTCGGAGGTGAGAGTCGATGCAGTCGGTCTACGAGTAAAGTACCACCAGCCTTGGTACTCCTTCGAGAACGCCAAGGCGCTGCACACTGCCATTGGTATCGAGGCCCCGGTATTGGATTTTGGCCCATTCGACGGGCATATAGCTGGACTGGCGCAAGAATCGTGTGGCCTGACCCCAGATGGGACGGGGGAGGCATTCTGGACCTTCGAAGTCGAAGTCCCGCCTCAACAGGAGTTGGGCAGGTTGCACACCTATGGAGATGGAAACCACACCATTTCAGTCCTGTCGAATAGTGCCGATGGTGGCTTTGTCGAGCAGGAATCGGGCGAACTCCTGGGGAATTCCCACTCGTCCCAACTCATCCGAATCGACATCGAAGACGGATGCGTTTCGGGTGCGAGGGTGGACGTCAACGACCCACAACTGATTGTCACGGGAAGTATCGCGGGAAAGATTGGCGGGCTTGCGGCCTCGACAAGCTACGTCCGCTTCGCCATTGGCAGCTTCCTCGTTCACTCCCATCCGATGGAACTCGGTGAGTTCGCTTTCAGCGTCCCTATCGGGATTGGGCTCCCTGAGGTCGGTGGTACCTTGGAAGTTGGCATCGCAGCACGTTTCCAGTGGTCTTCTAACGGGACAGCGGAGACTACCGTCGTACACATCAAATCGATGTCCATTTCGGGCGGTTACCACGTGGAGTGGGATCGCAATCCCGAGTGCCTGGCCATGGATGACCTGCACCTGCAAGAGGACGAAGGCGGCCTGATCATCGCTATGCCATCTCGTTGCACGGACGACATCACGGCTGGAGAAGCCCTTAGCGTGGCAGCAGATAGTACAAACACCAGCCTTGTGGATGCCTCCGGAGAGGGCCATAACCTCAGAATTCAGCCAAATGTGAACTCGTATGGCTCTGCTACGGTGAATGTCTTGGTCAGCGATGAGCGCGGCAACTCATGGTCGGATTCATTCATCGTCAATATCGCCCCGGTTCCTGATCCACCCGTGATCGAGGGACTACCACTGACCGTTTACATCGAGCTCGGCGAGACCGGAACCATCGAACTAGATATCTCCGACCCGGACACAGACTCACTCGTCATCTCGACAAGTAGGTCATGGGCTACGGTTAGTCCCCAGAGGGTTCTATCCCTGACTCCGGTGGAGCCGGGCACGCAGACTCTGAGGCTCACGGTCAGTGACGGAACGACGGAGTTATCACAGGATATCGAGGTGATAGTTGCAGCCAAGCCTGACCTCATTGTCGAGTCCGTTGAAGTGAGATACAGTGGAGTCGCCTCAAGCTCGCTTGTCCGAGGCGATGTAGTGGAAATAGTCGGTTTCGTGAGGAACGAAGGCCGTGGAGCTGCCTACAACGTGTCCTTTCACTGCCGTGTCAATGGTGTTCTCGTTGGCTCTGATTCGATAGACTCAATCGATCCTGGTGGCCTGAAGATGGTCGTTTGTGATGCACAACTCAACGAGGCGAGCCCCGAATTGACCATCATGGTTGAAATCGACGGCACAGCCTCGATTCAGGAGACTGACGAATCCAACAACCTGCTCGAGGCCATCATTTCAGTGGAACAGCCAAGCGACTCAAGTGAACGGTCCAATCCCGGCAATATGGTGATTTTCATCTCTGTATGCATCATTCTCGCTTCCCTGGTCTTCCTCCATATGGGCCCCCGTAGGGTGAAGAAGGATTTCGAACGTCGGAAGTGAGCCCAATGGCACCTCCTCCGGCGGGACGTTTGGCCGATAATCAGTGAAATCTAGGCAATTGTTATACCGAGAGTGTAGGCAAAATTGGAGTACCGCGCTCGGCTGTTTCGGCGGCTGACCCGGTGGTGTGTGTGCAAAAATGATGGTACTGAAGATTCGCCTGGAGACGGACGAGTGGATTTACGAAGAGCATGAGACGGCCTGAGGGCTATCTCGGTTCTTTGACCCAAGTCTGCGGGTAGACCCCTGGAGGCATCATTACTGTCTGGGCTGTGGCCACCTGTCCAGCCCTCATCCCCGGCAACGAATCCGTGGCCACGCTCAAGGTCGCAAGGGCCACGACCTCCCCCTTGAGGCTGGAAATTAGTGCGGTGGATCCAGTTGGCAATCCCTTGGGAGTACTGACAACGCCCGGCCTAGCTAACGGGGCGCCGTGTGATATCGCGGCAACCGCCCCATCCTTGACTACGATTCTGGGGAGGCCTTCCAAGATGCTCTCCACAGGGGCGATTATCCGGGCCAAGCCTCTGCCCCGATCGTGTTCTCGCCAAAGGAAGGTCGCATCGGTAAGTTGTTGCATTGTGCAAGCCATCGTGTCGTCGAAGCTACCGCTGCCCTCCCTGTGGAGTTCCAAGAGTTCACATTTGGTCCCCATTAGTAGCCCAATGTCCTTGGACAAGGTGCGCACATAGGTGCCGGCATCGCATTGGAAAGTGATGACGAATACCCTGCTCGCTTCATCGGCATCGATGAGTTGGGCGGATCGGATAATGCGTGAACGAACCTGAACCTTGACGGCGGATTCCTTTGGTGGGACGTTGTAAATCTCCCCTGTCATACTCTCCAGTAGGCTGGAAAGTGCTGCTAAATCAACTTCATTCTTGAAGCGTAGAACGCAGACATAGCGCTTCGGCTTCTTCAGCAAGACTCCGGTGAGCTTGGTAGCCCTCCCGCACAACATAGTCAGAAGGCCAGTGGCAAATGGGTCTAGGGTTCCGCCGTGGCCAATCTTTGCAATTCCAAGGAGGTTCCTTGCCCAAGCTGCCAATTGGTGGCTCGTTGGTCCCGGGGGTTTGTCAATTAGAATGACACCGCACCCCAGGAGTTCTTCCAATGGGCGGTCTTTTGGATTGCAGCCATAAGACGGGTTCGTCTTTGCAGACGGGTCGAGGACCCAGATCTCATCTTCAGACATACACCCTCACTTTCCCAGATTAGCATCAACTATGGCGAAAACCTCGTCCTCATCCTTCTCATCCGCATCGATGACTAGGTTGTAGGGGGAGAGATCGTCGAGGTCTATGCCATAGAGGATACGATAGCGCTCCATATCATCCCTCTGGCGCTGCCTAGCGCGCTTGAGGCAGTCCTCGAAGTCGCCACCCTCCCGATTTTTTATTCGGTGAGCCCTCTCCCCCTCAGAGACAGTGACCCAGACCCTCAGGCAGTCGATTCCCGTACGATAGGCCCACCAACCACACAGTCTGCTCTCGATGATCTCGGGAGAGTCCTCTGCGGACATCAGTTCCTGCAGCAGGGAATCCAGAGCCCTATCAATTTCCAAGTCACCCTTGGCCGCTGCGCTGAGATCCTCGACTGAGATCCCGCGGCGGGCCGCCTCCTTTCGGAATACATCGCCACCATTGAGAGATCCCCATCCGTATGCTTGAGCGAGTTTGCCGACAAGGGTCGATGTGCCGCTGCCCGGAGGACCGCTGATGGTTACAATGACCATAATCTCACCTCCACTCGTTGCGGCAGACCTCGCACCTCAGAACACCTTTGGGAGTCCTAGAAATCAAGTAGGAGTCGCACGAAGGGCAGGTAGTGCCTTCCTTCGGGGGGGCGGCGTGAAGGTTTCCCGAGCGAGCTTGAGGGGCTAGGTTCGCTTGCTTGCCAGTCTTCCTCGGGCCCGCCCTCCTCTGAGCACGACGAGCCCTCTGGGAAGGCGAACTCGGCTTCCTCTCATCCTCCAGCATGTGGATGAGTGGCTCGGAAATCTTGTCACCTGATAGGACGAGGGGGTGCTTCGAGAACCTGAAGAGCTTGATGTGGCGATCGACAATCCTACCCAAAGGTGCGCTCATGGCGATGTAAGTCGCAATCCAAGCAGGGAATATCCACATTACCCTTGAGTTGAAGCTCCACATCGGTTTCCAAGGCAGGCTGACGAATCCGACCTTGAAAACCTCAACAGACCCAGCCATCCAACTGAAAATAGCGATGATGAAGACCATTGTGAACATCATCGGCTTCATCATATCGGACTGCATCTTCATCTGCTCGGGCATCATCTCCATCTGCATCTTCTGCATCTTTTCCGCCCTCGCCGTGTCCCTGGCCATTCTCGCCTCCCTGAGTTGCTTGGTGACCTGGCGGCTCCTATGGGAGAAGTGGGCCTGCTGAAGGGGATCCATGAAAAAAGAGCGAATCACCGTGTTTACTACCATAATCGAGGAGCCGACGATGAATACGGTAGGCACGAAGTAATCTTGGTGGAATGGCAACAATGGCTCTATGACGATTCCAGCGCCGTCTGAGAGAGCAACGCGGATTCCGGGATTCACCATCAGTATAACCATCATACCCAGAAGAAAAAGCATCGGGACCATCATGGATGACATGGCATCGGCCTGAGCGTCACCACCGGGCTGCGCTGAGGCCATGTGCATACGGCAAAAAGCGACAAGAATAACACTTCGGTGGGTGATTCCGCAAGATCTTCATTCACAGAGAGAAGGTGAAACCACACACAGGGCACAGCGAAGCCCCGATTCCCAAGTCCCCACCGCAGGCAGGACATGACTTTCCTGCCGGGATAGGCTCGGCCTCTTCCACCTCGGCCTCTACGGGCTCGTAGTCCTGCGCCTCTGCCAAATCTTCATCGAAAATGTTCTCGTCATGGGTCGTATAGTCATCGGCGTGGTCGGCCTCGACGCCATTAACGTAGGCTTTGGAAGGCGCGGGTATGGGTTCGGGTTCCTCGCGCTCGATCCATTCCGAGATGTTCGGTTCCTCGTCAACCTCTTTCCCGAAGGTGGCACCATGGAAGTCCTGGGCGTCGGTTACCTTGTACTCTGCTTCCGGATCGCCTTGTATGGAGTACAGCACCTCTACGCGCTCGTCCTGCTGGATTCTGCCGACGGCCCAAGTGACTTGGTTACCTTCGCGAGCAGACTCTTTGGTCATCGAAGCGTCCCTCTCCCCCTCCTTGTCAGAGCGGACAGTTGATCCATCTATCGTGAAGGTTCCCGGGACAACGTCGTGGAGCGCGAGGTCATCTAGGGCGCTGTCTGAGTTGTTGTGGAACATCAGGAGTATCTCGTACCGCCCCGGGGCCCCCCCTGGGAAGACCTCTTTGCCAGTGCTGATATTCCTCCTACGATGGACGACACTAATTTTTGGTAGTCGCTCTACAGCCCTAGTAGCTACCGGTCCGAACCTCTCCGAACTGAAGTCCACCTTGATCGGGGCGGCTAGCATCTTGTTCCTAGGAGATGGATCTGGGGCGTGAAGGGGGTATCTGATGATTAGGGTCTTTTCTGGCTGAAGCCCGAGAGGAGCCGATGTTCCAACGGTAATTCGCATTCCGTGACCCTCGCTATCGGGGGAAATGTGCTTCTCCTCCAATTGGATGCCGTTGACAACTTCAATTCGATACTGGTCTTCACTCAATTCCGAGCCATCGATCTCAATGGTGACTTGCTCAGTCGATGGGGTCTCGAAGATTCCGGGGATATCGTCGAGGATCCGAATCACATTGATGATAGAGGAGCCCGTGTTCTCAAACGTGATCACAGTCTCGATGTCAGATGATACGTAGGACTTGATTCGGGACTTGTCGTATCTCTTCTGGAGAATAGCATCCAGCACTGTCAACTGCTGCTCCTTCAATTCCACTGAGCCCGAGGAATGCACCGAGACTCTAGGCAGAATCGAGAAGCGCACCTCCTGCGTGAAGCTCGGTTGGTCGTCTGATTCAACACGCTGCACCATGGAGTCCCACCTTCCTTCAGGAGGCACGTCCTGGCGAACATCGGAGACATCCAGAATCGGCACATCCCTCCCAGCGAGTCTGACAGTCGCCCCAGAGAGGGCCACCACGAAGGAAGACTTGTTCTCGAAAACACAGGTGCAGTGCCAGACCCCAGGTCGGTCGTCTTCGATGGCTGTGACATATGAGAACTGGCGTCCTGAGCTATGAACCCGGTCAAATCGCGTTCTGGACACCGTAGCCTCGGCCGAGTAGGACGCTGAGCAGACTCCCGCACGAATCTTATCAATCGCATCAGTCATGACGTTGGCTGAAAGCGAGAGAGTTCGGCTCTCACCGATGTTCAGTCTGCCGATGTCCCAGACTACGAAGCCATCCTCGACGCTGAAAACACGGTCATCGGGCAGAATGAAGGATGAGGGGACTGCCCTCTTGATCTCAACGTCGTAGAGAGGGGCGGGGGAAACATTCTCGATCTCGACTTCGATGTTGATTTCCTGGGGGTTGTTGGAGAATACAAGCGAGAGGCTAGGTTCCCTGTCCCGGTTGGGCTCAGTATCTATGTTCTCCTTCAGGACGAGCATTCTCGGCCCGGACGCCGTGTATGGTATCACCGTGTCCTCGGTGGCATCCAACTCCTTCACTGTGGAGAGTTTCTCACCAAAATCAGTGGATTCAATGGACTCCAAATGGACCTCGATGTCCCAAGCCCGGTGCTTCTTGCTCGCATTCCTCAAAATAAGCTCGCCATCGATAAACTGCTTTCGCACGGAACCGTCCGGGTTCAGGATTGCCTTCTCGGTCTCTCTGAGGGTAGCATGGAGCTTGTCACCGGGGATTGAGTCGACATCAGCAGTGGGCCTCAGGAATGGGGAGGGCTTAGCTGCCTGAGTCTTGTCGAACTGCTGATCTTCGGATTCACGTACTAGTCCGAAGGCATCGATTGCCTCGGTTACCTGGGAGGATCGTTTTGGGTACAGTTCAGGGCCTCCCTCCGTCTCGGGTTCCGATTCCATCTCGGCCACAGGTCCAGGCCAGTCACCACCCAATAGTGAGAGGGAATCTGCCAGAGAGTCAATCGAGAGTAGGTCATCGGATTCGAGGGTAACCTCATCCATGACATTCTCCTGCTCCGAATCTGAGTCATTCACAAGGGAAAACAAATCCAAAGGTGGAGGGGGGGGGACGGGGTCCTCGGTCAGGGCCGGAATATCGGGAAAGAGGGGCGGGGGCGGGAATCCCGGGGGCGGTGGCGGAGGGGTACTGGACCCGTCATCCACGGGTGAGTCGTCATCGGTCACGGGCTGTTCCTCTAGGCCATCGATTTCCATGGAAGGCGGTGAGTCTAGCGGTGGGGGCGGGAATCCCGGGGGCGGGGGGGGAGGGGGCTGGAAGCCCGGCGGCGGTGGCGGTACGGTTGGCTGCTCGGCCTCTGACCCGTCTTCATCATCATCATCTGCAGGAGGCACAGTCTTTTCGGCCATGATAGGGGACCCTCGGGGTACAACTGCACGGGTGTCGGGTTCGTTTAACGATTGCCTGCAATATACCGGGTCTCGTGAGGTTGAGAATATTGAAGGCGGGGATGCCTTCGGCGTCCCGATGACCGCCCAAGATGGGACGACGCCACCAGTGCTCTTCATAGTGGGAACGGCAGGTGCTGGCAAGAGCTCGCTAGTTACATCCTTCCAAAGATGGGCTCGTTTCCTCGATATTGACGTCCTCGCCGTAAACCTCGACCCCGGTGCTGAGAGAGTTCACTACGACCCTGAGTTCGACGTAAGGGACCTAATTTCCCTATCCGAGGTCATGGACGAGTATGATCTAGGGCCCAACGGCGCACAGATTCTTGCTGCAGATCTCGTGGCATCCCAAGCCGAGGATGTATTCGACCAAATCGAGGGACTTTCCGGTGATATCATGATTGTCGATACCCCGGGACAGGTTGAGTTGTTTGCCTTCAGAGAGGCCTCGAGTCATCTCGTCGAGGTTCTCGGTCAAGGCAGGGCCTGCCTCATCTTCCTCTTCGACCCAATGCTATCCAGCACCCCGAGCGGCTTCGTCTCACAGATGCTTCTCTCCTCAATCGTTCACTTTCGCCTCGGTCTACCGACAGCCAACTTCCTCTCAAAATCTGACCTCCTGGACCCAGAGACGCTTGACAAGGTTCTGGAATGGGGAGATAACCTCGATGTGCTCGAAGCCGCGCTTTACGAAGAGTCGTCGCAGCAAACCTTCCACGGGGGTGCTGGAGGACAGCGTGCGGAGTTCGCCATAGGGCAACTCAGAATGATGCAACACGCGGCCATTCAACCGGGACTGGTCCCCTTGTCTAGCGAGATGGAGGAAGGGCAGGCTGATGTCCTCAGCTTCGCTCAAAACGTCTTTGGAGGAATGTCGGATGCGAGAGACGGGTTCGCGGGGGACATCGAGCATGAGAGGCATTGAAGGCAAGAGAGACCTGCTGGCAATAGACGATCTATCCAAAGAGCTGCCCGATATCATTGACTGGGCGATTCGCATCAAGCACGACGATGAGGCCGCGTACGACTTCAAGCCATTGGAAGGGTTAGCCATCGGCTCGATCTACGAGAAGCCGTCGACTAGGACCAGGGTGTCTTTCGAGGTCGGTGTGACTAGATTGGGAGGGCAGGCTCTGACCCTTCTCGCAAGTGACATCCAACTCGGCAAGAGCGAGTCGATAGCCGATACGGCGGCGGTGCTCTCCCGCTATCTCGGCGGCTTGACCTACCGATGCTTCGGTCATTCAGATGTCGTGGAGTTGGCCAAACATGCCACGGTGCCAGTGATTAACGCCCTTTCCGGCCTCCACCATCCCTGCCAGGCTGCCGCCGACCTGATGACCATAGAAGAGCATGCAGAACGAGTCGATGGACACGTCGCCTGGGTTGGTGATGGGAACAACGTACTACACGACCTCGTCATCGGCGCCGCCTCCATGGGTCGCGATGTCAAGTACGCCACACCAAAGGGCTTCGAGCCAGATGAGGGCGTCATCTCTCGTGCTAGGTCCATTGCTCGGGACACCGGTTCGACCATCACCAGTACCAACGACCCTGTTGAGGCGGTTTCCGGGGCCGGAGTGATTTACACCGACGTCTTTGTGTCTATGGGAGAGGAACACATGGGAGGCAAGATGGGGTCCTTCGAAGGGTTTCAAGTCAACGAAGAACTGGTATCCAATGCCGACCCCGACTACCTGTTCATGCACTGCCTCCCCGCACATCGCGGAGATGAGGTCACTGACGCTGTGATTGACTCCGCAAATAGCGTGGTCTTCGATCAGGCAGAGAACCGAATGTGGTCCCAGATGTCCATTCTCACATACCTGTGCAATGAGGTGGCGTGGCACACATACCGGGAGTTGCGATAATCACAGCAGAGAACTGGCTAGGAATGCCACAAGGCAAAGTTGCATCGACCTCTTGATCAGCATTTGAGCAGCGTGATCCTCCGAACCGAATAACTTCGGCTTGACCATCAGCAGCAATACTACAGAAGGTATCACCCCAACTAGGTGCAACTCGGGGAATATCCCTATTGCAAATGGAACTAGTATCGAGACCAATGTGATCAGTAGGATGGCCCAAGCGATGGTGCGAGCCTTATCTGGACTTAATTTCATGGCGAGAGTTTCTCTTCCAGCATCGCCCTCCATGTCCTCGACATCCTTTACTATCTCACGAGCTAGATTGAATAAAAATCCCGCCAGAAATGCGACCCATGCTCGAGGATGGAGCGGTTGGAACACCCCAGCGGCACCGAATAGGACTACCATGCCCACGGAGAGTCCGATTGCGATATTTCCAGGCAGTCCCCTTTCCTTGAGGCGGAGACTGAAGCGGGATGTGGACTCATAGTTCATCAACAAAAGCAGCGCGCCCGCCCAGATAACCAAGGCAGGGTACCATCCCTCGATTCCCCCCTCCAATTCACTGGCAATCGCGCCAGCGCCCGCGATGGAGAGCAAGGAGAGCATCAAGATCAGAACTATTGCTCTCTTGGCCGAGGATTGGGATATGGCACCGGAAGGGATGGGCCTATCAGGTCTGTTGATACGATCAATCTCCAAATCGAGATAGTCGTTCAACGCGTTCCAAGAACACATGAAACACATGACAGATAGTGCGTGTAGAGCAGTAATGAATGCCAAATCACCACTTGGCATCTGCCCTAGGGCCAACACAGCCCCTAGGAATACTCCTAACACCCCGGTGGTCGAGTTTCCTGCTCTGAACAGAGTCCACCATGACCCAATACCGCCGACTCCGGCCACGGCCCCACTATGGGCAATAGGTCTTCATTTATTCCCCAACTAGGCAGACAGCGGTGTTGCTTCTAGCTGGGCGAGCCCCCATACGCATACAGTGTACACACTGCCTCTAAACTGGCCCCTTATGTGCCCGATCTTGGAGAACCTCCTGTCCTTGGCCATAATGTTGCCGACCTGGTTCATCGTAGCACCCCAACGAAAGCGCTCGTTGAGATGGTCGAATATCTCCACCGTATTGGCAGAGCCCCTCTCCTCGAGAAGGGTACGTACCTCTTCGCGAAGGCGCCTGGTTCTCGACATCAAGCCACCCCCGCGCGAACTAGGCCCGATGCGAGCATCCTGCTGTGCAGCCCAGCCCAGCTGCTGGGACTCACTTCCACTCGTACAGGGGCAGACTCGATAGGGGGCCAATCGTCAGACGGGTCCATCAGGCCAACATGGTTGACGAGGGGCCCGTCGTTAGATCCCTGCAGTGGTGCGTCGGTCCTCCTGAGAGATGATAGGGTGATGATTCGGCAAGGCTCGGGCCGTTTTCTATAGTTCAACTCAGTGTCTTGGTTCTGTCTCAGGTTCATGGTGTAATGTCATGCAGTCAGCATATCAATGACGGCAGAGGAGATGGAGGTGAAAGTGAAAGTGAATTTACGGGCAAAGCCTCTCTGTGCATCGTTTTCAAATACAGACGTCCGTTCGGCCCGCCACAACGCTCGTGTGGTGTAGTTCGGTCCATCATGACGGACTCTCGATCCGTCGACCCGGGTTCAAATCCCGGCACGAGCACCACGCGCTTAATCGGATTCTGACGAGTTTGAGAAAAGTCATAAGCACGGGTTCGTTGGAGAAGTAAGGCCTCAATGCGACTAGAGCACGATGTGAAGCTAACCTTCGATGATGTACTGATTAGGCCCAAGCGTAGCACGCTTGTCTCTAGATCCGATGTGAACCTGAATCGAGATTTCCGCTTCCGTCACACAGGCCAGGGATGGACAGGGGTGCCCATCGTGGCCGCAAACATGGACACGACCGGCCTTTTTTCGGTGTCCAAGGTGCTGCAGGGGCACGGGATGCTGACGTGCGCCCAGAAGTTCTACTCCACTAGGGAGTTCTCGGAGGCCTGGGAAGACGGGGTTGATCCCGAGTTCACTCCCGTAACCTGCGGGTCCACCGATGATAGCTTCGAACTGCTCGAGAGGAAGATGGCGACAAATGATGGGATCAAGATGATCTGCATAGACGTAGCCAACGGCTACCGCGAGGTCTTCCTACAGTTCGTCAAACGCGTACGTGAGGTATTTCCCGATAGGATTGTGATCGCGGGCAATGTCGCGACTAGGGAGATGACCGAGGCCCTCATCCTCGCTGGGGCTGACGTAGTCAAGGTGGGAATTGGGCCAGGCTCAGTATGCACGACAAGGAAGATCGCGGGTGTAGGCTACCCCCAGCTATCTGCAATCTCCGAGTGCGCTGACGCGGCACATGGCCTGAATGGGCATGTCATGTCCGACGGCGGATGTTCCTCGCCTGGCGATGTAGCCAAGGCCTTTGCTGCAGGTGCTGATTTCGTCATGTTAGGAGGGATGCTAGCGGGACACGACGAATCGGGTGGTGATACCTTCGAAGATGAAGCAGGGAAGGCGTACAAGTCGTTCCACGGTATGTCCTCGGCCAGGGCCATGGAACACCACTATGGGGGGGTCGCCGATCATCGAGCTCCAGAGGGAAAGGAAGTCAGAGTACCCTACAGGGGATCTCTGGAGACCACTGTCCAGTCTATACTGGGTGGGCTTCGCTCAGCCTGCTCCTACGTTGGGGCTCGTAGAATCAAGGACCTGCCCAAGTGCACGACATTCATCAGAGTTAGCATGACGACCAATGAGGTCTACCAGAGATTTAACGTCGAAGACTAGCATTGGGCTAGACGTCGAGGATTACCTGAGCCATCCATCCAGGTCCCTCGAAGGACGGGATTTCGGGCTCCACACCCACCACAACCTCGCCGAGCGTCACCTCTCGGAGAACGAGTTCGTGGAGGGTGATTGCCTTGACCTCAATGACCAGATCGACATTTTTTGAATCGGTCCATGACACCCTAGCTCGGATGGCCCCATCCGCGATGCTGATTGATGCATCGACCAGCCACTGACCTTCAGAACCCCCCTTATAGAGTACCTCCTCCAACCAGCGAACGAGGCCCCTCTCGAGATCCCCATTGGGAACCTCCACCTCCCACTCGGCCGTAGAGACCATGGGGTCGGACAAATCAGCGAGGGTGCTTCCGGGAGCCTGTACTGCCTGTAGCCCCAAAGCGGCCTCTGCCAAGGCACCGGCTGCATCGGCCGAGAAGGCCCTGATGCCGACATCAGCGGTAGTAGGCAGAAGCCACCATGACACGCCCCCTCGACGATAGGCGAGCGGAAGAAGGGCGCGGTCAGTCGAAGTTGTTGCAGAGCTCCCCCTGAGATGGGAAGCTGGTCGGATCCTTCGGATTTGTGTTCCACCTGTTCTCACACTTATTGACGTAGCCGTCTCCGTCGGAGTCGATCAATGCGTCGGAGGCATCGTACGGATCGAATTCGAAGTAGTACTCCCATCCCGACCACATGTCATCGTTGTCCTGATCCTGGTGGAAAACCTCGGAGCCGTCGTTCCACCTGTCCCCATCGGTGTCGTTGATTATTGGGTTGGTCCCATTTTGGTACTCCTCGAAGTTGGTGTAGTTCGCCAGGTCATTGTAGAACGAAGCACCGGAGCCGAGTGGGTCGATGTGGCACTCGAAGTCCTGTGGGTTGTCCCAACCGGGACAGTACCTGTACAGTAGCACCGTTCGGTTGAGCCCGTCGCTGTCGAGATCCTCATGACCGTCCTTAACGCCATTGAGATCAGAGTCAGGCATCCTGGGGTCCATCGGACCTCTGGATCCGAGCGCGTCCAGAGTGTTGTTATCGACGAGGCCAAGTTTGAGTGCCTCCTCCGAATACTCGACCTCCCACCCATCAGGCAACAGGTCTCCATCGGAGTCGTCGTCCACTGGATTGGTATCCCAGCGATTAGGGGCCTCCAGGGAATTCTGCAAGGAATCGTTGTCGATATCGTAGAGCGAATCGGGCAGTGAGCCGAAAGACGGATTGAGAGCCCATCTCCCACTCTCTGGGATGGTGAATCCCGAGAGGTTCATCTCGTGGAGGAAGTACTGCGGGTCCATCACACCGTCGTCGTTCCTGTCGCCCGAGGTGGAGAAGCCGGAGACATAATTCGTCCAGATCCACCCACCGGGCCCCAGTCCGCAATTGATCATCGAGTCGCATCCCGGTGGCAGCCAGTTCGTAGTGCTGATCCATAGGCTGTGGCTATTGGTGTTCTGTTGAATCGACATGACCTGCATCTCCCAGCCATCGGGCTGTCCGTCCTCATCTGTGTCGTTGATTAGCGGGTTGGTAGCCCCTTGCCATGGCCTTGGCACATAGAGGACCTCTCCACCATCATTGAGGCCATCGTTGTCGGTATCGGCGTTGTTGGCATGGGTGACGTACTCGTCTGCACCATCGATGACCTCTTCGCCGTCCTCGAGGCCATCGTTGTCGGTGTCGAAGGCGGAAGCGTTGGTGAAGTAGTAGGTGGTTGTGCCGTTGACGACCCATGGATGGCCGTCAATCGCCTCCCTGTAATCCTCGAGCCCGTCGTTGTCAGTGTCCTTATCGGTAGCGTTTGTGAAGGTCTCGTAGTACTCCTGGGAGTCAGAAAGCCCATCCTTATCGGTATCGAAGACACCGGGATCGCTCCTGACGATGACCTGTCTCACGCCAAAGTCGACTATCCGGATCTTCCATCCAATTACCTCAATTCCATCGATTAGCCCGTCTGCGTCGGTGTCGGCAACGAGTGGGTCGGTGGAACGTCCATCGATGATGCCGTCACCGTCCCTGTCTCTGGCATTGTACTCATCTAGATTGGTGAATCGCTCATGCTGCTCGACCACCGTGACAAGATCCTGGAGGCGACTAGTGACCTCATCTCCAACCTCCACATTGATGTGATATACCCAGCCGGGGGTTTCAGTCTTGACGGGGATGTTGACGTAGTTGCTATCAACTACCGTCCTAACCCAAAGAATGGTCTTGTTGACCTGAACGAAATCGCCAGGATTGACGTTGATCGTGTGAATCGTTGTGACTCCAATCATGTCCTTGTACCTGACACCCCCATCCCCATCAGCGTCATAACCATCGAAATCCGGATCCTCGTCTGCGTTGCTCCCATCATTGGGATGGATTCCGTTGAGGTACTCCCATCCATCGGGCATGCCGTCGTTGTCAGTGTCCCAGTCTAGGGGGTCGGTGAAGTTGGAGGCGCCCCATGCATAGGAGACCTCGAATTCCTGGACATTGTTGAGTCCGTCGTCGTCGTTATCACCGTAGGCATCCGTGGAGTTTGCGGGATTGAGAAGTGAGTTGTAGCAGTACTCGAAGCCGTCGGGCATCCCGTCGCCATCGGAGTCCCAATCTCCGGGCCCATTGAGTCGTCCGTCGTTGTCCATGTCCTGCTCGAACCACGTGAGATCCCCCGGACCCGACATCACGCTCGTGAATGGGGCCTGGATGGTTAGGGTACCGAAAACCGGAACGCCACAATGGATTCCCAAATCAACTGAGCCGTATGCTATCTCGTAGCGGTCGGCAACGAGGTCGTTGTCACTATCCTCGGCGAGCGGATTGGTGTCGTAGCGCTCCTCGATGAAGTTCCTCAAAGTGTCCGGCTCGGGCTGCTCGAGATCCAAGATGGCGTCGCAGGAATGCCCGAACTGGGTGCCAAGCTCCTCCCACAGCTTCTTTCCCAAATCCTGCTCGATCTCTGCTGACTTCTCGGGCGTGAGGAGGGGGCAGTTCCAGTTGCCATCCAATGGATCCAGAAGCGTGACAATACCCGAGGGCGTTGTGACCTCGTGAGTGAATCGGGACTCCCAGCGGTCATTGAGGCCGTCGCCATCCGTGTCCTTGAGCTTGGGGTTGGTGCCAAGCTCGGCTTCGTCGATATTTGTCAGACCGTCCCTATCGGGATCACCCAACGGACCGTTGTCGGGGTTCGGGAAGGTCTCGTTCTGCTCGCCTGTCTCCAACTCCGTATCGACCTGGCTGTTCGGGACGGGGTTGCACTCGATCTCGGTAAGGCCGACTCCGAGGGAGATGCAGGGCTCGCCCGTGTCCAGCGGGTCGAGGCCATTCTCTATCTCCCAACCATCAGAGAGCCCATCGCCGTCGGTATCTTCTTCTCTCCAGTCAGTCCCATACAGCGTCTGCTCCATCCTATCTGAAATGCCATCCCCATCCCAATCGCAGCCGACTGTGGGGATGTCTGGCGGACACTCCTTGGGGGCCCCGTCCTGAGAGGGGTCGATATCCCCAATTGCCGATTCGAAGCCTCCAGAATCAGTGCTGGAGAGGCCCGCACCGACAACGGTGTAGAGGCCTGCGAGGCAGAGCGTCGCGACGATTGCGGCAACGGCATACTGATTGTGACTAAGTGCCATGATAGCGCCCCGCCCTCATAGAGGGCGTGCTATGGAATTTGAGTTCGGCTATAATGATTCATGGCGCTTGTCCGGGCCCAAAGAGGGTGAAAGGCACATATCCTCAGCTTCGCAGGAATGACTCGATGCGGTCGAATGCCTCAGCGAGAATCTCTGTGGGCGGCAGGCAGACCATCCTGAAGTGACCCTGCCCAAACTCTGGAGAAAAGCCCGATCCGTGTACCAGAAGCACATGGTGCTGATGCAGAAGATCCAGTACGAATCTCTTGTCATCGGCTGCCATCTCGGGGTCGGCTATTCTCACGAATAGGTAGAAGGCACCCCCCGGAGCTTCACAATCTATCCCATCGATAGCCTCAATTCGATTCAAGCAGTATCCCATTCTCTCTTGGATCCTAGCGCGGTGCCCCCCCATCCAGCCCGTCTCGCCGGCAAGGCCTGCTAGGAATCCATACTGAGCAGGAGTAGAGGCACAGAGACGGCTGCGCAGTAGCCGCTCCACACCATCACGAACTGGTTCCATCCTGCCAAGCGGGTCGTGCCAAGCCATGTATCCAACCCTCCAACCAGGTGCGAAATAGACCTTGGAGACTCCGTTCAGTGTGATAACTGGAACCTCTCCCGAGCGCGAGGCCACCGAGCAATGGTGTCCGGTGAAATCCAGCCCGTCGTAAATCTCGTCGGCGATGATTGCGCACTTTGGCCATGACCTCGCGATTTCTATGAGTGCGTCGACCTCGTTCGGGGTGGCGACGTTACCAGTGGGGTTGTTAGGGTTGATTAGAACTAGGAGGCGCACGCTATCGTTCATCTTCGAGCGGATGTCATCGAGGTCGATGCGCCACCCCCTAGCCGAGTCCAAGCGATACTCAGTCGTGGAGCCCCCATACATCTGTGGGTAGGCCATGTAGGGGGGGTAATGCGGTCCGGGTGCGAGGACCGTGTCCCCCTCTTCAAGGAAGGCGGCGAAGATTATCTGCAGGGCTTCGGTCACCCCATGCGTCACATATACGTCTCCAGCAGAGCAGCCCCATCCTTTCGAGCTCTCGCTGGAAGCGATCGCAGTGCGCAGCTCAGGTATTCCGTAGGACGGGCTGTATCCATTGTCCTGACGATCCAAAGCGGCCTTGAAAGCGGCCACCATATGGTTAGGCGTGGGCAGTCCCTCGTAGGCCAGGGGATCACCAATGTTGAGGCGAATTACCGCGTGGCCCTGGGCCTCGAGCTCTACCGCAGGAACGACAACATCGCGGATGGCGTACTCTATTGCGGCGGCACGAGAGGCGACGTCCATCTGTTCGACCACGTACGAGCGTGATGAGGCTCTGCCATCAATTCGACGGATGGGGATTGCTCAAATCCCGAGTAAGGAGCGTGCAGCATCCAGAGCATCGGGAATGCCTTCGGGCTTGGAGCCACCCCCCTGAGCGATGGTGGGCCTGCCGCCACCCCCCCCTCCGATGTGACTGGCAATTTCATCGAGGATGTCCACGGCGTTGTGCCTCTCTGCTGCGACGCTCCCCTCAGTAGAAGCGACGAGGAGTGTTCCACCGCCTTCACGGCTTCCCAGTACTGCAAGTGTGGGCGTCGAAGCGTCACGTGTCAGCTCTCCCAGCATCGCCATCATCTGCTTGGCATCTCCGCCCGATTCCATTACCACATACCTGACACCGTCCTTCTCAACCGATGAATCGCCACCACCACCGGTTCGCAATCTTACGATCTCGACCTCAAGTGACTCAATCCTCTTCTGTTGCGACTTCCACTCTTCGAAGAAGCGCGATACGGTACGCGGCAGGTCGTCCGGCTGCACCCCCAGAGTCTCCGCTGCCTCGCTGAGCAGGCGCTCCTGTCGCCTTGCGTGCTCGCGCGCGGTCTCACCTGCCACGACCTGCAGACGCTCCACCCCGTCTTGGACTTGACTCGCCCGAATGATGCGCAACTCCCCAACAGAGCCGGCCTCGTCGTGATGCGTGCCCCCACAGGCTTGGATGTCGTAGTCTCCAATCTTGATGATTCGAATCTGGGCATGCTTGGGAGGGCCGCCCTGATATATTCCGAAGCCAAATGTAGAATCTGCTTCCGCCCTGTCCATAGCCAGTTTCTCGATTGGTGGGTTGGCCTCGACGATTTCGTTGGCCCTGTCCTCGATTGTGTCAAGATCACCCCTACTGAGCCTGGAATGGTGAGTGATATCCAGCCTAGCGTAGCGAGCGCCCTTGTTGGACCCGGCCTGCCACACATGAGGTCCCAGAACCTCCCTAGCAGATCCGCCGACAATATGGATTGCCGTGTGATGGTCCATCAGTTGCCTGCGGCGCTCCCAATCCACAATCCCACTAAGGGGGCCACTCTCCAGAGGAGACTGGGTGAGGTGAATTATCACGCCGTTCTCGACTCGGGTGTCAACCACATCTGCGACCGAGCCGTTCTGAGTCAGTATGCCTTGGTCGCCCAATTGTCCACCGCCCTCGGGATAAAACAGAGTACGATCGAGAATGACCGCGTGCGTAGGTACGCCACGTACCTCGCTAGAGAGATTCAGCAACTCTACTGCATCGCGCGAAAGTGAGGTACAAAGTAAAACCTCGGCTGTGAACTCAGTGGCATTGGTGTCGGCATAGTAATCGGGTGAGGTCGCCGGCAGCCCTGTGAGATTGAAAACGCGCTCTCTGGTCTCCCTCCTAGCCGCAGCCTTCGTCAACTGGGCATTGCGGGCAGCCAAATCCGCTGCGAAACCCACGCGGACGAACAATGAATGCCAGCCGAGTCCGTGTGCTATCGAGACGACCATATCGGGATTGAGGCCCCTCTCTTCAGCAAGGCGGAACAGTGTTTCGTCGGGTACCTCAGCAGCATCCCTCGGAAGCGACTTGAGAGCGGTGCGCACAGCTGCCTCGCCCTTCCTCAGCATGCCGTAATATCGCGTCTCCTCAAGTTCCAGAATCCTTAGCACACCCTCGCGAGTCTGCATGAACGAACCCATGTCGAGATGGGCATCGATATGGCGGGAGGCCAATTCGGCAAGGCTTGCCGAGGCCCCTATGCCGTCCTTCATCCGACAGACGCGGCGAGCAAGCATCCGTGCGAGGTAGCCGGCCTTGGAGTTACTGGGTACCAAGCCGTCACCAAGCATGTTGCACAGCGCATGCATGTGATCGGGGATTGCATAAATCGAGGAGAGTGGGTCAGTGACCCGTTTCAACTCGTCTACAGAAAGATCCATTCCTGTCTCGGACAGCCTACTGATAAGCTCGTCGTATAGGGCGTCCGCATCTGTGCCGACATCTATGTTGAGTATCCCAGCAAGTCTCGAAAGCTCTCCGAGCAAGGAGTCGATATCGACTCCGATACCCAAGGATGAGAGCATAGAGTCAAAGCCGCTAATCTCCTTGAGCCATGCCACTGACTCGGGGTAGATTGCCTCGTAGATTGTCGGGGTGCCAGCCGCCGCCCAGCAGAACCTCTCGAGGCCGTATCCTGTGTCAATTATCTGCAGGTCCATCTCCTTGTACCTCAAGCCCTTGATTTCGACGTCACCATCCTCATCCTCCTCGAGGTTCATGAAGACCAGAGTGGCCAGTTCGAGCCCGGCCACTATCACCTCCAAAGCCGGTCCGGCATTGCCACCTCCGGACCATGGGTTCTCGACGTAGGTCAGGTCCCTAGGACTAATGCCGAATGACTCGACTAGCATCTCGTCGCAATAGCGTACGCACTGGTCGATCCAATAGACGACATCGCCGTCCCTTGGCCTGTTGAAAGCATGATGGGCCATCATCTCGAATGTCGACAGGTGTCGCCCAGAGCGACCGACTGCAGCTACATCGGTCAGCCTGATGCACGGCTGGCTAATTCCCAGGGGATTTGCAGGAGGAGGCACTAGGCCGCTGGTGACATGGGGCTGGAAGTCGGCAATGCTAGCGATTGTCAGGTGGATGTCGTCACGCCAGCGGGCAACGATTGGGTATGGGTCGACACGAGTGTGGCCGTGCTTGTCGAAGAAGCAGAGGAAGGCCTCCCTCATGGCGTCCTTGAGGGCCCTTCCCCGCATCGGGAATCCCTCTATGACCGGATTGCCGATGAAGGTGTAGGGATCCGAGGTAGAATCGCCGCAAGTCGTGCGGGACTCATCCCTGGTCCAGAAACGGGCTCCGGTTACCCTACAGGTCTTGCATACATGCCCGGACTCCTCCCAGAAGGGGATGTGAATTTCGCCGAACGTCACTCAAACGACCTCTGTACTTCTGCCATCGGTCGTTCGGTCTTGAAGTCGATGCGTGAAAGCGGCCCGGTGCGTTCAAAGGAGAAGGTCTGCCACTAAAGACGAAATGACTGGATGGAGAGACCACCTCGAGTCAGCAGGCCCTGCTCGCATGCGAATAAAGCGACATGGCTCGATGCTCACCGATGCCATTCTGATTGCTGACGAGCAGCATTTAGAAAGCCACTCTGATGATCGCTCGCCGGGCCAACTCGTCAACACGGCTTCTATCCCAGGCATAGTAGGCGAGGCCTGGGCCATGGCTGACTGGCACTTTGGATACGGCTTCCCAATCGGTGGGGTGGTCGCCACGGGAATAGAACAAGGCGATCAGGGTGGGGCGATATCTCCCGGTGGCGTGGGTTTCGACATCAATTGCGGAGTCCGTCTTTGTGCTGTTGACATAGAGGCGTCAGAAATAGATGGTAAAAACCTCGCATCTTCCCTATCACGCAGCATTCCAGCCGGTGCTACACGCAAGGGTGGGATTCACCTTGACCCAACCAATATGGAGTCGGTTCTCTCTGAGGGTGCCAAAGCCGCAGTAGAACTGGGATGGGGGGAGGCTAGGGACCTCTCGGCAATCGAGTCTAACGGCAGGCTCGACAGCAAAAACCACGAGGTTGGAGCGCGTGCCGAGAAGCGTGGTTCAACGTCACTGGGAACACTTGGATCCGGAAACCACTTCCTTGAACTCCAGATAGTTGACAGGGTGGTGGACGCCGCCGCCGCCTCGGCCTTCGGCCTTCGGGAGGGCCAGGTCACAGCGATGATACACACTGGCTCTAGAGGACTGGGGCACCAAGTATGCTCGGAGCATGTTTCGACAATAGAGTCGAGATACGAGCGTTCAGATGATGGTTGGTTCTGTGAGGAATGGGGATTCCGAACCGCTGACCGGCAACTGGCGTCGGCACCCATACACAGCAGGGAGGGGGAGTCGTATCTGGATGCCATGCGGGCAGCGGGAAACTTCGCCTTCGCGAACCGATCGGCACTCACCCAGAGGTTGCGCGAGACCCTGAGAGGCATCGCTGGCGCGGATGGGGACCTGGAGGTGATTTACGACGTCAGTCACAATATTGCCAAAGTCGAGGAGCACCGCGTCCATGGTTCCAACTGCAAGTGTTGCGTGCACAGGAAGGGAGCTACGCGGGCCCTCGGTGGAGATCATCCCGAGCTGGCATCCCGCTTCTCCGGAGTAGGTCAGCCTGTCCTTGTCCCGGGTGACATGGGCACCGCCTCGTGGGTCCTCGCAGGTCCCAAGGAGGGGAGTAACGACGCCTTCTCCTCCTCATGCCATGGAGCAGGTAGGAGATTGTCGCGAACTGCGGCTCGCAAGGTCGTCGATGCGCGGTCACTCGTCGAGAGGCTCGAGGGAGAGGGGGTGTACGTCCGTGCCAAGACCCCTGGGATGCTCTCGGAGGAGGCTCCTGAGGCATACAAGGACGTGGATGAGGTTATCGGCCTGACCGGCGATGCAGGGCTGGCGCGTCCCGTAGCCAGACTCAGGCCATTCGCGGTAATCAAAGGCTGATCACTTCGATGTGAATATTAGTTCGATCTGGTCCGTCCGATCCTCCTCCATTATGAAGGACTCGTAATTCGTGCTCTCATCGCCGTTGACAAGCATGGTAATCTCATACTCGTCCCAATCGGAGATGCCGTTGCGATTGATGTCGAAGTTCCGGTCAACGGTCATCCCGGGCCCACCTTCCCTCCCCCAAATCTCGAAGAAAGAGCCCAGCGGAACGTTGAGCCTCTCGGACGTCTCGATGTGCAGGGTGGTAAATCCGGTATCCGCTGAATTGTGCACATGTATCCATCTCATTCCCTCTCTGCAACCCGCTTGGTCAATCCCGGTATTGGGAGGAATTGCGTAATGCTGATCATCCACAGACATCTTCAGTGTCGAGTGGTAGTGATGGGAAATCCCGGAGTCGTCGTGTTCCAAGCCCCCAATACAGCCGTCTGAGGCGCTCCAATCGGGGTCAGGTTCGAAGGTTCCAGGAGAATAGACGGCAAGGAGGAAGAAGGCAACGGTGGTAGCTGCAGCACCGGCAAATAGCCACTGTTCAATGCTCATTCCCTTCAGGTCCACGGCGACGGGACAAAGCCAGAAGTCTTGAACTATGGGGGTATCGAGATGTGTGAACTTAGGGATGCAATGTCCGGATTACTGGGAGGGGGGGAAGGAACACCTATCTGAGGTGGACAGGGTACTGTCTCGTCTGATCGAGGGTAATGAGGGGCCCCCCCTGTCATCGAGGGGTAATGTCTTCCTCACCCTCGTAAGATCGATCGTCGGTCAGCAGATCTCATCGAGGGCTGCGGACTCGATTTGGAGGAGGCTCGAGGGCCTCCTTGGGCCCGTGAGACCGGAAAGCATCCAAGGAGTGAATCACGAGGACTTGCTTGCTTGCGGGCTCTCAGGGAGGAAGTCCGAGTATATTGCAGGAATCGCAGAGTCCTGGCAGGCGGGCTTCGGTTATATCGAATGGAGTGGACTCAGTGACGAGGAAGTGACCAGAAAATTGGTGTCATTGAGAGGGGTTGGGGTTTGGACTGCCGAGATGATAATGATATTCTCCCTGCTCAGGCCGGATGTTTTTCCCGTCTCTGACATCGGGATTATCAGATCCATCGAACGTCACTACAACCAGGGCAACGCACTGTCGGAGTCTGAACTGATGGTTATTGCAGGGCCATGGAAGCCCTACAGGACCGTGGCGACATGGTACCTCTGGAGAAGCAGTGACCCCGAGCCTGTGCGGTACTGATCACATCGAATAGCCGCGCTTTGGGTGTCCGGGAACCGATGGTGCCGTACCGGAATGAATGCCATCAGCCTCTTCCATAATTATTGTCAGAAGGGTGTTCACCAGCACCCTCAACTCCTCCAACTCCAGCCGCAATTCCTCTACCTTTGCAATCTCCGACACTGCGCACCCCATCCCGAGGAATCACTTCCCCAGCAATCAGGCGATATCTGTGGCCTATAAACAAGAGAGGCGCGGCCCAGTGCTAGAAGCGACTTATTTCAGTTCGATAACGGGTCGGGGCTAAGTCTGTTCGCTTTCGTCGTCACCCTCGTCGCCGTAGTCCCAATCCTCGTCGTCATAGTAGTAGTCCTCCCCACGACTCTGGATGATGTAGAAAGCTAGGGCCATCAAGGAGATGATGAGCAACAGGCCCCCGATAATCCAAAACGACCCGATACTACCTCCTTGGTCTACAGTGGCTGTACTCTCGACGATAATTCCCGTGATTTCGACATTCACGTAATTGGCATTTTCGAAGTCCCCATTCACCACGAGAACGAGGAGGGGTTGTCCCTCCTGCCAAGTCTCGTACTCGAACTGCGCCTTGATGCTTGAGCTCTCGGGGGGAAGGTAGATTTCGACGTCTCCGTAGAGCATAGTGGATCTAGTTGGTTGCCAACCCCCATCCGTCGTCTGCTCGTACAAGCCAACTTCAATGGCCCCATCCAGCTTTCCCGGGTTCTCCCAGTAGGTCACGATCGTCAGGACCTCCCCGACGTACGGCGTCTTGGTCGGAGTTACCACCTCCCTCGTGTACTGGCCGAGGAACTCGACTACTCTGAGCGTAGGCATCCTAGGCGAGTCAGGGCCCCCAAGTCCGATGACGGGGTTCCCTGCCTTGTCCGTGGAGGTAATCCAGAAGGCGATCCTGTCGCCGTTCTCAAATTGCATCTCAACGTTGGGTGAGAAGTCCATTTGGCTCCGGTACACATGCTTTCCATCGCTGCTCGAAATCCAGGAAAGCTCCCCTGTACTCTCAGTTCCTGCAATCAACTGACCGCCCCTCTGGAACTCCCAGGAGACCTGCAATGGGCCGTCAATCATCCCAATTTCCTCGAGGATGGTCACCGTGACCGGAATGTCGTCAATCTCGTGCGTCTCGATAATGGTGAGGGAGGAGTCTGGATACTCAGCTACGTTGAACAACGCGGTTGGAGAGGCCGTATCCACCGTTAGTGATGCATCTGAGTTGTCGACCGAGGTGGATTCTCCGGGTGTGTTCAACAATGAGGTTGTCAGAGTCATCGTGGGATTCAGTGGGGGTCTTTCGGGAAGTAGCATTGATGCGGTGAAGGAGCCATTGGATTGGACCTCAGCGTAGGAAACCCTATTCTCAGTCCCGTAAACCATAGCGATCTGAACTGTAAGATCGGAAGGCACCTCCTCCAGCCTAAGTCCCGAACCCACATGGTAGACCGCTCCAGTGAATGAGAACTCATCACCTTGTCCCAAGTAGAGGGAAGTCCCAATGGTCTCGACTATCGGGGACGTGAGGTCCTCGGCACTTTCTGGAACGGCGCTGAGTTGGTTGTCGAGGCGCCAAGCGAGTGAACTCAGAACATCGGACTCGATCGACACGAGGTTGTCCTCCACGGTAACCCTGGGCTTGCAGTCATAGTCATCGACGGTAAATGGGAAGTCCCACGACAGTATGAAGCCAAGTTGCAACTCGGTCACGGAGCCCGCGACCTGCTCGGTCTGTGCGCTAATGGGAGTGAGCATGCTGTCATCGGGACTCCATAGTGTCTCGGAGTATGGGGCGTAGGAGAGCATCCCGAGATTCTCCCCGTATCCGCACAGCATCACGGTGATGTTGTCGATGGTGTGGAAGCCGTTTGGCTCGTCTATCCTGACGGAGAAGGTGTGAATTTTCCCGGGAACAAGATAGTAGTCTATGCTGTCCTGAGTCAACCTGTCAAGGTCGAAGGCCGAGTTCGCACCTGAGCCCGTTCCGATTCCGATTCCCGCAAACTCAGTGGGCTCGTCGACTGCCACCTCGACCCTAGCCCAGGCGTTTTGGGCACCGAATCCACCCCCAGTGCCACCATCCTGGAAGCTGAGGCCGGCCCAGTCCGTGCCTTCGATGTAGAGGTATATGGGCTCGTTGTTGAGGGCAGAGACGTCGATGCCAGAGAAATGGACCTGCTGTTGGCCGGTCAGGCCCGCACTCAGGATCATGTCTTGTGACTGGTACTCTTCCTCATCAGGGATGTCGTCGTCATTGGAATCATCGACGCCGGTCCTCCAGTACCTCAGAGTCAGTAACTCTCCCCTCGCCTCGTACTCCGATATGGTGATGTAGGGGGAGAATGGTGTTGTTGGGTCAACGACCATCCCATCCACATTCTGAAGCCCAACGGGTGTATTGACCTCTAGTGGACCGGCTACAGGGGGGCTGGTGTCGACGGCAACCTCGATCGATGGAGGCATTCCCGTGACATCCTGCGCTCCGGAGGCTCCCTGCGGGCCCACTGAGATCATGATGGGCGAGAGGAGCATGTCGCTGATACCGGAAGGAGAGGTCACAACTCCTGAGAATGTGCCGTCATCGCCACTTTGCAGGAAATAGACGCTGCTAGAGAGGTTCAAGGCCACGGAGTAGTCAGATGCGCCCGGACGAGTGTCAGTGGAATCCTGGAATCTGACGGTTCCGCTGATGTTCAACTCGCCCCCCTCAAGAATATGGAATGGGTAGAAAACCGTGTCGTAGATGTTTGAAATGAGTCTGCCCTGCTGGTCCCTGACTGTGAAGGAGTCGATCTGCAGGTCGTTCTCGATGGCGTTTTTACCGGATTCGCCGCTTCGGGCGGACGCAGTCCTGAAGGTCTCCCCCGTATCGTCGTAAGCCCTAGCCTGCCAGAAGATGGTATCGACATCGTCCCAATTCCATCCCACTTCGAAGAACCAATGCACCACGATGTCGGTGTAGCCGTCACTGTGGGTCGACTCCTCGATGAAGCTCATTCCCTCATCCAGTGGGGCCAATTCGCTGCCCGAAGATTGCGAGAAGAGAATCCCCGAGCCCCACAGTCCATCGGCAGTGTTCTGAACATGGAAGGACAGAGAGTTTCCGTCCGAGGCGGTGCCGGTGAGGGAGATGTCCGCGATGTTCGCATTGCCGTATAGGTGGTGGTGGCTGGTCACTATCTCAATCATCTCGCCGTCGGGGTAGAGGGTATTCGGCACGGAGAAGTCCCGATTCACGATCATGTAATCATATATCACCGAGCCGTCTATGGTGATGGATCCATAGTCAGAGGTGACGCTGAGGGGAATAGCCAACTCCTCTGGCGGCGGGTCATCGCTGGTATGGGTTTCGTGGTAGGAGGCGATTGAGGGGCCCAGTCCGGACACGTTCTCGAAGATCAGGTAGCCGATTCCCATGCTGGTTAGGGAGACGGTCTGCGCTGATCCTGAACTGACCTCGATTGGAACCTCAAGCCACTGTCTGCCTGTATCCGAATCGGTGTGTGAGGCGCTCATGAGACCTATTCCGGATATCTGGCCTTGGCTCAGCTGGCTTAAGAAGGGCGAATTCCCACTGCCTCCGGTGACGGATGAGCCTGCGACTGACAGAAATACGGGGGCCTCGAAACCATCCGCATCGGGGGAGATTGTGATGAGGCCCGACGTCACGGAGGCCGAATCCGGGATCCTAACGAAGAGAGTCTCGGAGTTGGAACCATCAAGATCGAGGGTAATGCTTCTCGCATGTTGATTGTCAGGGGTCGAGAACAACGATTGCCATCCAAAGTGCCCGTAGCCGTCATTGAGGGGGAAGCCCCACTCCGAGGATCCGTCATTGAGGATGTCTATCGATGGATTTGAGGCGGGATCAGCGAATTTGGAAGAGATCCGGAGAACGTCGATCCAGCCATTGGTGGGGAGGGAGACCGAAGCTCCGTAGCCGGTCTGCGGGGTACTGAACTCTATGGTCCCAAGTCTGGAGGTCGAGCCGAGTGAGTTTCCCTGCGCGTCTGTAATGGTTACGACCACACCACTGGAAATGTTCCCCTTGATGGTCACGCTCTTTATCGGGCGCGAGGAGTGAGTGTAGTCCGATACGATAGTGCCAGAAATCACAGTGGCATTGAGGAGATCGTCGATGACCTCGATACCAGAGCTGTAGTCCCAGCCGTTGTATCCCGAGCCAGCACTCAGAATCCTATCGCCGCCGATGTAGACCTGCCTGAGGAGGGGCGAGACCTCGGGATCGTCGGTCATCATGTGAATCTTCAGCCTGATGTCGGGATTGGCCTGAGCATCAATCCCGGCAAGGCTGATTGGGAAGGAGAGGTTTGAGAATCCAGGGATAGCATTGCCCGTGTCTGACTCGAGGATGCTTCCGCGTATCCAAGCACCATCGACCATCTCCGCGTCGATATCGATGAATCCGAGGTTGAACTTCGAGGCACTGCTGATTGGTATGGGGGGACTCAGCCAGTGACCCATCTCGCCGTAGTTCGCGATCCTCACTCCGGCGTTGTCGATGAACCAGCCAGCCAGGCTCCAGATTGCGTCGGAGCCGAACGCGAACTTGAATCTGACAGAGTCGTTCCTGTAGTTTGCCAGGCTTGCGACCATGTTGGTCATGTCGCTGTTCGAGGTCCATGTCCCGCTGGATGCAGTGCCAGTGCAGTGGTCGGTCCCGAAGGCACTCTTGCCGGCGAGGTTGTGGCCCGCTCCGGTGTAGATGTTGCTAGTGTACCAGTTTCCCGGGTCGAAGTGCTGCCAGGAGCCGTTGTTGACCTTGATGAAGACGGCACCCCCGTCCCAGCTGACCTCCGAGCAGGACCAGTGGTCGAAGGTGAGGTAGGATGTGCCATTCGCGGAGATGTCGTACCAGGGGGAGATTAGCCTAGCCTCGGTGATGTAAGACTGGTAGTTTCCCGAGAACCCGATCCCGTAGGCGTATGGGAAGGAGGACGTGGAGGGAGGGCCAGAGTTCTGTGTCACCCGATTGAGCGTGAACTTGCACTTGTCATCGGTGCAAGAGCCTGAGTTCATCGTGGTGGCTCGGGACCAACCGTCAGCGTCGCTGACGGTTGGTGCGTTCGCGTTGGCATCCTCGAAGTTTCTCGAACTGCTCTGTTGCCCTTTCAGCAAGGTGAAGAAGCCCCAGTCATCTGGAGAGGGGCTTCCTTGGGCATCGGGCAGCCCCGAGTGACTCATTGTCGAGGAGTTGTCGATCCCGTCGATGAAGAGCACGTTGCCGTTGTGGTCAACGACTCGGATCTCTGACAACGTCAGGCCCTCCATGTTATCTGATGGGTAGCTGCCCCCATAGCCCGTGCAGCAGGCATTTGTGTCAACCACTATTCTGAAGTCAACGGAGGACTGGTCCTGGAAGCCGCTCGGAATGTCCATGGAGACTGTTCTGAAGTCGTAGCTCTGGTCGGTGTAGGACACCCCGTTGGCTGCGGTGTACCCGTTGCCGGGGATTGGGCCGGACCTCGCAGAGCAGTCTGCGGTCGTGTCGCTGGTCGACGACGAGATGTCCGCCCACCCGCTACCCAGCGAGAGTTCCACGCATGCGTTGTCATAGGACGATCCCTCGAGGTCCCACTCCATGTCGACCTCTATCTTCGAGGTGGAGTTGGTCCCGCTGAGGTCGATGGTGCGCTCCAGTGACCCGTAGGCATCGGAACTGTACTGGCATGACGGGGCCGTCAGTGTGTAGCAGCCGTGGTGCCAGACACCGACATAGACCCCATCGTTGTTGAACCTGATGTTGTCAAGGAACCAACCGGGCCTCTCATTGGAGGCATTCGGGTGAGTCCATATCTGGAACCTGAACTGCAGTTCGTCAGCGTCCTCAATCCCTCCGATGGACGAGAGGGAGACGTTACTCTCCACCCAACCGCTGTAAGTTGGGGAGGCGAATACCGGGACGGGGGTGGTGGCGCCGTTGGGCGTGGGAGCGTCTGTGGACATCGTGCTCGGATAGCCCCCCTCTGGCTCGATGTAGGTCCAGTTGCCCCACTCCCCCTGGGACTCGGTTCTGTACTCCACCCAGGCCCCGTCGCCCCCGCCGGAGGCGTTGCTGTCCAAATGGTACCAGTGATGGAATTTTAGGGTGTACCCGTTGATGTACTCGGACCTAGGGACTGAGACGGAAGGGATGAGCAAGTAACTCTCGGTTCCCGCTGGGACAGGGCTGCCGGGAAAGGTCCCGGCTGCGACGACGCCCTGGTGGGCAGAAGAGGGCACAACCCCATGCGCCAGCGTCTGCTCGTCCCCATAGATCGAGCCGTTGAGATCAGAGAAGGTGGTCGCTTGCCAGATCTTCGATTGGTGGCAAAGGTAGAGGGTCTCCTCAATCTCAGAGGCGTCGAGGTTCCGATTTCCGTCCACATCGAGGCCGGAAGTGACCTCGTACCCCGCTTCCGGGCAATCCCCCCCAGCAGCAACGGAGGTTACGTCGACATTATACTCGTAATGAGCACCCAAAGTTGCTGTAATCAGGCCTCCCGAGCCACTTGAGTCACTGATGACGATTGTCGGGGGAGACGTGTAGTTACTGCCCCCGTCGGATATCGCGGCCGAGTGTATGGGGCCGGACGATCCGAGTTGCTCGGAGAGAGATGCGCCGTGGCCAGAGGAACCTTGCTGGAACCCAATGCCGATATTGTTGTCGGGGGTGTATCCCGATCCGGAGTCGTCCACGGAGATCGAAAGGATCGTGCCGTTGCTGTCCACTGAGGCAATCGATGCAGCAGCACCGGATCCACAGGGCGTCTGGCATTGAATCACCATTGTGTCGTTGATGTCGTAGTTAGTGCCCCCATCATCGACGGTGATGCTCTCTATTCCCGAGCTGATGATGTAGGACCCGGAGAATCCAGAACCATTGTCACCTTGTGCTGGTTGTCCGGACAGGTTTCCTACGGCGTAGCCGTCCCCTGAACTATTGATTGTCAGGGATGTGACGGAATCCCCATTGGCGAAGGTATCGCAGTAGTATAGGGTTTCAACAGTCTCTTCCGCGTCTAGGGACTGATCGAAGTCATCGTCGAATCCATGGCTGAGGTAAGTGCCATGACCCCCACCACAGGCAGAGAGATTAGCCACCTCGGCTTTGACGAACACATGCCTCCATCCCGGGGAGTATTTGTATGCGGAGTTCAGAGTGACTTGGATTTCGCCGACGTTGAAGTCGCTGACGTTCGAGCGTGTGCCATCGTCCTGAAGCATTAGGTGCCCGTCGCTGTTCAACTCGGATCCCAGCATGTAGCCTGAGTCCAAATCTATCTCGTCCCACACGATGCCCGAGTCAGTTGAGGTCGCCAGAGGGGTATTTGTTACGTGGAGCCAGCCATCCATGACCGTCGAGTTTCCTGGAAGCCTGAAAGCCGTCACAACCGTAGCGTCCCCATCACTACTGACTACATCGGGGCCAGCCCAGGGAGATACGTCAGCACTGGTGAGGGGAGTCAAGATCATCAGGAGGGCTAGTACTCCGGCGAGTCTGCTGCGGTTGGTAGGCATAACGCGTGGTGGCGCTTGGTTGGGTTATCAATCTGTCCAATGGAAGAGGGCCAAGAGGGCGGTGGAGCCACTGGGGGGAATCGAACCCCCGACCTTCGCCTTACCAAGGCGACGCTATACCTCTAAGCCACAGTGGCGGCGCAGCGCTGTCCGGCGTGGCCTGTATAATCGTGGCGGGTGTTCGCCATCCATTTCTGTGTCGCGAACGTCATGGTGAAAACAGGGAGGCGGTTGGGCTCACCGAGCCGAGGTCGCATAGCCCGGTATTGCGCGGGCCTGGAAAGCCCGTGGGATCTTTCCCGCGCGAGTTCAAATCTCGCCCTCGGCGCCACAATTATCCCAGAGTTACGACGTATGGTGAATCTCGTCGGCGCGGGACTTATTCGGTGTGCTTGTCCCTCAAGCGGCATGCAGGAGGAGGTAGGGGGGGAGTCGGGTGTTCCGGCACCGCCTCACGATATGCCCAGGTTGAGTGACTACCCACGCAACCCAACACTCTCGAAACTCAGTGCCAGACTGAGCCCCCTGGACGGGCTTGTGACCGAGTGCGCCTACCATGCCAGCCTTTCGCGTAGGTACTGGAGCACCACCGAGTCGGTAATACTCGTCATCGCAATCCTCGGTTATGTGCTTGGCGCATGGGATCTTGGCATAGGTGAGCTCTCAGGTGGAGGTGACTACAACAGATCTGGAATCTTCGGCCAAGACAGTGGCTTCCTGCACATGGGGGACCTCACCCTCATCCTCGCCCTCCTATCTATCATCTGCTGGGTTGGGGTGATTTCGATGTTGTGGATGAGATACCCGATAATGAGGGAGAATATGGCATATCTGCTGATTGGGGTGATTTTCGTGCAAGCGGGTTATCTCAAGGCTCACGCTGAGTCCCCAGACTTCCCATTTGGTGCCGAAGCAGCACAGTGGGTTTGGGTCATCACCGTGAACCTAGTCCTACTCTTCCTAGCGGTCTTCGTCGTCCATCGGGCTGTTGTGGAAACCCGGGACATACACGTTCAAGAACGGCATTCGCACCCCGATCCAAGAGTCTTCCAGAGAGCTTGGAAAGATCATAGCCTCAAGGCTTGGAGCACCGCCTTGGCATTTTGGATGGTGCTATTGAACATCAGCTCTTGGTCTGGGTCACACGCAATCTCACCTAGTCCTGGCGATTTGGATCTCAGCTACCCACTAGTGGGCACATACGCCCTGACAGGCATACTTTCCGTGATTGTATTCCTTAACATCCTCTGGTTCCCACAGTTCATGCTGGGCGGTGCCGAGGATAGGATTCAGACGTTCAGGGCGAGGGAAGTGGCTGGAGAGAGTGTGGTTAAGATTGGCGATGAGCAGGGAAGGTGCCCGGTTTGCAATCAGGAGACGGCTGCAATTCGATCGGCCAAAAGTGGAGTCCAAGTACCATGTTCCATAGGGGATTGCATAGGCGTGGGTCAACCGGGAGCTAGCTGTGACAAATGCGAAACGAGGATTCCAACTAGAGTCATCTGTGCCAATTGCGGTTCGAGCACGCCCGCAGGGAGTCACTTTGGCAGAGTCGAAGCGTGGTGAAGTTCGACTATCGGCGCCTCTATCGAAGGAATTCAAAGTAGGGAGATTCTGTTGGAAGGAGAGATGGGGGGACAGGACGAAGGCCTCGATGTCAATGAGGCACAGGATGCTTCCGAGTGGGACCATCCCCGCCTCGTTATGGACGATGCGCTAGGAACGGTGATAGTTGTCAGCGTGGCTCTTGTCCTGTTGCTCGCTTCCGCCATAGGAATCCTGTACCTCTGGACAGAATCTGATGGAACAGTTCTAGGGGGCCCTCCTGCAGCCTTGCTAGCCTGGGAAGACGAGTATCGTGAGTTGACGGGAATGAACGATGCCGGCGGCCTCGATGGCAGAGGGGTTGTGATGTGCATCGTTGACTCAGGAATAGATCTAGGCCACCCGGATCTGAATCACATCGTACTGCTCGGTTGGAGAGACGCTGTCAACCAAGCAGCAGAACCCTACGATGATGAGGGGCACGGTACCGCGATGGCAGGAATTATAGTGGCCGACGGCAGTTTCGAAGGAGGGGCGAGGGGGGTCGGATTGCTAGTCGCTAAGGCCATTGACGAGGAGGGAGTGGGTAGTGACCAATACGTCTCTGAATCGGTCGACTGGTGCGTCGAGGAAGGGGCCGACATAATCTCACTCAGCCTTGGGGGGGATCAGGGGGTCGGTTCTGGGTTCTTCACCACAGATTCGCTAGAGCAGTCAGTGGAGGATGCGCTCGACAACGGTGTTTTTGTGATTGCAGCGGCCGGTAATGACGGTCAGGACGACGATGGAGACGTCGAATCTCCCGGATCGGTGGAGGACGTAATCTGCGTTGGTGGGATCACCAGAGATGGTGGGATTTGGGTTGGGAGTTCCAAAGGGGACAACAATGGTAGACTCTGGCCAAATCCAATTCTACCCCGGGAGGATCCCGACATGAAGCCAGAGGTCGTTGCCCCGGGGCACGAGGTTCCCGTCCTGATGGCCACTGGGGTCGGCAACGAAGCTTGGTGGGGATGGTCAAGCGGAACTTCGGCTGCGACGGCATGGATGAGCGGTGCGATTGCCCTGCTTCTGGAGCACAATACCGAATTGCAGAGGGGGGAGTCCTCGGGCAGGACGGCCATTCAGAACGTCAAGTCGATGATCAAGGAGAACTCGCAGATGAAGGAGGGGCAGTCGGAGCACGACGACTACTATGGCTATGGCCACTTGAGAGTCGACCACCTCATTAGCTCAATGGGAGGGCAGGTAGCAGACGTCTCCGGGGACAATTCACGAGCAGGAGATGCTCGCATGGATGCTGACTCGTCGCCCCCTTCCTCCGGTTCACGAGCGGCTCTCATGCGCGTCTCCCTTCAATCATCCACCCTAGGATGGATTCAAGTCGCTAGCATTTCCCGGCCGTGACGTGCAGGACGAGGATTCCCCGGTAGAGACGATTGCGATTTGTCCTGAGTGCTTGGGGCAATCCGAGCATGATGTCATGAGGAGGAGCCAGAGGGGGGAAGGGGATGACTTCCTAGTGAGATGCTTGGACTGTGAGCATGTCCATACCTTGCAGATTAGACCACCACGGGCCGTCCGAATCAAGGCAACGCTATCGGATGGCAGAGGGAGCGTGTCTGCAGCAATTGAAGTCGATGACGACGAGACGATAGCCGTTGGGGACCTGTTTGAGCACGACGAGATGACTTGGTGCGTCACCAGGATTGATGACTCGCACTCAAGGCCAGCGACGAGCCTTGGGGCCATTGAGATCAATTCCATGTGGGCTACGAGGACAGATAGGTCAATTGTTCGGATTACTATGAACCACGGAGAAGTCAGTAAGTCAACAAAAATAGAGTGCGAGCCAGACAAAGTCTTCTCTTGCGGCTCGATAATGGACGTTGATGGAAAGAATTGGAGGATAAGGGGACTACACACTGGGAGGGGTCGAACACTGACGGGCAGCAGGATGGCTGGCGAGGTTCGCAGAATCTACTTGCAGCCCCCCGAGTGGTGACTATCTTCGATTTTTCCATGGCAATAACAGGGCCTTGGTGATGTGGATTGCAACCTCGGGATTCTCCCTCAGCCTGCGCATGCTGTACTCGTACCAGCGAACCCCATAGGGAAGGTACACTCGAGTCCTGTGACCCTTCTTTGCCAGGGATCTTCTCACGTCTCCCCGGACCCCGAGGAGGAACTGGAACTCGTAACCAGGGCCCTTACCGGCCCCCCTAGTGGGGGCATTCGGGCGAGGGTCATCGATTCCCGGGCCCATGCCGGCTGAGGAAACGGACTGTAAGGAATGTTCGATCACTGGGTCGTCATGAGAGGCGATTGCAACGTAGGCGCCGCCTTCAATTGCCGCGTCAATGGCATCGTTGGTGGCCTTGACAATACTCTTGTAATCAGTTTGAGATATGTCGGACGGCTCTAGGTAAATCCCCTTGCACACCCTTAGGTCGGCATCCGGACCAAGTGAAGCAGTGATGGTCGAAATATCGTCCAACGTTCGATGCAGCCTACCCTGAATGGCTACTCCGACGTTTGAGAGGCCGCGTTCGTGCATGGAGTGGAGGACGTCAATGGTGGCTTGGGTGACCCTGCTGTCCTCCATGTCGAGGCGGACGAAAATATCGTGCTCAGAGGCCTTGCGTATGATTCCCTCGATATTGTCGAGCGCCGCCCCTAGGTCAACTAGCAAACCGAAAGCAGTGGGTTTGATTGAGATATTAGCATCAATATTATGGTCGGCAATGGCATCTAAGACGGCTTCGTACTCGCGGATGAAGAAGTGTGTCTCGTCAAGGGAACTGATCTCCTCCCCCAATACATCGACAGTGAAGCATGCTCCCTGTGAGTCAATTTCCCTTATCACACTCAGGGCATGGTCGAGGGTTTCACCGGCCACATAGCGGTTTGCAACCCAACGTACTACGAACCTTGGCGCGAGTGGTAGCAGTCTGACGATCGAGCTGCCAATGAGTCCCATCCAAAGACTGACAGGGCGAGGAGAGACTTGACGATTGCGGGGTTCAAAGAATCTGCTTCCCCCGACGGAGGGGAACATCGAATTCGGAGAGAAGGGATGCGAGCGCCTGCCTCTGCCACCCCTTGAACGACTTTCTATCCAGATGAGCAAACACGCTACCACCGGGAAATGCAAGCCTCGTTGACTCTATGGCCATGGTGACGGCGTGCCTCCACGAGCCATGGGGCAGTCCTTCTTCCATTGTCTGCTCGTCGAAAGAGAGCGCGTAATTGGCTAGAAGATGTCCGACCCACACGTCCGACTGGGAAATTACGGACCTGTGTCGAGGGGCATAGTGGCCTCCGCCGAGCCCAATCATCACGTCTCCACTCCCTTTCCACGATCCCACTTGATTGCTTCCTGAAAGACCGAGGCATGTCGAAAGAGTGTCTGCCCAGACCTTAGCGGCTCGTTCATCGCCCCACTGATCGGGAGTCGAGCCTATCTCAATGTAGAGGGTTGGGCTAGTGAGCACAGGACCATGGTGAGTTGTCTCCATGGTCAGATCGTACTTCTCATCCAGCCCCCGGTCGACTGCTAAGGCAGACATGGTTCTGAATAGAGCCCCAAACCTGGGAGAAGGGGGTACGATTCTTCCTTTGATGCCCCCCGCTTGCCCTCGGTCTCCGTGAGGGGTTTCTCCCGGGACCCCTATGGCGTGTAGAGTTAGGGAGGGGGTCTTGCTGACTGAGACATGCCTCGATAGTACCAAGACCTCGGAAACATCGGAGCCAGTGAGTGATTCGTGGGCAGCATCGATGTCATCAGCGTAAATGTGGAGTTCATCGATTAGAAGGAGGTCTACATCACGACGATTGTGCCTGAAAACGGTACCATGAGGCAATTGCTCGGGCTGTCCCCACCCTCCCAGTTCCCTCACCGCCACGAGAAGGCTCATTGAAGCTATGTCCTCTCGGGAAGACAGCAACAACGTGCCCATGGACCGTGACAGTGATGACCCCTTCATTATCCCTAGGCACACCTTCAAAGCCTCCACGAGGGTCTCGTTACGTGGACCGGGAGGGGCTTGGCTTCCCGCCCTGCAGAATTGACAGGGGGGGGCAGGTGCACGTGGCCGTAGGCACTCAGGGAGAGATGGTCAAACTGGGACCTACGGGTCGGCCTATGGGCCTCGTCAGGAGGCCCTTCCCAGCACCAATAATGGAAGGAGTGACCCTTGCAGACAGATGGGTCGGCTTCTGGGTAGAGAGGGAGTTCCACGAAGCGAGGATGGCCGCACTGCCGCTCGAAGGAGATTGGATTGACGGGCCATGCAGGGTTGACCTCAGACTTTCGTCCCTCGCAGGCAGTGGCATTCAGCCTGCTGGAGCAATCTGGCACAGGATTCTAGACGCGGAACCAATGGCGATTGGTCGCGCTGGGGATAACATCGTCTTCTCGACCTTGGGGGGAGGGATCTACATGGTCGACTCGGAGGCAAGGGAGATCTGGCGAGCTCAACGCCCAGTTTGGCCCGAGATATCCCTCCTTGGGGTGCAAGACCGACTGATTTCCATCGTCGAGTGCCCAGATGGAATAGCGGTCTGGTCCCAAGCAGGCGGAGTAGCGGTACTAGATCCCTGTGATGGGTCATTGCTGCGCCTGAAGGTGCTCGAGTTGGATGACAAGATCTCGAATGCGATCTATGCGAAGGGCGGTGGTTGGCTGTTGATGTTGCATGGGGGCACGATCGTCCTCCTTGGTGGTGTTGACGACAATCCTGAGGTGCTCCAAACCAGGGGTCCTGTTTTCGATGCCCAGTACGACGGGGGAGAGTGGAAGTGGACAGGATGGAGGCATGACGGGAGGCTCTCTGGAGGACGTGTCTTCACCGTGCCCAGGGATGAGGTGGGGGTTGCCATCCTCGATGGAAGGGTGATGACGAACGATGGCGAGTGGAGTGATTACTCGGCTTAGTCAGTTTGTGTCTTGACGGAGTGGCCGCACTTCCCACAAACCTTCCGATCGCTGTGGATTCCCAGGAACACACCCGGACCGCAGGTGGGGCAAATCTCTCCCTTGCGAACCAGTTCGCCATCCTCGACCGCGTACTTCGAGTGCTTGCCATTGGGATTCGGACCATCTCCCATCAATCACCACCCCCTTCCTCGTCCTGATCCTCAGCCTCGGGAGGCTTGGCCGGGGGCTCAGGGGGCTTTACAGCAGCCTCTGGTTCGGAATTGGCTGCGGCCTTGTGGCGCTCGACCACGTATCTCGGCTCGATGGAGGCGGATTCCTCTGACCCATACACGATGGCGACGCCGGAGGTGCGCGCCATGCCGAATCTGGTATTGACGTTCTTGACGAAGATCAGATTCTTCTTGGAGCCGGGTTCGGCCTTGGCAGTGGCCTCCACCATCTGGGTTAGCGAGGGTGTGGGGGAGTCGGGGTGATCCCAACGGAATTGCAGCTCGACGCGATCAAGCATAGGGTTCTCTTTCCTTTCGATGACTTCCATTCAACCACCTCATCGAATGTTGACCTTCAGCGCATAGCTTCCTGGGTGAGAGATATTCAGCCGCTTCGCGACCTCTGATCTTTCGGGATGCAGAATCACGACGAATCCCTGCCAGTCCGTAGTGACAGGGGCATTTGGGCAGTGAGCGCACTGAGGGGGCTCGGACTTCTTATCGGGATCTGGGAGAATCCTATTGCACTCACCACAGGCGAAGGGCTGCCGCGCCAATTCAATCAGCCTCCCCAATCCACTCGAAAGAGCCCAGACCATCCATCTTGCAGTTAAGGCCGATCTTGCTGGAACGCGGATCATTGTGATTGATGGATTTGGATACTATCCTGGAGCGGACGAACGAGCCCTCTTCGAGAGCCCTGCCACTTTGCGAGCCCTCTATCCTCTTGATGCCCAGGTTGACCTGGATTGGCTCGTCGAGAATCTGGGACTTGTGCAACAAGGCCTCCATGGGGCCGATCCGCACGAAGGCGCCGTATTCGGAGACCTCGGAGACCGCGCCGTCAACGACTTCGTTGCTCTCCATCGTGAAGACCAGGGCCTTGAAGCGGACGTTCTGGTAAATGGCGCCATCACCGTGGATGATCTTACCCCTGCCAACGGCCTCGTGATCGAAGGTCAGCAGAGTGAACTTTTCATTCTCGTCGAAGCGGCATTCGAATGCGTCGTGGGCGAGCTCATCGATGTGGTCCTCCAGTCTGCGCCCCCTCCTGATGTACTCTGCAGGGATGCGGATGGTATCCTCTCTTGTCTCAAGGGTGTACATTCCAATTCCTTCCATAACGGGCCTTCCCGAAGCCGGACGGAGGTGGGAGTCGCCTCCCGTCCCTCATCGGCCATGCCTCTGGAGGAGAGGTCCGTGCGACCCGGCGACCGGCCCACCCTGTATAAGCGCAACGGAGCGGAAACGGTCCCGGCAATCTCCGGATGCTGTCAGACCGTAGGTCTGAATGAGAGTTTGGTGCGAATGTTCAAGTGGACTCGGAATCGCATCTCTCAGTCTGATGGTAGCGGCTGCATCGCTCAGGGGCTTTCGCGACAAGCAAGTGTGTTTTGTCGCTGTCACACTCCTGTTGGCCATGACGCTGGGGCCGGTGCTGAATCAGTTTGACTACGAAACTGTCCTGAGCGATGCCAGAGCCAAGGCCGAGCACACGAACGGTGGAACTGAGGAAGTATGGCTAGATGGGGGGCAACCCTGGCCGCAATTCGGGAGAACTGGCTCCAGGGTTGCTGACACCCCTATCCATGGTCCCGAGGGAGGGGCTGGCTTCGGTTCGCCCTCGAACACCTCAGTCCTGATGTCCATCATCGATCCCTCAGTCAACTGGGCATACGGGTCTTATTCGATTGGAACGGACTCCCTAGGCACTCCGATCGCTGATCTAAGCGGGTCGATTGAGGTGGACGAAGGGGCTGAAGACAGGTGTGGCCGGGACTCACTTTTCTCAGTGCTAGTTCAGACCGTTGAAGTCTCGGGCTCACAACACAGCATGCTTAGGGTTATTGAGGGTGAGGATGCCGATCTAGCATGGCAGGTCGACCTCGGTTCGACCGAGGTCGTGAAGGCAGCGCCGGTAATAGTGGACATTGACGATGACGGCAGGCCTGAGATACTGGTTGCCTATGATGCGGTAGGAACCCTATTCGTCGACGCTTGGTCGCCTCGCTTGTCCTGCTCGGTCACGGGTTGGTCTTACAGCAGCCACTCGGAAGAATTGCTCTGGACGTGGAGCGATGAGAGTAAGAAGATCAGCAGTGACGAGGGGCCGTACACCAGCAGCCTGCTGGGGGGGCACAAGCCCACGACCCAGCCTCTTCTAGCAGACTTGGACCTGGATGGGGATGCAGAACTGGTCCTCGCCGTCTTGGACGAAGTCTCGGAAGACCCCATCGTTCTGGCCTTCCCCCTACAGATCAATGGTACACCCAGCACCCTATGGGAGGTGACTCTAGACAAAGGCAGCCATCCCTCCGACCCTGCGTTTGCCCAAGTCGATGACTCCACGGGATATGTTCTGCTCACTACCATTGAGGCGAATAACGGGGGCATGTGGGTTTGGAAGATCGATTCCTCAACGGGCGATTCCAGTTGGGACGGTGGACTGTCCTTGGACAACCTCGACGGAGACACCAACGCACCCCATGTCAGGCTTCCTGGCCCCGTGATTGCTAATCTCGATTCTGACTCGGACCCGGAGATGATCGTCACCATTCCCTCTGACGCTGATGGCTCAAGTGCTGTGGATGGTGCTGAATTCAGGGGGATCGAGATTGACGATGGTGGCGAACTCTGGAGTTTCGAAGCATCCAACGGATTCGCTGATGCACCACCTACGGCCATCGACACGGATGGGGATGGAGAGCACGACAGGGTCTGTTGGGTAACTTGGTGGCAGGGAACAATGGGTGCACGGCACGGCCAAACGGGCTGCCACGACGTTGGGGGCGATACCCCGGATGAGGCTTGGAACAGGGATTTGGAGCAAAGCAGCGGCAATCCCAACGACGAGATTGCCGTTGCCGCTGCTTCGTGGATGGATATCGATGGGGAGGATGCCCCCGAGCTCCTCGTGGCCTTCGGACGCTCGCTATGGGCCTTCGATGGAGCCTCTGGTACGTCCTTGGGGGTAAACGCGGCTTGGTCGGATGAGTTGGAGCTGGATCACAGAACTTGGTCGTCTCCATCGCTAGCTGACATGGATGGCGATGCCACTCTTGACCTCGTCATTGCTAGCATGGTCGTCTCGGTAGCAAGACCCGACGTGAGGCCCCTTACAGATGGAAGGGGCATCGAGTTCAACCCGAGCGCTCCTGATCCAGGGGAGCAGGTCACCGTCACGGCATTCTTGGAGAACGCCGGGACGGCAGACACGAATGAAATCACAGACGCGGTGCTCTATGCTGATGGAATAGAGATTGGCAGGGAAGGCATCGCAAACCTCGAACCGGTCGACCCCAGTGGCCCGGGGTCTTTCGCCTCGTTCAGCGTGGAGTGGAGTGGGGCTCTCGGGGATCACATCTTTGAGTTGATCCTCGACCCATATGGGAACCTGACACAGACTAGATTCGACAACGACTTGCAGATCAAGACCCTCTCAATCGTCCCCCCGTACAATGCCTCCTTCGAAATGCCAACCGATCCCTTGAGAGTTGATCCAGGGAGCAGTGAGGTCGCCCCCATCAACATAAGATCAACCGGAAGGCTGTCAGGCATCTGGAGCCTTGTAGTGGATGACTCCAATCTCCCTGCGGGCTGGAGCTGGGTCGATGAGACCCCGGGTGGCATCAGCAGTGTCGAGATTGGTGTCGACGGGTATTGGTCCCCGAACCTCAGGGTTAACGCACCCGACGACGCCTTGGGATCGGACTCAGGTCACCTGGGTCTGACAATTTCCCTGGATGACGACCACAACGTCAGCGTTTCGTCGACCCTCCCCCTCGAGGCCAATAGGACACGGGGGCTATCCATCCGAGGACCAGACGGAACTTCCACCAGCACTGGATTCGGGCTAATCGGCGAAGACGCTAGGGCTTGGCTGATTGTGGAGAACGTAGGCAACGCGGCCGAGACGCAGATTGCCATCTCTTGGGACGGTACCGACTGGGGCTCCGATTTGATGATGTACGACTCCGATGGGAGCGAGGTCAGTGCACTCACCCTGGGTCCGGGTGAGCAGAGGGAGATGACATCTAGGCTCCATGTCCCCTCCGAGGCCACTCACGGCGATAGTGTGAGCACCCCCCTGACAATGTGCGTTGGAGCGGGTGAGGAACAGGAGTGCAGCGAAGTTTCCTTGGTATTCGTCGCCTCCGGCGTCGTCCTCGAACCCTCCCACCTCAGGTCGGTCCCCTCTGACGGACTCGTTTGGAATGTGACTGCCGACCTACCAATGGATTCTGACAACCTGACTTGGTCCCTCTCCGGGACGGGGATGGGGATTGGTGGCTGGACTTGGGGGGGAGGGGGTCAACTGTCCATTGCTGGAGATTCAATCGCCCTATCGGGAACCCCTGGAACGAGGACTTCGGGCTCGCTGTCTCTGGACCTGCCCGCTGATGCCCCCCCGGGATTCCACGCATTTGAGAACGAGGTGGGCTCAGGCTCCGCATTCCCGCTAAGGCTCTCGCTGGAGGTAATGCAAATTCACCGGGCCGGCATGCTGGTAACTTCGCCGATTTCGCAGCCGTTTGTCATCGATGTCGATGAGCCTTCCTTGACGATTCTCAGACTGGAGAACCTTGGAAACGGCCAGGATTCGTATTTACTCTCCTATTCCATCCTGCTTGATGACAACATCACATCCGATCCCGGGGTTGTAGTCTCATTCACAAGCAATCCTACTTCGCTGAGTGCTGGCAGCCTCCAGACCGTTCCCCTCAGCATCACATTCCCCAACACCACCCCAGCCAGAGTCCCGATAGGTGTGCAGTTCACCATGACCTCCATAGGCAATGAAAGCGTCACTGACTCCGAGGTGGTGGAGTTCGAGGTCAGGCAGGACCACCATTGGGACTTCGTAACATCTCTTAATGGAAAGGACGTAAACGGATCGACCTTCTTGCTGGTACCCGGACAGACAGTCACTATCCCGGTAAACGCCACGAACTTGGGCAATTTGGCCGATGACCTGGACTTGGAGGTTCAGACCGAGATCTCCAGGATGCCAGGCGACGAGTCCTCTGGTTGGAATGCCTCTGGCTCATCGGCCCTAGAGGTAGGGGTTAACCAGTCTACGATGCTGAACGTAACTGCGACCGCTTCGCCAGATGCTTGGAATGGTTCGAAGTTAATCGTCACAGTGAATGGGTTTGCCCGTGATCAATCTGTGGTGGTTTTCTCTTTCGCCTTGGAAGCCCTGCACATACCCAGTTGGGGGGTAATCGCAAACGACGCTGATTTGGAAATAGACCCGGAGGGATCTCAGATCGAGTTGACCCTGGTGCAAATGGGCAACGCGCCCAGCCAACCCTTCGCTTCCATGTACGTGACGGGGGAAAGTGGATGGGATATCGATACACTGGGAGGCCTGCCGACCATATCGCCCGGTGACACAAGCCCCCTGCTGCTGAACATCACACCCCCTGATTCAGCCTTGCATGGCAAGTCAGTTGAGCTCCACATCCGAGTAAGGGAGGGAGATTCCAGTGGACTTGCCGAGGTCACGCTTCCTCTGAGGGTCGCTATCACCTACGACTTTGTCATGGATGGAGAGGGGCCCTGGGTCATCTCAAGACAGGGGGGGCATCCACAAGTCACGGTGCAGAACCTCGGAAACGCGCCTACGACAATCTCACTGCAGGTACTGAGCCTGCCCGAGGGTTGGGCCGTCGCCGGCAGTACCGAGGTTGTTCTCGGTGTGGGAGAAGTCAGGGGCGTGCCGATAGAAGTAATCCCATCGGAAGGCTGGGATGGCGATGTGAAGACGATTAGAATCCTGGCTCAGGACCTGGCTGGTGACCAACAAGAGGTGATGCTCGACACATTTCAGACCTCCCACTCATGGTCTAGTTCGCCATACATCAATGCACTTGAAGGGGACGAGGCCATTATTGAAATTCACGGAACCGACTCTTCGTCTACGGTGGTCGACTCGCACTCCGGGACGCTCACGTGGAGTCAGATGGGGTGGCTGCTTCCTGTGGTTTCCAGCGGTTCGGGCGAAATCACCGTCGAGCAGGACACATCCCTGCCTTACGTGTTGAATGCCTTCGAGGCGAGTGAGAGGCCGGTATTGTGCTCAATCGACGGGGACATCCCCCTCATCTTCACAACGTGCTCGATTGGTAACGGTAGCGAGCAATTCGGCTTCTCAGTGCTCTTGATTGATGACGAGGGGGCGATGATAGACTCATTCTCTGATTCCCTCACGGCGAACTCCACTGGGAGGACAATCAACCTGAGTGCCGAAGACTGGCAGCCTGAACCGGGAAAGAGGGTCCTCACCATCAAGCTCCTCGATGCCAAGGGCAGGGAGGTGGGCAGCACCCACAAGACCTTCGATATCAGGAGGAGCGATTGGAACGTCGGCTTGGTGGGACTGGAGATGGAGGGCCGAGGCACCGACCAGAAGATCAAGGTGCTCACCAAGCGCGTGAACGAGAATCTTCTGGCCGGCGCGGACTGCACGATTTCCCTCACTGCCGGTAGCCATTACTCCGAGCACGTTATCGACATGACCACGGTGTACGTCCCCACCCCTAGCCTAGACAGACCGGATGTGAGCGATGGTACTGAGGCTATCGTCGAGATCGGATGTGCGTTCCCGTGGGACGTTGACTTGGACCCCATGGATGACGAGGCTAGGATAGTGCTCAGTGGCGCGTCCGTCATCGATCAAGGGCTCGACGATATGGATACCGGTGCCCTAGCAGCCCTCCTAGTAATCGGAGTCTATGCCGGTCTTGCTTGGATAGTCAGCAACTACAGGGAACGTGAGAGGCTCATGGCCATAACTCGGACTGCAGTGGAGGAGAAGATGACCCAGATGCGGGTCGAGACCGAAGAGAAGACGGAGGAGGAGCCCAACGAGGAGGACGAGGAAGGGGGCGAGGACGAGGTTCCTGAATCCGATGAGGACGTCGAACCAGTTGACGAGTTCGAGATGAGGATGAGAAGAATCCTCGACAGAGGATGAACGGGGGCGCGTACTTGAGCAGTTATGTCCCCCCGACCCCTTTCCACACTTTCGATCCCACGAGGGGCGATCCACTGGATCTCATTCCGGCGATAAAGTCCTCAATGAATGGAAACCATGGGGATTTGATTGGTATTGTAGGGGGAAATCTGGGGCTCCCTTCGCTGAGCGAGGGGGTGGAAACCCCCTTGGACCCGGCTACCATGCTCATGCTGTCATTGATGGACTGGCAGGAGGGGGGGCGGGCACCAATGCCGCTTGATTCGGGGCATTCCAGAGAGCGCCTCGGGAGGTTTCCCAGCGAGGACGGGAACGCGATAGAGTACCTGCTCACATATACCAAGGAGGGAGATGGGTCGCTCTGTCTGCACCGGTTGCTCGAGAAGCTGGGGCGAGGCCTGCACGAGGAATCCTTAGGTGAGCCTGAATTCAGCACAGGGGCTGGCGGGATAGAACTACTGGGGTGGATCGATGAAGGAGAGGTTCCCGAACTCAGGAAGGAGATCGAGCGCGGCGCTTGGTCGGTGGCTTCCGACGAGCCAAACGATGGTGGCGTCCAAGACGCCTTCAGGCACCTGCTGGTGATTCTGAGGTCGGCTAGGAGGAGGGGTTGTGGGCTGCTGATGCGTCGGCACTCCTAGATCCGGAGCCTCCTGCTCCAAAGTTCGTCGTACAGGGGCTTTGCCTCTTCCAGCACGATAGCGTGCTCTGGCCTCAACCGACCCTCCCGAGCCATGGGAGAGGAGAATCCGGTGGATTTCCAGACCGAATCATACCAGTGCCTCGCCCAGATGCCATCGCAATCCCTCGGTCCGGACTCCCATGAGGTCATATCGTCCAAATACTCGATTTCGAGTCGCTCGCACAGTGCTGACAGCATTCCAACAGGGTTCTCCAGGACATCATGCGCATCCATTATGGGGGGCTCCTTCCCTGTGGTCTCAACCACGTGGCTCAGAATCCTCATTTGCTGGGGCAGCCCCATGACCCAGAGGTTGACTACGTCAGTAATGCTCGTGAGGGAGAGCAGGACCTCCCTGGGATCTCGGATGAGGAAGCAATTAATCAGGTCGTCCAGCCAATCAAGGTTCGCGCCCCCCGCTATGTGCTGGCACATGTGCTTCTGGTACCAGATCGGCATCCCATTGGGAATGGGGCCAGTCAGGTGGTTGATTAAAGATTCAAGATTGGTATCGTAATGGTCGATGACCTCGTCAGCATCGGGGTGAGTCGTTTTGGTGGAGAGAAGGTAGTTCGCGTATAGTGGCTCGTCTGTGGCAAAGCAGTCTGGCCTGTTGTCGAATGAGTACATCATCGCCGTGGAGATGTTCCGGGGCCCGGACCACATTGCGACCCTAATTCCCTCAGTCACCACATCCCCCCTCTACTAGATCGATGTACAAGCCCTGCAGGCGCTCGCACAAAGGCCCCCTGCTGCCATCACTCATGGGTTCACCGTCGAATGACACCACCGGAGTCAGGCCAGCGAAGGTGCCTGTGACGAAGGCCTCGTCCGCGGAACGGACATCCGATAAATCGAAGTTGCGCTCATAGGAGGGGATTCCGTTTTCCTGGCATAGTCCGAGAACCTTCCTGCGGGTTATCCCGTCCAAGCAGAACTCCCCCGTCGAGGTCCAAACCTCACCGTCCTTGACCATGAAGAAGTGAGTTGAGTTGCAGGTCGAGACGAATCCGTGGGGATCGAGCATCAGGCCCTCTTCCCCGCCCTTCGAGGCTGCGTCAATGCATGCGGCGATGCAATTGTGTTTGGACAAGCTGTTTATCCGGGGATCCTGAACCTCCGAGCTGCCCCTTCTGATATCGACGGTCACGAGGCTGATTCCGTCCACAGCACGTTGAGGGTTGGCCCTCTTGTACTCGGGAATGATAACCATGGTGGGGGGGCTGGAAATAACCCATGGTGCTTGATATGGAGTTGGCTTCAATCCTCTTGAGAGGATTAGTCGCAAATGCACCTCGTCATGCATGCCGTTGGCCTGCACGACTCTCATGATCTCATTCGATATCTCCCCTCTAGACCTACCCGGATCCATGGAGAGTGCATCTGCGCCGTGGAACAACCTGTCCAAGTGATCTTCCAGGAAGACCAATGTCCCGTTGTGGAGCCTGAATGACTCCCATACCCCATCCCCCAACAGGAAGCCCGAGTCGAAAACCGAGACCTTGGCATCGCCTCTGGGGAACATCTCACCGTTTATCGAAATCAGGACGTTTTCGTTTCTCGGGTCGTTCTCGTACTCATGCGTGCCCATCAACAGAACCTCAGAGATCCTCTCCGGTCAGGCGCTCGAACATAGATGCGTAGAGCTCGGCAGTACTCGAAATGATGTCATCGGGGAGGGTCGGGATTGGGGGTTCGGGTGCCCCTGACTGCCTAGCCTCGTAGAGAGCCGCGTGGTGGCCAGTCTCGATGTAGTGCTGTCGCACCGACTCCTTCGAGAGCTGGACAATATCACCGTTGGCGTACGATTCGGCATCCCACCACCGATCCTCGTCGAGGGTCCCGAAGGAGTCTATCAGCACAGGAACCCTCTCCGGGCCCAATGCGAATTCCTTTTTGCCGTCCACGTGAATGAGGCCCCTCTTGGAGGTCTCTCGCTCGATCACCCCATCCACCTCCAGTACGATTCCTAGTATCGCATCGAGCTCCTCGGGCTCCAAATTGGAGATCTCCAGCGCCTCTGCTCGGTCCAGGTTGCGATCGAAGGTCTCGAACTTGGTAGAGACCTCGAGGAAGGGCTCCGGCAGCTTGACGCCCTCGGAGAGTGCCCCTCCTGCCTCGAACCCGAGGTCCTCGGCGGACACCTCCCCCCGTTGGTAGCGTCGCCAAGCAGTGCCAGCCAGATAGTGCCGGCAGATCACCTCGAGGGGGATGAAGAAGTTCTGCGCGTCCTTGGGGATGGCGCCAGGTTCCCGAATAACATCGAATCTCCTAGCTAGAATCCTGTCTGGAGCACTCATCTCGATGACATGGGTCTGGCATATCCCCTCCTGCTCGACCAGATCGAACCAATGGCAGGATGCCCTGTTTAGTGACTCGCCCTTCCTCGGAATCAGGCTGGGTATCACCTGGTCGAAGACCGAAATCTGGTCAGTGTACCTGAATTCGATGATATCTGGGTCTTCGGTGCTCCAGACCTGCTTGACCTTGCCGTGGTAGAGCATGTCAGCCATATTGCACATCGGCGAGACCTCCACGATGAACATTACCGATAGTTAATTAGCGGATTTCAATAGCTGACGGATGTCGGCTAGACTATATCCTCCGGACGCAACGACTATCGGAGGGCAATGTTGACAGGAACCTCTCTGAAACGGCATCGTTCTGTCCCCAAGCGCGTCGAATGGGGCGTATCCCTGACCCTTCTCGCACTCATTCTAGCTACTGGAGGAGCGACTGCACAGTCGTACATTAGCGGGTGGGACGAAATCGAAAGCGGAACGGAGTCAGACCTCCTAACCGCCGAGGTTCACGCCGAGGCGTTCTGGGCCTTCGGCTCAAGCGGGACGATACTGAGCAGCGGCGATGGTGGGCTGACCTGGCAGTCCTTCGACTCACCGACCAGCTCGGACCTGATCACCTCCGACTCTGCCTTCGGAGCCCTTGCAGTGGCTGGGGGCGACGGGACCGTCCTGCTGATGAATGAGGGCGGAGGGGTATGGGAAGACGTCTCCATCCCAACGAAGACGGGAGTCTCGGGCATCGCTCTGACTAGCAACGTGTCGCTGGTGGCAGTAGGTCCTGCTGGTGCGATCTGGCAGTACGATGGCGACGCATGGCATGACCGTTCCATCGGAGTGGGGGACGATTTGCTCAGTGTCTCCTTCCTAGATTCAAACAATGGCCTCATCTCAGGGGATGGCGGGACGATCCTCGCATCCACGGACGGGGGAGTGGTGTGGGACTACAGGGATGCGCCAAGCCAGGTGAGTTCGGATAGCATAATATCAATCGACTACTTCAGCACCATTCGCGCCTATGCCATTACAGACGAGGGGCACATCCTGAGGTCCTCCAGGGAGGGTAGCGTAGCAGTGGGCTTCGTCTGGAGCCTGGTCGAGATCGAATCGCACGGTAGAAGCACCTCTCTGGGAGTGGAGTTGAACTCCATGGAGGTGCTATCGACCTACAAGATCATCTTCACGGGGCCCAATGGGTATCTGTCTCTGAGCAAGGACGGTGGGAATATCGTAAGCAAGCAGATGATCCCGATCTCGAACGATACCAATTTCAACGGCGTGGCGATGATTGACGGTTTCAATGGGGTTGCCATCGCTCAGGGGGGCTCGATATTGTGGACTGATAACTCGGGCGAGGAAGAGGCGGTTGGATTCCAAGTAATCGACTTCGGCGACTTTGGGCAGTTCGTCGACTACTCCAAGGGGATGCTGATCGACGGCCTATTCGCCACCATCAAGATCGTACTGTTCGGGATAGCCTTGGGGTTCTCCGTTGGAGTGATTCTCTCCATGTTGAAGACATCGCCCTCGACCCTGAGAGATGTCGCACAGATCAATCGGTACCAGTTGGTCATTCCACTTGCGACATTGGCCAATGTACTTTCATTCGGAAATCTGGGTGCGAATGTGGATTCATTGCGTGCCAAGTCAACTGAGATTTCTGCCACGAGGCCAATCAACACCCCTGCGGTCAAATTCATCGGACTGGTAATGTTGTCAGTTGGGGTCTGGTCATTCTACGCCATTATCGATGACGTCAGAGCCCTCAATCTGGATGGTTGGGAGCACATCTACGTGCCCGTTGGCGACCCCGGTGCCTTTGCATCGATTCTGATTGGGGCGGCATTGACGCTTTTGGGGCTGCTATTCATTTCCTGCAACGGAGACTTCTCCATCAAGGAAGTGCGACTGTCGAATCTTGGCTGGACAGTCTCACTGAATCCTTGGGGTGCGAGACCCCTGAACGTGATCGCGACGCTGTACACCGACTTCTTCCGCAACACGCCCCTGATAGTCCAGTTCATGTTCATCCACTTCGGACTGCAACTGGGCAAGATGATTCAGGGGCCGGGGCTCGAGATGATTGGGGGCTCGGATAACCTCATCTCCAACTTCTTGAGGGATGGGATCCTCGCAGACAGAGCCTATATCAGCGCGATCTTCGCACTGGGGCTGAATTCTGGAGCCTACCAGTGCGAGACCATTCGAGGAGCGATAGCGGCCATTCCCTCTGGGCAGATGGAGGCGGGCAGGAGCATCGGACTGAACTACATGCAGACCATGAGGCTCGTGATCATGCCGCAGGCAATTCGAATCTGCATACCCCCACTGGGCAATGAGATGGTGAATCTCGTCCTGAACTCGTCTCTTGCCATGGTGATAGGATATGCGGAACTCACTAGACAGGGCAAGCTGATTATCGCCGTGACATTCCAGATATTCTGGACATGGGGGATGGTCATGATCTCCTACTTCATCGTCACATGGACGCTAGCACTACTGCTCAGGTACCTCGAGAACAAAACGAGGATACCGGGGCTCGGAATCTCTGGGGGTGCATGAATGCCGGACGTAGTCCTTAGCCTGGAGGGAATGCACAAGACCTATGCCGGTGGGGTCCATGCAGTCCGTGGCATCTCGCTCGAGGTTAGCGAGGGCGAGTCTGTAGCGATAATCGGCTCCTCCGGTAGTGGCAAATCCACCGTGCTGCGTTGTATCAACCGACTCATCGAGCCTACCCAGGGAATCGTCCGACTCAAGGGGGAGCGGATCAACACCCCGGCAGCCAATATCAACAACGTCAGGTCGAGGATCGGCATGGTCTTCCAGTCGTTCGAGTTGTTCGCCCACCTCAAGGTCATAGACAATATCACACTGGGTCTGATCCACGTCAGGGGCATGAGCAGGGACGAGGCTAACGAAGTGGCCAAGGGGGTGCTGAGCAGAGTCGATATGATGGATAGGATTGATGCCTATCCCGGCAACCTCTCAGGGGGCCAGAAGCAGAGGGTCGCAATAGCCCGCGCACTGGCGATGAGGCCAGAGGTGATGCTGTTCGACGAGCCTACCAGCGCCCTGGATCCCGAGCTCATCGGCTCGGTCCTTGAGACCATCCGAGGCCTCTCAGACGAGGGGATGACGATGGTGGTGGTGACTCACGAGATAGGATTCGCAAGGGACGTTGCAGACCGAGTCGTCTACATGGACGAAGGGGTGGTGGCCGAGGAGGGTCCGTCATCGATTATCGACGAGCCGAAGACCGAGCGGATGCAGAGGTTTCTCTCGAGCATCAACGACTAATCACTCAGCAGCTGTTAACCAAGTCCCAAGACTCTGTGTCACCGGTCTTGTCATACTCATAATACGTAGTATCAGTTACAACTGAGGGGGCGGTCCAAGGTGCGGACTGAGAAACTTCGACAACGAATGAGTAACAGCCGTATTCGCCTGCTGACTGGAAGTCATCTGTAGGTATGTACATGCGTTCGAACTCCGGAGCAGAAAGTGAACCGTCCATTGGCAAGTCGGACCCGTAATCCCCCACAATGGCGGATCCAGAACCGTAATCCCCATTGGAATCATCCCACGATGCCCGGCCATTTTGAATCGTTATGAGGGGGTACTGGACTGCAACTTCACTGCCCTCCATCAATGTGGCTGTTACATTGTAGTTGGCAAATGGCATCCCACCTGGCTTGTTATTCCCAACCGCCTGATGTCCAATCCATGATGTTAGGATGATCCCTATTACACAAGTCTCCGTATTACTTTCGCAGTCAGCACCGGTTCCCATGTAGCCATTGGCCTCGTTTTGCGCATCATCAACCGTCCTAATCAGCAGGGATGATTCCAGCGTGTGGCTATCCTCAGAACCCCCCGCTATTACAGTGACAACATAGTCTTGGCCACTAACGGCGTTTCCCAAATAGAAATCCGACACGGTCAGAGTATACTGTCCGTACTTGCCATAGCCATCCTCCCTGTCTATGGCAAAGCTCGTAGTTTGAGACCAAACCTCGCTCCCGTCAAATGATATCGAAACATCGGCAGAATCAATTGAGGGAGACATGAAGCCCCCGGATTGCCTGACCTTCAGAGTAATTTCTGTCGAGTCGGACGAAAGGGTACTCTCGGCAATCGTAATTGAAGAGGTAGACACACTGCTAGCAATGAAGGGACTGGTTGCCATCAGCAGGTAAACTACGGCGAGCACCCCCACCATTTTTCGATCAATCGAATTCCAAACTACGTAGAATGACCCGCCCAGAATGGCTACTGGAATCAGCCCGGCGAAGGCGTAGTCGCTCTGTATGCTTGGCAAGGCAAAAATCCAAGATAGTAAAAAGCCCAGAACTCCAAGTCCGATCCCAACAAATAGTGGGTTTATAGGCCCATTCGAGGGAGTCACCGGGGACATGGGGGGCGAGGTAATCTCAGCTTCAATGACTTCGGAGTATTCCTGCTCCGGCTGTTGCGACATCGCCTTCTCGAGGAGTCCTCCGTTACTCACCAAACCACCCAGTTTCCGAGAGAACGTCACGACTGGCAGTTATCAATCCGTTGCCTACTGGTTGCACGAGGCTGTCGGGTTCGCTAGAACAACCGGGCGCCTAGGGGCTCGACATTGCCCTCGTGGTCGACTCGGGGACCATCATCCCGGGCCCCCCTCCCGACGGCAGCACCAGCAAGGGCCGCCATCATCATCGTACCAACCAACTCGAATCCCGGGAGGTAGACCCCGCGGATGTAGATGGTCATGACCTGGATCTGGTAGTTGGGAATCCCCTCCGTGCGCACCGAGTACTCGGAGGTCGCCTTGAACTGAAGCGAGTAGTACTGGTCAGTCCAACCCTGATTCTTCGGGGTCCTCATCTGGACTCGGAACTTCTCAGGTGGTGCTAGCGAATCGATTTCCTGCGAGACCAGGGGCAGGCTCAACTGGAAGCCCTCGTCGTTCAACTCGTCGTAGTTCTGGATCTCCACGTTGAACTTGTCCCTAGCGTTTCCGTCGTTGTAGACATCGAAAATCAGGGTGTAGTCCACCTTGGGGCGCAACTGCAGGAAGGCCAGCTCCGAGCCTACCCTGAGTCGGCTGAACTGCTTAAAGACGGTCATTACCTTCGCCTCGGTCGGTGAGGAGACGCCGCTCACAGGGGTGCCCCCCCACTGAGTGACGGTGCCTGTTATGGTGACGACCTGCTGGCCCTCAGGCATCCTCAGGTCGGCTCGGGCCGAGACCTGGAAGGAGGTGTCTCCGGGGGGGACTGTCGCTGAGCCGGGCCCTGCCACCGCGATGACTCCAGACTGGTAGGTCAACTCGACCTTCTCAGAAAGTGTCGTTGGGTTGGTCAGGGTGCAGTAGATTATGGTAGTCCGCGTGGCACCGGGATAGACGTCAATCGGCTGCGGTTGATCGCAAGTCAACGACACGTCCGGTGAAGTCTGGGCCTGAACTGCCGCCACCCCGCCCCAGAGGCTCAGGAAGTAGACGGCCATGATCATCAGAGGCACTCTGAAGGACGCGCTCATCGCAAAATGCCCCACTTAGAACGTATTTGAGGCTTCGCCCGGGCCGGACGCGGGATGAGTCGAAATCAGGGTAGAGTGACTTGGTGGACCCGACCGGATTTGAACCGATGACCACTCGGTTATGAGCCGAGCGCTCTAACCAACTGAGCTACGGGTCCGTGTGCCCCCCCATGTGCAAGGTGACATGAACCTTATCGAAATCCAGCGAGACTCACTCCTTGGGCACATTGGTCTTCTCACGAGTGCAACGCTTAATGTCGGGCGCCCACTCGTGCACTTAAAGGGTGTAACCGTGGACAACAAACCGACAATTGCGATAGGAATCGGAGCTCTGCTCCTGCTAGTGAACTTAGGACTCGCTGTGACGGGGTTCGTCGACGGACTCATCGAGGGGGTGGTGGAGGAACAGGTCACCGAATCTATGGACGAGCAGGCGGACTTCGATGCCTACTGGGAAGACGAAGATGGAAATGCGTACCCTAGCAACTGGTCTGTTTCAACGGGTGAAAGGGTTTACTTCGCTTACTCGATAACGGACGAGACAGCACTTTCCTCCGATGATCCATCTCAAGCCTTCGAGAAGATGGGGCCCTTCATCTACGAGGTCACGACCACAAGGGAGGTACTCGAATTCAACGAGACAGCCGGTACGGTCACCTACTCGGAGTACGACAGTTTCGAGTGGTGCGAGAACTGCATGTGGACGGACGAGGACGGGACGGAGGTGGCCTCTGTCTCTGGCGATACCGAGATCACGAACGTGAACATCCTGTGGAACACCCAGAGGATAGCGGGTCTCGCTACGGGAATCACCTACGGCGAGACCTTCGCCAAGGCCGGATTCGCCAATGCTATGATGGAGAATGAACTGCAGAACAAGGCACCGAGCATCTGGGCTGCCGGGGACATAGCGGAATCGGTCTCGAGCGCGTCCGCACAGATTCAGGCTGCGATGAACGTCTCCGCGGAGGTTGCTGATTCGATGGCTCCAGCGGCGGTCCTCGACGGGGCCTACGACGGCTGGCTCGCCCAAAGTGGCGCGAGCGATGCGAGCCCAGACTTCTCGGTCGCTGCCCAGAGCATCATGTTCGATGCGGCCGATCCGTCGACCGGCATCTGCATCGCCCTTACCTGTGACATCGGACCGATGCTGATTGCCGGGATGGGTGAGCCGAGCGAGGCCACCACGGCGACCCGAGCAGCGCTGCTCGGGTACAGCAGCGCTGACGCTGCTACGCTTACTCACATTGATTGGGCAGTATATGCCTTGGCCGGCGCCGAGTTCCTAGAGCACGGCGGCGGTGCCGACCTGACGACCGTCGACGACCTCAGGCAGCGCCTAGACGAGGTCAGCGGTGTCGACATCGCAAGCCCCGAAGTCCTAGATTACCTGATGTTCGGGATCGATCCCGAAACCGGCCTGGGAGCGGGGCTGCTGACCACTGTGGACTTCAACGGGATTCCCTTGGATGGGGTGGCCCTGTTCCTACTAGGTGCACAGGCCGATTCCTTCGGGACTATGATATCATACAACATCGGGCTAGTCCAGTTGCTGAGTCTGGCCAACTGGGCTGGAGCTTGGATAGGCATGCTCGGGACTCCCGCCGAGTTCCCGATGATTCTGGTCGGTGGCTCTGGGACGATTAACGCTCAACTATGGTGGGAGACCTCCTTCGGAGGCGTGGAGCCAATTGCAGGTGGATATCTATTGATTGGATTGAACCGTGCTGAATTCGAGGGATCAATCGACATCAGCATCGAGAAGACTAGAGAAATCCTCTACACCTCAGACTATGCCCTCACCGGGGACTTCGCTAGCGTCTTCATGTACAACGAACTCGCAGGTACGACGATGCCGATGAACGAGGATCAGTCGGATTTTGAGACGGGGGGGGAAGTAGTGCCATGGGACGATGCATTCGTTGCAGCCGCCTATGATATCTCCGAGTCTGAGGCAGCAGCCCTGCGAAGCTGGGTTAGGGACTTCATGTTCGAGCAGGTTATCGGCGCCCTGCTGGGCTTCCAGTACGGAGGCTCTGCATACACCACGCAGCCGGTAAGCAACTGGCTCTACGGATGGAGGGATCCTATCGTCGCAGATGTCGTCTACGGGGACATCTCAAACATGAACGTGGGCTGGGTTAGCCTTGAGACGAATGAGACGTATTTCGGCTCTGATTCTGTCAGCACGGGGGATTTCTCTGTCTACGTCATGAGCACCGGGGGCGACACCATCGGCCAGAGTGTTTCTCAGGGCTACATCAACTCTGATGGGGACGGCCTGTGTGACTTCAAGATGGATGCCGGCGGCAATGCCGAGTACAATGTCGAGTGCGAGGCCAACGAGACCTACGGCCTCACCGAGCACCTGCCGTGGCGAGCCCCTCACAACGAGGAAGCCACCTACGGCCTGCTCTCCGACCACGTAGGCAACACGAACACAGTGGTTGCTGGTGCCATCGGCGGCAAGTCGGCTCCGTTGGTCAATGACGCAAGCTCCCCATTCAGGCTGAACGCGGTGGGCTATGCGATCGCTGAGTCCACTGTCGTCGGGGATGTCACGTTCAAGGGCATAGAAATGGTTGAGCACCACTTGGCCCTAGATCCAGCGGAGCATCAGATTCAGGCCAAGCTGATTGGCTCTCGGACATACGTCGACGTCCTGCCAGGTGCCCTTCCAGTATATTTTTCCGCGGACATTACGATGCGTGTCGAGAAGGTCTCTGGTGTGGTGATGTATGGTGATGTCCTCGCTGCCTTCCACTATGACCTGCGAGGCCCTGGAAGTATGAACCCTGACTTCAGCGAGGGTTCGATTGACACGCATCCGGTGTTCGAGATTCGCTCCTTCTCCGAACTAGACGACGAGACCGCTGCATCATTCAGAGGCAGCGTTTCCGACAATATGGGTCCAATGGGCTGGACCAATTTCGGAGGTGACGCGGGAGCCCCCCTATCTTACCTGACCTACGTGATTGCCTTGCTCTACGTCACCGCAATTGGACTGATTGCATATGGGGGCCGGGAGATGCTCGAGGGAGCCCTACCTAATGCCGACGAGGCCGAGTGAGCGCGAGATGGGATTTTCCACGAAGGATTGAACCTAGGCATCCGGACATGGGGTCATGTCCTCCCCAGCAATCACCCAATCTGATGAAGAGGTGAGCCCCATATCGAGAGTCACGGAGATGATGGGATGAGGCTTGGGCACATCGACCGAATGCGAGGCATAGCCATACTATGCATGGTGGAGGTCCATACCGCGGCAATCGTACCCCCCGAAGGAGTCACGGTGGGACATCCCGCGGCCTTCGTCGCTGCCGCCTTCGGAGGAATGGCCGCCCCCATGTTCGTGACCATCTCCGGATGGGGCATGTACCACAGTGCACATCGCCGCTCCAAGGAGGGGTATTCACCGGCGGACTGGGTAGGGTGGCTGCTGCCTAGGGTGGCGGTCCTTGCCCTGTGTCAGCTCCTCGTGAACCTGCTTCTGAACGTCGAGAGGGGGGGGAGGTTCGAATGGCACACCCCCGGCGTGCTGACGCTCCTTGCTATCGCTGCGATGCTAGCACCGTTTCTCGTCCGCCTGAGCATCGTCCCGAGATCGGCTCTGATGCTGGCCATGGCAGCATCACCGCTGCTACTGGGGGATGCAGCGGGTCCCGACCTGGGGTGGTTCGATAGGGTCGATTCCGGAAATCCCACAGAATGGGTCGCAAGGCTGCTGTGGAACGGAACCTACCCTGCGGCCCCGTGGATGTTCTACATTCTGCTGGGAACGATAATTCACGATCTCGGGAAGCAGCCTAGAATCAGGGAGCGCAATATCGCCATTGGCCTCCTAGCCACTTCCGTGACGGTGATGGTAGCCGTGGTCGAGGAGGTCGCTTGGGCCCTGACCTCTGGTGAGGCGGTCCTGACTTTCTTCCCAGCAAGCATGCCATTCCTCGTGGTATCTGGTACAATGGTGATGCTGACAATGAGGCTGCTGGAAGGAACGGAGGCCGAAGGCGGCGAGCCCTCCATGGGGGGCAGGTTGGATTTCCTAGAGCCAGCGGGACGCCTCTCTCTGACCATTTACGTCTCCCACTTCGCAGTCCTTGGGCTAGTTGCGATGGCCTTGGAAGGAGAGCCGCGGCTCGGCCTGATCCCCGCATTCACTGTAACGATATCCCATACTCTGGTGTGGATACCCCTAGCCATGGCCCATGAGAGGGCGATACCTGGTTATTCCTTGGAGAGACTGCTCAGGACGAGTCAGTCTGGAAGGTAGTCAGTAGACCACGAAATCGGGCCGAACCAGGACGACCGGTCGCTATTGGAGGCCTTGATGCGAGCATAGTAGGTCGTCCCGCAGCATTCTAGGCCCGTAATGGCCTGGGATTCATTGCCAAGTTCGACTCCCCCTACCACCAAGCTGTTAGACCATGCCGAGGGGCTATTCCCCCCATCGCTGGTGCCATAGTAAATCGTGAGGGTGATGTTGGTTCCGTTATCGTAAGTCTCCCATGATATGGTGGTCGAGTTGGCCCCCGACGGATCTGGAGAGAAGAGGTCTCGGAGAATTGCCGGATAAGCGTAGTATTCGCCCCTCAGGGGGTCGTCGACCCAGACTGGAAGACCTTCCAGAGCGTCGAAGGTATCCTGAGAGAGCGGGAAGCCCCATGCAGCGTGGTAAGGGGCGAGATTGTAACCAGTGGTATTCGATAGATGCATGACCCACGCATTGAACTCTTCTTCATCGGTGTTAGGAACTTCTGCTGCAGGCAGGGTGTAGTAGACTGCCAGGGCTTCAGTTATCGGTTCCCAGCCCCATTCCTCCTTGATGATCAGGAAGGTCTCCAGTGCCGTCCAGACTGACCAGTTAGAGATGTTCGAGCCGTCCTCGAAATAGGATCGAGGGGGGTCGGCTGGATGCAGTTCCGGGGGATCGACCAGCTCCTCCATTAGATAGACGCTTGCGAAGTTACAACCAGTCTCAGTCGTTCCAGGCAGGGTGGATGGCATCCACTGGTGGTTGTGTCCGAGCTCGTGGAACATCCCCCAATCTCCGTTCTCGCTCATGTATGATACGTTGACCACGCCGGCGACGCTCAGATCGTGCGCCATGAAGGGGTAGCCGGAGTGCATCCAGCCTGCTGAGATCTGGGCATCGAAGACCGCTCTCTCGACCCTCGGCCATGGGGTGTAGCCGTAAATCTCGTGCTCCATCCCCAATGCCTCGTCCCACCAGTCCATCAGTTCCTGCGGGTTGTCCAACTCCCTGATCTCGTGACTCGGCACTGTCAGGATGAACTGGCTGCTGCCGATCTCAGCCCAGGGAGCTGGGTCGTTTCTGTACTGCTGCTGCCACTGGAAGACATCGGTCTGGCCGTGGATGTACCTCGGGGCCCTGACTGCATTAGATATGGTGAGATCGAATTCACCTAGCGTCGAGCCGGCTTGGATTGCGATGTATATTGGCCCGCCGAAAGCGTTTCCGACCTCCATCGTAGTGCTGTCGACGTACCACCATCGGGCTATCTGCGGGTGCCTGTGCAACTGGCTCTTACCCCATAGGCTGTCGCTGTGGGCACCGACCAGCACATAGGTTCCCGTGTCGACGATAGCGAGGGGGAGTGTGACGGTGACAACCTCGCCCGGGGCTGCGTACAGGCCGGTCGTCATACGCAAGTGGGCACGTGCACTGGAGTAGCCGAAGTTGCTGGGAAGCCCGCTCTGATTGCCATCGATGGTTACGTCCCGAGTAGTCCTAGTGGCGTTAGCCGGGACCTCGCCGGGGAACTCCGCATGGCTGGGGTGTGCTGGCAACTCATTGGCAGGGAGGCCCTGGGTCAGTGCGGCCTCGATCCGCAGCAAGGTATCGGCCACGGGGTCATCCCCCATGTTGTAGCCAACATCATCCCACAGGGTCCCATACTCGATGATTGTCCAGCCGGTCTGGTTGAAGACTTCGCGCAACGGGCTCCAGAAGTCGTGGAAGTCCAAGGCGACGACCCCCGTGCAAATCGAGAGGGAGTTGCCGGCGAACGCCGCGTCTTCAGCGGATAGGGGCTGGTTGTCTACTCGGTCGGCTCGAATCGCCTCGATGGCCGCTTTCGGGCGAGTCAGTTCGTGCGGAGTTACTCTGAAGTCTACGTTGTTGTAACCCCATGCATTGGAGACGAACAGACCCGTGGTCTTGGCGATTTTGTTGCCCGGGTAGTTATGGGAGACATCACTATTGGAGTAGGACCAGTACCAAGCATGGCCTCCCATTATCAGCCCGCCTCCGGACAGCATGAAGTCAATTAGATTCTGGTTGTCGGCATCATCGTGGCCGTTCCAGAACTCATCGAGCAGGCAATCAATTCCCGACAGGTCGTCAGGCGTGACGGAGGGGTGGACGGTGTGACCCTCGTCCTCCAGCTCGTCCTCGAAGCCGTCATACCCGGCCCCGTAGGCCAGCCCTACCTCGGAGTTCTCGCCGCAGACCCACTCGACGGCTCGGAGCGAGAATGACGTCTCCTTGGGCCCAGCGCCGTCGACCCAGCTCTCGTGGCCGTACCCCAGCATCTTGCCCCGGCCGACGTGACTGGCCGAAATGACGGGGATAGTGGAGCCGTATCCCTCCTGTGTGAAACCCACGGGGAAGGCCCATTCCCCTATCGGCAGTACTGGTGATGGCCAACCCCCCCAGTTCGTGTTACCCATGCCGCGAAGCAGGTCGGACTGGTCGGCAGACAGGTCGTGGACGGCCATCCAGAGGCTTTGTCCGGCCGAGCCGCCGGTGTTATTGGCCCAGATGGTGTACTGAGTCCAGTCAGTGCGTTCGTCCGGCGTTCCCCATATGGTTCCATTTGACAAGAGCGAGAGTCCGGGGGGCAGAGGTGGATTGACCTCCCACGTGCTTATTTCCGGCCCTGTGTTTGTGACGGGGATGAGTACGCTCTGGTTGGCCTCAAGCGCAAACTCGTCGTCCGGCCAAATGATGTCAGCGGGAGGTCTGCTGATGATTCTAAAGTTGATATGCGTAGAATCACTGCCCCCCGTGTTGTTGGCCCAAATTGTGTGACTCCCCCATCCCTGAAGGTGAAGCGCGGTTCCGCTGAGAGTTCCATTGGATGCGTCGAAGTGGAAACCCAAGGGCAGAGGGGGATCGATCTCCCAAGACACGGGTGTGCCCCCACCCCACTGGGGCAGGATGGCCCCGATGGCATCCCCTTGGGAGAGCTCGAACTCGTGGGGAGAGTAGGCCAGGCCCTCGACGGGAATGTCTCTGACTTCGATGGTGATGGTCGTCGACACAGAGCCGCCGGTATTGGTGGCGGTGATGGAGTAGCCCTTCGAATCCTGGATTAGCAGTGGGATGCCCTCGATGGCCCCGCCTTCCTTGAGCTCCATTCCCACAGGGGGCTCAGGATCGATCGACCAAGACGTCGGTTGTCCTCCCGAAGTGTCTGGCGTGATGGAGGCCTGCTCACCGTATGTGAGGGTGAACGACTGCGAACCGTAGTCGATGGCCTGGGGGGACTGGTGGAGCGTGATGATGCGCAGTGTGTCGGATGCGCTACCACCGGCGTTGGATGCGGTGATGGTGTGGTTCGAGTCTCCGATTGATGTCGGGGCACCCGTGATCGATCCAGAGTCCCCAAGAGCCAGCCCTTCTTGCAGGGGCGGTTCTACAACCCAGTCCACTGGAGTACCCCCCATGACCTCAGGGGCCTGCAGAGGGCATTCCTGTCCCACGGTGCAGTGGATGGCTTCGGCAGGGTATGCGATCGACAGAGGTGCGACGGGGAGAACCGTGATCTGGATGGTGTCCGAGGCTGATCCCGCTGCGTTTGTCGCTACGATCGTGTGAGTGAGGCCTTGCGACTCGGCGGTTGGGGTGCCGAAAATTATCCCGGATTCTGGGTCCAGGGAGATTCCTGCGGGGAGAGTCGGGTTGACTATCCAGCTCTCGGGGGCATCGCCGTGGAAGCTTGGTGTGAGTGTCTGCATCTGGCTTCCGACAATCAGTGTAATCGAGCTCTCTCCGAAATCGAGCATCTCTGGCCTAGTCATCAGCCTGCAGTGCTCTCCGGTGAACACCTCCGTCGAGGAGCAGTCATCCTCGGTGATCACCACCTCGAAGCACCCGGGCTGGCTTGGATCCCCCTCGCACGTGACCACTTCGGGTACTGTCTCGGGATCGCTCCCAAGCATCCCCGTGCACCCAGGAAGAAGCAGGAGCAGAGTCATCACGATTGCCGAATAGGCGCCCTTGCGCACAATCGCTAATGGGAGACGTCGATTGAATATGTTTCGCAATAGCTAGTCGAGGCCCGGATAAGCAGAACCGGGCTCGAAGCAGTATCCCACTGTCTGGAATTCACCCTTGAAATCGGCGACGTCGTGCCTGACCGACTGGGGGTCCTCCCCCTCCAATAGGGCCCTCGCGAAGAAGCGGGCTACGTCCTGCATCTCATCCGTGCCCATGCCGACCCGAGTCAGTTCCGGGGTCCCGAGCCTGAGTCCGCTTGGAGTCAAGGCCTTGGTGTCACCAGGTAGCATGTTCATGTTAGTGATGATTCCGGCTTGTTCGAGGGAGGCAGCTGCGTCCCTTCCAGCGCCCGAATCGACCTCGCCATGACGAGTGACGACTTGGTGGCTGGCCGTGTATCCTCGCTCTTCGGCTAGGACATCGAATCCCTCGGCAGCGAGCGCTGCGCCGAGGGCCTTCGCATTGGAGACGATGTGCGCTGCGTATTCGTCCCCAAAGGCCTCGAACTCAGAAAGTGCCACTACCTTGCCCGCAACATGATGCAGGTGGTAGGAGGAACAGACTCCCGGGAATATGCCACTATTGAGCCTCCTGTGGAGCTTCTCGTCTTCTGAGTCGGACAGTACGAACCCCCCTTGGGGCCCTGGGAATGTCTTGTGGCTGCTCCCGGTCATTACGTCAGCACCCTCGTGCAGGGGATCCTGGAACTGTCCGCCTGCGACGAGTCCGATGACGTGTGCGGCATCGAACATCACCTTGGCACCGACCTCATGAGCTGCGTCGGACAGTTCGCCGAGGGGGGTTGGGAAGAGGAAGACGGATTGGCCGAAGAGGGCTATGCTGGGCTCCGTTTCCCGTATCAGCGCAGCAGCGGCATCGATGTCCGGCTCCATCCGATTGACATCCCATGGATAGGTCACGAGGTCCAGCCCCCTGAGCCCCACTGCCCCCATGCGGGCGTGGGAGATATGCCCCCCGTCAGCAGTTGAGACCGCGGTGATCGAGTCGCCCGGCTTGGACAGGGCCTTCAGGGCACCCATGTTCGAGTTCGTCCCCGAAGTCGATTGGATGTTCGCGAACCTGCAATTGAAGACCCTCTTCGCACTGGCAATACCAATCTCCTCGATGGTGTCGAAGTCCTCGCATCCCTGGTAGTATCTCTTTCGGGGCAGCCCCTCGGCATATCGGCCGTGCAGGTCGGAGTTGCACGCCATCCTGACCATGGGGCTGAGGATGTTCTCGCTGGCAATCATCGGGAGGCCGTCGCGGTAATGCCTGCCCGATGCTTCGACCGCCTCCAAGACGCTGTCTGCAGTCTGTCTGTGACTCATGCCCCCGCCGGGGGGAGGGGGCAAATGAGTGTTGGGAATGAAGTTCTGAGTTCGTTGTGCGCAGGGTGCCCTTGGCCCATAGTGGAACCGGAGCACGAGCCCGGGGGCACCCCGGGATTCGGTCTGCCATCAGCACTAGCGGTGCTGGCACTTGCGGCTTTCGCACGCAGGGATGATGTGGCGCCGACAGCAGGACTCGAACCTGCGACCTGTGGATTAACAGTCCACCGCTCCACCAACTAAGCTATGTCGGCCCGACCCACGGCTGGTACGCCCCTTCATCAAAGAATCGGATTACTCCCATTCTATGGTTCCGGGGGGCTTGTGGGTGATGTCGTAGACAACTCGGTTGACTTGGCCCTTGAGAGTATTGGTGACCTCGGTGCTGATTGCGGCCAGCACATCGTGGGGAATGGGCGAGTACCTAGCGCTCATTCCATCGAGGCTGGCCACGGCACGAACGACGACAGTCTCCCCGTGGACGCGCGCATCGCCATGCACCCCGACGCTTCGAACCGGCAGGAGGGCTGCGAAGTACTGCCACGGCAGATCGCACCTCCCCTCCTCGACGGCGCCTTGTATGTGAGTCTCGACGATGTGGCAGGCCTGCCTGCATGCCTCGACTCGGTCCGGGGTCAACTCACCGAGAACACGAACCGCGAGGCCTGGGCCCGGGAATGGCTGACGCTCGCTTGAGGAGATGCCAATCTGGCGAGCCATTTCACGGACCTCGTCCTTGTAGAGCTCCCTGAGCGGCTCTACGATAACCAAGTCAACGTCCTCGGGAAGCCCACCGACGTTGTGATGAGACTTGATGACGTCGCGCTCGCCGCCTCCGGATTCGATCCAGTCTGGTGCGATCGTGCCTTGGACAAGGTACTTGGCGCCACAAGTGGATTGCTCTTCCTCGAAGACCCTGATGAACTGCTCACCGATCACCATGCGCTTCTCCTCCGGCTCGGTCACCCCCTCAAGATGAGAAAAGAACCTCTCGGATGCATCCACCACCTTGAGTTCGATGCTCAAGTCGCCGAACATCCCGGCTACCTCCTCGGACTCGTCCTTGCGCATCAGTCCGGTATCGACGTAGACACAGTGCAGCAGGCTTCCGACCGCACTGTGGGCCAGAACGGCTGCCACGGTGCTGTCGATGCCTCCTGAGCAGGCTATGATCGCGGTATCGTCAATCTGAGCCTGTAGGGCCTCGACTGCCTCATCGACGAGCATCTGGGCCTGCAGGACTTCACCTCCGTAGCGACTCATCGTCAGCGATTACGCCATCCGTCCTAGCCGCTCGCCAGTCCACTACTCGCTGGGCAAGTCCCCCATCATCCATAGCAAGCATCTGGGCGGCGAGCACGGCAGCGTTGTCCCCCCTGTCGACGCCTACGGCAGCGACAGGGACGCCAGGAGGCATCTGGATGACGGAGAGCAGGCTATCCAATGGCACCTTACCGCCCACTGGAACGCCAATCACTGGGAGCGAAGTCATCGAAGCGATGACGCCGGGGAGTGCCGCAGACAGACCAGCGATGCCGATGAAAATCTTGCAGCCCTCACCGATGGCCGTCGATACGACCTCCTCGAGGTAACGTGGGGCCCTGTGCGCAGATGCCACGCGAACCTCATGGTCTATGTCGAACTCCTCCAAGATGGAGGTGCACTTGTCGCAAACTGGTATGTCCGACTTCGAACCCATTACCACACAGACGTCCATACGCCTTCGAGTGATGCCCGGTTCAAATGCATGCCGTTCGCAAACCTGTCACTCTTCCTCCGAGGGTACGATGAACCTCTCCGGCCATTGCGTTCCGGTTATGGGAAGAGGTTGTGCGAGAACGGCCATGAGCCCCCTATTGTCCGACAGGGTCTCGTGGAAGGGGTCTTGGACAAAGCCGGAGTGATGAACGAAGGTCATCGAGAGGAAGTCCGAGCCCCCTCTGGCAGTGCCAGCGATCACGAGGTGGCCACCATCGCATTCTGCTCTGGCGATGATATCTCTGGACCAGTGCTTAGAGAGAATCTCCCAAGGGCCAGGAAAGTCACCGTCCCAGTCCTCGGTTTCCATGGGAAGGAGGAGGCGCGCTGGAGGTGTCACCATCACATCCTGGACCTTCAGGACCGTACGAAGGTAGGCAATCCAGAACAGGGCATAGGAGGCCCAGCCGATTCTTGGGTCAAATGGGATGTGCATGAGGAACAAGGTCGACCCGAGCGCCAGTGAGAGCCAGTCCACTGGTAATGCGGGGATGCTATTGTTGGACATGGGTTGGGCGTTCCGCGCGAAGATCAAGGGGATGAAGACGAGAGCCCACGCTGCGAGGAAGAGCAGTATTGCGAGGTATTGGTCGTTGGAGGTGAGTCCGGGGAAGGCCAGCGGGATTGCGGTTGCAACGAGGAACACAGGCGACCATGCCATCGGCCTGAGCAGAGGCCATGCCAGTGGCCTGAACCTCTGGCGGATCCATCCGAAATTACCTATCCTAGGAGTCGAACTGACCCATGACTCAGGCGGGGCTAGTTCGCCCGGTCTGAAGTCGGGGGGTGTCGAATCCTCCCCGTTCCACCACGAGGGCTCGCCAAGGAGCCAGTGTTGGTCCGAGCCCGCTTCCATGGTTGTCGCAGGGGCCATGGAGTCTTGTTGGCTTCGCTAGTTGGAGTCGGTGAGGCGGCCGGGATGCCTCAGCACGAGGTTCCTTGCAGCCCAGACCTCATCGACACGCTTCACCGGAGTGGTGTGAGGGGCGGTTGTGATGGTCTCAGGATCCTCTGAGAGGATTGCGTGAAAGTCGGCGGCGAATCGATCCAGCACCTCCTTCGATTCGGTCTCGGTGGGCTCGATCATGAGGCACTCGGGCACTATCTGGGGGAAGTAAAGGGTCGGTGACATGTAACCGTAGTCCAGCAGACGCTTGGCGACGTCCTTTCCCGTGACCCCGTTGAGTTCTTTCAGGGGGCTCAGCGAGAGGGTAAACTCGTGCATCACGAGATCGGCGGGAGCACCTTCAACAGGCATAGCATGAATCGCCTTGGAAGTCTTTGGTCCCGGGTTCATTATCACATACCTTAGATAGTTGGAGTTGAGGACGGCGTGCTCGCTCATGCGCTCGAGATCGCTGCCGTACCTCCTGTAGAAGGCCCATGCCCTGACCACTGCGCCTGCATTGCCATGCCACTGCTGCACCTTGCCGATGCTCGATTCGCCGACATCCCTCCAGTAGTACCAGTGCCCGTCCCCAACACCCCTGGGGTCGTCGTCCAAGCTCTCACGGCGGGAGGCTATGGGGGATGGCAGGAATTGAGCTAGGTGCCCCTTCACCCCAATCGGCCCGCTCCCTGGGCCGCCGCCCCCGTGCGGTTGGGCGAAGGTCTTGTGGAGGTTGTAGTGGACGGCATCGAAGCCCATCCTTCCCGGATCAGTTTTGCCGATTATGGCGTTGAAGTTCGCACCGTCGTAGTACATCTGCCCGCCTGAGTCGTGGACGATTCTTGTGGCCTCTAGGATCTCGATCTCGAACAGGCCCAGCGTAGAGGGGTTGGTAATCATCATCGCGGCCGTGTCCTCGCCGACCGCAGCACGAAGGGCATCCAGATCCAGCCTCCCGTCATCGGCACTGGGAATCTCGATTATCTCGTAGCCGCACATAGAGGCCGAGGCCGGGTTCGTGCCGTGAGCCGAGTCAGGCACAATCACCTTGTCCCGATGGTCCTCGCCGTTGGCGTGGTGGAACTCCTGAATGCATCGTATGGCGGCGAACTCCCCCTGGGCCCCGGCGACTGGTTGCAATGTCACAACGTCCATGCCGGAGCAGGTGGCCAACATCTCCTGCATCTCGTAGAAGATGGCCAGTAGGCCCTGGATTTGGTGTTCGGGTTGAAGAGGGTGGATCCTGTCAATCCCCGGTAGTTGCACGATCCTCTCGTTCAAGCGTGGGTTATGCTTCATCGTGCACGAGCCGAGAGGGTAGAAGCCGGTGTCGATGCCGAAGTTGCGGTTTGACAGCCATGTGTAGTGCCTGACGAGCTCGGGCTCGCTGGCCCGCGGCCATTCAGGCAGCCTGCTTCGGACCAGCCCCTCTGGAACTGTGGGCCCCGCAGCATCATCCCCCAGCATCGGCTCGGGCTGGGACCATCCTGCCCCCTCTGCACCGTTGAAGGAGAAGAGGTCACTCATGCCTGGGTCCCCCTTACCCACGATGCCATGCCCTTGGCGAGGGCTTCGATGTCATCCTTGCTAGTGCGCTCGTCGACACCGACGAGCATGCACTTCGACATCGAGGCCCACCATGACCCTAGGTCGAGGCCTCCGAGGACCCCTAGGCCATCCAAGTGCTTGAGCGCGTCAGTGGCCTCGCCCGGCAGGCGTAAGGCGAACTCCCGAAAGTTGTGGGCCCCAGAGTCTACCAACTCGATACCATCGATTGCGGTGAGGGCTCGCTTGGTCGCCTCGGTGGATGCAGCGACTCTGAGTGCCAGCCGTTCCAGCCCCTCCGGTCCGAGCAGTGCCATGTGAATGGCCCCCATCAGCGCAATCAGAGTCTCATTGGAACATATGTTTGAGGTGGCCTTGTGGCGGCGGATGTGCTGCTCGCGGGTGGAAAGGGTCAGGGTAAAGGCGAGATTGCCATCGACATCCCAAGACTGTCCGACTATGCGCCCCGGCATCTGCCGCAAATACTTCTCGGAGCAGGCGAATATCCCGTAGATGGGCCCACCTCCCGTGGGTCCGATGCCGAACGGCTGGCCCTCGCCAACGACGATGTCCGCCCCCCAATTTCCAGGGGGCTCGACAATGCCGAGGGATACGACGTCCACGCCCACGATCAGGGCAGTCTGCTCGCCTACTACGTCCTTGAGATCGGTCAGCCCGGTATCCAGGATTCCCAAGGCGCTGGGTTGCTCGACATAGACGGCGCAGCACCCGGCAGCGGCCGTGGCTGATTCGAGATCGATGTGGCCGTCAGGTCCGTGCTCGAGAATCCTGAGATCGATGCCTGCACCGATGGTATAGTTCCTGATGACGGATAGGCGGTGAGGGGGGACGAGTTGGGAGACATAGGCGGTATTCCTCTGCTCTGCCTTCCTATTGTGAACCCTCACAGCGCAGGTGATGGCCTCGGCAGCGGCTGTGGAGGCATCGTACATCGAGACATTCGCGACAGGAAGGGCCACGAGCTCGCTGACCAAGGTCTGAAACTCCCACATCGCCTGAAGCATCCCTTGGCTAACCTCTGGTTGGTAGGGGGTGTATGAGGTCAGGAACTCTCCACGGGTGGCTAGCATCCCGACCATGCTGGGCACGAAGTTCCTTGCAAGGCCGGCTGAGAGGAAGCTAGGGCGGTCGTCGAGAGAGAAGTTGGCCCCCAGTAGCCTCTGCGCATCAGCCCAAATTTCCTCTTCCGACTGGGGGGGCGGGAGGGGCAGGGGGTCAGCGCGGCGAATCTCGTGTGGGATGTCTGCGAACAAGTCGTCCATAGAAGACAGGCCCATGGCTTCGAGCATCTCCTGCTCGCGTCCCAGATTGGGCAGTTGGTCCACCACTTCGCAGTCCCTCTGGCAGTCTTGGCATCCAGTAGTGTTTCAATGGTTTGTCAGAACCGGCTAAATCATTGGGCCACACACTATTATTACCTCGGAGGGGCTAGGATTGCACGATGAAGGTAGCGATTACGTCAGCCGACGCCTTCGTGGCGCCCTACATTTCGGAGATGCTCGGAGACTCGGGGATTCTGGTGCCCGATGAGGCGTTGCTTGATTCGGCTGCCCTTGATGCGCTAATCACCCCGTGCACAGCGCTGATTCACATCAACTCCAGGCCCGTGGACACTTCTGTTGCCCGCGACGATCGTGATGCCTATGTCAAAATGCGTGAATCCGCCAGACCAGTGTTAGACGCCGTCGACAGACACGGCTCGATTCACCTCATAATCCTTGGAACCCTACGGGTTCATCCTCAATGGCGTCCCGGTGAAGAATACTATGGATTGGACTCGACGCTAGCACCCCGGGATGTCGCCGCAGAGGGTCAGCTATGGATGGAGGAGAATGCCTTGGAGAGGGCCGAGGCCGATAGGCCGGTAAGCGTGATTCGCGCCTCAAACGTCCAAGGAGTCCCACTTTCGGGCCCTCCGGGCAACGGCATCCTGCACCGCTGGGCGGAGGAGTGCAAGATGGGGTGGATCAACGTCCCCGGGGATGGGGCCGAAGTGAAGGACATGGTCCACGTACAGGATGTGGTCCGAGTGGTCGAAGCCATCCTTTCCGACCCGCCACCGACCAGAGAGAGTTTCGCTGTCGGTGCGGGCAAGGCCATTGCGATGGCGGATCTGGCGGAGGCGTTCCACCAGAGGACTGGGTGCGAGATCGAGCTCAACCAGAGCGATCGTGGCGAGGTGTGGGGCATTGTGGATGCTTGGTTCCTCCAAGACAGATGTGGCTTCAGGCCGTCTATCAGCCTCGAGGAGATGATTGGCGAGGCCTTCGAGGCCGCCGGTCACTGAGCCTCTAGGATTAGTCGCTTTCTGACTGCGTTCCAGTCCACAATGGAGACTGTGAGAGTGGTCTCAGAGCCGGCGTGGTACTCGCTAGCATCAGAACCAGCAGGCAATCTGATCTCCACCTCTCCGGCCCCCTCTGCCTCGGCAATCAGAGTGCTGCCACCCCTGTAGGAGTCAGAGATTCCGATTCCGAAGGTCCTCTCGATTGAGCTGATCCTGATCGAGGCCTCTTGGGAATGGCCCTCATGCGACTCCTTGACCTGGTTCCTCTCGCTGAGCATCCGCGTCGCAGCGAAGGCCTCGGCAGCCTCGATGAGAGTGGGTGTTGTTCGTACGACGGGAGGGGCGGCCACGGTAGGGGATTCGGGTGGCTGGGGAGTTGCAGCGGTCTGCTGGGGTGCTGGAGGGGTTGTGATGCCCTCTGCCGACTCATCGGGCAGGGTGACCCTGTTGGGGGCCCGGACCCTCTCGGGATGATCCACATCCTGCGTCACTTCCACATGATGGTCTTCGTGCCAATCTGAAGAGGACTCGCGTTCTGAGACGGGAGTGGGCGTTGCTGCTCCGGCATTGCCTCGTATCCCCGCTGCGACCCCCGCTGCAACAGCGGCTGTCGCCGCGCCGGCAGCAATCGTCCCAGCGTTTGGCATCCGAGATTCGATGCGAATCTGGAAGACGTCCATCTTGGCATCCCACACGCTGCGGGCGGCGTTCTGGGCGAAAGAGGGCAGGTCATCAATTCGAGCCTCGAACTTTGAGTCTGCTGAGGACCTCGCTTCGGCCATGGAAATCTCCCCGCTCATCGCGTTGTCCTCGAGCGATGCGATAATGCCGTCAATTTCAGACAAGACAGTGCTCAGGTCGTCCTGGGCTGGAGGGGGCGAGTCCATGACGGTGAAGGAGGCGTAGGCGATCTCGCGTCCGTTGTCGTCGGTGTCGTTCAGGCGCATGGTCCATTGCCCCGGACCGGGATTGGGCAGAGAGAAACTCCCTCTGGTCCTTCCTTCCAAGTACTTGTAGGCAGTCTCGTGCTGGTCGTTGACGGTCTCGTCACCATGAGGGATCTCGGCGGGAACGATGCCGATCCAAGCATCATCAGGGAGCTCTGGTGCGTTGAAGGTAAAGTCGATCTGCTCGCCGTTCTTGAACGATGGCCTCGCCAGCCTGATCTCAATCGCTGCGGGTTCCGATTGGGGTTGGCGGGGGCTGTCCTGGGGACCCGGACCGCTGGGCGATAGGGTGATCTTTCCAACGCCGACCCAGCGCCTAGTCCCCAGAGGGATGCCGTTGCCGCGAGGTCGCGTCCAGCCTCCCCTGTACCAGTCGTTGCTGCCGTCCTGCTCCCTGTCGTCGAGGCTCCATGATGGGGCTCCCCCTGAATTGGCGTTGTAGAAGTAAAGGACTCGCCCGTTGGAGTTCACGAACCACGGCCTGCCGTTCTTCTGCGTCGCCTGTGCCTCGTACACCCCGTTGTACGCCTCGTCGGGGTGCTCGGAAACCGTTACCCCATTGCCCTGGGGGAGTTCTTGGACACCACCTGAGTCGATGACTGCAAGCATCTCATCCAGATTTATGGAACCGTCGGAGTCCCGGTCCAAGGCCCCGAAGATCGCATTCACAATGGCATTGGGGGCGATTTGGCCGGTAATGGCACGCAGTGCGCTCTCGAACTCGGACTTGGATAGTGTGCCATCTCCGTCGAGGTCGTACTTGGAGAATAGGGACTCTGCCGAGTATCCCTTCTCCCTGAGAATACCCTGAAGATTCTTCAACGCAATGGCCTCGATATTGGATGTCACGGTGGCTACCCCGTACGGTTCTGCGGGCGGATAGGCAATGAGTGTTGTCGCGGCGGGGCCCACATCACAGTATCAGAATCGCCCCCATCTGGGTTCTGGGTGTTTTCCCGAAGGAATAATTGCGCGTCCCCCGTTGGCGGTTCCATGGCAACTGGCTGGGTCGCCGTGGGGATGGATGAGGCACAGGTCGCGGATGGCGATGCATATCACTGCGCACTCTACCATGACGGGGATCTGAGGAGGCCTGCAGGATGGCACAGAGACTCTGTCGGGCATCTGTTGGACCTAGCGCTACCACACATCACCGAGGGTGCGCTTGTGGTCGACTATGGCAGTGGGACCGGGGGTTCGGCCATCGAGTTGCTGAGAGTCCTAGACGAAAGGGGAACCTCGATAGAACTGGTCCTGGTCGATCCACTGGTATCCTGGTTCGCCAAGGCAAGGGATCTGCTCGGCCACCGAAACGACGTTCACTTCGAGCTTTCAATCTCCCAAGACGAATCTGGCAAGACGGTGTTTCGCGAGCTTGACGAGATGCTTGCTGGGCGGAAGGCAGATGTCATCATCTCCTCCTCCACCCTGCATCTGATTCCTGAAAAAGAACTGGCTGGCCTATCTAGGCAATTTGCTGGTTGCCTCGTGCCCGGAGGTGTGTTCGTCTGGGACAGTGGTGATGTCGAGAGCGGGATGCGCCCCCCCTCTGCAGCGTGCCTCCACGACCCCTACAGATTAGTCAGGGAGTGTCTCAGGGACGATGTGTCACGTCAAGCGATGCTCGCTAAGATGCGCGAGGAGGATGCAGCGCGCGCGGAACGAAGAGTGGATCGCATCTTCCCGATACCATTCACCATCGATTTGATTCAAGATGCCCTCGCCGATGCGGGTTTCACCGGTGAAATCTCGGATCACATAGTGAGCTTCTCTAACGAAGACGCCGAGCGCTTCATCCTAGTTCCTCGCTTGGCGGAGATCGCTGCCCCCCTGATTGAGGGAGATGAGAGAGACACGGCAATTCGGGGGGCGATAGGCGAGGCGCTATTGCAGATGCGCGAGGTGGGTACCGCGTCCGAAAGTGGGTATCGCAGCCATTGGTTGTACGGATTGCATACCATCCCGCCCCTCAGATGAACGGTGGGCGCTTGACCGAGGCTCTGACCCTCCTTCTGGTACTGGACTGGATCCACACCTCGGAGCCTTCCTCGGCGCCATCGAGGTATGCCATCGCTATTCCCGACATTCCCAAGCTTGGTGATGGGGCACCGCTGGTAACATAACCGACAATTCGAGCACCATCCTCCGGGCCATCCCTCACTGCGTGCCCGGGGCGTGGTGAGGGGCCGCGTTCAAGGCAGGCAAGCCCCCACCAGCGCTGCCCTGAGTCCATCGAAGCAATCATCTGGCCCTTACCGAGGAAGTCGTGACTCATTTCGAGACCGTAAGTAACGGCGGTCTCCACGGTATTCCGTGACAGGAAACCAGATGGGAGATTCGGGCTCGCTTCCCCACCTATCCCGGGCCAGAGGAAGTCCTGCCCTGAGAGCAGGTACCCCTTCTCCAGCCTTAGCGTGTCACGCGCCCCTAGGCCGACTGGGACAACGCCTGACCCGGAATGCCCCAGTATCGCCCTCCAAAGCTTCGGTGCGAGTTCGTTATCAACGAATATCTCTGCACCCCTCTCACCAGTATATCCGGTGCCCTGAATCCATCCTTCGATTTCCAAATCATTCTGGGAGATTGGTTGGCAGTGGAACCTACTAACCGAATTAGATTCGCCCAGGACATCGGAGATAATGCTCATGGAAGCGGGACCTTGGAGGGCTAGGATGCTGGTGCGATCGGACGAGTCCTCCAGGAAAATCGATCCGTCATTGGGCATGTGAGACTCGAACCACTCGAGCATCGTTGGAACCATCGAAGAGTTTGGGACACCTATGACCTCCTCCTCTGAGGCCACTGCAAAGATCATGTCATCGATGATATGGCCGTTGTCATCTAGGAAGTGAGTGTAACCGCATCTCCCCGGTCCGAACTTCATATACTCCTGAGTCGATATAGAACTCAGCCATGAACGGACGCCATGCCCCGAGAAGCGGAAGACACCCATGTGGGAGACGTCGAATAGGCCAGCGGCCGATCTCGTGGCTAGGTGCTCCTCTTGGATTGATGTGTACCAGATTGGTAGCTCGTAGCCGAGGAAATCCACCATCTTGGCGTCCGAGTCGACGTGCTCTTCGAACAGCGCGGTCCGGACCAGCCCGCTCCGCGTCATGCGTGCACCAGCGTGGGGCGGTGGAAAAACAACTCGGATGGGCCACTACACACCCCCCGCCGGAGATAGGGGGGGCGTGTATCCCATGGAAGTATTGACAGGAGGCGAGGGGGCGGAAATCGGTCGCCAATTACCCATCAATCAGCAAAGACTAACATTTAAATATTGCAATCATCACTATACAACTGCGAGTTGATAAGATGGAACGACGAACTGCAAAGGTGGCCAGCATTTCTAGAGGCACTTCTGAGAGTGCTAACAGGGCGAAGCCCGTAGTAACAGGGAGGAGGCCTTCTAGATCTCGTAGCACCGAGGCAATGACCGGTACCTGCAAGGTCTGTGGGGGCAACTCATGGGACGCCGACGACATCCGCGGCGAGACCATCTGCGCCGATTGTGGGTACGTCGCAGCCGAGAACATGATCGATCCCGGCGCAGAGTGGGTGAACCACTCAGGAGGTGATGACCGGAGTCGGGTCGGAGCACCGACCACACTGACGCTCTCCGACAAGGGCCTCTCGACTGAAATTCGTCGCTCTGACCTTACATCGGGAGGTGCGAGGAGACATGG
>Ga0208641_1000056_pt1 | contig 81594 bp, 78 predicted proteins | sample ETN02SmetaG_2_FD_185789 | JGI IMG/M metagenome (GOLD analysis project Ga0208641, IMG submission 185789) | Marine microbial and viral communities from oxygen minimum zone, Eastern Pacific Ocean - ETNP2014F10-02SV253 (SPAdes) (version 2) | ecosystem: Environmental > Aquatic > Marine > Oceanic ... | reverse complement strand
AAAAAAAAGATCTTTTATATCTTTTGTAATCTCCAGAATGTATAGGGGAGATTGGGTTGATTCCTTAGCATCAAGATTTATAGATGAACTTCCCGAAAAAAATATCGAAAAAGAGGAAGTAAAAAAACAGAGTGCGGAAGATTTCTTTTTTAATCAAGATATTGATTATGATGAAGGAATAAGAAGCCCGGGTTGGGCAAGATTGCAAAGAAAAAAATTAAAAAGAATTAAATGATTAGTAAAAGAATTAAACAATTAAGAAATAAATTTTATCGATTTGATATTGATGGATATATCATTCCAAAAAATGATGAATTTTTTTCTGAATATTCCGCTATAAATCGTTTAAAAATTATTTCTAATTTTGATGGATCAGCTGGATTAGCAATTGTTTTAAGAAAAAAAAATTATTTGTTTGTTGATGGAAGATACACAATCCAAGCACAACAACAATCTGGCAAAGAATTCAAAATAATCGAGATTCATAAATTTCGACCATATAAGATCATTAAAAATCTAACACTTGGATTTGATCCGGACTTATTTACAACAAAACAATTAAAAGTCTATTTTGGTAACTCGTTAATGTTAAAACAAATAAATAAAAACCTAATTGATGAAATTTACAAAGAAAAAGTTCCTAAGATAAAAACTTTTTTTTCCTTAAATAATAAGGTTGCTGGCAAAACTTTTAAATCAAAAATAAACAAGATCAGAAACATAATAAAATCAAATAAAGCTGATTACTTGTTTGTAAGTGCTCCTGAAAATGTGGCTTGGGTACTAAATATTAGAGGATCAGATAATCCAAATAGTCCTATACCAAATTGTCGTTTAATAATTGGAAAAGAAAAAGAACTATTTTTAATTACGCAAAAAAAAAAAGCTTTAAAAATAATTAAAGAAAAAAAAATATCCAAAAAAAAAATAATAAATTCTGAAAAATTTGAAGATTTAATCAAAAAATTAAAAGGAAGTAAATTTATCATAGACCCTTTGTCTTGTTCAGTTATTAATGAAAATGTAATCAAATCAAAATTTCAGATTATTAATATGAATGATCCTTGTTATAAATTAAAATCAATCAAAAATTCATCTGAAATTAAACATATGATTAATGCTCATATTGAAGACGGTATTGCATTAACTAAATTTATTTATTGGATAAAAAATATTAATAAAAAAAAAATAACTGAAATTAATTCACAAGAGAAATTAGAAAAATTTAGAAAACTTAATAAAAACTATTTATCTCCTAGTTTTGACACAATAGCTGCTACAGGACCTAACGCTGCTCTTCCACATTATATTGCAACAAAAAAATCCAATAAAATTATTAAAAAAAGTGATATTTTTTTATGTGACTCAGGTGGACAATACAAATTCGGAACAACAGATGTAACAAGGACTATATGTTTTTCTAAACAAAAAAATTCTATTAAAGACATATTTACAAAGGTATTAAAAGGCCACATTGCTGTTGCCACAACTAACCTAAAAAAATTTAATACTGGCAAAAAAGTAGATGCCAGAGCTCGATATTTTTTAAAAAAAGATGGTTTTGACTATGCGCATGGCACGGGGCATGGAGTAGGTTTTTTTTCTAACGTACATGAAGGTCCTCAATCTATAACTAAAATTAATACTGTTAAACTTGAAAAGGGAATGATTGTTAGTAATGAACCTGGCTATTATAAAAAAGGACATTATGGAATTAGAATAGAAAATTTGCTCTACATAAAAAAAATTAATAATAAGTTACATTTTGAAAATTTAACACTTGCTCCAATTGATAAGGACTTAATAAATTTTAAACTTCTAAATAATAAAGAAAAAAAATATTTTAACGAATATCACATGAAAGTTTACATGACTTTAAATCCTTATTTAAATAAAACTGAAAAAACCTGGCTTAAATCATTTACAAGCTAACAATTTTATTCCATTCATTTTCTGTTAAAACTTCTATGTTAAAATTTTTTGCTTCGTTGATTTTTCTAACAGTTGGTTTTTGAGATCCTACAACAAGATAATCTGTTTTTTTGCTTATATTACTTACAATTTTAGCACCCATACTTTCGGCCAAAGATTTCAATTCAGATCGACTATTATTAACAAACGTACCTGTAAACATAATTAATTTTCCGCTTATGGGAGTTTTCTTTTTTAGATACTTATAATCTTTAATTCTAAGAATGCTAACTAATTTTGATACATTTTTTAAATTTTGGTTATTAGAAAAAAATTTCTTAAGAGATTCTATCTGCGAATTTCCAATTCCATCTATCGATTGAAGCTCATCACGATATTTTGATTTATTATTATTCAGATTTTTTGCCAAATCAAAAAATTTTTTTTCATTTAAAAAATACTTTGCTAAGACCTTTGCATTTTCTTCACCTATATAACGAACACCAAGTGAAAATATAAAACGGTCTAGTGAAATTTCTTTACCCTTGTTAATTGAATTTTTTAAATTATTAATAGATTTTTCGCCCCATCCTTCTATTTTTTTTAAAATATTTAGATCTAAATTAAAAATATCATATGGATATTTGATTAATTTTCTATCCCAAAAATTCTCTACAACTTTTTTTCCCAAACCTTCAATATTTAAAGCATCTTTTGATACAAAATGTTTTAATTTTTCTTTTAAAATTTCATTACATTTAAATTCAGGATTTGGGCATCTTGTTACTGCATCTTTTTTTTTTGTATTGCTGTTGAATTCCTTAATTGTTTTTGAACCACAAGATGGACATTTTTTTGGAAATAAAAATTTTTTACTATTCTTATCTCTTTTTAATAAATCCACATGTATTACTTGTGGTATAACGTCTCCCGCTCTCTGAATACAAACAACATCATTAATTCTGATATCTTTTCGGTTGATCTCGTCTTCATTGTGGAGTGTTGCATTTGATACAACAACTCCACCGATCGTAATCGAATCAATTTTTGCAACAGGAGTTAACGCTCCGGTTCTTCCTACCTGGATTTCAATATTTTTTATTTTTGAAAATCCTTTTTCAGCTGAAAATTTATGTGCAATTGCCCATCTAGGTGAATTTGATACAAATCCAAGTCTCTTTTGTAAATTTAAATCATCAACTTTGTAAACAAGTCCATCTAAATCATAATCAATTTCTGATCTTTTTTTCTCTATAATTTCATGATTACTGTTAATTTCCTCAACACTACTAAGCCAATTGTTAAAAGAGCTAGTTTTGAAACCCCAGTCTTTTAAAAGTTTTAAATATTCGGACTGTTTTTTAAAATTTATAGGTTCAGCCAAACCAAAACCATAAGCAAGAAATTTCAGAGGTATTTTTTTTGTTTCTCTATAATCTTTCTGTCTCAACGATCCTCCCGCTGCATTTCTCGGATTTGCAAAATTTTTATTAATTTTTTTAAAATCGGATTTTGAAATATAAACCTCTCCTCTTACCTCCAATATTTTAGGAAAGTCGGGTTTATCAATTTTTTTTGGAATATCATCAATTGTTTTAAGATTATTGGTGATATCTTCTCCAATTTTACCATCGCCGCGAGACAATCCCAAAACAAATATTCCATCAATATATTTTAAAGATGCAGAAATTCCATCAATTTTTGGTTCTGAGGAAAATATTATTTTCTCATTTTCTTTCAAATTTAAAAAATTTCTAATTTTTTTTAAAAAATCTACTACGTCTTCTTTAGAAAAGGCATTTGATAAAGAAAGCATTGGAATGTCATGTGTAACTTTTCTAAATTTTTTTGAAACTTCATAGCCTACCTTTTTACTAGGTGAATTCTTATTTTTTAAATATTTATACCTCTTTTCAAGATCTAAGATTTTTTGTTTAATATCGTCGTATTCCTTGTCAGAAATAATTGGTTTATCCTGTTCAAAATAAGCTTTGTCATGTTTGTTTAATTGATTAATTTTTTCAATATAAATTTTTTCAATTTCTTTTTTTTTCATTAATTAATTACTCAAACAAACCTTTGATCTTTTTTCTTACTAAACCTTTATTTTTTTCCTTTTTGATTTTTTTTGTTTTGTATTTTTTATTAAATATTTTATAACTTTTTTCGTACCATTCACTTGATTGATAATTATATCCTAAAATCGCAGCCGCTTTTCTTGCTTCATCGACTAATCCAATTTTATAATTAACTTCGACAAGTCGATGCAAAGCCTCCTCAATAAAAATTGTTTTGTCATATTTTTCAACAACTATTTTAAGTCTGTTTAGGGCTGGAATCCATTTTTCCGTTTGCATATAATACCGAGCTATGGACATTTCTTTAGCTGCTAACTGATCTATAATCAAATCCAATTTAAATCGTGAATCAACTGCATAATCTGTTTCTGGGTATTCAAGTATTATAAATTCAAATTTTTTCTGGGCTCTTATTAAAGGTTCTAAATCTTTCTTTTCATCTAAAATTTGTTCAAAATGACAAATAGCAATCAGGTAGTGAGCATAAGTTATATTTTTATCTGCCGGATAATTTTTAATGTATCTTTCCAAACCAAGTATGCTAGATGAATAAGCATTCCTCGCATAATCTGAATAACTGGCCATAAGACTCGATTTGGCAGCCCATTTGCTTTGAGGTAATAAACTTTCAACTTCCCTAAATTTTTTTCCTGCATAAAATGCATCCCCTATTTTAAGAGCTTCAAGAGCATCTGCATAAATTGCGATAGCCATCTCTTCTTCTGTTTCCTCGGATACAATCTCTTTGTTACCTTTTTTTGTACAAGCAAATAACAAAAAAAGTGATAATAATGAAACTATAAGAACTTTAAACATTTTAGATAAAAAATCATTTTATCAAAATATTTAATTATTACAATTTTCTTAATTGAGATTTGATTTATGCACTGGCAGCTATAGGTTTTAAATATCCTCTACCTTTGTTGTCGTTTTCTTTTCCTTCAAAACTTTCCAGATCCCAGTTTGATTGATCTGACAAAAATTCTTTTAATAAAGCATTGGTAAGTTGATGTCCACCCTGTGAGGTTTTAAGGTGGCCAAAAATTCTGTATCCCGAAAGCATCAAATCTCCAAGACAATCAAGTATTTTGTGGTTTACAAATTCATCCCTATATCTAAGCCCATCATCATTTAATATTTTATTGTCCTTAACCACAACTGCATTTTCTAAAGAGCCGCCTTTGGCTAATCCCTGTCTTCTTATCTGATCGATATCTTCATATAAGCAAAATGTTTTTGAATTATATATTGAGGTTAAGTCTCCGTCACTTAATTTGAATTTTTTCCTTCGAGTTCTTATAAGCGGATTTTTATATACTATCTCAAAATCGATTACTAAATCTTTAGCAAATGGTTCAATAGAAATATACTTTGGACCATTCTTCATTTCCACTTTTTTGAGAACTTTAATAAATTTTTTCGAATATTTTTGATCTTGAGAACCATATGATCTTATAGCTTCTACAAAATCAAAAGCAGAACCATCCATTATTGGAACTTCGGGAGCATCGATCTCAACCAAAGCATTGTCTATTCCTTCCAGGTAAAAAGCAGCCATCAAATGTTCAATGGTAGATACTGACACTCCATAAGAATTTTTTATTTTTGTACAGAGTATTGGTGAGCTTACATTTTTATAATTTGCTTCAATTATGTTTTTATCACTATCAACATCTATTCTTTTGAATTTAATGCCCGTGTTAACTTCTGCGGGTTTTAAACAGAGATTTACCTTTATTCCATTGTGTAAACCTATGCCTTCAAATTCAATAGGTTCTTTAAGAGTTTTTTGTGAATTTTTCGCCATCCCTTATTTGTATACAGAAGGCCAAAAATGCTTGGAAGACAACTTATATTACCAAAGAATACAATCTAATTTCATAATTTGATTCCAAAAATTTTATCAAAAAAGCTTACTTTTTGGTTATTTTTATTTATAGATTCAGGTATGGCCTCAGTCTCCCATCCATCTTTGATTACATGAAGCGCTCCTAAACATGCAGCAAATTCTTCATCTTTCTTTCTTTCGCTTTCTTTTTTATAGTTTTTTGACAATTTTTTTACGTTTGATCCGAAAAAATTTGAAGAATATTTTTCTAAATTAGAAAGATTGGATCCATCTCCTACAAGAAAAAGATTTGTTTCGATAATTGAATTTGATCCAGTTATAATCATTTGTTTTTTTATCATTTCAAATATTTCTTCTAGTCTAGCTTTTATAATATTTAATATTAAAGCTTTGCTTATTTTTCTATAACCTGAAGTTTTAAAATAAATTTCTTTTAAATTATCTTTTTCATCAAAAAGATCGTTCCCATTTTCAAATAATAAATCAATCGCGTTCCTAATATTTTCAGATTCTTCTAAACTTAATGAACATACTTTAGAAATATCTTTTGTAATATGATTAATGCCAATAGGAAATGTCATGGAATGAACAAGTGCTAAATTTCTAAACAATCCTAAGCTAGTTTTCTCAAACCCAACATCTATCAAAGCGGAGCCTAGTCGAAGTTCGTTATCATTTAATAATTTTATTGCTAAAGCAAAAGTGCATGATATGAATCTTTCCACCTCGATGTCACAGTCAATAAATGCTTGATTAATATTTTTTACATTATTTTTTGGCATAGTGATAAAAGTTATTTCATGACTCAAATAGTCAGCATAAATATCAATTGGCTCCTCAATAAATATTTTTCCATCAACAACATAATTATGATTAAAGATGTGAATTATGGACTGAGTATAATCGTTATGTGTTACATGTCTTTTTGCTTCTTTTAATAAAAATTCAACATCATTTTTGTGAATTTTTGCTCCGTTGATTTTTCTATGTTTTGAAAATTTGGTACATAAAAATTCAGTTTGTTCCAAAACAACGTTAATTTTCTTAATGAAAGCTTTGGCTTGTTTTTCTGCAGCACTTACACACGACCTAATAGCCTTTGAAGCTTTTGTTAAATTTACTACGACTCCATTATGAAAACCTTCTGATTGAATCACAGAAGTTGATAAAATTTCTGAGGAATTGTCATCATTAATTCTAAAAATAAGACATTTTATATATGTGTCTCCAAGCTCAATTACACCTCTTGTATTATCAGAACCCATTGTTATTCCGCAACTATCTTACCATGCATTCGTAAATCAATGATATTATAATTTTTAAAATTTTTGTGGTTCAATAATTTGACCGACTGTTGTATTGCTTTTTCTATTTTGTTTGATGGAAATTTTATTGTTTTATTATCAAAAAGTTGCAAATCCCATCTACCAATTTGAAAATAATAAAAATTTTCAATTTCTTTAATAATAAAATTATTATTTTTTAATTGATTATAAAAAATTATAAAGTCTTTTTCAGCTCCATCGCCAAAAATATTTGGTAAATCGTAAGCAGAAAAATTCTTACTGTAGGGAATTAAATTGGACGAACTGTCTATTAAATATTTGTTGTTACTTTTAAACAAAATTGCAATGGGTTTTGTTTCATAAATTTTTACTATTATTTTATTGGGATACTTTTTTTTAACTTCAATTTTTTCTAAGAATTCAATAGACTCTAGAGATCTTTCTATATCGTTTCTATTAATAAAAATAATATTTTTATTATTAATTTTACTTAATTTTTTTCTAATTCTTTTTTTATCAATTAAATGATTATTTGTAATTTCTATGTTTTGTATCTTAAAAAGAAATTTCTTTTTTTGAGGAAAAACGTTGAGTGCATTTGGGCTGTAGGTTGTTAAAAATACAAATACTACCGCTAGTGTAATAACTTTATAAATTTTTTTCATCTATTGCAGCTGGCATCTTTAATCATCCAAACAACTAAATCCTCAAAATTTATACCACAATGCTTAGCTATCTCAGGAACAAGAGATAATTTTGTCATGCCTGGCTGAGTATTTGTCTCTAGCAAGTAAAATTTATTTTTGAAAAATCTGAAATCAGATCTCGTAACTCCTCTGCATCCCAATAATTTGTGTGCTTTCTTTGCGAGATCAAGCACTTCCTTATATTTTTCTCGAGAAAGAGGGGCAGGCATTATGTGTCGGGTTCTAGCACCACTGGAATATTTGGCAATATAATCGTAAAATTGTCTTTTTGGAACAAGTTCTATTGCACCTAATGCCTTCTTGCCCATCACCGCAACCTGAATCTCTCTTCCGGGAATATATTTTTCAACAAGAATTCTATTATATTTTTTTATTAATTTTTTATATTTGCTAATAAATTGCCTCCTGTTTTTACAAATAGACACTCCCAAACTCGATCCTTCATTAATTGGTTTTATTACAATTGGAAAACTTATTTTTTTGTTTAAATTTAATTTGTTTTTTTTTTGCAGCAATAAATATTTAGGTACTTTTATATTATTTTCTATAAATATTAATCGTGATAACTCTTTATCCATGGCCAGGCTAGAAGCAAATACACCAGAGTGTGTGTATGGAATTTTTTGTGATTCTAATATACTTTGAACAAATCCATCTTCTCCATATCTTCCATGCAGTGCATTAAAAACTGCTTTTGGTTTCAATTTTCTTAATTTTTCAACGAAATATCCTTTGGCATCAACATTTACAACCTTATAACCCTTTTTTTTTAATGCAATAGAGCAGGCTTTACCGGTTAAAAAACTTATTTCTCTTTCTCCAGATATGCCCCCCATGAGCATAATAATCAAATTATTCACAATTTTTCTCCGATTATTTGGAGTTCTAATTCAAGATTAATTCCGGTTTTATCTAAAACTTTTTTTTTTACCTGAAGTATCAATTCTTCCAAATCATTTGATTTGGCTTTTCCATTATTAACAAAAAAATTGCAATGCTTCTGGGAAATTTGAGCATCTCCAACTTTCATCCCTACACAACCAGAATCTTTAATGAGTTTCCAAGCTTTTTCATCTTTTGGATTTCTAAAAGTACTTCCACATGTTTTAATTTTTTCTGGTTGGGTATTTTTTTTTTTATCAACAAAATTATTTATCTTATTTTTAATATTTAACATATCGTCTTTTTTCCCTCTCAAAGTAGCGCTAATGAAAATTAAATTCTCATCTAAATTAGATCCTCTATAGTAGAATTTTATATCTGACGATTGAATAATCCTAATATTGCCCTTAAAATCCATTACCTGTAGCGAAACTAATATTTTTGAAATTTCTTCACCATAACAACCTGAATTCATTCTTACTGCGCCGCCAATAGTTCCAGGTATGCAAGATAAAAATTCAAATCCCGATAATGAATTTTCCAAAGCAAAACTTGAAACATTTTTATCTAAAATTGAAGCTCCAGCTATTATTGTATTTGGATCGAATAGTGAAATGTGGGAGAAAAATTTTCCAAATTTTATAATAACTCCATTAAATCCTCCGTCTCTAACTAAAGTATTGGATCCTGCTCCCAAGATTTTGATTTTCTCAGCTCCTTTTACTTCTTTTAAAAAGATAGATAATTCTTGCAGATTTTTTGGTCTAAATAAAATTTTTGCTGGTCCTCCTAAATTAAACCACGAAAGTTTAGATAGACTCTCATTGAACGAGATTTTACCTGAAATTTTTTTTTTTATATTTTTCATCTGTGGTATCAACATCATTGTAATTCAATACCAATTTCCCTTATCCAATTTGAAATACTGCCAGCACCCATACATATCACCATTTCATCATCAAAAAGGTTCTTCTTTAAAAAAAATTTTAATTCTTTTTGATTTTTGACGTTAACAACTTGAATTTTAGATTTTTTTGTAATTAATCGAGAAAAATAATCTTGATTAAAATCATGATCAATTTTTTCTCCAGCGGAATAAATTGGACAAAGTACAACCACATCGCTTAATTTAAAAGATGATGCAAATTCCTTTTTTAGAAGTCTAACTCTTGTATATCGGTGTGGTTGAAAAACACATATTATTTTTCTTTTATTATATACTTGTCGAGCACTTTTTATTACTGCTTTTATTTCTGTTGGATGGTGTGCATAATCGTCGTAGAAATCTTTATTATCAATCGAAAAAACTTTTGTGAATCTTCTTTGTATTCCTGAAAATTTTTTCAAGGCCTTTTTTATTATCTTTATTTTGATTCCAAGATTTAACGCTATAGCAACCGATGCTGTTGCATTAGAGATATTATGATCTCCTAACAAATTAACCCTTATATTTTTAATATTATGAATTTTTGAACTCATAACTTTTATCTTCAAATTAAAAATCGAATAATCTTTTCTCTTCTTTACATTGTAAATTTGATAATTTGATTTTTTGCTAAATCCATATGTTAAAAAATTACTGGTTTTGCATTTAGACAAAATAGCTTTTAAATTATTATTATCTAAACAAACTATTGATTTTCCCAAAGAAGGTGTTTTTGTAATAAAAGAAAGAAAACTATTTTTGAGATTTGTAAAATTTTTATAAAAATCTATATGCTCCTTGTCCACATTGGTTACAATCGAATAGGTAATAGGTAACTTCAGAAAGCTTCCGTCAGATTCGTCAGATTCTATAACTGCCCATTCGCCTTCTCCTAAATGGGCAGTATTTTTAATAGCATTTATTACACCTCCATTAATTACGGTAGGATCTAATTTCGCCTCTGCTAAAATATTTGCAACCAATGAAGTAGTTGTAGTTTTTCCATGTGAGCCTGTAATAACAATATTTTTTTTTAACGCTACAATGTTAGCCAACATCTCGCCTCTTTTAAAAATAGGTAGTTTTTTCGCTTTTGATGCTATTAATTCTGGATTGTTTTTTTTAATGGCTGAGGAAATAACAATCATTGTGGCTTTCTTTATGTTTTTTATACTGTGTCCAATATGAATTTTAATTCCTGCTTCAATCAGTCTATTTATATTTTTGCTGCCAACTAAATCACTTCCCTGTACTTTAAAACCTAAATTATCCATAATTTGGGCTAATCCACTCATGCCAATTCCTCCAATACCGATAAAATGGATTATTTCATTTTTTGCAATATTAATTTCCATTACTAAATAAATTCCCTAATCGCATTTTCAATTTTAACATAAACATCTTTGTTTTCATTTTTTTTCATACATTGGCGAATATCCTCTAGCTTTTTTTTATCATTCATAATTTCCATTATTAAATTAAATAAATTAGTAATATTAAATTTATTTTGTTCTATAATCCAACAACAGCCCTTATCCTCATAGTATTTAGCATTCAGATGTTGGTGATTGTCTATAGAAGAAGGGTAAGGAATAGCTACAAATGGCGTAAGCATACTTACTAATTCTGCAGTAGTTGAGGCACCACTTCTAGAAATTGCCAAATCCGTTGATGATATTAAGTCTAAAATATTATTGGTAAAATCAAAAATATTATTTTTTATATTATTTTTTTTATAATATTCGGTAAGAGTTTTTTTTTGTTTTCCAAGGCATTGTTGATTAATTTCAACCATATGACCTTTATCTTTTAACATTTTAATTACCGGCGGTATAATCACTCCAAATATCTCTGCGCCCTGACTGCCTCCTAAAACCAAAATGGAAAAAAATTTAGAATTATTTTTTTTTTTAATAGCTGAATAATTAATTATTTCCTCACGTAAAATATTACCTACTTTGTAAACTTTGTTTTCATATTTTTTTGGAAAGTTTATAGGCATTCCGGTTCCTAAAAGAAGTCTTTTTGAAAGAGGTAGTAAATTTTTATTAGTTCTTCCTAGTACCAAATTATTTTCATAAATCACGAGTGGTATATTATAAAATTTTGATGAAAAAGAAATTGGAAACGACACGTAGCCACCAAATCCAATAACTAAGTCCGGTCTTTCTTTTCTTAAAATTAAAATTGATTTCGCTATTGAAAAAAATATGGTTAATAGAGATAAAAATTTTCTGAGTATATTTTTATTTAGTGGAGTATCCGCATTTATGACGTATGATTGAAAATGTGTGTAATTTTTTAGAAAAACGCTTCCCCTTATATCTGTTACTAATAAAACTTTATATCCCTTGCTCGAAAAATGCTTCATCAAATTAATAGCGGGAAATATATGGCCACCAGTGCCTCCAGATGAAAAAATAATTTTTTTATTCATTTTTAATATACCTCGTAAAATCTTTTCTAGTAAAATTTAAAATGATGCCAGCAATAATAGAGGTTCCTATTAAAGAAGAACCTCCATAACTTAGAAAAGGAAGAGTCATCCCAGTAGTAGGGAGTAATTTAACATTAACACCAATGTGGATAAAAGTTTGAATAATTAAAAGAGTAGTCAAGCCTATCAATGACAACTTTATAAACTCGTCACCTTCTAAAAGAACCTTGCTAAATATCTTGTAACCAATAAACAAAAATAATATTACAATTAGCAGGACAAACAGGGCGCCAAATTCTTCAGAAATAACCGCTATTATATAATCGGTATGCGCTTCTGGCACTTGATCCTTTAAAATTCCCTCTCCCATTCCTTGTCCAGTTAACCCTCCTTGTTTTATTGCATCAAGAGCTTTTTGTGATTGAAAATTATCACCAGTTTTTGGATTAAAGAATGTTTGGATTCTAAGAGGTATATAGCCAAATTTTGATGGAAAAAAATATATTAAAAACACAATGGCAACCAAAACTACCAGACCTAAAATCGACAAAATAATCATATTAAAGCCTGAGGCAAATACCATTGTTATCCATGTTGATATTAATAGTAAAGTTTGTCCGATATCAGGTTGGTTAATTAGTAAAGCAACAACTAGAGAAAGAATAAAAAACGAAAGCAGATATCTATTATAAATGTTCATTTTGTCATTTGAGACTATAATTTTAGCAACAATAAGTACAAAGAGAGGCTTTACTAATTCTATTGGTTGAAATCTTGGAAGAATAGGAAAATCAAGCCACCTCTTTGACCCTTTGATTTCTTCACCAATAAAGGTAACTAAAAGAAGAAATAAAATTGAAATAAAAAACATTGGTAATAAAAATTTGATTATTTTATTTTTTTCCTGAATCGAAATTGCAACAAGTAATAATAACGAAACAAAGACAAAAATAAGATGCTTTATAAAAAAGAAATACGTTTCTTTGCTCATCTTTTCCGCAATTATTGAAGAAGTTGAAGAAAAAGAAAAAAAAAGCCCCAATAATAAGAGAAAAAGAAATAAAAATAAAATTTGCTTATCTACATTTCTCCACCATTTTGCTATTAAGCTAGTATTTTCTCTACTAAAACTAAGCATCCAATCTCCGTTTGAACTTTTTTAACACTAACTTTTTAAAAAAATTGCCCCTATCTTCAAAATTATTAAATTGATCAAAAGATGCAGCTCCTGGACTAAGTAGAATGGTTATTTTTGAATTTTTATTTAATTTTATATCTTTATAAATATTATTTATTGCATTTCGTATATTGTTTGAAATTGTACATGGAATATCGTTTTTAATTTGTCTTTTAAAAAAAGAAGTTTTCTTTCCAATAATATAGGCTTTTAAAATTTTCTTTTTAACATTTTTTAAATGGAAACAATCATGATATTTTGGAAGACCACCAACAATCCAATAAATATTATTATAATTTGATAAAGATTGTAAACAAGCTTCAAAAGTTGTAGCTTTAGAATCGTTTATACATAATAGTTTATTGTTTGAAAATACAATTTCCTGACGATGTGGAAGCCCTTTAAATTTATTAAGAGCTTTAATTATAATTTTGTCATTTATTTTTAGATTTTTAACTATTTTGTAAGCAAAGGCTAAATTTTCAATATTTCCTTTGCTTTTAAAAAATTTGTTGTCAATTTTTTTTAGTAATAAATTACAACTCGATCTGTCAATTGAAATTAATTTTGATTTTAATTTATGTGTTTTAAATATACTTTTGATCGATTTTGAATATTCGTTTGTCATATTAATATAGGAATAGTCAGAACTGTTTTGTGCAAAAAAAATCCTTGACTTTATTTTTATATAATTTTTTATATTTTTATGCCTTTCTAAATGATCTGGAGAAATATTTAATATAGCAGCATGTTTTGAACGAAATAACTTTGAATATTGAAGTTGGTATGATGATGCTTCTAAAATGAATATATATTTCTTTTTTAGCTTAATTGAAGATAATATAGGATTTCCAATATTTCCCACCGTTTTTACATTATGATGAGCCACTTTTAAGATTTTTTCTATTATTTTGCAAGTTGTAGACTTTCCGTTAGTTCCGGTAATTGAAATAATTATTGCATCTTTATTAAATTCAAAAAAAAGATCTAAGTCCGTAATTATTTTATTTGAATTTTTTTTTAAATAGTTTTTTATTTTGCTTTTATTAATATCTATACCTGGACTTATAACTATAATATCGACCAAATTTTGATTTAGCCAAAATTTATTGAGTGAAAATTTTGAATTTTTTATTTTTTTTCTTACCTTTTTGTTATCATCCCAGCAATAAACTTCTGCTTTTAATTTTCTAAAGGCTTTTGCTGCTGAGTATCCTGTTATGCCCATGCCATAAACAGCAACTTTTTTATTTTGATATTTTTGTAAAGCAAACATGCATTATCTTAATTTTAGTGTCGCTAATCCTATTAATGCTAAAATTATAGATATGATCCAAAATCTAATAACAACAGTAGATTCTGCCCATCCTTTTTTTTCAAAATGATGATGAAGCGGAGCCATCATAAACACTCTTTTGCCTGTAAGTTTAAATGAAACTACTTGAACAACAACTGAAACTGTTTCGAGAACAAACAAACCTCCAACAATTGCTAAAACTATCTCATGTTTTGAAATAATACTTACTGCTCCTAATGAACCGCCTAATGATAATGAACCAGTATCTCCCATAAAAATTTTTGCAGGTGGAGCGTTATACCATAAGAAGCCTAAACAAGACCCAACTATTGAAGCACAAAAAATAGAAGTTTCTCCAACATCGGCAATATAGGGAATTTGTAAATACTCTGAAAAAACGGTATTGCCTACAACATAACAGATAAGTGTAAATGATAGTGCTACCAACATTACTGGTACTGTAGCCAAACCATCTAAACCGTCAGTTAGATTAACCGCATTTGAAGATCCAACAATTATAAAAAGAGCAAATGGAATAAAAAATAATCCTAGATGCAAAACTAAATTTTTAAAAAAAGGAAAATAAAGATTTTTTAGATGACTACTATCTCCAAGTTCCATCAACAGGAAAACAGCAATTGAAGAAAGGATAACTTGAAAAAAAAATTTCAATCCTGAAGATATACCTCTCGAATTGCTATGTTTTATTTTCAAATAATCATCCACAAAACCAAGTAAACCAAAGGTAGTTGAAACCATCAGTAATATCCAAACATAATAATTAGTTAGATCGGCCCACAATAAAGTGCCAAAAAGTATTCCTATTAAAATAAGAAGTCCTCCCATGGTAGGTGTGCCTACCTTTTTAATTATATGATCTACAGGTCCATCATCTCTTATAGGACCTGTAATCTTGTGAGATCCAATAAATTTTATAAATGGCCCTCCAATTAAAAATACTATTATCATCGAAGACATTACTGAAAGCCCAGTTCTAAAAGTTAAATAACGAAAAACATTTAGTGCGGAAAATTGATCTATTAAAGAAATTAAATAGCTATATAGCACTTATTTGTCCCCTTTTAATATTTTTTGAAAATCTATTCAAACCTGTTGCGTTCGATCCTTTTACCATAAGTAAATCATTATTGCGTATAATTTTGGCAAAATGATTACGTGCTTCTCTAAGATTATCGAATATTTTACCTTTTTTACTGGCCTGCAAATAATCAAAGGTTTCTCTGATATATTTGCCATAAACGAAAACTTTATCAATATCACTTTTATTAATTGTATTCGATAATGTTCTGTGAAATTGAGTTGATCTCTTTCCAAGTTCCAACATGTCACCCAAAAAGACTAATTTTTTTCCATTATTTATTCTTTTATGGAAATTCACATTCTTAATGGCAGATGTCATGGATAGTGGATTTGCGTTATAACTTTCATCAATAAATTCAAATCTTTTATTGAATTTTTTAATAACTTTAATATCTCCCCTTCCATCAGGAATTTCAAAATTAATAAATTTTTTTTCCATTTTATTTAAATTTAAATTATAAACAAAAAGTACAGAAATGCAGGCTAAAAAATTATTTATAAAATTATCTGCACAATATTTTACATCAAAATTAAAAATTTTGTTTTTTACCTTTAATTTTAGTCTGTAGTGGTTTCCAATTTTTTTTGTATTCAACAAAAAAATATCTGATCCTTTTTTAAGACTAAAAGATATAACATTAATTCCATTTTTTTTTGCTTGATTAGACAAAAAACTAAAAAAATCACTATCTTTATTTAAAATTATATTTCCTCCTTCTAAAATATTACCAATTATTTCTGATTTGGCCTTCGCTATGTCGTTGATAGAATTGAAATTTTCAAGATGAGCTTCCGAAATATTAGTAATAATGGCTGTTTCTGGTTGGATAATTTTCGATAAATTGTCTATTTCTCCTCTTTTATTCATCCCAATTTCAAATACTCCATATTTAGTATTTCTTTTCAAATTGGAAAGGCTTAAAGGTACTCCAAATTTATTATTATATGAGCGGGGAGAACAATAAACCGTACCATAATTTTTTAGGGCAAAATTAACAAGATTTTTTAAAGTTGTTTTTCCAACACTGCCAGTAATAGCTACTATTCGTGCACAAGAATTTTCTCTAGTAATTTTTGCTAGTCGATTTAGAGAAGAAAGAGTATTTTTAACTTTTATTAATTTTTTGTTTGAAACTTGTCTCACATTCTTGCTGACTATAGATTTTATGGCTCCTTTTTTAAATGCTTCTTTTATAAATTTATGGCCATCTGTGTTTTTACCTCGTACTGCAAAAAATAAATTATTTTTCTTAATTGTTCTAGTATTAATTGATACTCCATTATAATTTATTTTTCTAAGATTTTTATTTTTAAAAGTTTTTTCAGCTAAATTTTGCGACCAATTACTTTTAGCAAAATAAAATTTTCTTTTCCCAACAATTTCTTTTATTACGTTTTTATCTGAAAAATTTATTATCTTCTTTCCATAATCTTGAGTTTCTTCATGGCCTTTGCCAGCTACCAAGAGTAGCTCTCCTTCTCTCAGCTCCTTAATAGCTGCTTCAATAGCTTTTCTTCTGCTTCCTATATCGACAGCCAATTTTTTGCAGGATGATATAATGGCTTTACGTATTTTTTTTGGGTTTTCATTTCTTGGGTTGTCGTCAGTAACAAAAATTTTTCTGCAGTATTTTTTTGCAATTGCACCCATTCTTGAACGCTTTGCTTTATCTCTCTCTCCCCCGCATCCAAAAACTAAGATAATATTTCTTCTATATTGATTTTTTAATGCAATTAAGCTTTGCCTTAAAGCTTCAGGAGTATGGGCAAAATCCAAAATAATTTTAGTGTTATTTTTATAATTAGAAATACACTCAAGTCTACCCGGAACGGATTTAATATTTTTAATTACATTAAAAACTTTGTTGATTTTTATTCCACAGCATGTGCTCGCTAACACTGCCATGAGTAAGTTTTTAACTTGGTAATATCCTATAAGTGGTATTTGCAACGTAATAATTTTTGAATTCGTGTAAACTTTAACTATCTGTTTATCTTGTTGATAAGTGTGTTGTAAAATTTTTAATGTTCCTGAACTTGAGCCTATGGTAGTTATTTTTATTTTTTTTTTATTTGCAATATTTTTGATTGTTGTAAATTCCTTATTATCTTCATCTGTAATAATTTTGGAATTTCTTTTAAGTAAACTGTTGAATAAATACATCTTTGAACTAAAGTAAGATTGCATTTTTTTGTGATAATCGAGATGATCGTGACTAAGATTGGTAAATATTCCTACGTTTATGTGTAAATTATCTAACCTATGCTGTTGAAGTCCATGACTTGAAGCCTCCAAAATTATATATTTAATTTTTTTTTTTGCTAAAATTTGCAAATTTTGATGCAGAGATAAAGGGTCCATTGAGGTAAGATTTGTTTTTCTATTATATTTCTTAGAAGATATTCCCAAAGTTCCAATTGAGGCTGCTGAAACTTTACAAAAATTTAATATTTGATAAAAAAAATTGGCTACTGAAGATTTTCCATTTGTTCCGGTTACAGCGATAATAGAAAATGGTTTTTTGCCATAAAAATTTGAGCAAGCTTCAGATAAGCTTTTTCTTACATTGTTGACTACGAGCCAAGGTATCGTGCACTTTTTAAGTTTAGCTTTTTTGTTGGAAACAACTGCAGCGGCACCTTTTGATATTGCTTCTTTAATAAATTTTGTTCCTGATGTTTGTTTCCCTTCAATCGCAAAAAAAATATCTTTTTTTCTAACTTTTCTACTATCGAAACAAATACCTTCTACAGATATTTTTCGATACTCTTTTTTTACAGATCCAAACAGTTTACCTAAAAACATTTAAAATTTGTTCGAAGCTTGTAAATTATTTATGGCTAAAATTGGACCAATTTTTTCTATAATTTTGCCAGCAACAACCACGGTATTCCATCCGGAAGTATTACGTTTTTCACCTTTATGTTTGTAACCATTTGAAAACTCATACACAAAATATGGAGCTGGTTTGGGTTCGTCTAATATTACAAGTAAAACATATTTTGGCCTACTAATTGGAAATAAAGAGACAAAAGTATTAAACTTTTTTTCTGTGTAAACACCTTCAATAGATTTCAAAGCAGTTCCGGTTTTACCTCCAACTTCATAACCATCGATATTTGCAAAATTTGCAGTTCCTTCTTTATTGGAGACTACTTTTCTCAAAATAGAATTTACTATTTTGCTTGTTTCTGTTGAAATAATTTGTTTTTTTTGCTCGTACTCATTACTTCTTGTTTTTAAAATAGTTGGTTGAATTTCATATCCTCCATTACCTAGAATCGCATAGGCTCTTGCAAGTTGTAAAGGTGTAGTCGTTATACCGTGTCCAAATGATGCTGTTGCAAGTTTACATTTCCCCCATCTAAATGGAATAGGAGTACCGATTTCCTCCAAATCAAAATTAATTATTTTAAAAAGATTCAGGGAATTTAAAAAATCTTTATATTTTTCAATACCAATTTTTTGAGCTATTCGAACTGCACCAATATTAGAAGACTGAATTAAAATTTGTTCAGCACTTAAATTTTTAGGTAAATTATCATGTTCGGATATCTTTCTTCCTGCACAAAATATTTTGTGTTTCAAATTAGTAAACATGGTCTTTTGATCTATTATCCCATTTTCTAGTCCTGCGGCTAAAGTAAATGTTTTAAAAACTGAACCCATTTCGTAAACTCCTTTGGTAATTTTATTAGTATAAATATCATCATTAATTGAAAATCTTTTGTTCAAATCATAATCGGGCAAAGATACCAAAGATAATATTTCACCATTATTTGCATCCATAAGAAGTGCAGCGCTTCCTATTGCATTGAAATCTGATTGGGCACCAATTAATTCTTCTCTTACAATGTGTTGTAAATTTGAATCTAAAGCCAGTTTCAAAGACGAGTTAATCAGTAATTTAGTTTTTAAATTTTTATCAAAAAATTTTTCTATACCAGAAATTCCTGCATTATCATCATCGATTTGACCCAAAATATGACTTAACAGATTTTTTTGTGGATAAATTCTAAACTGATATTTTTCAAGTAATATAGATTTGTCGCCTAACAAAAAAAGATTAATTTTTTCATTTTCGGTAAGTCTTTTTTTTATGTAAAAAAACTTGTTTTTTTTTAATTTTAATTTGATTTTATGCGTTTCTAGTTCGGGAAAAATAAGTCTCAAATTTATTAATAACTTTTTTTTATCCTTTACTAAGGAAGGTCTTACACCAGCTGAGTAAATATCAATATTTCTTGCTAAAATTATCCCGTTTCTATCTAAAATATCTCCTCTTTTTTTTATAAAATTTTTGTTAGCTTTTTCGGAAAAAATAATTTTATTGGGTAATGGTGACAAAGACAGATAAGTAATTTTGACACTAAAAATAATTACAAAACAAAAAAAAATTAAAAATAAAAAATTTACTCTACTTAAAGAAACTTTTACTAAGTCCAATTTTTTGCTGTCAATAAGAGACTCTGGCTCGATATAATCTTCGAAAAAAAAACTTTTTTTTTTTGATTTGTTTTTACTATTTTTACTCTTCATTTAGTACTATTTTCCTGGCACAATAGGAATACCAAGAAAAAATTTAACCACTTGCAAACCCATCCACTGCTGCGCCTTCTTTGACTTAATTATTTCATAGGGATCAGAATAAAATTTTTTTAGTTCATTCTTCTTTGTTTCAATCTTTTTTGCTATTCGTGATTTTATATTATGAGGCGAATTCTTCGGTTTAGAATAAATATATTGAGATTTAATCAATTCTGTTTCATTGATCTTAATTTTCTTTGTAATTTGTAATTTTTTTACTTTCTTTGCGGTTTTATTTTTTTTCTCATTCATAATAATTTTTTTTGGTTTTGTTTTTTCCAATTTTGTAAAGATTTTTTCTTTTTGATTTAAATGTCTAATTTGAGATTGTTTATAATAATTGAAATCAGATTCTAGATGTTCTTTGGCTAGTCGTGATATATTTTCAGGTGAGGTAATAACATCATGATCTAGTCTGGCCTGATACAATTCAAAATTTATGCTATTAATTGAATCTCTTAAATTAGTTATTTCTTTTTGCAAATTTCTTGTTTCGTTTTTAATTATAGAAACCATTACTAAGCCAAGAACAAATAAAATTATTCCTATAGAATACTTTTTGGCTTCACGATTCCCTTTTTCCTTGGAACGTGAAGGTAGAGTACTAATCCATCTATGTGGATCTAATTGATATTTAGTCTGATCTGATTCTAAATTCATAATCTTGTTTCTTCAATTGTTAAATAATTTTCAAATTTTTTTTGAAATTCCTTGGGGTAATAAAATTCACTATTGTTTCTTATTGCATATCTAAGTTTTGCAGACCTTGAGCTATTATTTTCTAAAAGTTCCTTTTTGTTAGGTGTTAAGGGTTTTTTTAAAAATAATCTGAACAAATCGGATTTATTCTCATTTAGCGGTAAATACCTTGAGGGGTTTTTATCCGAATTAGAATATAGAGAGAAAAAATTTTTTACTATTTTATCCTCCAAAGAATGAAAACTCACAACAATCAACAGGCCGCCATCAGAAAGAATCTTTGTTGCAGCTGTTAATCCTAACATTAATTCACTTAATTCTTGATTAACAAAAATTCTTATAGCTTGAAAAGTTTTGGTAGCTGGATTCTTTTTATAATTATTAAAATTTTTTTTTGCATCATTAATTATGCTAGCAAATTCTTCCGAACTTTTTACTGGTTTGTCAGATCTATACTTAACAATTTTGTTTGCAATAATTTGTCCATCTTTTTCTTCTCCTAAAATTTTTATTATTTTTGCTAAATTTCTTTTATCTAATGTATTTACCACGTCATATGCAGAATATTTATTAATACCCATTTGCATATTAAGCGAACCTTTAGATTTAAAAGAAAAACCTCTTTGGAAATCCGAAAGTTGAAACGAAGAAAGACCTAAATCAAAAATTATTGCACGTGGACTTAAATTTGATTTAATAATCTTGCTCAAATTACTAAATTTGTCTTGGAAAAAAGTAAATCTTTTTGGAAATTTTTTTACTAAGTGATTTGCATAATGCTGCGTATACTTGTCTCTATCAATAGCATAAACTTTTGTGTTTGGATATTTTAGTATTGCCCGAGAATATCCGCCGCCTCCGAATGTGCAATCAATAAATATGCCACCATGTTGAGGGGATATAATGCTTAATATTTGATTTAGCATCACCGGATAATGTTTTGTTTTGTCCGATGACATGGTGGCATTCATAAATTTCTCTCTTTTCACCCATTAGTTCTTTTGCCTTCTTAAAAAGGCTGGTATTTCAAAATTTTCCTCTGACTCTGAATTGTCGAACAATTCAGGTTCTTTTGTTATATGATCTTCTTTAACATCTTGATTTTCGTATACCTCTGGTTCCTTTTCGTTATTATTTTTTGTATCCATAAAATTGGTTTCTTTATCATTAGAAAATGGTTGTGGATTTGCCAACTCAATACTATCTACTTCAAAATTTGGCAGTTCATCATCTGATCTGGACATTTCTTCTACATTATCATGGCCATTTTCCACATTTTGCAGGTAAGTAGCATTCTCTATTGAAATATTTTCAAGTGAATTTCCGTTAGCTTGCGTTTGTTCTTTCTCAGTCTTACTTTCTTTAATTTCGGCAACATTTATATCCAAAGCCGTAGCTCCCTCGGTTGCACTTATAGCGGACTGGTTAAAAACTGAAGCTTTTGGTGAATTATCACTATAGCCAAGATTTCTATTATGAATTCTATGAACCATGCTGACCACAGGCTTTGTTTGAGGCCCTTGATTATCTAAAGCTGTAGCAACAATAGACACTCTCATTTTACCATCTAGCGTGGAATCAGTTATTGCTCCAATAATTAATTCTGCTTCAGAATCTACTTCTGCTCTAACTTTGTTAACAGCCTCATCAACCTCGAATAGAGTAAGATCCTTCCCTCCAGTGATATTTACCAAAAGTCCTCTTGCTCCTTGGAGCGAATATTCATCAATTAAAGGATTCTTAAGAGCTTGATCTGCAGCGTCGGATGCTCTTTTTTCTCCCTCAGCTTCTCCAGTGCCCATCATAGCCTTGCCCATACCACTCATAACAGTTTCTACATCTGCAAAATCCAAATTAATCAATCCTGGTCGCACCATCAAATCCGTTATACTTTGAACACCTTGTTTTAAAACTCTATTAGATAATTCAAAAGATTCTTCAAAAGTAGTTTTTTCACTAGCAACTTTAAATAAATTCTGATTTGGAATAACTATATTAGTATCTACATGCCTTCTAAGTTCTTCCAAACCTTTCATAGCTCTTTTCATCCTACTCGGACCTTCATACGAAAAGGGCAATGTAACTACTCCAACTGTTAGAATATTTAGTTCTTTAGCCGCTCTTGCTATAACATGAGATGCTCCTGTTCCAGTACCACCACCCATTCCTGCGGTGATAAAAACCATATTGCAACCCTGTAAATAATTAATTATTTCATTTAAAGATTCATCTGCTGAAGCTTGCCCAAGATCAAGTTTACCTCCAGCACCCAATCCTTTGGTTAAATTCGAACCCAATTGGATTTTAGCTTCCGCTCTGTTCATCTTTAAATCTTGAGCATCTGTGTTAATCGCAACAAATTCTACACCTTTTAAATCTTCATCAATCATACTGTTAATAGCATTTCCACCAGCCCCACCAACTCCCAGTACCAAAATTCTTGGTTTTAATTCTCTCAATTCTGCAACATTTACATTAATAGTCATTTCCCCTCCTTTTTAAATTGTGATTCCCATTTTAGACTTGCTCTATTCAAATTGGCTTTTTTTCTCGCCTGTGTTTTGAATTTTTCAAATAATTTAGGTTCCCAAATTTGAAAAGTTTTTCCTTGACCTACAAAAAGCATTGCCTGTTTTATTTTTGCATGTTCTAATAATTTACTGGGTATAGAAATTCTTCCTTCGCCATCAAATTGAAGATTGGTGCTATCAGCTAAAACAGAGGTAGCAAAAATATCTCTTTTTTCCTCAAAAGGATTAAGTGAATCTATTGAGTCTGAAAGTTTTTCTATTCTACTTTGAGGACATGCTTCTATAGAGGGATTGTTAAAAGAAGGATAGCAAATGACGCCATTATAACCCATGCTACTTAGATATGATCTAAAACTGGCTGGCACTGAAACCCTTCCTTTTTTGTCTAATCTGTTTTCGTATGTAGATAAAAACATGTTTTTTTATGTCAGCGGTGCCCTTTGAGAAATCATGATTTAATCTATGATTTGGCTTTCTGAACACCATCTACCCCTCCTTTGGGAATATTTGGGATACTATGGGATATCAACCTATAATTGTCAATACCTTATTTTTAGTTATTTTAGCTAAAAAAGCCTAATTTTATGAAAGATTGTCTAAGTTGATTTTGAGGAACAAATTTGAATCATTGTAGAATCAAACTATGAACACTCATAATTTTTCTATTTTTAGATGTGTGCTGAACTTTGAAAGCATGCCAGACAATCTGTAAGCCGGGTTCTGTCATTTAAATTAGTCATTTATCTGGAATTAAGTTCACACTTAACTTCTAGCAACCAACCCAGATGGCTAACTAAGAACTGTTTTCGGCCTAAAAATTGAAGCCTTGCCATCTCTATTTGGTCTTGCTCCCGGTGGGGTTTTCCATGCGTTTTTTGTTACCAAAAAACCGGTGTGCTCTTACCACACCTTTTCACCCTTGCCTTGATTAGGCGGTTTATTTTCTGTGGCACTATCCCTGAGGTCTCCCTCGCCAGATGTTATCTGGCACCGTGTTCTTATAGAGCCCGGACTTTCCTCTCTTGTTCATCACAAAAGTGACTAATCAATTGTCTGGCAGGATCTTTATAATGCAAAAAAAGTAGTTAAATCAAGAGCTTTTTTGTAGTTTATTTGCTAAATTTTGCGCAATTATAAAACATTCTTGATCCAAGATTCCATTAATTAGTTCTTTTCTAAAGCGTCTTTGAAAAGCTTTAATAGTTTTAATATATAAATTTTTACCATTATTTGGAAAACAGTAGCCAATATTGTCTAAATTTTTTAAAAATTTATTTTTTTTTTGTTTTGTTCTAACTTTTAAACACCTGCATCGCCTTAATAAATTAGACTCACAATCATGCCAAATTCCAATTCCTTTTATTGCCAAATATTTCCACGGAAATTTTTCACCAGGATCAATTTTTCTTGTGGGAGAAATATCAGAATGTCCTAAGATATTCCTAGCTTTGATATTATATTTCTTAACAAGTTTTTTACAAAGTTTTAATAAATTGGATATTTGTTCTTTTTTAAAACTTGTGTAACCAAATTGATGACCCTTATTTACCAATTCTATTCCAATAGAATTATTATTCAAATTTTTATAACCAGCCCAACGGGAATGACCAGCATGCCACGCAACGTATTTTTCCCTGATCAACATGTAAATTAGTCCATTTCGACTTATCAAATAATGACTGCTTGCCTTAGATTTGGAATCACGTAGTTTTTTTATAGATTCTCGCTCAGATTGCATTCCCGTATAGTGAATTACTATGAATTTTATAGAATTGGTCAGCCTTTTTTTTCTATTATAATTAGGCGAAAATAAATTTATAATTTTCATTCGATTAAATACGTTAGGAAAATCACCAAAAATGAGCCCATTTTCAACAATATTTTGACTAGTTATTAATAAATAATATATATAGCATACTCAAAGAGGATACTTAAATGTTAAGAAGATTTATTTACATAACTACTTTTGCTTTTTTGCTTCAAATAGGTTCTGCAGTCGCTGGATCAACCGGAAGCGAGAGTTTAAAAAAAAGTGGTTCACAAAGTAGTGCTCCGGAGTGTTTTGAAGGGGTAAGCAGGGCCATATTCAGCATTAATCATGCTTTGGACAAAGTGGTATTTGAACCTGTTGCTAAGGGTTATAGGGCAATACCTCATCCGATAAGGAAAGGAACCGGTAATGCGGTTGACAACTTACGTTCGCTGTTAACTTTTTCAAATAATATTTTACAAGGAAATTTTAGTGGTGCCGCAAACACTGCGGGAAGATTTGTTATTAATACAACTGTGGGCATTCTAGGAATATTTGATCCAGCTGATAACTTTTTCGGACTCGAAGATCGCGGAAAAGAAGATTTTGGACAAACAATCGGTTATTGGGGAGCGAGTAGTGGTTGTTATTTCGTGCTCCCGATTTTAGGACCGACAACGATAAGAGACAGTATAGGTTTAGTTGGTAACGTATTTTTAGATCCAGTATACCAAATAACACATAACACAGAGGTAAATGCCGGTATTGGTAATCAAAGTTATTCGGAACATAATTATTATTATTATAGAGGAACAGGTGCTGTAGATTTTAGAGCAAAGAACATTGAATCCTTTGATACTCTGGAAGAAACTTCCATTGATCTGTACGCTTCTGTAAAAAGCCTATACTTGCAAAACAGAAACAAAAAGATAATGAATTCTCAATCATCAATTGAAACTCAAGATGACAGCGATTGGGAAGAAATAGATACTAACTAATTCGAAGAAAATAAATATATATGAAAAAAAATTTTTTCATTATTGCTTTTTTTGTTTTCTTTATTTTTCCAAACAATAGTAGTGCTTATAGCAGTGATCCCAAACAATTCATTACTGAAATAGTTAATGAAGCAAAAAAGATACTTGTCAACACAAATAGTAAAGAGTTCAAAACTAAAAAATTATCAGAAATGGCAATGAAAACTGTGGATATTATAGGTGTGGCAAAATATACATTAGGAAGTCATAGAAAAAAATTGAATGATGATCAAACGCAAGAATACTTTTTTTTGTTTGAAAAATATTTTTTGAAAGTTTTTACAGAAAGGTTGACTGATTATTCTGAGCCTAAAATTGAAGTACTTTCGGCAGAGGTCACTAATCCCAAATATACAATAGTTAAAAGCCTATTACTCGCAACAGATAAAAAACCAGAAGTCAAAATTGACTGGAGAGTTTATACAAAAAACCCAAACAAACCATTAATAAGGGACTTAATTATAGAGGGCTTAAGTTTAGCAAGAGCAGAGAAAGAGCAGTTTAATTCTATAATTAATTCTAACAATGGTGATATTACAAAATTATTTGTGTCGTTAAAAGAATTCATAAATAAATAACTTAATAGACCACCTTGTGGAAGAAAAATCTAGAATTATAAAAAAAGCAAATGATGATCAATCCAGGCCGGTCACATTCAACGATTCTTATGGCGGAAGCGAAAATCAATTAAGATCTTTATTGAAGCATCTTCCTGACGAAAGTTTTAAAGATATTAATCTAATTTTAAATAATGCTAATCATGACTTAATAGAAAAAAGCAAAATTAATATTCTTTGGATGCATCATTTTGTAAATCAAAAGGAAGCTAAAAATTTAGGCTCAAAAGATTTTGTCAACAAATTAGATTGGATAGTATTCAATTCCAATTGGAACTTTGAAAAATACGTATATCAATTTAAAATACCAGAAAACAAGTCGGTAGTAATCAAAAATGCAATCGAAAAAGTTGATTTTAAAGAAAAACCTAAAGATAAAATAAACTTAATTTATCATACAACTCCTTGGAGAGGATTAGTTCATTTATTAAAAATATTTAATAATTTGAATCTAGAAAATGTTGAGCTTAACGTTTGTTCTTCGACTATAATTTATGGAAAAAAATTTGATGGTGCTATTGGAAAAAATTTTGAAAAAGTTTTTAATGAATGCAAAAATACAAAAAATGTAAATTATATTGGATTTTTAGAAAACAAAAAAATAATTGAACTTTTAAAAAAAATGCATATTTTCACTCACCCAAGTATTTGGCCCGAAACAAGCTGTATTGCGGCAATTGAATCAATGGCGGCAGGTTGTGAAGTTGTAATTACAAATCTTGGAGCTCTCTATGAAACTTGTTCCCCATTTGGAACTTTTGTGAATTTTGACAGAAATTTTAATAATTTAGAAAAGAGATTTAGCAAAATTCTTACAAATAGTATCAAAAACTATTGGACCGACGAAAATCAAAACAAACTCAAGTTACAAAGAGAATCAATCAATGCCACCTATTCATGGGATGTAAGATCTGTTGAATGGAAAAACTTCTTTGATGAAGCAAGAGGAATAAAAGGTTAGATGGTTGGTGGGCCCGCCAGGATTCGAACCTGGGACCAATACATTATGAGTGTACTGCTCTAACCAGCTGAGCTACAGGCCCTTTGTTAAGTATTCTCACACTTTTTATAACTTTTCAAATTAAAATCCATCTAAAAGTTCTGCTACATGTCCTCAGTTTCCACCCAGTTTCCACTGCTCCCATAAAATATAGGATAATAATTCTTTAAAACAGAAACACGTATAGAGATAGCTTTTTCATTTATCACGCCTCTGGTTTCGGGGTGATTGGTTAATTATAGCAATTTTTTTCGTATCACATCTTCAAAAAATCTAACTGGCTTATCATCATTAAATAATTTATTTTTGTGCTTCTTTATTTTATTAACTATAAAATTTCTGAAATTAATATCACTGGCTAATTTAACTGCAATTTCTATGTATTCTTTCTTAGAACTGGCAATAGTTTCTTCAATATCTAAAATTTTTAATATAGCGTAGGTGTATCTTCCTCTCATAAAACCAGAAGGACAAGTAACTATAGGTTTATTTAGACTTATAGCTTCTAATGAAGTATTACCTCCCGACCAATTAAAACTGTCCAAAATAATATCTGACTGTTCAACAAGTCCTAAAAATTCTTCCGAACCACATCTTGGATGAAAATAAGAATATTTTTCAAAAGCGTGCCCTTCCTTTTGAAATAATTTAGAAATTCTTTCTTTAAAAATAGAGGTGATTGAATTTTTCTCTCCTTGAAGGAACCAAAAACGGCAGTTTGAATGTTTTTTTAGTATATCCAAATAAATATGGTCATCTTGTGGAAGCAGTTTAAATAAACTTTGAAGATTCAAAAAAATAGTTGCATTTGATTTATTCAATATATTAGGTTTTTTAATAATAGATAAATTAGGAGAATCATAATCTATTCCTATGCCAGGCAAGCTAATTAACTTTTCTGAATAATGTTTTTGAGAGTTTTGGCTTTCCATTAATTCACTAGAAAAATAATAATCAATATTTTTAAACCCCGAAGTCACTGGATGTCCGTATGTATTACATTGTATAGGAGCCAACCTTAAAGAACTTAAGATTTGAATTCTTGGGCTCATGCCAATATCTAAATAGAGAAGCACATCTAAATTATCTTTGGATATTTGATTAATTAACTGATCAACATCAGTATGACTAAAAAAATGATCAGCATCTTGTTTGATTTCGTTAGTAATGTGATCAAATTTATTGTCGGCATAATAAACAAATCTTTTAAAGAATTTTTGATCTAATTTTTGGATTAAGTTTTTATACATTTTAGAAACAGAATGATTTGTAAAAAAAGAAGAAATAAACCCAATCTTAATAAAAGCTATAGATTGTTTTATTTTTATTTCTTTGTGAAATTCTTGATAAATTTTATGTGTTATTCGTTCGACCAAATGAGCATAGTGTTTTTGTAATTCTAAAACATCTCCTCCTTGGTAATGAAGATAAAAATTTGTTGATGAATTGATGGCATTAATTAGCTGTTTTTTCGTATATTGTAGTTGTGTATCCAATAATTGATTTATTTTCTTAATACCATTTTCAAATCTTTTTCTATAATGATTTATTTCTTTTAAATTTTCATAGATAATTGGAAAAGTGTTCATAGATAACCAATGAGAAGTGAGATTGTTTGGTTCTATATGAATGGCTTTTTCATAACAGCTTATTGCTTTTTGATGTTCTCCTAATTCGCTTAATATTAACCCAAGGTTATTTCGTGCATTTACATAATTGGGTTGGATTTGAATGACTTTTTCACAGCAACTTATTGCTTTTTGATGTTCTCCTAATTCGTTTAATACTATTCCAAGATTATTATGAGCTTCTACATGATTAGGATTAACCTGAATGGCTTTTTCATAGCAACCTATTGCTTTTCTATATTCTCCTAATTCTTTAAGTTCCATTCCAAGATTGTTATGCGCATTTACATGATTAGGATTAATCTGTATAGCTTTTTGATAACAATCGATTGCTTTTTTTTGTTCACCCAATTCTTTAAAAACTATTCCTAGATTGTAATGTGCTTTTGCGTAATTAGGATTAATCTGGATGGCTTTTTCATAGCAACCTATTGCTTTTCTATACTCTCCCAATTCTTTTAAAGCATTTCCAAGATTATTATGCGCATTTATATGATTAGGATTAATTTGGATGGCTTTTTGAAAAAATTTTTTTGCTTTATCAAAATTATTAGTTTGTGCTGATAATGATCCTAAAAGGAAAATTGTCTCAATATGATTAGGATTTGTTTTTAACGTTTCTTTGTAAAGTTTCTCAGCAACTTGAAGATTATTTTTTTGATGATTTTGAACGGCTAGAGTAAAAGTTTCTTTTGTAGTTAGATTTTTTTTTTTATTCATTCGCCGTGTTCTTTAGGCATATTACAAGCATAAAGACCCACTTCACAGCTTTTCTTCTTAATCTCTTCATATAATTCTTTAGGTAAATTATTTGTTCTTTCTAAAAGTTCTTCATGTTGCAGGAGTTCATTTTTAACAAACGACCTCGTTGTTTGTATTAAAAGATTTTGCTCCTCAGAAAGATCGAAGTTCATAAATTTCCTTCTCGTACATTTGTTAACATATTATCATCAATAACAAGGAATGTTGAGGGGGGGATAATGACTATTATATTGGATAAAATTAATGAACAATTTTCAAAGGTAATTCTGGGTGAATTTCAAAGTTTCCTTGTTTGGTAATATCTTCGGCTTGTATTGATTTTTTTGCTAAAGCCCACGATTGATAAAACTCACAAAATTTGAAAACTGTTTGATATCGTTCAACTTTGTTATTTGTCATTAGTTCTTTAATGATCAATTCTTTTTCATTATTAAGCTGTTTTAGGTCTTTTTGACTTAATGTTTCCCTTGAATTTGCAAGATAATATCCTGTTTTATCTTCGCAGGGAGTTTCTTTGATCTCAGTGATCAGTTTCTTAAACAGATCACCCGACATTAATTCCTTTTTATATTCTGCGCGATTAATATATTCGTTAATAGCTCTGCTCAGAGGTGGTTTACCCATTTTAGACCAAAGCATGACCAATCCCACATAGACTATTTCGTGTAGTCTAACTGGAATCGTTTTTCCTTTAACTTTCTTCCTCCAAGCTAGGTAGCGTCTTATTTCAACGCCATGTTTGGCCACAAGATAACATGCACCTCCTACTATTAATAAGTTATGGACTATTATAACAAAATTTTAAATGTAAATTGACTATATTTAACCAAAATAAAATGAAATATTTTATTAGTAGATTTCAATTGAATGCAACTTAAATAAATCTTACAATGCCCGTTGCAATGGCGATTCAACGCAGATTGCATAAGTACGTAAGGCTAACGTTCAGACCACCATAGGGTGTGGACCGTACGAGTTGAAGCATTCCTTGTTGTTCTGTTAGGGTAGGTGTTATTTTTTTCTAATTTTCTTGATTCCACAGATTTTGCATTGAACGCTTTCAACGGTCCCACTTGGACCAAAACCGAAGGTACTGCTAATAATTTTATAACGATGGATGCCCAACCAGCATAATAATAAACCAAATTTTATCTTCATAATTATTTAATCAATCTTATAATCGTTATTACAAACATTATTTTGCAAGTCCCGCAACAATTTCGGTATTAGAAGTATGGTTAAAAATATTTGGAGATATTTTTATTTTTGATGTACGGTTACCGCCGCCAAGGACAATAATTTTTCTTTTCATTACTCGTGAGTCAACCCAAAGCGGTAGTTTTTTGGCAATTCTATGGGAGTAACACCTCCAATTTGCATGTTGGTTAATTTTTCACTTTCTTCAATACTTGCAAATGAAACTTTATGGGTGCTTAATTTCTTTCTAATAGTTTTATTAGTATCAAGTTTAGTTGTAGCAAGCAGTACACAAGCTGCATATTTTAATTCACCCGTTTTTGATTTCATCACAATTGTATTTGCTGCATCCTTAAAGGAGATGCCATATTTTTTACAAAAAATGTTGGTATCTGCTAAATCAGGATCGCAATCCATTATTTCAAAATCAAGTTTTGTACTTTCAAGAAAAGTTCGGATAAATGGTAAAGTATCGGTCATTAAAAATTAATTTTTCCATTTTATTTATTTAATCTGTTGATGCGTATTATTTTCATCGGGCATACTTGAGCAGAAATTTTGTTAGCCTCATACTCAACATCATTTACCTCGACTGTATAAAACCCTTTTTTATTTCTTGATCCTAAAAGTACACTTCTTCCATCCTTTTTATTCATTCTCCATCTATCCGGAGCCAATTCGATGCAATAATTACATCCTATGCATTTCTCTCTTTTGTAAGCAATTTGTATCATTGGATATTTGTGACTTTGTATAGCTTATCGTTTGGATGCACTTTGTGATTCAATTTCATTGAGAATTTATCTCCTTTGTTTACATCTTCAACTCGTTTGTCATTAATGCGGATTTCTCCAGCTATGGTCTCAATTATTCCTGTTGTTCTTCCTGTAATAAGGATGTTATCACCTTCTTTAAGTTTTTGTGTTTCTAGATCGAATTCCGCAACCTGTATTTTTGCGAAATATTTTTTGGCCTTGCCTAGATAAATTTTCTTTTTTGTAGCTTTAGATCCATGAATTTCCGCCCACTCTCCCATTTTTTGTCCCAAATAATAACCATCCCAAAATCCTCTATTGTAGACAGTTTTCAATCTGTTCATCCATCCTTTTACTTTTTCTTTATTATATGTTCCTTCCAAATAAGCATCCGCAGCTTCCCGATAACACTGGGTAGTTATTTTTACATATTCAGGAGATCTTCCTCTCCCTTCTATTTTAAGTATGTTTGATCCGGAATCCAAAACTTGATCTAAAAATCCTATAGCACACAAATCTTTTGGCGACATGATGTACTCATTGTTAATATCAAACTGATGTCCATCCTCTTTATCTGTAACTACGTAAGTTTTTCTACAATTTTGCATACAAGCTCCTCTGTTTGCGGAAGAGTTTGCGGTATGTAGGCTCATATAACATTTGCCTGAAACAGCCATACACAAAGCTCCATGAACAAAAATTTCAATCCTTACTAAATTTCCCGAAGGTCCTTTTATCTGTTGTTTTTCAATTTCTTTTGTTATCTCTTTTACTTGAATCAAAGATAATTCTCTCGATAAAATAATCACATCAGCAAAATGAGCAAAAAAACGTATAGTTTCCAAATTTGTAACATTGGTTTGAGTAGAAATATGAACTTCCATATTGATAGAAGCCGCATAGTTAATTACAGCTTGATCGGAAGCGATAATGGCAGTGATGCCAACTTTTTTGGCAGTATCAACTATCTTTTTCATTAGTATTAAATCATGATCGTAAATAATAGTGTTAAGCGTAATATAGGTTTTAATATTTTTTTTATTACAAAGTTCAGCTATTTCTACCAAATCTTTCAGAGTAAAATTATTGGAAGATCTGGCTCTCATATTTAATTGTTCTATTCCAAAATAAATGGAGTTTGCTCCACCTTGTATTGCTGCTTGTAAAGATTCCCAAGAACCTGCTGGTGACATTATTTCTATTGTTCTATTTTTCATATTTTTTCATTAAGGCATCAATATAGACACACATTCCGAATGATATGTTAAAATTAATGACACGCAACATTAAATTTCTTTAGACGCCAATAGTTATAAGGCCAAGGTGTAATGAAACCAACTATCAGCATGATAGGAACTATCCACCAGGTTAAATTGGCCCCTCCGGTTAACCACCAGTCAACAATATTCATAGCAGCCTCCATGCTAATCATAGAAATAAAACTCATTGTAAGCGCTGTTTTCAACGATTGACTGAAATTCATTTGTTTTAGTAAAATTAAGGTTTCTAGCATTATGCTTGTAATCAAACCATTAATGATTGCTAGAATCATAATATAAAAAGTTGACCAAATGATATTTAGTAATTGAAAAAATATAATAGTTCCAAAATCACCTATCGAACATCCGATTAAACACCATAAGGTATTATAAGCACTACGTCTCCAAGTATGTTTACATGTCCATTCAAAATTTTTTTTCATTTTTTTTTTATGAATGCAATTTCTGAATAATCGCATAGGTCATGAATTAGATAATTCTCTTTATTTTTACTTTTGTAGAATTTTATACTATCGATGTTGTCTTGAATATAATCGATCTCATCTTTATTCATAAATTTTGTAAATATTTCTTCCCTCAAGTTAATTTTTTTTAATATAGTTTTTAAATTTACATCCTCATTAGTAGGATTATACATTTGGTGTATTTCGGGAAAATTAAGATCTTCAACTATATAAATTCCATCTTTTTTTAAATTTTTAAAATTTTCTGAAAAACACAATATTTGATCAATAAGTCGGTGACTGCAATCGTCAATGATTAAATCAAATTTTTGATTTAAATGGTTAGTAAGATTTTGTAATATTTTCTTTGAAGAAATATCAACATATATGCTGCGAATTCGTTTTGATTTGTATCTAATTCTATAGGGATTATTATCTATTCCAATAAAGTTGGAATGCGGAAAATAAAAATAGAGACTGGCTAAACCATCACCCTTTGCAGTTCCAATTTCAAGGATATCTAATTTATTATTTCTTAGTTTTTCCAAATTTTCATGAAAAAAATTTGCATAATTATGCTGTTTCTTCAAACTATTAAAATGTTCGAACAAGAAAACTAAATCTTTATCAAACAATTCTTTTTTCCTATTTGAAATTACGTCTAAATTTTTTTTGTAAAAAAAATTATATATAATTAATTCTAAAATAAAAAACTTATACAGAACTGAAATTCCAACTCTAATAAATTTTGATATTTTTTTTTTTTCAAAAAAACTCAAGTGAACATTCTTGAAACTAAAAAGAAAATCTTTGAATAACATCGTGACATCTTATTTTTAAATTGAAACAAATTCAATACTGGGGTAGTATTGTCGAAGAAACTCTAGAATAAATCCAATTTATTATGGAAACAATAATAAGAAGATCGATTGAAGAATTGAATGAAATTTTACCTAAAGAAAAAAAACTTATAATAGATGACTCTACGCCACTAATAGACGAGCAATCTAAACTGGAATCCATTGATCTTGTCAATTTGTTCGTAAATATAGAAAAAAATCTGAAAAAAGAAGGATTTCCTACTTTATCTTTTGACGAAATGTTAGAAAATGTAAATCAACTAAAAACAATAGGCTCTCTTAATCTTTTTCTGATTAATAAATTAAAGAATGAAAAAAAATAAAGTTTATATAAATGTTATCTCGAACTTTAACCATAATAATTTTGTGGGATTATTAAAAAATTCTGATAATTTTGATTGGCAAGTTAGTGATGTGGATTATAATCAAGTTTTCCAAACACTTACAAATAAAAATGCAAAAATATGGAAACAACGAGCAAATATAACTTTGGTTTGGACAACGCCAGAATCTATATCGCCCGAATTTCAAAAACTTCAAAACAAAAAAATAATAAATCCAAATATTATTAAAAAAGATATTGATTATTTTTGTTCCTGTGTAAAGTCGATCAAGAACTATAGTGACATTGTTTTGATTCCAAACTGGATTTTAAAACAGCCCAATGATACCAATCTTGCGCTTGCTTACACAAAAGATTCAGGTTTGGACTATAATTTATCTTTTATGAATTACTATTTATCCGAACAGTTGGCTAAGGAGAAAAATTATTATGTTCTTAACTCCTCAAAATGGCTACTAAATTGTGGACGCACCAAAGCTTATATTTCCAAATTATGGTATTTATCAAAAACACCTTTTTCTAATGATTTTTTTAAAGAAGTTATTTCTGACTTATCAGATTTATATGGATCTATAAAAGGATTAAACAAAAAATTATTAATTTTGGATTTGGACGATACATTGTGGGGAGGAATTGTTGGGGATGTAGGATGGAAAAATCTGAGAATAGGTGGTCACGATTATTTGGGAGAGGCTTTTAGAGATTTTCAAATCCAGATTAGATCATTAAAAGATCAAGGAATTATTCTTGCTCTAGCAAGTAAAAACGATGAAAAAATTGTAATAGAGGCAATCAAAAATCATCCGGAAATGGTTTTGTCAATGGAGGACTTTGTTACTTATCGGATTAATTGGGAAGATAAAGCAAAAAATATTATTGATATAGTAAATGAACTAAATATAGGTCTTCAATCCGTTGTGTTTTTGGACGATAGTCCTTTTGAAAGAGCTAGAGTTCAAGAAATGTTACCAGAAGTGTTGGTTCCTGAATTACCAAAAGATCCAACAGACTACAATACTTTTTTGTCTAAATTGCGCTGTTTTGATAAAACTCATATTACAAAAGAAGATAAAATCAGGGGAAATTTATACAAATCTGAATCTAAAAGAACCAAGCTAAAAGAAGAAATAAAATCCTTATCCGACTGGATTAAAACACTAAATCTTAAAATTGTAATTGAAAATATTAGAAGTGAAAACGTTCCAAGAGCCCTACAATTATTAAACAAAACTAATCAGATGAATCTAACAACGCGTCGTCTTAGCGAAAAAGAGTTTAATGATTGGACAAAAGTTAATTTAAATAAATTATGGACAATTAGATCAATTGATAAATTTGGTGATTACGGAATCATTGGTATTCTTAGTATATCTATCAAAGACAATACAGCTACCCTTATAGATTTCATTGTAAGCTGTAGAGTTGTTGGAAGATATATTGAAGAATCAATGGTTGAATTTTTAAAAGAATATTGCCAGAAAAATAACATTAATAAAATAAGTGGTGAATATAAAAAAACAGAAAAGAACTCGCTGTGTTACCATTTTTTCAATAAATTAAAATTGATAAACAATAGTAAATATTTTTTTGAACTCTCTTCAAACGTGAAAAAATCAAATTTACTAAATATTGTTGTAGAAAAACCTAATTATAACTAAAAAAAAGATGTATCCAAAAATAGCATGGCCAAATAACAAAAAATTTGCTTTCACAATTTTTGATGATACCGATCGGGCAAACCTAAAGGATAACCAATTAGTATATCAATATCTAGATGGGTTGAATTATAAAATAACAAAATCTGTATGGATTATTGAAGGTGCTAATCCACACAAGGACAGAGGCGTCACGTGTGATGACAAAGTGTATTTAAAATGGTTGATAGATTTAAAAAATAAAGGATTTGAAATAGGATACCACAATACAACTTATCACAGTTCTTATCGCCAGGAAATTACAGAAGGTCTAAATAAATTTGTAAAAATATTCAATCAAAATCCAAAAGTTATGGCTAATCATTCTGTAAATCAAGAAAATATTTATTGGGGATCTAATCGCTTATCTGGATCTAGAAGATTAATTTATAATATTCTTACCCTGTTTAAGAATAATAAATTCTACAAAGGTCATGATGAGTCTTCACCTTATTTTTGGGGCGATCTATGTAAACAGTACATTACCTACGTTAGAAATTATGTATTTTCAGATATAAACACACTTAAATACTGCCCATATATGCCTTATCAAGATAATACAAAACCCTTCGTAAACTATTGGTTTGCTTCTTCTGATGGAAATAATGTTGATGTGTTCAACAAATGTATTTCTGATAAAAATCAAGATCGATTAGAGGAAGAAGGGGGAGCGTGTATTATGTATACTCATTTTGCAGATGGTTTTTGTCAAAATGGAGAATTATCTCAAAAATTCAAAAAACAAATGGAACGTTTAAGCAAAAAAAATGGTTGGTTCGTACCTGCATCTACATTATTAGATTTTTTAAAAAAAGAAAATAAAGCTCACATTATTAATGAAAGACAACGAACTGCACTTGAATGGAAATGGCTATTTGATAAATTAATTTTAGGTTCGACATGACAAATAACAACATTGATGTGATGAAATCTATTGATATTTTTAAAGAGAATTGTAGGTTTCACCATATTGGACTTTCAGTAAAATCTATAAATTCTCTCTTTCCCGAGGCAAAACCAGTTATTGATCCTATTCAAAAAGTTAAAGTAGCATTCATTAATCTACAAGGAGTCACCATAGAATTGCTGGAACCATTGGATGAAAAATCACCAATATATAACAATTTGATAAACAATAATAAATTATGTCATATTTGTTTTGAAGTTTCTAATATTGATAACGCAATTAAGAACGGTCAAAAAGAAGGATTTAGCATTATTCAAAAACCTGTTCCTGCTATAGCGTTAGGTAATAGAAAAATTTGTTTTTTATTCCATCGGGACTATCATATAGTCGAATTGCTTCAAAGCTAATTTGTGAATGGACTATTTAATAAGAGAAAGCAATCAAGACGATAAAGATAAAATTCATGATTTCAATAAAGAACTGGAAAGTAATGGTATTAATTATAGTTTAACATCTTCTTTTCAGAAAGAATTAAAAGAAAGTGATTTTATTTTTGAACGCAAATTTATTTTAACAGAAAATAAAATTAAAGTTATAGGAGGGTATACATTAAAATCCCAGTGGTTTAAAATAAATGATGACTTGTTTCAAATTGGGTATTATTACAATCCGGTAACCGCAGGCTTATTTAATAAAAAATATAATATTTGTGGAGTGCTATTGTTACATGACGCTCAAAAAAAATATGAGAATTTGTTTTGCCTAGGTATGGGTGGATATTCAGAGTCCCTTCCAAAATTATTAAAAGGATTAAATTGGAATCTTCAAAAAGTTCCATTTTTTTTTAAGGTATGTAACCCTTATCCTTTCTTAAAAAATATTAAATATTTAAAAAATACTAAATTCAAATCTTTTTTAACTACACTAATGAACAACTCTGGATTGGGGTGGTTAGGTATAAAAATTTTTTTCTTACTTATGTCATTATTTTGCGTTCGAATAAAAAAAGAATATAATATTATAGTAAAGGAAATGGATGATTTTGACGAAAATGTTGAGTTTGTCTGGGAAAAAGCAAAAGAATACAATTCATTTATTGCGGTCCGTAATTTGGAATATTTAAGAACGTTATATTCAAACGAAAAATTTATTAAATTAATATTTTTTGATTCTGGTAAAATTGTTGGTTGGTCTATTTCTCTTTGTACACAATTAGATAACCACAAGCAGTTTGGTTACATGAAACTCGGCTCTATTGTAGATTGTTTGTCAATAAAAGGTTACGAAACAAGTATTATCAACAAAACATCACAAATATTGGAAAAGAAAGGTGCGGATTTAATTGTATCCAACCAATCACATATTTTTTGGAAGAATGCTTTCAAAATGAATTCATTTGTCAATGGACCATCAAATTTTATTTTTGCTTCGTCTGTTGCGTTGTCAGAAAAATTAGAAAGTAATATAAAATCAAAAAATCATATTCATCTTACGCGTGGTGATGGAGATGGTCCTATAAATCTTTGATTAAATTTATTTTCGATAAATTCCCGACATTTCATCCTTGAGAGAATTAATCGTTGTCAATCTCAAATTTGAATCTAAAAGTTTTTTACTTAATTCTTCATTTCCCAAAATGTTATAAATTTCAGCAATTAAATTATAAATTTTATCACTTTGTTTAAACTCTGAGGCAATCAATAACATGTCAATAGCAAGATAATACAATTTGTTAAAACAAAATACCTTACTTCTTAAATAAAGATACTCAGAATTCTCAAGAAATTCCGGTCCCAGTTTTGATAATTCGAATTGAGCTTTATTAATTTTTTTTTCTTCTATTAGTTCATTAATTTTTATAAGAATATTTTCTTTCATAAATTAATTTTGTCGCTTATAAATTTCTTCAAGTTATCTTTATATCGAGTCCACCATATTTTACATTCTTCACGTTTCTGACTTATTTGCTCACTTTCCCATCTTTGTATTATTGATCTTGCTTCCATCCATTTATCTATTTTTAAAAAAGGGTTGTCTGGAAATAAACGATCATAATATTTATAGGCATTTTCAACAATTGGAATACATCCGCATTCTAATGCTTCATAGATTCTATAAGTTTCTGGATGAACAAAACCATTGGGGCACGGAACAAATTCGGTTAATGACAATACTTTATTCATCTCGTCCACAGTTATAATTTTTTCATCGAACTTTGTTGTTCTGTGAATAAATGCAATTTTCATATCTGAAAGCTGAAATAATAAATCGTGTCTGCTCGATTTGTGAGGAGTTCCAATAAAGGCCCATTTATATTTTCGCCTACCTTTATTTTTAACAAAAGAGACTCCGGACTTATATCCAATGGGTAAACAACTAACTTTTTTATTATAAAAATATTTATTTAAACAAAAAGTTCTCCAAACAAAGTCAAAATTATCGTAAATAGAAGTCAAATCATAAAGATCATTTTCGTCGCCCAAATGTATTAAAAATATTTTAGAACATACCAAGCTTAACTTTGTGTAAAAATTACCTTTTTTTTCAATACTGGAATCTACGATTATTAAAATATCATCTTTTTCTATATCTTTCTCGCCTTGAATAACTTTAAATTGAATTTTATTTAGTGCTTCATAGATCCATTTATCTGAATTATTTTTGTGATATAAGCCCCATTTATAATCTCTAGCATAATCTCTAGCCGTTTTACCGGCAGGATCATTTGAGGTCGGCTTATTTTGATTATGGGTATTCCAAAATAATTTAATCATTAAAGATTAAAATTTTATTTTTCTAAGAAACTTTTTAGGTGTTTTGATCTGCTTGGATGCTTAAGTTTTCTTAAGGCCTTTGCTTCAATTTGTCTTATTCTTTCTCTGGTTACAGAAAACTGTAAACCAACTTCCTCTAGAGTGTGGTCTGTATTCATTCCTATACCAAAACGCATTCTAAGTACTCTTTCTTCTCTTGGTGTAAGTGTTGATAATATTTTTGTTGTAGATTCCCCCAGATTTGATCTGATTGAAGCTTCTAATGGGTGTAATGCATTCTGATCTTCAATGAAGTCACCTAGAATACTATCCTCTTCATCTCCCACGGGAGTTTCTAAAGAAACTGGTTCTTTAGAAATTTTTAAAACTTTCCTGACTCTATCCAATGGTAAAGCTAATTTCTTTGCGAGTTCTTCAGGCGTCGGTTCTCTTCCTCGTTCGCTTAAAATTTGCCGAGATGTTCTAACCAACTTATTAATTGTTTCGATCATATGCACAGGTATTCTAATTGTTCTAGCTTGATCGGCGATTGATCTAGTTATAGCCTGTCTAATCCACCAAGTTGCATATGTAGAAAATTTATAACCTCTTTGATATTCAAATTTATCAACGGCCTTCATGAGACCAATGTTTCCTTCTTGAATTAAGTCTAAAAACTGCAAACCTCTGTTTGTGTATTTTTTAGCAATAGATATGACCAATCTCAAATTAGCTTCAACCATTTCTTTTTTTGCTATTCTTGACTCCTTTTCACCTTTTTGAATTCTGCTTACTAATTTTTTAAATTCACCAACTGGTAATCCAATTTTCTGACTTAATTCTAGCAGCCTTTCTCTAATTTCAGTAAATTCCTTATTATTCTTTTTAAAAAAATTTTTCCCAGCGCTTTTTTCTTTCAAAAGTGAAGATAAATTTGGATTAATTTCATTTCCCAAATAATATTTAAGAAATTCATTTCTAGAAATATTATTTTTTACTACCATGCGCATCAGAGCACCTTCCAGAAAAATTATTTTTTTGTTTTCTTGATAATGTTCTTGTACTAATTCTGCTAATACAGATTGACTGATTTGAAGTGTTTTTATTTCCTCAACTAATCCACTTTGTATTTTTCTATATCTATTATCTTTTGATCTAGTAAATATATTATCTTTTAGAATGCAATTTAATTTTTCTTTTTGATACTTAATTAATTTGTAGTAATTTTTTGAAAGTTTATCAATAACTGAAATGACTTGGGGTCTGATTTCTTCTTCCATTGCCGCAAGGGATGGATTAAACTCATCTTCTTCATTTTTGAGCTCCTCTTTTTTGTTATCCTTCTCTTCTTTTAAATCTTTGTTCAATTTGCTATCTAATTGTTCTTTTGTGTTTGACTTATTTTTTTTAACAACCTTGAGTCTTTCTCCTGATTCAACATCCATGTAAGTTGAGTCAATGTCTATAATTTCTCTAATTAATAATTCACTTTTTTCCAATTTGTCTTTCCATTCAAAAACTTTTTTTGCAGTTAGTGGACTTTGTGAAAGAGCTCCTATCATGATATTTTTTCCGGCTTCTATCCTTTTTGCAATCGCAATTTCACCTTCTCGAGAAAGAAGCTCAACACCACCCATTTCTCGTAAATACATTCTGATTGGATCATCGCTTTTATCCAAACCTTCATCTTTGCTGACATTTGTTTGTGATAACTCCTTTTTTTTAGCTGAACGATAATCTGATTTTTTTTGGACGAGAACAATTTTGTTATCAAAAATATAAAAAAAAGCTTTTTCTATATTCTCTTTACTATAATGTCTTTTACCAAGTGATTTTGCCAACTCTTCGTAAGTTATAAAACCTCTGTGAATTCCTTTGTCTAGTAATCGTTTAAATGATCTTGTAATTAATTTTTCTGTAATGTTTCTCATTTTCAATAACTAATTAGAGGACTCATATATAATAATTAAACAAGTAATATCTATAGCTCATTTATCCTCTTTTTAGTTGACTTCTAACAGATAATAGCTCTGAATAAAGTTCTTCGTCAAGATTTGACGAAACTCTGCCTTCTAAAAATTCTGCTTTCTCACGAAGGTTAATTTTTTTCATTTCATCAATAATTTCATCAAATATTGAAACTATTTCTTTTTCTTTTTTATTTTTTGCAATAATTTTTACTGGAGCATTCATGTTAATTTGATTTATTTTATCTCTAAATTTGCCGTCGAAATCTTCTGAATTTAATTTTTTCTTATCAAGAAACTTTTCTGATAATAAATGACCAACCAATTTCTTAATAAATTCGTTCAGTATGTCACTCGAAAAATTGACTTTAGAAATCGATTCTATATTTTTTCTGAAAATATCCAGATTATTTATAATTAAAAACAAAATTGAAAATTCTTTTAATTCTTTTTTCGTAAATTGGTTCATCTGTCTATACGCGTCCTTTGTTTGCTGGAGAGGATTGTTCGATTTTTTGTATTTTGAAAAACTATTTTTTCTAAAATTTAAGTTAGGAGTAAGTTCATTTAATTTTCGTGTAAAATTATCGAGAAAGTATTTAGCTAATGTCTTATCTCTCACCTCGTTACACAAAGATCTAATTTTTTTTTCAAATAGCGAGAGTGAATGAGGATTATTACTATCAACATCTTTATTGTAAGAATTCCAAATAAAGTTTTGAATTTCTGTTTTTGTTTCCGCAAATTTTATAAAGGATTCTTTTCCTTTTTGATTTATAAAAGCATCCGGATCTAAATTTCCCGGCAAAGTTAAAAAATAAATATTAAAATTCGATTTAATTAATGGAAACAATCTCTCAGCGGCTCTTAACGCGGCTTTTTGTCCACTACTGTCTCCATCTAAACATATAATTGGATTTCTAAAAAATCTCCAAATTAAATCTATTTGTTTTTCCGTCATTGCAGTTCCTAAATTTGCGACTACATTTTTGATGCCAAATTTATGTAAATTAATGACATCCATATAACCTTCGACAATATAAACTTCATCATTTTCATTTTTAAATTTTTTTGCACTACTAATATTATATAAATTATTTCCTTTTTTATAAAATTCCGTTTCGGGTGAATTAATATATTTGGCGGTATTCGTTTTAGAAAGCGTTCTTCCTCCTAGAGCCAAGATAGAATCATTCAAACTCTTAACTGGGAAAATAATTCTGCTCCTAAATCTATCTGTATATTTTTTTCTGTTTTCATCAAAATAATAAATACCCGAAGAGTTAATTTGTTTTTCATCAAATCCTTTTTTTAAATCCTCGTAGAAATTACTGTTTTTTGATGCGTACCCAATTTTAAAATAAATAATTTCTTTTTCCGTAATTTTTCTATTATTTAAATATTCAAGAACTTCTGGATTTTTTTTCGAAATTAATTCCTCATGACAATTGTTTACGTATTTTTCCAAAACAGAATTATAAATTTTCCATCTATTTTGCATTTCCTTACTTTGTTTGTTGAATCTATACTGTTGCATGCCTGCTTCAGCTGCAAGAGTCCTTACAGCTTCTCCGAATTTATAATTTTTTGTTTTCATTAAGAAATCAAAAATATTTCCGTGTTCAGTTGAACTAAAACAGTGGTAAAAACCTTTCTCATCATTCACGGTAAATGAAGGAGTTTTTTCATTTGAAAAAGGTGATAATCCGATAAATTCCTTGCCACGTTTTTTTAGTTTGATCGACTTTCCAACCACTTGTGAAACTTTTAATCTAAGTTTAATTTCGTTAAGATATTCCTTCGGATATTTCATTGATTCAATAAGCCTTTAACGATTATATTTGCTCTGGAAAAATCAATTGCATCTGCATATTTTTGTTTTAAAGATCCCATAATTTTTCCCATATCTTTAATACTTGTAGCACCTAGAGATTTTATTACCTCTTTGCATACCTTTTTTGTTTCCTCTTCGCTGAATTGTTTTGGTAAAAAGGTTTCAATTATTCTAATTTCTTCTTTCTCTGCTTCTAGCAAATCTTGCCTGCCTCCCTTCTGATATAAATCAACAGAATCCTGCCTTTGTTTTTTCATTTTTCGAAGTACTTTAATGATTTCGGGATCTTTAATGCCTTCTTTATTTGAGGCAGATCTATTAGCAATGTCCCGTTCTTTGATAGAAGCCAAAATTAACCTTAAGGTAGAAACCAAGGTTTTATTCTTATTTTTTTGCGCTATATAAAAATGTTCGTTTATTTTTTCCCTTAATGACATGAATTATAAAAATATCAACTTACTTTACTAGCCAAATTTCTTCAAAAGAAAAAAAATTCCATCTTGACGTGACAAAACCTTTTTCATATGTTGCGCAAAATCATGTTTTATAGTAAAAGCCTTTAACTCATGAGTTGCATTTGGTAGCAAAAACAAATTTAACCCATATATTAAAACATAATCTTAAAAAGATTAATCCCACAGGCGTTTTAGTTTTAGAGAATGGATCTTTTTTTCAGGGATATGGCTTTGGCTTTGAGGGTGTTGCAACAGGTGAAATATGTTTCAACACTTCAATAACGGGTTATCAAGAAATAATCACAGATCCTTCTTATGCAGGACAAATCATAAATTTTACATTTCCCCACATAGGTAATGTTGGCACAAATAGTGAAGATAATGAGTCAGACAAAATATGGGCAAAAGGAGTAATATTTAATACTGACGTTACTCTGCCATCTAACTATCGCTCTATCAAAAAATTAGATATTTGGCTTAAAAAAAATAAAATAGTTGGAATTACAGGAATAGATACTAGAAAATTGACTAATTATATTCGAGATCACGGGGCTCCAAAAGGGACTGTGGGATTTTCAAACAAAATAAAATATGACGTTAAAAAATTAAAAAAAATAACTGAAAATTGGTCCGGATTATTAGATTTAGACCTAGCCTCTGAAGTAACATGTAATAGATCTTATAAATGGAATTCACTTAAAACTTGGGACAAAAAAAAAGGTTATTTAAAAAATAAAAATAAAAAATACAAGATTATTGCAATTGACTATGGAATTAAAAAAAATATTTTAAGATGTTTTGCTGATTTACATTGTGAAGTGAAAATTGTACCTGCTAAAACATCGAGTCAAAAAATTTTACGTGAAAAACCTGATGGTATATTTTTATCTAATGGTCCAGGAGATCCAGCAGCAACAGGAAAATATGCTATTCCAATTATTAAAGAACTTTTAAGAAGTAATGTACCCATATTTGGTATATGTCTTGGCCACCAGCTTCTAGCTTTGGCTTTAGGTGCCAAAACTTCTAAAATGCACCTTGGGCACAGAGGAGCTAACCATCCAGTAAAAAATCTTATAACTAATAAAGTTGAAATCACTAGCCAAAATCATGGATTTAAAGTTGAAGAAAATAGTATTCCTAATAACGTTAATGTTACTCATCTATCTTTATTCGATAAATCTGTAGAGGGAATTGAATTAATAAATAAACCCATTTTTTCGGTTCAATACCATCCAGAAGCTAGCCCTGGTCCACAAGACAGTAAATATTTATTTAATAAATTTGTCAATTATATTTTGAAAGAAAAAAAATATGCCAAAAAGAAAAGATATTAAAAAAATATTAGTAATAGGTGCTGGTCCGATTATAATTGGACAAGCATGTGAATTTGATTATTCAGGAACACAAGCTTGCAAAGCACTTAGAAAAGAGGGTTACAAAGTAATTTTAATTAATTCAAATCCTGCGACTATAATGACCGATCCTCAAGTCGCAGACAAAACTTATATCGAACCTATAACCTTAAAAATTTTAGAAAAAATAATTAGAAAGGAAAAACCTTGCGCGATATTGCCAACAATGGGAGGCCAAACCGCTTTAAATATGGCCATTCTATTAGAAAAAAAAGGCTTACTTAAAAAATATAAAATTGAATTAATTGGAGCAAATTCTGAAGCTATTTCAAATGCTGAAAATAGAAAAAAATTTAGAAAATGTATGAAGGAAATTAATATTGATTTACCTAAATCAGAAATCGTCACTTCTATAAAAAAAGCCACAAAAGCATTAATAAAAATAGGTTTACCTGCAATTGTTAGACCGGCTTTCACGTTGGGGGGTTTGGGAGGTGGTATAGTCTACAAGAAAAAAGAATATTACAAAAAAGTAAGTGAAGGATTAGCTGAATCTCCTGAAAGCCAAGTATTAATAGAAGAATGTTTAGAAGGATGGAAAGAATTCGAAATGGAAGTGGTTAGGGATAAAAACGACAATTGCATTATTATTTGTTCAATCGAAAATGTTGATCCAATGGGAACGCATACTGGAGATTCTATTACAGTAGCACCCGCTTTGACGCTCACAGATAAAGAATATCAAATTATGAGAAATGCATCTATTGCCTGCCTAAGAAAAATTGGAGTAGAAACGGGTGGTTCAAACGTACAATTCGCCGTTAATCCAAAAGATGGGAGAATGGTGATCATTGAAATGAATCCCAGGGTATCAAGATCATCCGCTCTTGCTTCGAAAGCCACAGGTTTTCCTATAGCAAAAATTGCAACTAAATTGGCTGTGGGTTACACTTTAGATGAACTTATCAACGATATAACCAAATCGACACCAGCTTCCTTTGAGCCTACAATCGATTATATCGTAACTAAGGTACCACGATTTACATTTGAAAAATTTCAAAAAGCAGAAGCTATATTAGGCACATCGATGAAATCAGTTGGAGAAGCAATGGCAATAGGAAGAAATTTTAAAGAGTCATTGCAGAAGGCTTTGGTGTCATTAGAAACTGGATTGAGAGGATTAGATAGAATCAATAATTTATCAAAAAATCAAATCTTAAAAGAGCTTGGGAAAAATACCCCAAATAAAATACTTCTAGTAGCTGAAGCTATTAGAAATAAGATTAATACAAATAAAATTTATTCTAAAACAAAAATTGATAAATGGTTCATCGAGCAAATAAAAGAAATAGTAGATGTTGAATATATGCTAATAAGACAAGGCTTTCCAAAAACATCCAACGAACTAAACTTTGTAAAATCTATAGGTTTTGGTGATGAAAAAATTGCTGAACTAACAAAAAAGAAAATAGAAAACATAAAGATAGCAAGAGAAAGGCTTGGTGTCATTGCAGTTTATAAAAAAATAGACACTTGTGCAGCAGAATTCGAATCTTTAACTCCTTATATGTATTCTACTTATCAAAGAGATACTGTTGGATCCTCAATTTGTGAATCTAATCCAAGTAAAAAGAAAAAAATTATCATTTTGGGAGGAGGTCCAAATAGAATAGGACAAGGAATTGAGTTTGATTATTGTTGTTGCCAAGCTAGTTACTCCTTAAAAGAAGTTGGTTATGAAACAATTATGATAAACTGCAATCCTGAAACGGTTTCAACCGACTACGATACTAGTGACAGATTATACTTTGAGCCTTTGGTAGAAGAATATGTAATTAATATAATTAAAAGAGAGCAGTCTAATGGAAATTTATTAGGAGTTATCACTCAGTTTGGGGGACAAACACCAATAAAATTAGCAAAAATATTGGACGATAATCAGTTTCCAATTTTAGGAACACAATATAAGTCTATAGATCTAGCAGAAGATCGAGAAAGATTTAAAAATTTGTTGTTGAAAAATAATTTTAAACAAGCCGAAAATGGTATAGCAAAATCAAAAAATGAAGCAATACGTGTTTCAAAATCATTAGGATTTCCAATTGTGATTAGACCCTCATATGTTTTGGGTGGAAGAGCTATGGAAATCATTCATGGAGAAAAACAACTAGAAAAATATATTGAAGAAGCGGTTAAAGTTTCCGGAAACAATCCAGTGCTAATCGACAGATTTTTAAGTGACGCCATAGAAGTTGATGTAGACGCGATATCAGATGGTGAAAAAGTATTTGTTGCGGGCATAATGGAGCACATTGAAGAAGCTGGTATTCACTCAGGCGACTCCGCTTGTTCAATCCCGCCCTATTCACTAAAAAAAGAAATTATTAAAGAAATTGAATTGCAAACCACTCGGTTAGCGCTTTCTTTAAATGTAATAGGACTTATTAACATACAGTTTGCGGTAAAAAATGAAAATATTTATGTTTTGGAAGTCAATCCTAGAGCGAGTAGAACCGTACCTTTCATATCAAAAGCAGTCGGCATTCCTATTGCTAAGATTGCTGCTAGAATTATGACTGGTGAAAAATTAGAAAAATTTAATTTAGAAAAGAGAATTTCAAACACTTTTGCAATAAAGGAAGCTGTTTTTCCATTTAATAAATTTCCAAATGTAGATGTTTTGCTTGGGCCTGAAATGAAATCTACAGGCGAAGTTATGGGTATTGATGAAAATTTTGGTTTATCTTTTGCTAAAAGCCAAATGGCCTGTGGTAATGAATTACCTGAATCTGGAACTGCCTTTATTTCTGTAAAAAACAAGGATAAAAAAAATGCTCTAAATTTTGCTAAAAAGCTTAAAAAACTAAATTTCAAACTGTGTGCAACTTCGGGTACTGCTAAATATCTAAACGTTAATGGAATAAGTTGTAAAAAAATCAATAAAGTAAGAGAAGGTTCTCCTCATATTATTGAACGCTTGAACGCAAAAAAAATAGAACTTGTAATAAATACAACTGAAGGAAAAAAATCAGTTAGTGATTCCTATTCTTTAAGAAGATCAACATTAGTAAATAAAATTCCTTATTGCACAACTTTAGCTGCTGCAAATGCTTGTATTGAAGCAATTAATTCCTTAAAGAACAAAAAAATAACTGTGAAGGCTATTCAAGAGCTTTAAGATTTAACTTTCCAATCTGTTGGGAAAGTCACGTAATTAATTAGCAAAGACCTTCTTTCTTTTCTAATTTTTTTTTTTTCCATGCCGTGCCATGTATTTGGCCCGCTTGTAAAAAGATAACCATAATTATCCTTATAAGGTACAGTTTTTACTTTATTTAATTTTTGATCATATAAATCAGTTCCCAAATCTTCAGATTCATTAAATGGATTAGCAAATAATAAGCATGACATTAGTTTTTCTTTAATATCGCAGTGTGGTTTCAGCCAAAATCCTTGACGGTCACATATAACCTCAACTCTGACATAAGAATAGAAAAGATCTTTTTTAATCATTTCTCCTATGCGCCCATAAGTGTCCTTTGACCTGAGGTCATCAATTAATTTTGATAAATTTGGAAAATTATTAGAATTTTTTTTTTCAATAAAACATCTAAATTTTATAGCTTTTCCTCCACTCGCTATCCCTTCTCTAAATTTTCCTTCACCACCGTCGACAGCTCGAGTTCCATCGTAGTTTATATTCATTTTAGTTAAATCTACAATTTCAGCATTACAAATTTCTTTTATTGATTCTTTGGTTAAAGGTTCGTTTAATTCCCAGTGCTCAAAGGGGGAAGAGCAATATTTTGATCTTTTTTTTATAGAATTTAAAAATTCCATAATTTTAGTTTTGTATCTTTCTTTTTATTATACTTGCTATTCTTTCTGCTTCGTTGTGTTTGTTATAAGTCCAACTTTCAATTTTTTCTCCCAGATCTCTAGTAATTCCCATTTCTTTAAATAACTTAAAGAATTTTTTAAATCTATAATTATTTCTTTTCGTTTTCATATGAGCAACAAATATAGGTTTGCCGGATGTGGCAGCCTCTGAAATCATTGACGTTGAATCGCACGTTACAACTATATGAGTTGCTAATCCATAGGCAGATAAATAAGCTTGCTTGTCTACTGAATTTACAACATGGCCACATTCACTAAACTCCTTGAGTGCTAAATTAATAATAGCTTTAGGTGTTCTCATTGATGGAATTACTATTGCTTTATAACCTTTTGAAATAAAATTCGATTTTACTTCATTAAATACTTTAATTAATTGATCTTCATCGAAACTATAATATTTATTTGGTCCTCCCAATATTAAAGAAACTACTTTTTGATTGTTAACTTTATTCCCCAAATAATTTTTTGCATTATCAATTTCAATATCAGTTATATAATGAATGGCTCCTTTAGAATTATATACGTTGTCTCCAGTTAAATTATCATGCTCAGGTGCAATAATAGCGTTAAAATTTTTGAAGTTTACTTTGGGGTTTTGTATATGAATGGTAAATACTTTTGGGTATTTTTTCCTAAGAAGTATAGATGGAACCACACTCTTTCTTCCACAAGAAATAATTAGATCGGGAGTTTCGTTTTCAAATAAATATATTTTATCTTTCATTATTATTTCCGAAATTGGAGTAAATTTGGGAGGTATTAAATTCCACAGAAATTTTAATCTTACAATTTTGTGACTGTATGAGACATCCAAAGCTTTTGCCATTCCTTCTACTTGGCTAATCATCCCATGCATTCCTTCGCTTAGAAGTAAGGCTTTTAGCTTTCCCATAAATACTTATATATATTTCTATATTTTGTTTATCCACATATAATAAATAGCTTTTCTTTAAAATAATAAACCTTTATACCTCCTCTATGGAAATATGCGAATTGAAGAAGATATCAAGCTGGACTACGACGATGTACTTTTTCGGCCTAAACGCAGTACATTATCAAGTCGCAAAGAAGTAGAGCTTAAACGTACCTATAAATTTAAACATAGCAATCATCAGTGGTCAGGAATTCCAATTATGGCCGCTAATATGGATGGCGTCGGAGAAATAGAGATTGCAAAAAATTTAGCAAAATTTGAAATAATGACATGTTTGACTAAACAACATGATATCAAAACAATTAAACGCAGTTCAGCAATTAAACAAATATATCCTCATCTTATTCTTAGTACGGGCACAAGCAGTGGAGACTATAAAAGACTTAATGCTATTTTGAAAGAATGCAGTTTTTTTGAATTTATATGTATTGATATTGCTAATGGTTATTCCGATCATTTTAGTAAATTTGTTGGTTCAGTTAGAGAAAAATATCCTACCAAAACTATAATTGCAGGAAATGTGGTTACAGCTGATATGACTCAAGAACTGGTTATGAATGGCGCAGACATAGTTAAAGTAGGAATAGGTCCAGGAAGTGTATGTACGACACGTATTCAAACAGGAGTCGGTTACCCTCAACTAAGCGCGGTTATTGAATGTGCCGATGCTGCACATGGTTTAGGTGCACACATTATTGCAGACGGCGGTTGTACATGCCCGGGCGATGTAGCAAAAGCATTTGGTGGGGGAGGAGATTTTGTAATGTTAGGTGGAATGTTTGCCGGACATGAAGAAGGTGGTGGAAAAAAAATTAAAAAAAATGGTTTACAATTTATAGAATTTTATGGATCTAGTTCTGACGCAGCAATTGATAAACATTACGGTGGTCTTTCTGATTATAGAAGTAGTGAAGGAAAAAAAGTTCAATTAAAATATCGTGGAAAAATTAGAGATACAGTATTAAATGTATTAGGAGGTCTTAGAAGTAGTTGTACTTATGTAGGAGCTCCATCTCTTAAACAGTTAAGCAAGTGCACAACTTTTGTAAGGGTCAACCAACAACACAACGATTCTTTCGAATAAGATTAAAATTTGTTGAAAACTTTAAATTTAATTAAAAGTACCCATATGTACTTCAAGTATGAAGAATAACTCGAGAAAACATTCGAAAGTATTAATTATAGGATCTGGCCCAGCAGGATATACCGCAGCAATTTATACAGCTAGAGCCATGCTTAAACCAATATTAATATATGGTTCTGAGCCTGGAGGACAAATGACAACAACTACGGATGTTCAAAATTACCCTGGATATTCTGATGTCGTACAAGGTCCTTGGCTAATGGGCCAAATGGAAGAACAGACTAAAGCAGTTGGAACTGAAATGATTCAAGACTACATAAAAAAAGTAGATTTAAATAAAAGACCATTCAAAGCTATAGGTGATAGTGGGCAAGAATACACTGCTGATTCAATAATAATTTCAACTGGTGCTCAAGCAAGATGGTTGAATTTAAAGTCCGAACAAAACTACAGAGGATTTGGTGTTTCGGGGTGTGCTACATGTGATGGCTTCTTTTTCAAAGATAAAGAAGTCGCTGTTATTGGTGGAGGTAATGCCGCAGTAGAAGAAGCAATTTTTTTAACAAAATTTGCAACTAAAGTTATACTTATTCATAGGAGAGATAAGCTGCGTGCTGAAAAGATGCTACAAAAAAAATTAATGGAAAATAAAAAAATTGAAATTATTTGGGAATCGATCCTGGAAGAAGTATTGGGAAATGAAAAACCAAAAGGAGTTACAGGAATTAAAATTAAAAATGTAAAAACAAAGAAAATTACACAAATCAATGTTCATGGCTTGTTCATAGCGATCGGGCATGATCCTGCCACATCTTTATTTAAAGGGCAGCTAGATATGGATAAAGAAGGATATTTAATCACAAAACCAAATTCTACAGAAACAAATATACCCGGAGTGTTTGCCGCAGGAGACGTCAAAGATAAAATTTTTAGACAGGCAGTAACAGCTGCAGGTATGGGCTGTATGTCAGCGCTTGAGGCTGAAAAATTTCTTTCAAAATAAAATTAAGCCAAACTTTTGCAAAAGTTAGAAATTCTATTCAAAGATTTTTTGAGATTATCCATTGAAGTTGCGTAAGATATTCTAAAATATCCTTCCAAGCCAAAAGCGGAGCCCTGTACTACAGCAACTTGATAGGTTTCTAAGAGAGAGCTAACAAATTCTGAATCATTCTTAATTTTTTTCCCTGTTTTGTCTTTTTTATTAAAAAATCTTGAACAATTAGGAAACACATAAAAAGCACCATTAGGTTTCAAACAAGAAAGACCATCAATTTTATTTAATGCTTCCACTACAAAATTTCTTCTTTCTTTAAAAGATTGGTTTCTTTTTAAAATAAAATCTTGGGCACCATTCAAAGCTTCAATAGCTGCTGCTTGACTTATAGATGATGGATTTGTTGTTGATTGAGATTGCAATTTTGCCATCGCTTTTATTATTTCAGTAATTCCAGCTCCATATCCTATTCTCCAACCCGTCATAGCATAAGATTTACTGACACCATTCATTGTAAGAGTTCTATCTTTTAATTCTTTGATTTGAGCAATAGTAAAAAATTTAAAATCATCATATATAAGGTGTTCGTAAATATCGTCACTTAAAATAAATACATTTTTATTCTCCTTTAATACTTCTCCTAAGGCTTCGAGTTCTTGTTTCGTATAACAAGATCCAGTCGGATTTGATGGAGAATTGATTATTATCCATTTAGTTTTATTATTAATATTTTTTTTTAATTCCTTGGGTGTAATTTTAAATTTATTTTCTTCTGAACATTTAACTATTCTTGGTTTACCACCGGCCAAAAGAACTATATCTGGATAGGAAACCCAGTAAGGAGCCGGTATAATAACTTCATCTCCAGGATTTACTGTTGCTAAGATAGCATTAAAAATAATTTGTTTTCCACCTGCGCCTACTGAAATTTGTTCTGGTAAATAATCTAAATTATTTTCTCTTTTAAATTTGTTTATTATTGCTTTTTTCAAAGCTGGAGCGCCATCAACAGCCGTGTATTTTGTATCTCCCCTATTAATTGCATCAATTGCAGCATTTTTAACATTATTAGGTGTGTCAAAATCCGGCTCACCGGCACCAAGCCCAATTACATCCTTGCCCGCAGCCTTTAATTCTCTGGCCTTTTGCGTGACTGCCAAGGTAGGGGATGGCTTAATTCTTTTTAAAGAGTTGGAAACTATGCTCATTGATTTTAATATATATAAAAAATAATTAGTAATTATGCAAAATACATATCAAGAAAAATCATCTGATCCAATCAGTAAAGATTTTTTATTTGGAAAAAAGTTAGAAGGCGGAGTTAAACTATCCACCGTTAGCGATTTTAAACCTGCTGGAGATCAACCGAAAGCCATAAAAAAGCTTGTTTCAGGAATAAAAAACAAAAAAAATGACCAAGTTTTGTTGGGCGTCACAGGTTCAGGTAAGACTTTCTCAATGGCAAAAATAATTGAAGCTTTAAATAGACCAACTCTAATACTTGCTCCAAATAAAACTTTAGCTGCCCAGTTGTATGGTGAAATGAAAACTTTTTTTCCTAATAATGCTGTGGAATATTTTGTATCCTACTATGACTATTACACGCCTGAAGCCTATGTGCCGAAATCTGATACATACATAGAAAAAGAAGCATCAATTAATGAGCAGATTGATCGAATGAGACATTCAGCAACGAGATCTCTTCTTGAAAGAGACGACGTTATAATAGTTGCAAGTGTTTCTTGTATTTATGGCTTAGGTTCTGTGGAATCTTACAGTAAAATGACTTTGGGCTTAAAAAAAGATCACGAACATAATCGTGAACAAATTATAAAAACTTTAGTTAATCTTCAGTACAAAAGAAATGATCAAAATTTTTATCGAGGCACTTTTAGGGTTAGGGGAGATAATTTAGAAATTTTTCCTTCCCATTTAGAAGATCGAGCTTGGAGAATTTCTCTTTTTGGAAACAAAATAGAAAATATAGCGGAGTTTGATCCTCTTACGGGAAGTAAAACAAATGATATGAATTTGGTTAAATTATATGCCAATAGTCATTACATAACCCCAAGACCTACTATCGAACAAGCAATTAAGGAAATCAAAAAAGAATTAGAAATAACATTAGAGAAACACAAGTCAGAAAATAAACTTTTGGAAGCCCAAAGATTAAAGGAAAGAACCAACTTTGATTTAGAAATGATAGAAGCCACGGGTGCTTGCGCTGGAATAGAAAATTATTCTAGATTTTTAACCGGAAGAAAGCCTGGAGAGCCACCTCCCACCCTTTTTGAATATTTTCCGGATAATACCCTAATTTTTGTAGATGAATGTCATGTAACAATTCCTCAATTAAATGGAATGTACAAAGGTGATCGCACAAGAAAAAAAACTTTGTCTGAATATGGTTTTAGATTGCCTTCCTGCATAGATAATCGCCCGCTGAAATTCCAAGAATGGGATGCCATGAGAACACAAACTATTTTTGTCTCCGCAACTCCAGGTGCATGGGAGCTTCAACAAACATCGGGAGAATTCGTTGATCAAGTTATAAGACCTACTGGTCTATGCGATCCCGATGTTCAAATCAGACCAGCAAATAATCAGGTGGATGATCTTTTGGCAGAATGTAAAGAAGTTACCAAAAAAAATTTTAGATCACTGGTGACAACTTTAACAAAAAAAATGGCAGAAGATTTAACCGAATACCTTCATGAAAATGGAGTGAAGGTTAGATATATGCATTCTGACATAGATACCCTTGAAAGAATTGAAATTATGAGAGATTTAAGAATGGGTGTTTTTGATGTTCTCGTAGGAATCAATTTATTAAGGGAAGGTCTAGATATTCCCGAGTGTGCTTTGGTTGCAATCCTAGATGCAGACAAAGAAGGTTTTCTAAGATCTGAAAGATCTTTAATTCAAACAATAGGAAGAGCTGCAAGAAATATTGAAGGAAAAGTAATCTTGTATGCAGATAAAAAAACTAAAAGCATTGAAAAGGCAATTGAAGAAACAAATAGAAGAAGAAAAATACAATTAGCCTATAACAAAAAAAATAATATTAGCGCAACATCAGTTAAAAAAGGAATAACGGATATTTTAGAAAGTATTTACGAAAAAGATTACTCAAAAATTGACGTTGATACATCCATAGGTCACAACTTAAAGAAGCATTTAAAGTCTCTTAAGAAAAAAATGAAAGAAGCTGCTGAAAATCTCGAATTTGAAGAAGCCGCTAAAATTAGAGATGAAATTAGAAAATTAGAAGCAAGCGAATTAGAGATCGGAATTAATCCAAAAATAAGACAATCTAAGCTTCAAAATAAAATTTATCCTGAAGGAAGGTCAACCCAAGGTAAACCTGGAACACGACCAAGAAAAAAAAGATGAAAAATAAAAATTTATTAATTACCGGTGCAGCAACAAGAGTGGGTAAAGCTATAGCTCTACATTTTGCTGAAAGAGGATGGAATATTGCTCTCCATTATTTTAAATCATCATCAAAAGCTAAAGAATTAAAAAAAATCATAGAACAAAACTGGGTAAAAGTAGCTTTGATCAAAGCTGATCTAAAAAATCCAAAACAAGTTGAAAAAATCGTAAACTTGGCAAAAAAGAAACTTGGTACTATTGATTGTCTCATAAACAATGCTGCGTTATTTGAAAAAGATGATATTGCTAATTTCACAACTAAAAGTTGGAACGATCATTTAAATATTAATCTTCTTGCACCTGCTATTCTGACTAAGAAATTTGCAAAACAAGCTCCAAAAAAAACTGTATCCAATATAATCAATATTATTGATCAAAGAATATTTAATCTTACTCCTTTTTTTATGTCATATACGATTAGCAAAAGTGGTCTACAAACTTTAACGGAAACCATGGCAATGCGATTAGAACCAAATATAAAGGTTAATGCTATTGCACCAGGTCCGATAATAAAAAGTAAAAGACAAACGGATAAGCATTTTAATAATCAAGTCAAATCCACACTTCTTAAAAAATCGGTCCGATTAGAAGATATTTGTGATACCGTTGAATTTTTGATCAATAATAATTCTGTTACAGGACAAATTATAGCTGTTGATAGTGGTCAAAATTTATCGTGGAATAAGAAAAATGAAAAAGAATAATTTTAAAATTTTAGAATTAAAACCTGCAAAAAGCAAAAGTTCAATTAAAAGAACCGTATTTATTAAAGATTTTATTATAGAAGAAATAATAGGTATTCACGAACATGAAAAAATAAAAAAACAAAAAATAAAATTCAATATAGCTTTGGATGTTAATCAAAGTACCACTCCCAATGAAAAAGACATAAAAAGTATAGTAGACTACGAAAAAATTGCAAATAAATTAGAAAATTTAGCAAAGAATAAGAAATATAATTTTTTAGAAAGCTTAGTCGAAGATTCTTTTAAAGAAATATTTGAAGATAAAAGAATAAACTCAGTAACAATTAAAATAGAAAAACCTGAAGCAATCAAGAATGCTAAATCGGTTGGAGTAGAAGTTTTTAAAACAAGAAAAGATTATGAGGAATCTTGATTTTGGAAAAGAATTAATTAGAAAAAAAATACCTTTAGTTTCTAACAGTCCTGGAGTGTACAGAATGCTTGATAAAAAAGATCAAGTGCTCTATGTCGGTAAAGCTAAAAATCTTCCAAATCGATTAAAAAGCTATGTCCTAGACAGAAAGCATCCTATACGCACGGAAAGAATGTTAGCTTTAACAAATAATTTAGAAATAGTAACAACAAGTAGCGAAGCCGAAGCTTTACTTTTAGAAGCAAATCTTATTAAAAAATTTAAACCTAAATTTAATATTCTCCTGAGAGATGACAAATCTTTTCCTTACATTATTATAGAAAAAGATTGTGATTGGCCTCAATTGTCCAAACATAGAGGGAAGAAAAATAAAAATGGTTATTATTTTGGCCCGTTTGCCTCTGCTGGATCTGCTAATTGGACTATAAAAATTTTACAAAAGGTATTTTTGTTAAGAATATGCAATGACTCCGTTTTTAAAAATAGAGACAGGCCCTGCATTCTTTATCAAATTAAAAGATGTTCAGCGCCTTGTGTAAATCACTTAAGTAAAACTGAGTACTCTAAACTTGTATCGGACGCGATATTATTTCTTTCTGGTAAATCAAAAAATATTCAAAAAAAACTATCGCTGGAAATGGAAAAAAGTAGTGAAAAAATGGATTATGAAAAAGCTGCCGTTTTAAGAGATAGAATAAAAGCACTAGCTCAAATTCAATCTTCACAAAATGTAAGTTCTGCAAATCTTGATAATGCTGATGTTATTTCTATTGCACAAGAAGCAGAAAAAAGTTGCGTTCAAGTATTTTTTTACAGATCTAAACAAAATTGGGGTAATCAATCTTATTTTCCTTCCCACGATAAATCTCATACTGCAGAAGAGATTTTAGCTTCATTCATTACTCAATTTTATGAAAATAAAAATGTACCTTCTGAAATTCTAATCAACAAAAAAATTAAAGATTTAAACTTAATAAAATTTGCTCTGGAAAAAAAAGAAGAAAAATTTATATCTATAAAAATTCCTACAAAAGGAAGTGCTCTAAAATTGTCTATGATGGCTGAAAAAAATGCAAAAGAAGCTTTAATCAGAAAAATTTTTGAATCAGAAACCAATAATAAACTTCTAAATGAAGTTGCTGATAAATTTAAACTAGATATCTCACCAAGAACAATCGAAGTATTTGACAACAGCCATATTCAGGGAACCAATTCCGTTGGCGCATTAATTACATTCGGATCGGAAGGCTTTATTAAAAAGCGATACAGAAAATTCAATATTAAAAATAAAGAACTAAATGCTGGAGACGATTATGGAATGCTAAAAGAGGTTTTCGAAAGAAGATTTTCAAAAATTGTTAAAAGCAAAAAACAGACGGATGTCGTAATTCCTGACTTAGTAATTATTGATGGAGGCAAGGGCCAATATTCAGTGGGAAGAAAAATGTTAGATGAACTTGGTTTTCATGACATTCCTATAATAGCTATTGCAAAAGGAAAAAACAGAAATAAGGGTGATGAAACATTCTTTCATAAAACTAGTGCTATTAAATTAAGTAAAAGAGAATCTTTGCTATTTTTTCTTCAAAGACTAAGAGATGAAGCTCATAGATTTGCCGTAAGTAGCCACAGAATGAAGAGAAAGAAAAATTTAACAAAATCTTTGTTAGATCAAATAAATGGAATTGGCAGAACAAGAAAAAGAGCTTTATTAAATTATTTTGGATCTGCTAAGGCTATTGAATCAGCTAGTTTTGATGATTTAAAAGAGGTAGAAGGTATAGAAACTTCTGTGGCAAAAAAAATACATTATTTTTTTCATAGTTAGTAAAAATATATGAGATTAAAAATACCAAATATTTTAACAATCGGAAGAATTATTTTAGTTCCAATTTTCATATTAACTTTTTATTTACCTGGATCTTTGGGTAATTGGATACCTTTTTTTATATTTTTACTGGCAAGCTTTACAGATTTTTTGGACGGTTTATTAGCCAGACTTTATAAAGAAGAGTCAAAGCTAGGAGAGCTTTTAGACCCCATTGCTGATAAAATTATTGTTGCCACTGCTTTGATTCTCTTGGTGATGAATGGAACTATAATAAACTATGAGGTGGTTGCTGCCATAATTATTTTAATAAGAGAAATATTGATTTCGGGATTAAGAGAATATTTGGCTAAATTTCAAGTTAACATGCCAGTAAGTAGTTTAGCCAAATTCAAAACATTTTTACAAATGTGTGCAATTGCAATATTGCTCACAGGAGAAAGCGGAAATAAACTTATTAATTTTGAAAATTATAATGCCCATTCAATTGGAATTTTTTTATTATGGATGTCCGCTTTCCTTACGCTTTATACGGGTTATGATTATGTAAAAAAAGGAATAGGCCATGTTATCGATTAAAATTAGAACTGTTAAGCGGCAGACTTTTTTCTTACTAAAGCTTGGTAACTTTCTGACAAATCTTTTATTACATTACAAACTGCGAACTTATAATTGTCAATTTGTGATACGGGCGTAACTTCAGCTGCAGTACCAGTTAAAAAGCAACCTCTAAATTTTGACAAATCATCAGGTTTAATCTTTCTTTCTATAATTTTAATATTTTTTGATTTAGCGATTTCAATAATACACCTTCTGGTTATTCCATTTAAAAAAGAATCTGGAATTGGAGTATGCAATTCATTATCATTATTCTTGAAAAAAATATTTGCTCCTGTCGTTTCCGCTATATTACCTTGGTGATCAAGCATCAATGAATCTGTAAAACCCTTTCTTTCCGCTTCATGTTTAGACAGTGTACAAATCATATATAATCCTGAAGATTTGGTGTCCCAAGGAATTGTATCTGGAGCTGGTCTTTTCCACTTAGAAATATTTAATTTTATTCCCCTCAGTTTAAGATTAGAATCAAAATATGATCCCCACTCCCAAGCTGCAATGGCTACATGAATTTTTGTTTGCTGAGCTGAAATTGCCATCATTTCGCTTCCTCTCCAAGCTACTGGTCTAACATATCCATTATTAACTTTCTGAATTGCAACAATTTCTTTACAAGCTTTATTTATTAACTCTTGATTGTATGAAATCTTAAAATCCAGTCTGGAAGCTGAGTGGAACAATCTTTCTGTATGTTCCTCGAGTTTAAATATCTCTCCATCATAAACTCTTTCGCCTTCAAAAACACAACTAGCATAATGTAAACCATGGCTTAAAACATGAATTTTTACATCATTCCAATTTACTGGCTCTCCATTAAACCAAATTTTTCCCGATCTTTTATCAAAAGGTATAGGTTCCATAAAAAAATCGATTAATCTTAATTGATTTATTCAGTGCAAAAAAGTATCTATCTTAGTTAGATATGTCAATATAACTGACCCAAAATAAATTATGAGAGACTTGTTATATTTAAAAGATGACCACATAAAAGATTTCATAGAGCAAATTTTTTATGCCTATAGGGAAACTTATTCAGATCCAAAAAAAATTTTGAAGAAATACTCTTTCGGAACAGCCCATCATAGAGCAATACACTTAATTGAAAGATATGAAGGAATAACCATTTCGGGCCTTTTAAATAAGCTAAAAATTACTAAACAAAGCTTGAACAGAGTTTTGAGAGATCTGATCAAAAACAAATCCATTATCGTAAAAAAAGGAGAAATAGATTCAAGACAAAGACATATCTTTTTAAACGAAAAGGGGAAAAAGCTTTTTAACGAAATTTTCTTAGAACAAAAAAAAAGAATTCATAATGCCCTTAAAAGTCTAGACTCCGATTCGGTGCTTAAATTTAGAAACGTTTTAAGTAAAATCATTAATGAATAAAAATATCTTTCATATATTAGTTGTCGATGATGATGATAGAATTAGAGAGTTGGTAAAACAATATCTCGAAGAAAATAACTTTTTAGTTACAACAGCAAAAGATGCGATTGAAGCTAAAAAAAAAATAGAAATTATAAAATTTGACATACTTGTATTAGACATTATGATGCCGGGAGAAAGTGGTTTATCTTTAACAAAAAATTTAAAAAAAAATAATTCGGTACCAATAATTCTTTTGACTGCAAAAAGGGAAATTCAAGATAGAATCGAAGGATTGGAATTGGGGGCTGATGATTACCTTGGAAAACCTTTTGAGCCAAAAGAACTTTTGCTGAGGATAAAAAACATTTTGAGTAAAACAAGAATGTTTGAAATACCGGAAGAAGTATATGTCGGCAATATATTAGTTAATTTGAAAAAATTAAATATTAAAAAAAATAATGAAACTATAAAAATAAATCCTCAGGAAAAAAAAATTTTGGAAAAGATGCTCGGATCTCCAGGAAGAATTTTTTCTAGAGAGGAAATTGGCAAAATTATTAAAATTTCAAAAGAACGAACCATAGATGTAATGATCACAAGATTAAGACAAAAAATTGAGCCTCAACCAAAAAATCCAAAATATTTGCAAACGATTAGGGGATCCGGTTATGTTTTATGGATTGAATAAATTTTTCAAAAGTATTTTACCAAAAAAACTTTTCTATAGATCGCTAATAATAGTAGCAACTCCAATAATTTTGTTACAAATAATCATTACAATCGTTTTTTTCGATAGCCTTTGGATAAAGGCAAATAAAGGAATGACTCGATCTTTGACTAGTGAAATTCAAACTATGTTTGATCTTTTTCAACAAGAAAATAATCAACAAGTCATCATTGATTTATATAATAAAAATTTCGATTTTGTTGTCATGTTAAAAAAAAATGAAATTTTGCCCGAAAGGAAAACGGAAAGATGGTTTAGTCCAATGGACAGAAGTTTAAGGCGTGAATTAAAACCAATTTTTCAAAATTCATATTGGTTTGATACAACAACATATAAAGAACTGGTAGATTTAAGAATCAAATACAAAAATGGAATATTGCAAATATTTTTCCCTAAATATAAAATTGCTCCTTCGTCAGCACGTATCTTTGCATTATGGATAACATTACCTGGTCTTTTACTAATATTCATTGCAATAATTTTTTTGAAAAATCAAACTCGACCCATTGTAAATTTAGCAAAAGCAGCTGAGAAATTTGGCAAGGGAGAATCAACTACGGGATTTTGGCCATCTGGTGCATTAGAGATAAGACAAGCCGGTTATGAATTCGACAGAATGAGAAAGAGAATCACAGTTCACCTAAACCAAAGGTCAGAAATGTTGTCTGGAATAAGTCATGATTTAAGAACCCCATTGACTCGACTAAAACTACAATTAGCCATGTTAAAACAACAAGATTTAGCAAAAAAAATGGGCGAAGATATCGAAGAAATGGAGCGAATGCTCAACGAGTATTTAGAATTTTCTCGTTATCAAAAAAATGAAAAAACAGAATTAATGAATATCAGTCATCTAATCAGAGATGTAACAAAAAAATACGAAGAAAAACAAATTAAATTATTTCTCGAAGAATGCCCGAAAATTAACATTCGCCCAGGTTCAATAAAAAGATGTTTGGCTAATTTAATAGACAACGCGTTAGCCTATGGAAAAACAACTGAAATTTTTACAAAAAAAATGATGAATAATATGTTGATACTGATTGATGATGATGGACCTGGTATCCATGAAAGTGAATACCAAAATGTATTAAAACCTTTTTATAGAATTGACAAAAGTCGAGGTCAAAATAAATTGGGGGTCGGATTGGGTTTATCAATTGCTAACGATATCATTCGTTCACACGGAGGAAATATTTCTCTAGAAAAAAGTTCTTTAAAAGGTCTTAGGGTAAAAATTTCCTTACCGTATTAGCCATTTTTCTTTTTCTTTGTTTTGTTAGTTTTTAGCTTATTTAATTCTTTTTGTAATTTTTGGATCACTTTTTTTTGTACTTCAAACTCTTCTCTGGAGACGAGGTTTAGTTTATTAATAATACTCTCTAATTTAAATTTAATGCTCTCCTCTACTGCCTTTTTCAAATCTCTTGAAGTGAAAAAACCCTTTTCCACTAATTCCGTTAAATTTTTTAGTATCTTGTTATATTTTTCCATATATTTTTAAATATCTTTAAGTTATTTTAAATTGATTGTTAAATAAATCTTTTTTTTACAAATGATAGTCCACAATTTTGATCCAGTATTTATAGATTTAGGTTTTTTTCAAATTAGATGGTACTCCTTAGCTTATATTCTTGGAATAATTTTAGGTTGGATTTATGCCGTAAAAATAATCAAAAAAATATCCACCAAACACAACTTGAAGTTGGTAAAAAAAGAAATCTTTGATGATCTAATAATTTATTTGGTATTAGGAATTATTATAGGAGGACGATTAGGTTATGTAATTTTTTATAATCTAGGGTTTTACAGTAAAAATCTTATTGATGTTTTAAAAATTTGGCAAGGCGGAATGTCTTTTCATGGAGGTTTGTTAGGAGTAATAGTTTCAATAATTATTTTCTCTGGAATAAGAAGAGTTAATTTTTTCAACCTAAGTGATATTATTGCGTGTGTTGCACCAATTGGGATTTTTCTTGGAAGAATGGCAAATTTTATAAATGGTGAGCTTTATGGAAAAGTTTCCACACTTCCTTGGGCTGTGCTTTTTCCAAATGCAGGCAATATTTCAAGACATCCTTCACAAATTTATGAAGCCATATTAGAGGGAATTATTCTTTTCATCATAATAAATTTATTGGCCATAAAAAAACAATTACTTTTAAAACCAGGATATGCATCGGGCTTTTTTCTAATTTTGTATTCGATTGCAAGAATAATTGGAGAAAATTTTAGGGAACCGGATGAGCAACTAGGTTATTTGTTTAACTACTTTTCTATGGGTACCCTTCTAAGTTTACTAACTTTCCTGGGTGGTTGTTTAATAATTTTCTTTATCAAGAATAATGAACAAAATAATTAATATATTAAAAGAAAAAAAATTTATCCCTTTGGATCAATTTATTAATATTTCGCTTTACGACAAAAAAATTGGTTATTATATGAAAAAAAATCCTTTCGGTAAAAAAGGTGATTTTATTACCTCACCTTTAATTTCAAATCTTTTTGCTGAAATGGTAGCTGTATGGTGCATTTCTCTTTGGGAGCATTTAGGAAAACCAAAAAAAATTTTACTAGTCGAACTAGGACCTGGAGATGGCACCTTATGCATTGATTTATTAAAAACATTTGGACAATTTAAAGATTTTTATAACTCTGTAGAAATAAATCTATTAGAAATAAGTGGTAGGCTGAAAAAAATCCAAAAATCAAAAATAAATAATGAAAAAGTTAAATGGATAAAAAAAATAAATGAAGTAAAATTAGGACCAGCAATATTTCTAGGAAATGAATTTTTTGACGGACTGCCTATTAAACAAATATATAAAAAGAAAAAATTATTTTTTGAAAAGTTTGTTGGTTTATCAAAAGATCATAAAAAAATAATGTTTTTATATAAAAAGGCAAATAGTAATCTAATAAAACGTATACAAAATTTAAATTTAATTTCTGTTGGCGGTGTTATTGAATATCCTGTTGCCGCTTTATATTTTCTTAAGGCTATAGCAAAAAAAATCGACAAACTTGGTGGCGCATTATTAACTTTTGACTATGGTTATATATCAAAAAAAAATCAAAATACTTTACAATCAGTCAAAAAACATAGATACACAAATCCTCTTATTAAACCTGGACGCTCAGATATTACTTCACATATCAATTTTCAATTGTTTCATAAAATATTAAAGAAAAATAAACTAAACGTAAAAAAAATTACTACTCAAAGTAAATTTTTAAAGAAAATTGGCATAATAGAGAGAGCAAATATTCTCTCCAAGAAAATGACATTTAAAGAAAAAGCCAATATGTTTTTTAGATTAAAAAGATTATTAGACTGCAAGCAGATGGGAGGTCTTTTTAAAGTCATATTTGCTCAAAAAAAAGATGGAAAATTTTCTTTAGGTTTTTGATCATGTTTTTTTCAAAGAAATTGCAAAAATTTGAAAATTTAAAACATTGTTTTTTTTCGAGAAAAAATGGTTTTTCGAAAGGTTGTTACGCAAGCCTAAATTGCGGATTGGGATCCAGTGATAAAAAAGAAAACGTCCAAAAAAATCTAAATTTTGTATGTCAAAAAATTGGATGTAAAGATGAATCGTTAATAACTTTGAATCAAACTCACAGCAATGAAGTTATATATTTTGAAAATGAAAGTTCGGTAAAAAATAAATTAACCGGTGATGCTATAGTAACGAAAATAAAAAATATCGGAATCGGAATACTTTCGGCAGATTGTGCCCCTATTCTATTATATGATCCTCAAAAAGAAATTATTGGATGTATTCACTCTGGTTGGAAAGGTGCTTTAAATGGAATTATTAATAATACCATTGCAAAATTTGAAGAGTTAAATTCCAAAATTGAGAATTTGATCGCAATAGTTGGACCTTGTATTGGAAAGGAAAGTTATGAAGTAAAAATTAATTTTTACGAAAAGTTTGTAGATAGAAACTTAAAATATGCAGAGTTTTTTAATAAAATTTCAGATGAAAGATATATTTTTGATTTGAGAAGATTTATAAACAATGAAATATATAATTTAAATATTAAAAATATAGAAAATATAGCAATGAATACTTTTTTGAAAAAAGAATTTTTTTTTAGCCACAGAAGATCTTGTCTTAACAAAGAACAAGATTATGGTAGATGTATTTCTGTCATATTAATGACTTAATTAAATGTTTAATTAATTTGTAAAGTAGAATTAAAGTTGTATAAACAAGTTATCTTATGAAAGTTCTTGCTGGTACAAGTAATTTAAAACTGTGCAAAAACATAGCAAGACAGCTCAAATTAAAATTAGTCAATTCTGACATTAAAAGATTTGCCGATGGTGAAGTCTATATGGAAATTAATGAAAATATTAGAGGCAATAGTATATTTGTGGTCCAATCAACATCTAATCCTGCCAATGATAATTTGATGGAACTCTTAATTTGCATTGATGCCTTGAGAAGATCCTCCGCAAAAAATATTACTGCAGTTATCCCCTATTTTGGATACGCAAGACAAGATAGAAAAGTAGTGCCAAGAACCGCGATATCAGCAAAATTAGTTTCAAATCTAATAACAAGTGCTGGAGCGAACAGAATTTTAAGTGTTGATTTGCACGCTGGCCAAATTCAGGGTTTCTTTGATATTCCAGTAGATAACTTATTCACTACACCCATTTTTGCTAGACACATTAAAAAAAAAATGAAACTAAATAATTTAATTTGTGTTTCGCCTGATGTTGGAGGCGTCGAGAGAACAAGAGCACTAAGTAGAAGAATAAATTCAAGCATCGCTATAATAGATAAAAGAAGACCGTCACCAGGAAAATCTGAAGTAATGAATATCGTTGGAAATGTTGCAAATAAAAACTGCGTAATTGTAGATGACATAATAGATTCAGGAGGAACCATTGTAAACGCAGCGAAGGCTCTAAAAGAAAAAGGAGCAAAAGATATTTATGTCTATATTACTCACGCAGTATTGAGTGGTGAAGCAGTGAATAAAATAGAAAAATCTCAAATCAAGAAACTAATTACGACAGATACAATCGACAATACAAAAAAAATTAATAAACACAAAAAAATTGAAATAATTTCACTTGCTCCAATGATTTCAGAGGCAATTAAGAGAATCGCAAACTCCACTTCCGTTTCTGATCTTTTTAATTAATTTTACTTGTTTTTTTTCCTAACATAATATAAAAACACCATTTCAATTTATGAATATTTTAAAAGCAACAAAAAGAACAACCACATCTACTGGACAAATTAATAAATTACGAACCGATGGTTTTGTGCCTGCCATATTGTATGGAGGGGAAAAAAATAATATCAAGATAAGTCTAAAAAAATTACATCTTCGAGACGTTATAAAAACAGAAACATTTACTTCCAAAGTTATGGACATGGATATAGATGGTAATTTAGAAAAAGTATTGCCGAGAGATATAGCTTACGACCCTGTGTCCGATGAACCAATTCATATCGATTTTATGAGAATCGCAAAAGGTTCTACACTAGTTTTAGAGATACCTGTCAAATTTATTAATCATGATAAATCACCTGGATTAAAAAAAGGGGGAGTGTTAAATACTGTAAGAAGAAAAGTAGAATTAAAATGTCCTGCCGAAAATATTCCAAATGAAATAGTTGTTGACCTAGACAAAACTGAAATAAATGCTAGCCTTAAAATATCATCGGTTAAACTACCGGAAAACGTTACCCCAACAATAACTGATAGAGATTTTGTAATTGCTACTGTTGCGTCTCCAACAATCTTAGTTGAACAAGAAAAAACTGAAGAAGCTGTAGCTGAAGGAGAGGTTCCTGCTGAAGGAGCTGAAGGTGTTGAGGAATCTCCGGTAACAGATGAAGGCAAAGATAAAACTGCTAAACCTTCGGACGAAAAAGCTAAACCCGCAACTAAAGAAAAAGAAACTAAAAAAAAATAATATAGGATAGTCTATCAATTATGCTACTTTTTGTTGGTCTGGGAAATCCAAATCCAAATAATACCAACAATCGTCACAATGTAGGTTTTTTGGTAATTGACGCTATTAACACAAAATTCAAACTATCTAAACAAAAACCAAAGTTTAAAGGCTTGTTAACAACAGGAATGATCAACGATCAAAAAGTTTATGCAATAAAACCTCTTACATTTATGAACAGTTCCGGAATATGCATCAAAGAACTATTAGAATATTTTAAAATAGAAGCAAAAGATGTTTTCGTGTTTCATGATGATATGGATATCGACATTGGCAAAGTCAAAGTGAAATTTGGTGGAGGCGACGCGGGGCATAATGGAATAGAATCTATAGATAAAAATATTGGAAAACAGTACTCAAGAATAAGAATTGGCATAGGTCGTCCTATAAATAATTCGACTGGTGCTGAACATGTCCTAGACAATTTTTCCAGCGATGAAAAACAATGTGTTAAAGAAGTAACTGAAAATATAATTAAATCGCTACCAATATTAATAAAAAAAGATTTAGACCTTTTTTCTAGCAAAGTTAACCAAAAATAATAATGGGTTTTAAGTGCGGGATAGTTGGATTGCCCAATGTTGGGAAATCGACATTATTTAATGCCCTGACCACATCGAAAAAAGCTCAAGCTGAAAATTTTCCATTTTGTACAATTGATCCAAATATTGGGGTGGTTTTGGTTCCAGATAAAAGATTAAAAAAAATATCTATAATATCGAAATCTCTAAAAACAATTAGTGCAGCAATTACATTTGTTGATATTGCTGGTCTCGTCAAAGGAGCATCCAAAGGCGAAGGATTGGGAAATAAATTTCTTTCTCATGTTAGGGAAGTTGATACCATTATTCACTTAACTCGATGTTTTGATTCTGATAAAATCCAAAATGTAAATAAAAATGTTGATCCAATAAGAGATATTGAAATTATTGAAACTGAAATTTTATTATCTGATTTAGAATCTCTTCAAAAAAAATTAGAAAAAAGTAACAAAAAAAAATTTGAAAAGAATGAACTAAACTTTTTAGAAGAATGTCAGAAATTAATAAATGATGGAAAAAATCCAGATGTATTAAAAAAAAAATTTAGCAAAAATTTAATCAAAAAGTCATCCCTTTTATCACTTAAACCGAGAATAATTGTATGTAATGTTGATGAAAAAAGTTTACCAGAAGGTAATAAATATTCAGATGCATGTAAAAAAAAACTACTAAATGAAAATATAATTATAGTTTGCGCTGATATAGAAGATCAAATTATGAACTTACAAACAAAAGATAGGGAAGATTTTATGTTTGAATCTGGAATAAAAAATACCGGCCTAAACAATTTAATCAAAACTGGTTATAATATTCTTGGACTTAACACATTTTTTTCTTCAACTCCAAAAGAAACCAGGGCTTGGACAATTGAAAAAAACTCTAAAGCTGTTGAGGCGGCTGGTATAATCCATTCAGATTTTAAAAAAAAATTCATCAGAGCAGAAACTGTGTCCCACGAAGACTTTATAAAATATAAAGGTTTTAATGAATGTAGAAATGTCGGAAAATTGAGACTTGAAGGTAAAGATTATATTGTAAAAGATGGGGATGTAATGTTTTTCAGAACAGGAGCCTAACTTTAAATCATCTAAAAGTTTTGGGATCTTCCCCTTCGTATTCGGTCGCAGCTCTTTCAACTTTATCAAAAGTTTCTTCTTTTTGGTTCGAATCTTCTTTTAAATCAAGACGCGACCAAACTTTTTGTTTACTTAAATAAACTAATGTTAAAAGAATAATTAGATATAGGAAGACTTTAAAGCCCATTTTGTGACTTGCTTCTAGATGTGGTTCTGCTGCCCAAACCAAAAAAGTTGTAACGTCTTTTGCTAACTGTTCCTCTGTTGCTTGGGCACCATCTGAATACTCTACGCTTCCCTCAAATAAAGGTTTGGACATCATTATTTTTTGTCCTGGCATGTATTTGTTGTAATAAATACCCTCATCTAGTTCGTATCCTGCTGGAGGTTCTTCATATCCTAGCAGTAACGAATAAATATAGTCTGCTCCTCCCTTTCTTGCTTTTACAAGTACCGACATATCTGGAGGATAAGCTCCACCATTAGCAATTGTTGCTGCCTGAACGTTTGGAAAGGGACTAGCAAATTTATCCGATAATCTCCTTGATCTTGTAAACATTTCTCCTTCATCATTAGGTCCATCTGTAATTTCAAATTGCTCGGCTATTGCTTTAGCTTCATCCAAAGTAAATTCAGGACCTCCCTTTTCTGATAAATTTCTATAACTTAAATGTTGGATAGAATGACATCCCGAACAAACTTCTTGATAGACCTGGTAACCTCTTTGTAAGGAGGTTCTATCAAAAGTGCCGAAAATACCTTTAAAACTCCAATCGTTTTTTATGAGTTCTATTTTCCCCTCATCAGAATAGGACGAATTACCAATTGCGGTCACAAATACTATAAAAAATATTTTAAGCAATAAATTATTTAAACGTATCAACTTTTTCTCCTTCGTATTCTCCTGCTGTTTTTTTAAATTTATCTATAATGCTTGGTTCATCAAGAACAGGATCAGAAATGCTCGTGGGCAACGGATCTGTTTTTTCATAACGACCTAATACTGGAAGAATAATTAAAAAATGAATAAAATAATAAGTGGTAGCGACCCTCGCTAAAATTACATAAATTCCTTCGGGCGGTTTTGCGCCTAAGTAACCTAGTAAAATTACCATAGCTACTAGTACCCAATAAAACTTTTTATAAAGAGGTCTAAATGCCGCTGATCTAACTTTTGAGCTATCTAGCCAGGGCAACAATATTAAAATAAAAATTGATGCAAACATAAAAATTACTCCTCCCAATTTACTTGGTATAGCTCTTAAAATTGCATAGAAGGGCAACAAATACCATTCAGGAACTATATGTTCGGGAGTAACCAGTGGATTAGCCGGGATATAGTTATCAGGATGTCCCAAAAAATTTGGAGCATAAAATACAAATCCAAAAAAAATTAATATAAATACAAGCATGGCTAAAAGATCTTTCATAACCATGTACGGATGAAAAGGCATAGTCTCTTTGCTATTTTTTTTAACATCAATGCCAATGGGATTATTATTTCCAGGAACATGTAACGCCCAAATGTGCAATATAACTAAGGCAAAAATCAAAAATGGAAACAGGTAATGTAAGCTATAAAACCTATTTAATGTTGGATTGTCTAGTGAATAGCCGCCCCACAGCCATGCTGTAATATTTTCTCCAATTAAAGGGATGGCACCAAATAGATTAGAAACAACCGTAGCGGCCCAAAAACTCATTTGGCCCCACGGCAAAGTATATCCCATAAATGCTGTTGCCATCATGAGCAAATAAATTATTAACCCAGTAATCCAAATCATTTCTCTTGGAGATTTATGCGATCCGTAATACAGACCTCTAAAAATATGAATATAAACAGCTAAAAAAAACATCGAGGATCCGTTTGCATGAACATATCTAATGAGCCATCCATAATTTACATTTCTCATTATGTGTTCAATGCTATTGAAGGCAAGATCTACATGAGCAACATAATGCATAGCAAGAATTATTCCTGTTACAATCTGAACAATTAGAAAAAAAGTTAATATGCCACCAAAAGTCCACCAGTAATTTAAGTTTTTAGGTGTTGGATATCCTCTTAAATGATGTGAGAGCGTTAACAGTGGCAAGCGATTATCAAACCACTGCGCTAGTTTTGATTCTGGAACGTATTTATCTTCACTCATAATCAATTTAACCTATTTTAATTGTTTTACTGTCAACAAATTCATATTTAGGTATTTCTAAATTTGTTGGAGCGGGACCTTTTCTAATTCTGCCTGATATATCATAATGTGAACCATGGCAGGGACAGAACCATGCTTTATAATCTCCCCTGTCTCCCAAAGGAACGCAACCAAGGTGAGTACAAACGCCAACCATTACTAGCCATTCTGGATTTTTTGCTCTATCCGAATCTTTTTCTGGATCTTTTAAATCTTTCAAATTGACTGCTGCCGCTTCATCAATTTCACTTTTAGTTCTTCTTCTAATAAATATTGGTTTCCCTCTCCATAATACTGTTATAGTTTTTCCCGGTTCGACACTGCTAACATCAACTTCTGTAGTTGATAAAGCTTTTACAGAAGAATCAGGATTCATTTGATCTACTAAAGGCCAAATAGCTGCGCCCACTCCCACGGCACCTATTGTATAGGTAGCCGTAAAGAGAAAATCTCTTCTTTTTGACTTAATTTCATTGCTCATAGATTCGAATTTTCTATTTAATATATATTATGAATTAATTACAATTAATATAAATTTGCTAGGGTCAGAATGACACATAAATTAACACACGAATAAACAATGTTTAATATTGCTTTATATCAACCTGATATACCCCAAAATACTGCTGCTATAATTCGCCTATGCTCATGTTTTGATACAACTCTTGAAATAATCGAACCTTGTGGTTTTCATATTGATGACAAAAAATTAAAAAGAGTTGCTATGGATTATTTAGATAAAAGTAAAATAATAATTTACAGTTCGTATGAAAAATTTTTAATTAAAAAGAAAAATTCAAGAGTTGTACTTATGACCACTAAGGCAAAAAAAAATTATAATAATTTTAAATTTAATCGAAAAGACACAATTCTTTTTGGTAGAGAAAGCCAGGGTGTTCCGAAAATAGTGCATAATAATTGTTATCAAAAATTAAAGATACCTTTAAAAAGAAATGCAAGATCGCTTAACATTGGTATGGCTGTGGCCATAACTTTATCAGAAGCTTTAAGACAAAATTCTAATTTATAAAAATATGAAAATAGAAAAAAAACAAAAATTAACAAAAGAATGGTTTATTGAATTACAAAATTTAATTTGTGATAGTGTTGAACAATTAGAAAAAGAGTATGGTTCCAATATAAAATTTATAAGGAACAAATGGAAACACGGTGAATATAGAACTATAAAAGGTAAAGTAATTGAAAAAGGAGGTGTTGCTTTTTCAAATGTAACAGGCAAATTCCCTAAGGAATTTGCAAAAACAATTCCAGGGACAAAGAGTAGTACTAATTTTTGGTCTTCAGGTGTTTCGGTGGTATTTCATCCTAATAGTCCTAAGGTTCCTGCTATGCATTTCAACACTAGATTTATCTGTACACAAAAAAATTGGTTTGGAGGTGGCATGGATGTGACGCCTTGTCTTACCGATAATAAAGAAAAAAAATATTTTCATAGCACGATAAAAAAAATGTGCAATCTTCACAATAAAAAATATTATTCAAAATATAAAAAATGGTGTGATGAATATTTTTATCTTCCTCATAGAAAGGAAGCTCGTGGTGTAGGCGGTATCTTTTTTGATTATAAAATGAATAATTGGGAAAAAGATTTTGCATTTATAAAAGATGTAGGTATTACTTTTGTTTATCTTGTTAAAAAAATCATGAGAAAAAAAATGCTTTTGAAATGGACACAAAAAGAAAAAGAAATTCAATTATTGAAACGAGGAAGATATGTTGAGTTTAATCTATTATATGATCGAGGCACAAAATTTGGTTTAAACAACGGGGGTTATCCAGAAGCTATATTAATGTCTATGCCACCAACAGCAAAATGGAAATAATTTTATGGAAAAAGAACCAATAACATTTCAAGGACTTGAAAAATTAAAAAAAGAATTAGAAGAATTAAAAAATATTAAACGACCCAAAATAGTTGAGGCAATTGCAGAGGCTAGAGGACATGGTGATTTAAAAGAAAATGCGGAATATCACGCTGCAAAAGAAGAACAATCAAAAGTTGAGAGCAGAATAAATGAAATAAATGATTTAATAGCTAGAGCAAATGTTATTGATGTAACAAAACTAGAAAAAAAAGATAATGTAATATTTGGTTCAACGGTTCATTTGATTGATTTAGAAATTAATATCAAAAAAACTTATAAAATAGTCGGTAAAGATGAAGCTGACATCACAAAAAATTACATTTATTTTAGATCTCCAATTGGCAAGGCTTTGATAGGAAGAAAGAAAAAAGAAACAATAACAGTTACAACACCAGCCGGTGAAAAAAATTTTGAAATACTGGAAGTTAAATATATTTAAATTTAATTAGTTTTATTTAATTATTTTCTTTAAAACTTTTTCATCAAGATTGAAATTGTCTGCAATCCATTTCTCTTCTAACGACTTAAGAACCTTGCCAAGTTTTGCTCCGGATTCATATCCGTGTTTCTTTAAATAATCTCCAGAAATAGGAAATTTCGGTATTTTACAAACTTCAGCGTAATCTAATAATTTCTTAACATTTAAAGTTTTAATTTTGCTATTTATGCATGTTGAAAAAAGTAACAGATCTCTAACGTAATACTTATCTGATAAATATATTAATTTTTTAATATTTTCTTCTGAATAAAATTGCTTATTCTTAAGATTTTCTAAATTCTTCGAAATATTATTAAGTCTATTTTCAATACTCTTTGACGTTTTATATTTATGGCAAAAATATTCATGATTATTAGATTGATCTACCAAGAGCAATGCTAAAATCAAAAAATTATCATATTTCTCTCTTAGATTTTGATCTAAATTACTAATCTTATCTAATCTTTCTGGATATTTGAATTCAGGAAATATATTTAAAATGATTTCTTTCGATTGATTGTTTTTAAATAAATTATAAACATTTTTTAATGACAAAATTTTTTTTAATTCATCGAAGATTCTTTCTTTAGAAATTTTATTTATTCCATCAATATTCTTCTTAATAGATTGAATAGTATTCTGGTCACAATTTGTTTCACTATACTGTGCAAAAAATCTAAAGTATCGTAAGATACGTAAATAATCTTCTTGTATTCTTTCCTCGGGAGAACCAATAAAATTTATCCTGCCATTTTGTAAATCCAATGCTCCATTTAGAGGGTCAAGAATTCGACCGTCTAAATCTGCATATATTGCATTTATCGTAAAATCTCTTCGAGAGGCATCCTGCTCCCAATTTCTAGTAAATTCCACTCTGGCATGTCTTCCGTCTGTTGAAACATCCTTCCTTAAAGTTGTAATTTCAAATTTTTTTTTATTTACAATTGCCGTTACTGTTCCATAAGAGATTCCAGTGTCCATAACTTTAACATCATTTTTGTCAAGTTTTTTTTTTACCTCATTCGGTTCAAGAGAAGTTGCTAAATCAATATCATCGATGTGCTCTCCACAAAGTGACTTTCTCACACATCCACCCACAAATCTAACTTTGCTCTCTTCTCCAATTTCATTAAGATAAGAAAAAATTGTTCGAGCCTCCTTCATGTTTTCTAATAATTTAAGACTTTTATCCGACCCAAACTTTTTAAAAAGAGACCTATCAGTTTTTGATATAATTTTTTTTAATTTTTTAAACATTTTTTGGCTGGGGCGCTAGGATTCGAACCTAGGATGGTGGTACCAAAAACCACTGCCTTACCGCTTGGCTACGCCCCAAAAATATAGCACTGAGATATATCACATATGATTAAATTTATATAGTTTTTGATACAAAACACCAATGGTTTGGAAATTTTGATCTAATCAACTTTTTAGCAGAAACTGCAGATTTCTGATTGGAAAATATTCCTATGCAAGCCGATCCTGATCCGGTGATTCTCGAGAAGTAACAATTGTTTTGTAATCTTATAAAATCGATAATCTTGCCAACTTTAGGATAAAACTTTACGACAATTTCTTCAAGATCATTTCTTTCTTTTTTTAGAAAATTAATTAATTTTTTTTTATTTTGTGTATAATAATTTGATTGAGATTTTGAAAAAGTAAATTTTTTATTTCTTGTAAATATTTTTCTTGTTGAACAAATTATATTGGGATAAACAATTAAAATATTCAATCGAAATTTATTATTGAGTCTTAAAATTTTACCCTCCTTATTAGTTAACAAAGTGTTTTTCTTTTCTAAGTTAACAGGTACGTCAAAACCGATTTGACGTGCTATTTTGTTTAGAAGGGTTTTGTTTATTTTTAAATCCATTTTTGAATTAAAAAAGTTCAATAAACTAGCTGCGTTTGATGAGCCTCCACCTAAACCTGAGCCGTGAGGTATATTTTTTTGTATATCTATCTTAAATGCTTGGTCTTTGAAAAAATTCCTTTCTCTTAATAAGTGCAAAACTTCGGTTATCGTATTTGATTTTTCATTGATCTTATTTTTAAATTTTCCAGAAAATTTTATTTTATCACTTAAACCCTTGATTTTTCTTACCGTGATTACGTCGTATAAATTGCAAAAAGTTATTAAAGATTCAATATTATGATAATTGGTTTTAAATCTTTTAAAAACTTTTAGTGTTAAATTAATTTTGCAAAAAGATTTTATTCTAAATTTTTTCACAAGGTTAAATTATAATTTTTTTATAATACCATAAATTAATTTCTTACTTATATTATCTTTTAATTCTTGTTCAGCTTCATCTAAGCTCAAAACGTACTTCCAAAAATATCTTGCTTGTATATTTTTGTTTAGCATCCACAAAACATCCGCATAATGATCATTAATAATTGGATCTATTGGCATTAATTCAACGGCTCTTTGCAAGAATTTTTCTGCGTCAACATAATTTTTGTTCACGTAATTGACCCATCCAAGTGAATCTATGATGTATCCATCATTTTTTTTTAACTTAGTAGCTTTTTCAAGCATCTCCAAAGCTTTTTCGATGTTATTTCCTTTTTCGACCCACGAATAAGCCAAATAATTTAATACATGTGGTTGATCTGGTAATATTTCTAGAGATTTCAAAAGATCTTTTTCTGCCTTATCCCACTCTCCCAATCTCTCATAACTTGTACCTCTTCTATCCAAAATTTTTGGAAGTAAAGGATGGTTCTGGTTTATACTTTCCAAGGCTAGAGAGTAATATTTTATTGATTTTTTATAATATTCGTTATCTTTATAAAAATTTGCTAACTCATAATAATGCTCAAAATTAGGATTCGATAATAAGTTAAATTCTTTTTCTAAACTTAATGCTGCCTGCTCCTTGCTTTCAGTCTCAGATAAAATTATTGCCCGATTAATTACGCCATACCAACCATAAACTGGACCGATTGATTCAAGTAAATTATATATTCTTTTTGAGAGTTCGTATTTTTTTTGATTATAAAAGTTTTCTGCTAAAAGAGTCTTGTTGGGTGTAAACTTATTATTGAGAAAAAGAGAAATTTTTAAATAAAAATTCGATAATTGATAATCTTCTTGAGTGGAATATAAGTTAGCTATCACATAAAAAATCTCAGCAATTACATCGCTTGGATTTTTGCAATCAAAAAAATTTGTTATATTGTTATTTTTTCCATTTAGAATAAAATTTTCAGCCTGTTTGATAAGTAAATTTGAATTATATGCATCTCTGCTTTTGCTAATTAGTATTTTTCCAGCTATATTTTGATTTTTTGATATAAAATAGTTCGCCAAGAAGAAATTATATCTTGAAAAACGAGTTTTTGGATTATCGATCAACTTTTCAAAAGCCACTTCGGTCTTTGATGTATCGAAATGGCAATGTAAAAAAGCATTTTGTATTTGCTTTAAACTATCATAATGATCTGGAATTTTATCTAAAAACTCAAAGCTATCATTAATATTATTTTCGGATGCTTTAACCCAAGATATCAAAATATTTCCCAAAAAATCTTTAAAAAACAGATTTGATTGACTGATGCTATTCAATCTCTCAAAGTGTTTTTCTGCTTTCAGATAATTTTCTTTTATGAAATAATCTAAACCTAATAATAAATCGGCTTCAAAAAATAGCTCGTCTTCTTTCCATATATTTTTTGAAAAAGCGAATGCCTTTTCAAATTTTTCAAGCAGTATAAGAGTACGAATAAATTGTACATTAAAATTGTAATGACTATTCTTCAAAAATCGAACTTTATTTAAATATTTGAAACCTGTGGTGGTATAATTCTGATTTACAGATACAATGCCTGAAAAATAATTCGATATATCGCCCTGAGAATATTTAAATTTAACATTTTTACTAAAACTTTCAGTATTATATAATAAGGCTGTTATAAAAAATAAGATTAAATAAATCTTTTTAATAAAATATTTCATATTGTACCTTATAAAATGAAAAAAAATTTAAATCAAAAACTAATTGATCTTATCGAATACTATAATTTAATTAATAGCAATCTTTTATTAAGTAATACACCTCAAAAAAGAAACATGAATAATATTGTGGCTGCTTCTTATAAAGGAACAAAATTTCAAAAACTAGAAAAACTTAAAAAAAATATTCAGTTAATTAAAAATTGTCAATTAAAGAAAAGTGCTACTAATTTGGTCTTTGGAGATGGTAATATTGATGCAAAAATAATGATTGTAGGTGAAGGGCCTGGAGCACAAGAAGATGCCAAAGGAATACCTTTTGTGGGTCGTGCAGGACAATTGTTGGATAAAATGTTAGAATCAATCCAATTAAATAGAACAAAAGTTTATATATCAAACGTTGTAAATTATAGACCACCATCAAATAGACGTCCTACAGAGATGGAAATTGCAAGGTACCTGCCTTTTCTTAAAAGTCACATTGAAATAATAAATCCCAAAATCTTAATATTGTTGGGAAGCACAGCACTAAACACTTTAATTGGAAATAATGAAGTTATTTCAAAAGCTAGGGGTAAATGGATTCAAAAAGATGTTGGTTCTATTAGGCCTTGGACAATAGCCTCATTTCATCCAGCATTTCTATTACGACAACCAGATCAAAAGAAGATGGCTTGGATAGATCTAAAAATGGTAAGAGATAAATTAAAGAGTCTGAGAATATAAAATTATTGTTCAAAAAAAATAAAATAGCTGGCGTTGATGAGGTGGGCAGAGGATCTTTGGCTGGACCAGTGTTTGCTGCAGCTGTAATTTTAAATAAAAATATTAACAAAAAAGATATTAGAGATTCAAAAAAAATTCCTTTTAAAAAAAGAATTTTGATTGCCAATTATATAAAAAAAAATTCAATATATGCTATTGGAACAGCAAGTGTTAATGAAATAAATAAAATGAATATTTTAAATGCTTCTCTTTTGTCGATGAAAAGAGCTTTGAATAAATTAAAGTTTAAGCCTTCGGTAGCATACATAGATGGATTGTTTGCCCCCAAAGAAATTAAAATAAAATACAAAACTATTATTAAAGGTGATGAAAAAATAACTTCAATCGCCGCAGCTTCAATTGTAGCAAAAGCATCGAGAGATTTATTTATGATTAAATTATCGAAAAAATATCCAAATTATAACTGGCATAAAAATTTTGGATACGGCACAGCTGATCATTTGTGCGGACTGAAAAAATATGGAATTACAAAGCATCATAGAAAAAAATTTAAACCGGTACACAACATCTTGAGTCCTGCGGCGCGTGAAACACAATAAGATTCATTTTTTTCAAACCAACGTTTGACTGATTTATTAATTTAGAGTCTAATTCAACGTAAAGTTGAATCTGAATATGTCTAAATTTTTAAATAAAATTATTAATGGTAATTCATTAGAAATATTAAAAACAATTCCAAACAATACTTTTGATTTGGTTTTTGCTGATCCTCCTTACAATTTACAAATAGGAAAAAAACTGAAAAGACCAGATGATAGCAAAGTAAATGGAGTTAGTGATAAGTGGGATCAATTTAAAAGTTTTGCCGACTACGACAAGTTTTGCATAGAATGGTTGAATGAATGTAAAAGAGTTCTAAAAGATGATGGTTCAATTTGGCTAATCGGAACTTATCACAATATTTTTCGTATAGGTTATCATATTCAAAATGCTGGTTATTGGATACTTAATGATGTTATTTGGAGAAAAAATAATCCAATGCCAAACTTTAAAGGAACAAGATTTACTAATGCTCATGAAACTTTAATATGGGCATCTAAAAGCAAAAAATCAAAATATACTTTTAACTATCAATCCCTAAAGTGCTTAAACGATGATTTGCAAATACGTTCTGATTGGACATTTCCTATATGCAATGGAAAAGAAAGACTAAAAAAAAATGGAAAAAAAGTCCATTCTACTCAAAAACCAGAGGCGCTTTTACATAGGATTATTTTAGCAACAACAAATAAAGATGATGCTATTTTAGATCCATTTTTAGGTACTGGAACTACTGCGGTCGTAGCAAAAAAATTAGGTAGAAAATATTTCGGAATAGAAAAAGAAAAAAAATATTTTAAAGCAGCTGATGAAAGAATTAATAAAGCTAAAGTTATTGAGGAAAGCTACTTAGATACTCTAGAAAATAATAAATCTAAACCAAGAGTACCTTTTGGATCTTTGGTTGAATTAGGAATAATAAAGCCAGGAACTAATATTTTCGATCAAAAGAAAAAAATTAATGCAAAAATCATGGTAGATGGCAGTATTAAACATAAAGAGTCTGCAGGTTCTATACATAAAGTTGCAGCTAAAATAATGGGAACTGAAAGTTATAACGGTTGGACCTACTGGTATTGTAATGTTGGCGGTTCAATAGTTCCAATAGATAATCTTAGACAAAAGTTTTTATCAAAAAATATATAAGAAAATTTTATGGATTTAGATCCAAAAATAAAAAGCTTGCCGATGACACGCTAGAGAATCTTTTTTCAGACAAAAAATGGATTAGAAATATGAAACCCAAAGTAAGTTCTGCTATAACCGAGCCGATAATAGCTACCTTTTTTTCATTAATACAAATATAAAATTTGTTTAAAAATTTTTTTTGTAAATGATGGAATAATTTCTTTATTTTGATTCAAAGAATACCAGTTATACTCTGAAGGTATTTTTGAAGAAAATTTATAATATAAATTGATGTTTAACTTTTTGTTAGATATAGAATTTTTATAATTGCATAAAAATTTCCAACTTTTATTTCTTTTAGAAGACTTTTCAATTTTTGGTAAATTGAATTTTTTTAAAAAACCTAAATCATTATTTTTAGTTAATGCTATTTGTTTGTTGTTTTTTTTCAGGTAACAAAAAATATCATAATTTTTTAATTGAATTTTTGTTTTTCTTTTGAATCTAACTCTTGATTTTGATGTAAAATATGCACACATTTTTTTAATTTTACATTTGTAACATCTTGGATCTTTTGGTTTGCATATTAAAGCACCAAATTCTATGAGGGCTTCTGCTAAATCCCCGTTCCTTTTGGTTTTAAATGCATTTGCTGCATCCTCCGTATTTATATTATCTAACCTAGATAAGACTCTTTTGACATTACCATCAAGTGCAACACGTGGCTGATTGTAAATTAGAGCCAAAAGTATATTCGCTGTATAATCTCCTATCCCTGGTAATTCTTTTAATTTTACAAAGCTTTTGGGAATTTGACCGTTATATTTTTTAATTAATATTTTAGAGGTTTTGTGTAAATTTTTTACTCTTGCATAATAACCTAATCCCTCCCAAAGTTTTAATA